>Ga0081540_1001222_pt1 | contig 22443 bp, 23 predicted proteins | sample TabmetS2T1R1_FD_71024 | JGI IMG/M metagenome (GOLD analysis project Ga0081540, IMG submission 71024) | Tabebuia heterophylla rhizosphere microbial communities from the University of Puerto Rico - S2T1R1 | ecosystem: Host-associated > Plants > Roots > Rhizosphere ... | reverse complement strand
CATAGGGTAGACAGGCCTTCAAGCATGGGCGCCCTGCACTTGGCGGCACGCGTCGTGCCGACCTGCGGGGCGGAATACGCGAAGGATGATGGTGTTTTCCGGTGCGAAGACGTCGTGCCGAACACCGTCGAGGGGGTGGCGTGTGAGCGGGTTTCAGCATGACGTCGAGGCGGCGATTCCCGCGCTGCGGCGGTATGCACGCGCGCTGACGCGGGACGGAGATATCGCGGATGATCTGGTGCAGGACACGCTGGTGCGGGCATTGCGCTCGCAGCATCTGTTTTATGGAGGTGACGTTCGCAGCTGGCTCTACACCATTATGACCAACCTCAACCGCAACCGCCTGCGCTCGCTGTCGCGGCGGCCCGCCTTGATGTCCATGGACGACAACGATGCCGCCGACATGGCCGGGCCGGAATCGGGAGCACGAGACATCGAGCGCGCGCTTGCTACATTGGCCGATGAACAGCGCTCGGCGCTGCTGCTGGTCGTTTTGGAGGGGCTGTCCTATCGCGAGGTGGCCGACGTCCAGGGGGTTCCCATCGGCACCGTCATGTCGCGCCTCGCCCGCGCCCGCGCCCAGGTCAAGGCCTTTCTCGACGGCGAGCGCCCGGCGCTCCGCCGGATCAAGTGAGAAGGTCGCGCGATGGCCGATCGCGATAGAGCCGTCTCCGACGATGAGCTTCACGCCTTTGTCGACGGCGAGCTGCCAGCTGACCGCCGCAAGGTGGTGGAGGCTTGGCTGGCGACGCATCCCGACGATGCGGCGCGTGTCGCCTCCTGGCGGGCCCATGCCGAAATGATCCGCCTGCGCTATGGCGGGCTTGCGCGCAACCCGGTGCCGCCGCGGCTCGATGTCGAGCGGCTGGCGCGTGCCGACCGCAAATGGACCTGGCTTGCAGCGGCGGCCGCCGTCTGCGCGTTCTTCGTCGGCGGCGCCGTCGGCTGGTTCGGGCGTGGTGTGCTGGTGAACATCCCGCCTCCGGCAGAGCAGACCGTGACGGCGGAAGCGCTCGACGCCCACAAGCTCTATATCTCCGAAGTGCGGCACCCCATCGAAGTGCCCGCCGAGGCCAATCACCTGATCCCGTGGCTGTCGCGGCGCGTCGGCTCCACGCTGACGGCGCCGGACCTCGGGTCGTTCGGGTTACGGCTCATGGGTGGTCGCCTGCTGCCCGGTCACTCCGGCAGGCCGGCGGCGCTGTTCATGTACGAGAGCGCGTCGGGCGAACGCTACACGCTCTACTGTGCCCGCTCGCCCTCGCCCGAGACGGCGCTCCATTACAACGTGGCCGGGCAGGTGGCCGGGGTCTACTGGGGCGACGGCGAGGTCGGCTTCGTGATCAGCGGGCCGGCCGAACGCGAGCGGCTGATGAAGATCGCCCAGACCGCCTACGAGCAGCTCGATCGCCGCACGTCGCGTCGCAGCTCGTTGTGAACGGTCCGCCTCGTCGGTGGTTCTTGCGTTGACGCGCACGTTTCTCTCGCATTGAGACGTCGGGAGGACGGACCCGCGACGGGTCCGTCCTCGGATTCTTCAGTCGCAGCCTTCCACGATGCGGCCGTAGCCCAGGTCCTGCACGCAGCCAGTGGCGCCGCTATAGGTCTTGTACGTGTTCGACGCGCGCTCCGCGTCGTTGGCCGGTCCGGCCCATGCGGCGCTGGCAACCACCAGGACGATGGCCGCCGCGAGTGCGGCGGCGCCCTTTCCGATCAGGATTTTCACGGCATTCTCCTTTCGTGTCGCGCCCCGTCCATACGGCGAGGCTCACCAATCAGTATTCGTTTTCGAAACGCAAGACCTATGAAGTAATTCACTGGGTGAAAGACAGGTTGCGGTGAGCAGGGATATGAACAATCCATCTCATCCATTCGGATGAGGCATGTTGATCCGTTCGAGCGATAAGAAATACACGAAATCTATAGCACTCGCGTTTTAGTTTTATTGGGGCAGGCCCAAACGTCGCCGGCTATGTGACCTAGCTCATACGTGCAGGCTAACGGCGCGTGTAAGCAAATCTACGAACGGTCCCATGGGACCGGGACAGGAGGGCAGCCATGACATCCAACAAGGGATGCATCGCGCTGTTCGTGATGGTGGCAACCGCTCTCCTCCCCGGTTCGGCATGGGGCCGCTCCGACGGTGCGGTGAGATTCGCGGCGCCGGCTGCACAAGAAGAAACGATCTACTGGCCGGAATGTCCGACCGATGAAGTTGCGAGCGGCTGGCTCTCGTGCCGTGGCGTTCGCAAGCATGACGGATGAACCGTTGGTTCGTGACTGCTGCGTTTGCTTGCTTCAGGGAGACTGAAAATGGTTAGACACGAGGAGACCGACGTGACGGGAGGCGACGATACGCCGAAGGCCCTGTTCGCGTTCGGCATGAAATATGCGACCGGGCACAGCGTTGCGCAGGACCTCGTCGCTGCTCACAAGTGGTTCAATCTTGCCGCGGTGCGCGGCTATCAGGAAGCGGTGCGTCTGCGCCGCGAAATCGCCGCCGAAATGTCCCCGGCGCAAATTGCCCAGGCCCAGCGGGCAGCCCGGGATTGGCTGGCTGCGCATTGATCGGGAGAAGTCTTTTGAACTTCACCGCTCGGTTGTGTGGGCTCCCTTGTCACCGTCCTGTTATGGGACGGCGGCAACCATCATTGGCAAAAACCGGTCGCGGACAGGCTTTCCGGTCGCGTGCGACTTGTTAGTCGTTGCCGGTTGTGAGTAGAGGTTTATTGTGTCGGCCAGGCTGGTCGGCATTCGAGGCGGAGCAGGCGCCGTGGGGATGGCAGCAACCCGGATTCCGACAGACGACGCTCGCCGCATGCTCGGCGAATGTTATCTGTTTCGTGAGCTTGACGCGCAGGAGCGCACGCTTCTTTTCGGACGCGTTCGCATTCGCAATTACGAGCCCGGCGATACCATCTTTCTCATGGGCTCGCCCGGCGACAGCATGATGGCCGTACTCAGCGGCAGCGTGCGTATCAGCGTGCCCTCGGCGGAAGGCAAGGAGATCGTCCTGGCGATTCTCCAACAGAAGGAAGTATTCGGCGAGATTGCGCTGCTCGACGGCAAGGAGCGCACCGCCGACGCCAAGGCGATGACGCCGTGCAGCCTCGCGATCCTCGAGCGCCGCGAAGTCCTCTCCTTCCTCGAGCGGCATCCGCATGTCTGGCCCAAGATCGTGGAGGTGCTGTGCAGCCGTCTGCGCAACACCGACCAGCACATCGCCGAGCTGGCCTTGCTCGAGCTGCCAGCGCGTCTCGCCAAGGCGCTGCTGCGCCTCGCGCAGAACGAAGATCAAGCGGTCGAAGGACAGACGCCGCTGCAGGTCCAATTGTCGCAACGTGAGCTCGGCAATATCTGCGGGGCAACGCGCGAAAGCGTCAATAAATGCCTGCGCGACTGGCAGCGCCGCGGCATCGTGCGCATCGAGGAAAGCCTCGTCACGCTCGCCAATCGCACTGCGCTCGAAGAGCTGGCGGAACTGGCGGATCACTGATCACGCGCGGAGTCTCCCGTGATCAGGGGCGGAACAGTCCCGTCGACCTCCGCGTTCTTCCGGCATGGCAAAGCGAGCAAAAGCGAAGGCTAAGCGGCCGACCAAGCGGGCCACGTCGCGCTCGACCAAGACACGGTCCAAAGCGACCCGCGCCAAATCGGCCCGCAAGCAGACCCGCAAGGCCAGCACCGGCCGCCGCTGGTCGCAGCGAGTTACCGAGCGAAGCGACGCGCTCGATCTCGATCGCGGCGTCTTCAAGCTTAAGGACCCGAAGCGTGTCGCGGCTTCGCTCAAGCGTTCGGCGGAGCGCGGCAGGCGGCGCAAATCCGACGCTTACCGCTCCGCCATGTCGATGCTGACGTTCTACGTGAACCGCGCCGGCAAGACGCTGCCCGCCGGACAGAAGAAAGTCCTGCAGCGGGCCAAGGACGAGTTGCGTCATCAGTTCGGGCGCACCTGATCACGCCATGTCGCGGCGCGGGTCGTATGGCTTTTCCGCCTGCCATTTGCGCATGAGCTCCTCCAGCGCCTCGTCCTTGCCGTCGGGCAGCACGATGCGCACGCCGGCAAAGAGGTCGCCGCGCCCGTTCTTGCTCGGCAGTCCCTTGCCCTTGAGACGGAAGGTCCGGCCGGCGCTGGTGCCGGGCGGAATTGCGAGCTCCACCGCGCCGTCGAGCGTCGGCACCCGCACCTTGCCGCCGAGCACCGCTTCATAAAGCGTGATCGGCACCTCGACGCGCAGGTTCGCGCCGTCGGGCTTCAGGAATGGATGCGGCGCGACCGTAACGGTGATCAGCACGTCGCCGGCCGGAGCGCCGGCCGCGCCGGGCTGTCCCTGGCCCTTGAGACGGATCTGCTGACCGGTGGCGAGGCCGGCCGGAATCTTGACCTCGACCTCCTTGCCGTTGGGCAGATGGACGCGTCGGCCGCCGCCCTTGGCGGCTTCCGCAAGCGAAATGGTGACGTCGGCCGTCACGTCGCGACCGCGCCGCGGCGGCGTGAAATCTTCGAACTGGCTGCCGGAGTCGGCCTGCCGCGCGCGCGCCGCGTCGCCGAACATGTTTTTCAGGATGTCGTCGATGCCGCCGAAGCCGCCGCCGCGTCCGCCTGACCGGCGAACGCCCTCCGGGCCCCAGGTGAACGTCTCGAAGCCTTCAAACCCGCCGCCGCCCGCCCCCGGATGAGCGCCTTCGAAGCCGCGGAAGCGCGGCTTGCCCTCGGCGTCGATCTCGCCGCGGTCGAACGCCTTGCGCTTCGGCTCGTCGCTGAGGATCTCGTAGGCCGCGTTGAGCTCGGCGAACTTCACCGCCGCCTTGGCATCGTTCTTGTTGGCGTCGGGATGCAGCTTCTTGGCCAGCTTGCGGTAGGCCTTTTTGACGTCGTCCTGGCTCGCCGTCCGAGGCACCCCCAGAACCTCGTAGGGGTCGCGCATTCTCTCCAACTCCCGATTCTTCAGAGCAATCCGGGAGTTAATGTGGTGCCACGATGGCCGTAATGCAACTCGCTCGCGACGCAGGGCTGCGGACGACCAGGGAAAGCGGCTCGACGCGCGACGCTGAGGCTCAGGTCCGGCTCAGCGGACGGATCGCCCTTACTTCCCATTTACCCTGGTGGATGCGGCAGGCTTCGCCCTGCAGCCAGGATTCGGCCCCGTCGCGCACGTAGCTTGCCAGGAAATCGCGGCAGGTGAAGCCATCCTGGGTATACGCGGCGGCGATCGGCGTGACCGTGCCGCGGGCGCCGGTGCGGGGATTTTCCCATGGCACGCTGGCGTCCTGGTCGTTGCGGCTGAACAGGTCGTGCACCGCGGCCTTGGTCAGAGCGAGGTCGGATTCCGGCGGCAGCTTGGTTGCCGGGGCGTGGGCCGAGACCTTTGCGGGCTTGATCGCGGCAGTCTGGTCGGATTTTTCGCCCGACAGTCCGCCGAGCCGGTAGGAACAGCCGCCGTTTGCCATGCCGAGGACGATTGCGGCGGCGATCAACGCGCAGCGCCGCACTCCGAGGCACGATAGGCGTTCCCGGGTTGTTTCATTATAACGCTGGCCCCGGGTTGACCCTACTGGCGTCGCAACCACTTGAACGTCTCTGGTTCATGCCTCGAATGCATGTCAATGGAAGACGCAAACTCGTTAATGTCCGGTAATTTTACCGAGGCGGAAGAGCCGTTTGCGCTGTTTTCGGCCTGGTTCGAGGAGGCCGTGCGCAGCGAGCCGTCCGACCCGACCGCGATGACGCTCGCGACCGTCGATGCCGACGGCATGCCGAACGCGCGGATGGTGCTGCTCAAGGGGCTCGATGGGCGCGGCTTCGTGTTCTACACCAACGTCGAAAGCCCGAAGGGCAGGGAGCTTTCGGCTGTCCCGAAGGCGGCGGCCGTGTTCCATTGGAAGTCGCTGAGAAGGCAGGTGCGCCTGCGCGGTGCCGTCGAATGCGTCACTGAGGCCGAGGCCGATGCCTATTTCGCCACCCGGCCGAAGGGATCGCAGATCGGCGCCTGGGCGAGCAAGCAATCGCGGCCGATGGAGGACCGCTTCGCGCTGGAAAAGGCGGTCGCGCTCTATACGGCAAGATACGCAGTCACCTCGGTGCCGCGGCCTCCGTATTGGAGCGGATATCGTATCGTGCCGCTGGCAATGGAATTCTGGCACGACCGTCCTTTCCGCTTGCACGACCGCATCGAATTTCGCCGCACCGATGTGAGCGCGTCGTGGGTCAAGACGCGGCTTTATCCCTGAGCTAGGATCGGAACCATCATGCCGAGTTCGCAGGCCAACGAGCCGCGTCGCACCCTGCTCCTCACCGGAGCGAGCCGGGGGATCGGTCACGCCACCGTCAAGCGTTTCTCCAGCGCCGGCTGGCGCGTGATCACCTGCTCGCGGCACGCCTTTCCCGAGCAGTGTCCCTGGGAAGCCGGGCCGGAAGACCATATCCAGCTCGATCTTGCCGATCCCGACGACACTCTGACTGCCATCGCTGAGATCAAGCGCCGGCTGGAAGGCAGCCTTCTGCACGCGCTGGTGAACAATGCCGCGATCTCGCCCAAGGCCGAAGGCGGTCAGCGCCTGAGCTCGATCGACACCACGCTCGACACCTGGAAGCATGTGTTCCGCGTCAACTTCTTTGCACCCATCATGCTGGCGCGCGGGCTGCTCGAGGAGTTGAAGGCGGCCAAGGGCTCGGTGGTGAATGTCACGTCGATCGCCGGCTCGCGCGTGCATCCTTTCGCCGGGGCCGCCTATGCGACGTCGAAGGCGGCGCTCGTCGCGCTGACGCGGGAAATGGCGTCGGACTTCGGCCGCCTCGGCGTCCGCGTCAACGCCATCGCACCGGGCGAGATCGACACCGCGATCCTGTCTCCGGGAACGGAAAAGATCGTCGAGCAAATACCGCTGCACCGCCTGGGGACCCCGGAAGAGGTCGCCAAGATCATCTATGTGCTGTGCACCGACACCTCGTCCTACGTGAACGGCGCCGAGATCCACATCAATGGTGGGCAGCACGTGTAGGGGAGGGGAACGACGAGTGAGTAGTGAGCAGGAGCCTTGGGTTTCATCCCTGCTCGCTATTCCCCACTCGCTACCCGCTACTCACCATTAGCCGGCGCTTCGCCGGCGCGTCGCGTCCAATGGCGGTGGCGTAGGTCTCGATCGGCTCGGGCCGGCCGATCAGATAGCCCTGCACTTCATCACAGCCTTCCTGCGACAGGAAGGCGAGCTGCTCGGCGTCCTCCACGCCTTCGGCCACCACCGGCAGATTGAGGCCGCGGGCAAGACCGATGACGGCACGAATGATCGCCACCGATTGCGGGTTGCGGCCGAGGTCGGCCACGAAGGTGCGGTCGATCTTGATGGCGTCGAACGGAAATGCGTGCAGGTAGGAGAGCGACGAGTATCCGGTGCCGAAGTCATCCATGGCGATGCGGACGCCCAGCGCCTTGAGGCGGCGCAGGATTGCGATGGCGCGCGAATAGTCGCCGATGAGGACGCCTTCGGTGATCTCGAGCTCCAGCCGGCCGGGCGTGAGCCCGGTCTCCAGCAGTACCGAATGGACCAGACCCGGCAGGTCGCCGTGACGGAACTGCACCGGCGACAGGTTGATGGCGACCTTCAGGGGCTTCGACCACGAGGCCGCCTCGCGGCAGGCCTGGCGCAATGCCCATTCGCCGATCTCGAGGATGCGTCCGCTCTCCTCCGCCAGCGGGATGAAAACGCCCGGCGACACCAGGCCGCGCGTCGGATGGCGCCAGCGCAGCAATGCCTCGAAACCGGCGATCTCGCCGCTGACCGCCGCCGCTTGCGGCTGGTAATAAAGCACGAACTCTTCGTTCTCCAGCGCCGAGAGCAGCTCGTGCTGCAGGGCGCGCTGTTCGCGCAGCCGCTGGTCCATGTTGGCCTGGAAGAAACGAGTGGTGCCGCGTCCGTCCGATTTGGCGCGATACAGCGCCGCGTCGGCATTGCCGAGAAGGGAGGTCGCATCGCGTCCATCGCCCGGATAGGTCGCAACGCCGATGCTCAGCTTCATCCGCATCTTGTGCTGATCGATCACGAACTCGTCGGCCATGCAGGCGAGCAGGCGCTCGGCGAGCGTGGCGGCCGCCGACGGCTCGCAACGGGCGATCAGGGCGTATTCGTCGCCGCTGAGGCGGGCGAGGAAGTTGTCGCCGGCGACCGTCGTGAGGCGGAGCGACACCTCGCGCAGCAGGGCATCGCCGATCGAGTGACCGAACACATCGTTCACCTCCTTGAAGCGATCGAGGTCGATGCACATCACGGCAAAGCTGTCTTGCGACTCGGCTGCGTCCTCCAGGATGAGCTGCAGCTGCTCGTTGAAGGCGGCGCGATTGGGCAGATCGGTCAGCGCATCATGGTTCGTCATGTGCGCGATCTGATCCTCGGCCTGCTTGCGTTCGGTGAGATCCTCGACGATGGACATCAGGTACTGCACCTTGCCGTCATCGGCGAAAATCGGAACACGTCGCGTCTTGACCACGCGCTTGCCATTGGCCGGCGTTTCAAGCGAATACTGATCGGTCACGGTTTCATGACCCGTCTTCAGCAAGGCTTCGTCGTTCACCCTGATGTACCGCGCCGCTTCGCACGAGAAGATCTCTTCGGAAGATTTGCCGATCAGCCGGTCGCGCGGAATCCCGTACAATCGTTCGCCTGCGCGATTTATCAGGACGTAGCGCAGGTCCTGCGCGTTCTTGACGACGATCGTCGCCGGCACGGTCTCGATCACGCGGTCGAGGAACGATTTCGTGCGCTCGAGCTCGCGTTCCGCACGGCGGCGCTCGGTGATGTCTTCGTGGATGCCGACCCAATAGCCGCCGGCGAACGGGCGGTTGGTCACCGCGATGGCGCGGCCGTCGCCCTGCTCGACCACCCAGCTTGTGGATTTGCCCGCCCTCATCGCGGTCATCAGCTCGCTGCGATAGTCTTCGACGTCGCGCGTGAGGCTTCCGGTCGCGATGCGATGGCGGATGACGTCGCTCAGCGTGCAGCCGGGCTTCAGCACTTCGGCCGACAGCCCGTACATGTCCATATAGCGGTCGTTGCACACCACCAGGCGCTCGTCGTCGAACATGACGACACCGAGCGACATGTTGTTGACGGCGCTCGCCAACCGCAGGTCGCGATCGCGCAGCCGCTCGTCGGCGACTGCGCCGAGGAGGGTAATTCCGAGAACCGCAACGGCAACGCTCGCCACGGCTGCCGCCAGCGCCAGCGGCGACAGCGAGAAGCCGGCAAAAACGCGGGTGGGGTCCGGGATGATCTCCACCGCGCCCATGGCGGTGAAATGGTGTGACACGATTGCCAGCGTGAGCAGCAGGCTCGCGACCAGCATGCCGCGCAAGTCGTGGCGGCGCACCCCGACCGCAAGCGCTGCCATGGCAAGGACGCCGCCGACCACGATCGACATGATCACCAGGTCGGGCGACCAGGACACGTGGCCCGGCAGCTCCAGCGCAAACATGCCGGTATAGTGCATGCAGGCAACGCCGGCGCCGACGATGCCGCCGCCGAGGAGCGGCCTCCACTTTTCCGGCCCCATGACCGCGATGGCGAGCCCGATGCCGGTGACGGTGATGGCCGCCATCAGGGACAGGACGGTCAGGCCGATATTGTAGGCGATGCCGACGCCGGGATCGTAGGCCAGCATCGCGATGAAATGGGTCGCCCAGATGCCGCCGCCAGTGGCCGCCCCGGCCAACGCAAGCCAGATCGTGCGGGCGCGTGCCTGTGTCGCCAGCGCGCGGCGTACCAGATTGATTGCGGTGGTGCTGGCGAGAAAGCAGATGACTCCGGCCAGCAAGACCAGACGCACGTCGTGCTCGCCGCCAAGGCAAGACAGAACTCGAAACATGACCGACTCTGCGCGCTGGATTTTGCACGCCCCCCAGCAGGCCCGTCGGTTGTACCGGCAGGGAGCGAAGAATGAGCAAAGATGTGTGGTTAAGAGAATGTTGTCAGGCTTAGAGCATGATCCCGAAAAGTGGATGCCGGTTTTCGGAAAAGATCATGCTCCAAGCATGACTACCCTAAGTCTCAGAGCCAGCGTTTCCACTTGAACAGCAGATAGGGAAGCACCGCCGCGATGATCATCAGGAACAGCGCAAAGGGATAGCCGAAGGTCCAGTCCAGTTCCGGCATGTGCTTGAAGTTCATGCCGTAGATGGAGGCCACCAGCGTGGGCGGCATGAATACCACGGCGGCGACCGAGAAGATCTTGATGATGTTGTTCTGCTCCAGGCTCACCATGCCGAGGACGGCATCGAGCAGGAAGGTGATCTTGTTCGACAGATAGCCCGAGTGGTCCGACAGGGATTGCACGTCGCGCTGCATGCCCTTGAGCGTCGCGCGCATGTCCTTCGGCCAGCGCATGGCATCGGCTTCGTTGGCGAGAAACAGCAGCAGCCGGCCGATGGAGACGAGGCTCTCGCGCACCTTGGAAGTCAGATCGCCCTTGCGGCCGATGGTGGTGAGAATGTCGTTATAGGAGCGGGATCGCTCGCGCGGTCCTTCGGGCTCGAAGATGCCGTGGGACACCTGGTCCACCTCGGCGCCGATCCGCTCCAGGATGTCGGCCGCACGATCGACCACGGCGTCGAGCACGTCCATGAGCACCGACTCGCCCGACACCGTCGACGGGCAATTGCGCGCGAGCTTGCTGCTGACGATGGCGAACGGGCGCGGCTCGTCGTAGCGCACCGTGACCAGCCGGTGGTCGGCAAGGATGAAGGTCACCGCCGTCGTCTTCGGCGACGCCGTATCCGACTGGCACATCAGCGTCGCCGTCATGTACCGCCCGCCGTTCTCCACATAGAGCCGGCTGGTGATCTCGATTTCCTGCATCTCCTCGCGCGTCGGTACGGCGATGCCGACGGCGCGCTCGACCGCCTTGTCCTCCGGCTGTGTCGGATCGAACAGGTCGAACCAGACGGCATTGTCGGGGATTTCGACGGATGACTCGACGGGCTTGCGTTCGAGAGACGTCCCGCGTGGAACGTAGACCGCAAGCATCGCCATCCTCTTCGTTCAAGTCGGATGGCCACCCCTAGCGCGGTGAAATGCCCGCGTCCACAAGCACGTGTGCGTCGGCGCACGGTCCCGCGCGCGCGAATGCATTCGGGCAGGGACCGGCGTGGTCCGAGATCGACGCTAGCGGAAGTAGCTGCTAGCGGGGCCTGTCTCCGGCCACGCGACCGTTATCGCCGATCAGGCAGCAACGTCTTCGTGCTCGTCCTGCGGCTGCACGATAGCGGGCGCGTATGCGGGGTTCTTGGCATCGCACCCGTAATGCAATGCCGCTGCAACGGCCGAGATGCCGATTTCGCCGTAGCGCCGCTGCAGATCCTGTCGCTGTACGTCCTGGCGCTCTCGCGACGGATTGTTCTTCTTGTTCGACTTGGCCTGCATCAATTCCTCTCCCATTCGATTCCCGTGGGCGTTGCCGCCCGCTTCCTTGAGCATTGCCGCTGAAGTAGTCATCGAGTGCGGCAGATATGGGCAGCAAATCGCGCACCATTGTGACGTTTGGGTGCGGGTCGCGTGTCAGGCGTGCTGCTGCGCTTCAATCAATACCGCTATGGTAAACGAACCCTTAACGTTCGATCTTCAAACCGTCTGCGACCACGAATTCAGCGCCGACTGACCCGAATTCAGCCCCGAACTTTGCCGCCTGCCGGTTTTGCCCGCGGAATTCATGGGTTCCCTCGCCACCAGTGCGGCATTCTTGCAACACGCCGCGACAACGATGACGTCCAGGTGCTGATGCGCCTGGAACATGCGTGCGATTTCAGTTTAAAGAGACCGTCTCGATCGCTGGATGGGCTTTTCTTTTGGGGTGGTGGGCACGCTATGGCAGCAGGACGAGCGGTATTTCTTCTCCTGGGATTGGCACTGGGCGGCTGCATGCAGTCGACCTTGGAGCCGACCGTAGAGGCGAACTTCAAGCCCAGGGACAAGCAGCTCCTGGCGAGCGCCCCCTACGCGAAGGCGACGATTCCCGAGCCGTATAAACGGCACATCGTCAGCTATCACCGCAAGGAAGGGCCCGGCACGATCGTCATCGATTCCGACGCGCGCTACCTCTACTACGTCCTGCCCGAGGGCAAGGCGATCCGGTACGGCGTGACGGTGGGCGACGAAGCGCTGTCATGGTCGGGCGTGGCCAAGGTCGGCCGCATGGAAGAGTGGCCATCCTGGACCCCAACCGCCGACATCAAGAAGCGCATGGGCGACGTTCCCGATCACGTCACCGGCGGACCGCACAATCCGATGGGCGCGCGCGCGATGTATCTCTATCAGGGTAGCAAGGACACCCTGTTCCGGGTGCACGGCACCAACCAGCCGGAATATATCGGCCAGGCCATTTCGTCGGGCTGCATCCGCCTGACCAACGAGGACGTCATCGACCTCTACAATCGCGTAAAGGTCGGCGCACCCGTCGTCGTGCTGCGGCCGAAGGAGGGCGACTCGCCCCACAACCCACGCGTCGCATTCAGCGCGGGCTCGTAAGCAAATCGACGGTCCCGGTGCCTCCCGGCATCGGGGCTTGCACCCTCATCGGCCGGCCTATGGTCCTGACGGCGAACCGGCATGCGTTGCGGGTTGAGCCGGCAACGCACGCAGGCTAGACGGGGGCGGATGCCCGTCGATTCCGACCTTTATCGCGCTGACGCCTGCACGGTCGTCGACCTGTTGCGGCGGCAAAAGATCAGCCCGCACGACCTGCTCGACACCCTTGAGCGGCGAATCGCGGCGGTCGATCCGGCCGTCAATGCGCTGCCGACCCTGTGCTTCGAGCGCGCGCGCGACCATGCCGATTCGCTCATGCGCAAGCCGGCAGCGGAGCGCGGCCTGCTGGCCGGCCTTCCGGTGGCCATCAAGGACCTGACCGACGTCGCTGGCGTACGGACCACCTACGGCTCGACCATCTTCGCCGACCACGTGCCGGCGCGCTCGGACATCCTCGTGGAGATGCTGGAGGGCAGGGGCGGCGTCGTCTACGCCAAGTCCAACACCCCGGAGTTCGGAGCCGGCGCCAATACCTTCAACGAGGTGTTCGGCGCCACCCGCAATCCGTGGAACACGGCGCGCTCGGCCGCCGGCTCATCGGGCGGTGCCGCGGTGGCGCTGGCGACCGGCATGGCCTGGCTCGCCCACGGCACCGACCTCGGCGGATCGTTGCGCAACCCCGCGAGCTTCTGCGGCATCGTCGGCATGCGTCCCAGCATCGGACGCGTCGCCCACACGCCGGCTCATAAAATCGACGGCACCCTGTCGGCGCACGGCCCGATGGCGCGCACGGTCGCCGATCTCGCGCTGCTGCTCGATGCCATGGCGGGCGAGCACCCGGCCGATCCGCTGTCGCTGCCGGCGCTGCCGACCTCGTTTCTCGCCGCCGCGCAGGGCGCGTGGCGGCCGCAACGCGTGGCTTGGTCGGCGACCCTCGGCATCACGCCGATCGATCCGGAGATCGCCGCGATCTCTGCCAAGGCGGCGGAGCGATTCGCCGAGCTGGGCGCCGTCGTCGAGGAGGCGCATCCCGACTTCGGCGGCGTGCACGAATGCTTCCACGCGCTGCGGGCCTATCAATACGCGGTGCGCTTTGCCGACCTGTTGCGCCGCCACCGCGAGCTGCTCAAGCCGGAGGTCATCTGGAACATCGAGAAGGGTTTGAAGCTCTCGATCGAGGAGTTGGAGCGCGCCGAAGCGCATCGCGTCACGCTGACCGAGCGGGCACTCGCGTTCTTCGAGACTTACGACCTGCTGCTCACGCCGACCACCATTGTGCCGCCGTTCCCGGTGGAGCAGCGCTACGTCACGGCCTGTGCCGGCACCACGTTCTCCAACTATCTCGATTGGCTGGCGATCGTCTACGCCATCACCATCGCGTGCTGTCCGGCGCTGTCGCTGCCGTGTGGTTTCACCGGCGAGCAACTGCCCGTCGGGTTGCAGATTGTCGGCCCGCCGCGCAGCGAGGCGCGCATCCTTGCCGCCGCCCGGCAGCTCGAGGAGGTGCTCGGCGTGCGCGGCACCACACCGATCGATCCGCGGCCGGGAAAGTAGTGAGTGGAGTTCTCGGCCACGCGTCGCGTTCGGGGAGCCACTCACCATTCACCACTCACCAGTCACGCGTTCACAACAACCCTTCCACCTTGACCACGGCGTAGGTGGTGGCGACGAAGTTGACCAGCATGTGCAGCACGATGGTCACGACGGTGGACCCGCTGCGCCAGCGCAACCATCCGAACAACGCGCCGATACAGAAGGTCTGCATCAGGCCGAACCAGTCGTATTGCGAATGGGCGGCGCAGAAGATCAGTGACGTCACCAGGATCGTTCCCGGCGCGCCGAGCGGCGAGGCCGCCCAGCCACGAAACATGAAGCCGCGGAAGACGATTTCCTCGCCCATTGGCGCCGCGACTACGAAGGCCAGCCACATGAGCGGCACGAGGCCGGCCGCGCGTGCGGCCTCGTAGGCCTCCATCTGGAATGGCGTCACGCTGGAGCGCCCCACCAGGTGGGTGAGAATCTCCAGCGCGCCGAGGACCAGGATCAGAGTCGCGAATCCGAACAGGAAATCGCGGCCGCGCGGGCGAACGAGGCTGAAATATTTTCCGATCGGCCAGCCGGAAAGACGTGCCGCCCAGGCGAGCACGGCGACCTGGATGAGATTGGTGACGATGAGCAGCAGGGGAAACCAGGGGCTTTTCCAGAGGTCTTCCTGCGTCTCCGGCGGGTTCTGTGCCCAGTCGATCCAGAAGAGGGCTCCAAGGACCGAAACCGTACCGAGCGCAAAGGCAAGCAGCCCCCACAGGAGCGTGCTCCAAAATCCCCACGGTCGCGGGAGCGCTTGGTCGCCCGGCGTGCCGGCATCGCTTCGGGGCCGCTCGGCGGCTTCGGCAGTCAAGGGCGCAAAGGTCCTACTTTTTTGCGGTGCTGGCTTGGCGCGGCGGTGCGGTCGGCGGACGCTCGGGCGGCAACGGCACGCTGGCCACGACCGTCGAAGGATCGCGCACGTCCCACTGGCAGATGCGGTAGCCGCTGCGCCGCTCGGCGATGTCGACGTGAATATGATCTTCGTGATAGCCGTCGGAGCCGGGTCCCAGCACCGTGGTGAAGCGTGTGCATGCCGTCTGGCGCAGGCGTTCGCGCGCCGGCTTGTTGGCGGCGGGGTCGGTCAGCCGCACCGTGTGGCCGTTGGCAAGGGTGAAGCCCCGCAGGTCGACCGCATTGCCGAACCCGTGCTGGCTGATCTTCGCGCCGGCGATGCGGTTGCGGCCACGGCATTCGAACGAGGTGTCGACCGTCAGCGATTTCAGCGCCGCGCCGAGATCCGACGCGACCGCCGCCACGTCGTCGCGCACCCAGTGGATGACCGTTTCGGCCATCGGGCAGCGCAGCGTTGCCGGGGGCGTAAGCGCGATGCGGCGACCGTTCTTCGCGACGATGGCTTCCAGCCGCACCACGTCGTCCACCTCGCATTGGCCGGCGTGAATGGGCGGCAGGAATTGCACGGACGCAAGGTCGGGACCAAGCCGCATCTGGCAGGCGGAGGGGCCGGCCGGGGCAGCGTCCGGCGTCTCTTGTGGCGGTGTGGTCTTCTCGGCGCTGTCCTTGACGGCTGACGCAGCCTTGTCGGCTGCGGGGCCCCTGGCAGGAGCGTCGTTGGCGGCTGCCGGCTCGTGGGCGGCCTCCTTGGCCGCCGGGGGAGTGGCATCCTTTGCGGCTCTCTTGGCGCGGCCCGATTTTGTCCCCCGCAGGGCGTCGGCCTGCTCGCTTGTTTGACCGCCCTTGGCCCGTCGTGCATCGATGCTCGGCGCCGTCTGAGCCAATTCCCGTTGCGGGTTGGGAGCCTCGAACGGCCGCGGTCGCGGCGTCGGGGCTGCCTCCGGTGGTACGAACTGAGCGGACGCCCTGGCGCCGCGCGCCTTCGCGCCGGACGAGCGGCCGCGCCGCGCCAGTTGCTCTTCCGGCGCGGCTCGTTCCGGCTCGCGCGTCTCGGCGGCGGGACGTCCGGTGCGCGAAGCCCCTACCGTTGTCCGCTTGTGTGCCCGCCGCCAATGCCGTCGCGGCGGCGAAAAGAAGCCGTCCACCGCAGCGCGAAACTGTCGCATGCCGGCATCTTGCGCGGCTTCGACGCGCCTGTCGCTGAAGAGCAGCGCCAAACCGGCGATCGTGGCGGCGATGAGGACCAAAATCGCAGGCCTCTGATGAAGGTCGCGGCGCTGTCGCCGAATGGAACAAAAACAGGACATCAATCGAAGCCCGCCGTCGAAACCCAATCCTCAATTCGGTCGTACTGCTACAGGTTCCGGATATTGCGCGGCGGCATGGGAGGAATAACCTAGCAGCCCACGTCGCAACAGACAAAGAATAGCTACTACGGGAGGAACGACATGCGCGGGTTGATGCAGGACTGGCCGCTGCTTTGCCATCGCGTCATCGATCACGCCGCCCTCTATCACGGTCAGCGCCCGGTGGTGACGCGCTCGATCGAGGGGCCGCTGCACGCGACCACTTATGCCGAGATGCGGGCCCGCGCCTTGAAGGTCGCGCAGCGGCTCGAGCGGGACGGCATCCGGATGGGCGATCGCGTCGCGACGCTCGCGTGGAACACGTGGCGTCACCTCGAGGCCTGGTACGGCATCCTCGGCATCGGCGCCGTCTACCACACCGTCAATCCGCGGCTGTTCCCGGAACAGATCGCCTGGATCATCAACGACGCCGAAGATCGCGTGATGATCACCGATCTCACCTTCGTGCCGTTGCTGGAGAAGCTGGCCGACCGGCTGCCGACGATCGAACGCTACATCGTCCTCACCGACGCGGCGAACATGCCGCAGACCAGTTTGAAAGGCGCCGTCCCCTACGAGGAATGGATCGGCGAGGTCGATGGGGATTTCGCCTGGAGATCGTTCGACGAGAACACCGCGGCCGGCATGTGCTACACCTCCGGCACCACCGGCAATCCGAAAGGTGTCGTTTATTCGCACCGGTCGAACGTGCTGCATGCCTTCATGGCGTCGCTGCCCGATGCGAAGAACCTCTCGTCGCGCGACGTGATCATGCCAGTCGTGCCGATGTTCCATGCCAACGGCTGGTCGCTCGCCTTCTCGTCGCCGCTCATGGGGGCCGCGCTGGTGCTGCCCGGTTGCAGGATGGACGGCCCCTCGATTTACGAACTGCTCGACAAATACAAGGTGACGTTCACGGCAGCGGTGCCCACGGTCTGGCTGATGCTGCTGCAGGACCTGGAGAAGACCGGCGCCAAGCTTCCCCATCTCCGCCGCGTCGTTATCGGCGGCTCCGCCTGCCCGCGGGCGATCACGCGCACCTTCCAGGACGTCTATGGCGTGGAAGTAGTCCACGCCTGGGGCATGACCGAAATGAGCCCACTGGGCTCCCTCTGCACCATGAAACCGGAATATGCGGCTCTCGCCGGAGAGGAGCGGCTCGACGTTCAGCAGAAGCAGGGCCACCCCCCGTTCGGCGTGGAGATGAAGATCACCGACGACGCCGGACACCGCCTGCCTTGGGACGGCGCGACCTTCGGCCGCTTGAAGGTGCGCGGGCCGGCCGTCGCCCGGGCGTACTTCAAGGCCGAGAATGAGAGCATCCTCGATGAGGAAGGGTTCTTCGATACCGGCGACGTCGCCACCATCGATCCCTATGGCTACATGCAGATCACCGACCGCGCCAAGGACGTGATCAAGTCGGGCGGCGAGTGGATATCGTCGATCGATCTCGAGAACCTCGCGGTCGGCCACCCCAAGGTCGCCGAGGCGGCCGTGATCGGCATCAAGCATCCCAAGTGGGATGAGCGGCCGCTGCTGGTCGTGGTCCTGAAAAAGGACGTTACGGCAACCAAGAGCGAGATCCTCGCCTACATGCAGGACAAGATCGCCAAATGGTGGCTTCCCGACGACGTGGTCGTGGTCGACGAGATCCCCCACACTGCCACCGGCAAAATTCAGAAGACGGTGCTGCGCGAGCGCTTCCGGGACTATACCCTCCCGTCCGCGGTTGCGGCCGAATAGGGTAAACGGCCGCCACCGCCTCCACCTGAGGCGCCGCCTTGTCCTGTCCGCCTTCTGCGGCGGTCAACCATGATTTGGGCGCCTTCGCTCGATTAACGTGTCGCCCCTTGCGCGCCACCCCTCGTTTTCGCATTCATGCTGCCATGCAGGACGCTGTACCGGCACTCCCGGAGGTCGAATGACGGCGCTTGACGTCGCCGCGACGGATGTGGCTGCTCCTGCCCCCGCGCCGCCTCCGAACACCAGCTCTCCGCCCGACGGGCGCGGGGCGGCGCACTTCGTCGGCAAGGAAGAGTCCTACTGGCGGCTGATGATCCGCGGCGCCGTGTTCCTGCTGCTGACCCTCGGCATCTACCGCTTCTGGCTCGCGACCGACCAGCGCCGCTTCCTCTGGGCCAACACGGAGATCGCCGGCGATACCCTGGAATATACCGGCACCGCGCGCGAGCTGCTCATCGGCTTCCTGATCGCCATTGCGGTGCTGGTCCCGATCTACGTCGGGTTGTTTGCGGCGGCGCTGGACAGCGGACTGATCGGGCAGCTCTCCGGGGTCATCGCGTTTGCGCTGCTCGCCGTGTTCGGCCAGTTCGCCATCTATCGTGCCCGCCGCTATCGGCTGACTCGCACGGTGTTCCGCGGCGTGCGCTTGCATCAGACCGGATCGGCCTGGCTCTATGCGCTGTATTCCACGCTGTGGTGGATCGTGACGATCGTCACCTTCGGGCTCGCCTATCCGTGGGCGCAGGCTAGCCTCGAGCGCTTCAAGATGCGCCACACGTTCTACGGCGACGTGCGCGGGCGCTTTGCCGGCTCGGGAACGATTCTTTTCCTGCGCGGCATCGTGATGTGGCTGCTCGTCGTCGGTCCTATCGTCGCCGGCCTGTTCTATGCGGTCCGCGGCATCAACTGGACGGCGCTTGCCGAGGCGGTCGACCTGGGCAGCGACAACGTGATGGATCGCATCGAGAGCGTCAGCCCGAATTTCGGCGCCGCGCTCGCCTTCGTGATCTTCGCCTTCGTGTGGTCGTTCTTCGCCGCCGCGCTGCTCTACCCGGTGTTCCAGGCGATGGTGCTGCGCTGGTGGACGTCGGGCCTGCGCTTCGGCGACATGACCGCGACCTCGCGCCTGCGCACTGGCCAGATGTACCGCCTTTATCTGCGGTTCGTCGGCTATTCCATGCTGTTCGGCCTGCTCGTCAGCGTCGCGGCCGGTTTCGTCTTCGGCATCTTCCAGGCGCTCTTCCAGCTCATCGGCGACGCGCTCTTTGCCGAGGCCGGCGGCATCGCCGGCGCGGTCGTCACCTACGTGGTGGTGATGCTGGGCTATTCCACCGTCTACCAGGTCACGGTGAAGCTCAGGATGTGGCGGCTGAGCTTCGAAACCGCGGAGTTCTCGGGGCTCGATGCCTTGTCCGGGGTGAAGGCCGCCGGTGTGGCCAGCTCCGCCTTCGGCGAAGGCCTGGCCGACGCGCTGGATGTCGGTGGGCTATAAGTCTCCCATGGTGCGATCCGGCTCCGGCATTTTCTACGACGGCATCACCAGCGCGCGGCACACCGTGGTGGTGGAGCTCGATCGCGCCGCGCTGTTGGTACGCGCCGCCGAAGGCTACCTCCTGGCCCGCTGGCCCTATGGCGATCTCGAGCACCTGTCGGCGCACGACGGTATGCTGCGGCTGGGGCGCGCCGGCAGCGCCGTGCTGGCGCGGCTGGAGGTGCGCGATCCGGAGCTGGCGGCCGCCATCGACGAGCAGGCCGCCACGGTCGATCGCACCGGCACCATCGAGCGGCGCGGCCGCACCAAGGTCATCGCGTGGAGCGTGGCGGCCGTCGTTTCCCTTGTTCTCATGGGCATCTTCGGCGTGCCGGCCATCGCCGACCGCCTGACGCCTTACGTGCCGGCTGCCGTCGAGCGCAAGTTCGGCGAGGCGGCCGACGCGCAGGTGCGCGCAATGCTGGACACCGGCAACAAGGGCGCCGCATTCGAATGCGGCCACGGTGAGGCCGAGAAGGAAGGGCGCGCCGCCCTGGGGCGGCTCGTCTCGCGGCTCGAAGCGGCGGGCGAACCGGGGTTGCCGATCGTCTTTTTCGTTCTGCGCAAGCCCGACGAGGCCAATGCGTTTGCGCTGCCCGGCGGGCACATCTACCTGTACGAGGGCCTGATCAAGAAGGCGGAGACGCCCGACGAGCTTGCCGGCGTCATCGCGCACGAGCTCGGCCACGTGGTGAACCGTGACAGCACGCGGTCGGTCATGCAGGCGGCGGGCTTGTCCTTTCTGTTCGGCATGGTGCTGGGCGATTTCGTCGGCGGCGGCGCCGTGGTGCTGGCGTCGAAGACGCTGCTGCAGACTTCGTACTCGCGCGAAGTCGAGCGCCGCGCCGATGCTTTTGCGGTCGAATTGATGAACAAGGTCGGTGGCAACCCGCGCAGCCTCGGTACGATCCTGGTGCGAATCGACGGCTCAAACCATCCCGGATCGAAACTCCTGCTCGATCATCCTGACACCAAGGACCGGCTGGCTGCTATCAATACGGCGGCGCCCGGCGGCCCTGCACCGCTGATTTCGGCGTCGGAATGGGCGGCGATCAAGCGCGTCTGCTCGGGGTCCTGACGTCCGCATGCCGCGCCGCCGCATCATCGAAGACCCGGTTTCGCGCCTGGCCGTATGGGCGCGGCGGCTGGCGTTGTTCGCGCTCGCCGTCGCGATCATCGCGATCATCGTCATCCGCCTCGACTTCATCGAGATCCTGCCGGGCCTCGCCACTTTCGGCGGCGCCGTCGGCATTGCGGCGATTGCGATGCTGTTCGCCATCGCGGCCTTCGTGGTGATCTGGCGCGAGGGATTGCGGGGCTTCGGCTATGCGCTGCTCGCCTTCTTCATCGGCATCCTCCTCATGACCTACCCGGCCTATCTCGGCCTCCAGGCGTTCCGGACGCCCCCCATCAATGACATCACCACCGATACGGCCGATCCGCCGCGGTTCGATGTGATCGCCCGGGTGCGGCCGCGCGAGGCCAACCCGATTGCCTATCCGGGCGCTTTGGCTGCGGAAATCCAGCGCCGGACCTACCCGACCATCGCGCCGGTGCAGACCGCATCCACTGCCACCGAGCTCTACGATGCCGCGCTCGCGGTCGTGACCAAGCGCAAGTGGCGTATCGTCGAGCAGCGGGCGCCGCAGGCGGGCCGCCGCGAAGGCCGCATCGAGGCGGTGGCGCGCACGGCCATCATGGGCTTCCGCGACGACGTGGTGATCCGCGTCCGTCCGATCAGCGGCGGCTCGCGCCTCGATATCCGCTCGGCGTCGCGCTACGGCCAGCGCGATTTTGGCGCCAATGCCAAGCGCATCCAGGCGCTCCTCGAAGACATCGAGGAAGCGGTCGCGCCTCAGCCGGAGGCGACGCGGTAGAGGCCCGACAGCGACGGCGGCCCGTCGGTGACAACCACGCCGCGCGCGACGAGATCCTCCAGATGTGCCAGCACCGACAGGCCGGCCGCGCCGGTCAGCCGCGGATCGAGCCCGACATAGACCGCGCGCACGATGGTCGGGATATCGACCGGCCCTTTTTCCAGCCGCTGCAGGATGGCGGCCTCGCGGCCTTGGCGGTGGCGCAGGTAATGGCCGACGAGGCGCGGCCCGTCGCGCACGACACCGCCGTGGCCCGGCAGATAGAGCGCTTCGCTGCGCTGCGCGAGCCGGTGCAGCGACGCCATGTAGTCGCTCATGGCGCCGTCCGGCGGCGCCACCACCGGCGTCGACCACGCCATGATGTGATCGCCGCAGAACAGGAGACCGCGGTCGCGCCAGGCGAACGCCATGTGGTTCATGGTGTGGCCTGGCGTGGCGACGCCTTCGAGCGTCCACCCGGCTCCCTCCACCGTCGCGCCGTCGCGCAGCGTGAGGTCGGGGCGGAAGTCCATGTCGGCGCTGGCGTCGAGGCGCTGGGCCTCGCCGATCTGCAGCGGCCGCGACGCCCGGTGCGGACCTTCCCCGACGGTGATCGCGCCGGTTGCCGCCTTGATGCGCGCCGCCGCCGGCGAATGGTCGCGATGCGTGTGGGTGACGAAGATGTGCGTCACCGTCTCGTCGCGCACGGCATCGAGCAGCGCCGCGATGTGGTTCTCGTCATCGGGACCGGGATCGACGATCGCCACCTGGCCGCGGCCGACGATGTAGCTCACCGTGCCCTTGAACGTGAACGGACTCGGGTTGTTGCAGAGCAGACGCCGCACGCCCGGCGTCACCTCCTCCGGGTGGCCGGGCGTAAGATCGAGAGTGCGGTCGAAGGGAATGTCATCGGTCATTGCGCCTGATAGCAGGTCATCCCCGCTCGTGTCGCGCAGATGGCCGGTGTGCATGGCTGGCGCGGCTGCTAAACGAGCGAAGCATTTCAATCGATCAT
>Ga0081540_1001221_pt1 | contig 22444 bp, 23 predicted proteins | sample TabmetS2T1R1_FD_71024 | JGI IMG/M metagenome (GOLD analysis project Ga0081540, IMG submission 71024) | Tabebuia heterophylla rhizosphere microbial communities from the University of Puerto Rico - S2T1R1 | ecosystem: Host-associated > Plants > Roots > Rhizosphere ... | reverse complement strand
GAGAAGACACTCCACACTGGGGTATCTCTCTCCTGAGCAGTATGAGGAAGAATCTCTCTCCCTCAAGATGAAAGAGGAAGAGTCGACCTAATCACGCGTGTCCAGAGAAGCGGGGGCACTCCACCGTCGTCCAAATATCGTTCTTGGTCGTCGTGGCTATTGCTCTATATCGGCGCATGACGTACTACTCAAAAGCAACTTAAGCTCTTGCCCCATCCACTGCGGCCACCATGGCAACAGGAGGAAGCCAAAATGCAGTCTCCGATTGAAGAGGGAGGTTGTCTGGGCTGCCCCAAGCCGGATATCTTGCCATCCTGCTTATCGTTGTCTTTGCTTGTTTATCTCCGCTGGAATGCTTCATCAGTGGTGCAGGATCGGGCGAGCATGATTCGCTTGCGGATATTCTTTGGCACGTTGTCTGACCGACCTACCAAATCCTGAAAGGTAGCCTTATCATTTGTCTCTTGGTGGCCGTCACCGCGCGTCAAACAGAAGACGCGCGCGACGCGATTGCGGTCCGGACGCACTGAGTAGGCTTTGGTTCGCACTTCAGCGCGCACCGGGGACTATTGCGGCTAATGCTGATCCACTTGCCATGAAGGAGTGAGAATGCCTGGCTACCTACGGAATCGAGGCTGGACGCCTGTTGACGTGGCGATATGGCTGGTGGCGCTGCTGGTCGTCATCATCATTCAGACCCTGTCGGTTATCGGTGTAATTGGATCGTGGGGCCTGCTTGCCGGCAGTGGGGTCGCCATGGCCGTCGGCTTTTGGCGGTATCGAGCGGAAACCGAGCAGAATATGCGGAACGCGGGGCGGTCAGGGCGACGGGGCGGGACCGTCAGGGGGTGTCGAGTGAAGGTTCTGGGTCTGATACTGATTGCGGCCTTTGTCGGTGTCTGCTGCCTTGTCGGAGCAGAGGCGATTGGGGCTGTGCCGCGCCCGATCCCCCATCTCGGAAAACAGCCGCCGCAGCGTGAAGTGAGCGAAGAATGGGTCCGCTACGTCGACATCGGCGACCAGCGTGCGGCTTGCGAATTGCAGACCGTCCCAGAGGTCAATGGCCTGGCGTGCGGGAGCCTCCCGCCAGTTTTTTCATATAGCTGCCCGATGGCTCCTGTGGGCGCCGTCGCAAAAAAGAGTCCTCCGCGTGCAAGCGAACTGCGGCGGGTCTATGAACAGGTTGGAGCGCTGACGGAAGAAGGCGCCGACCGGGCCTACGTGGTGCTGAACGGCCAAAAAATGGGGAGCCGGTGGCGCGGGGCCTTGGGGCTGGAAAGGGTCGGAGATACGTGGCGCGTCTCCTATCTGCGCCAGGGGACCGATACCTTCGCGCCTGCCGGCGCGGTCTGGATGACCGACGCTTGGCGAAGACTCTGGTATCCGCCGGGGTGCCCCGGGCGGTAACGGGGCGCGACGAGCTTCGTTTGCTGCAGCTGCCGGCTGGTCTGTTCAACCAGCCGGCAGCGCGGAGAGCTACTTCGAGTCCGCGGTGGCGGTTTCGAAGTTGAGGATCGCGAGGGTGCTCGAGATCGGGTCGGTCTCCTCTTCGGCGAGGCGGCTGGCGGCCTCCTCCTGGATCTCGATGGCCCGGTTCAGGGTGTCGGAGAGGAGCTTGGTGAGCTCATCCCAGCCGGCTTCATCGAGGACCATCGGGGTGCGGCTGATGTGGGAGTCGGAGCGGGACTCGATCGTGTTGGCGAGCATCGCGGCGGCGGCGTCCTGGCCGATCGCCTCGAGGATCACGCCGTTGATGCCCTTGCGTGCGGAAGCGGGGATCTTTTCCCAGTCCTTGGCGCTGAAGAAGGCACGCTCGGTGGCGCGGTAGAAGTGCTCGACGGCGCCGCGGCGAGGCTCGGTTTTGACCAGTTCGACGCAGTCGTATTCGAGCAGGGTCTTGACGTGGTAGCTGACGTTGCCGAGTGGCTCACCGAGTTCCTGCGCAAGCTGGTTCGGGCTCGAGATCCCCTTGCTGAGGGAAGAGAGGATTCGAACGCGCAGCGGGTGCGCGAGGGCCTTGGCGAGCTGTTGGGTGATGCCCTCGGGGGACGTCCGGGTCTTAGCCAACGGGAGATGCCTCCAATCGATGCATGTGGGATTGGACAATGTGTCTTGGGCGAAAGTGGGGTGATTTCACCCAAATTGCTGGATCAAGTATTCCAGAACGCTCGGCCGATGAAGTGCCGCTAGCGGCTTGCCAGAGTGAAAAAAGCTGAGCGATGTAGGGGATGCGGGGCGTTTCGTGGACCGCCCGGCACGGCGGGGGAGAGACGCCGTGCCCAGAGGCTTAGGCGTGCCATGGGTGAGACCAAATGGGTGCTGGCCGAGCTGACGCGGATCGAGGTCGTCTGGCCTTTGGCGGTCTCGCTGGCGGCGACGGTTGCAGTTCAGGGGCTGATGGCGGGACGGCGCCGGGCGCTGCTGAACGAGGCGATGCACGAGCTGCGGCGTCCCCTCCAGGCGTTGGCTCTTTCGGCCTCGTCGGCGCCGAGCTTGCCTGTCGCCGACGGTGTGACGCCGGAAGTAGACCTCTCGAGGCAGGCGGCATTCGCTCTGGAGCGCCTCGACCGTGAGATCAACGGCGGCCCGGCGCCTGCTCGCAGAGAGCCGATCGGCGTCGCCGAGTTGCTCGACATCTGCGTGGCGCGGTGGTGGTGGCCTGCGGTGGAAAGCGGCGGTAGCATCGCGGTGACGGGCGAGCGCATCGCCGCGGTGGTCGAGGGCGACCGCGACGGGCTGTCCCAGGCCCTCGACAACCTGGTCGGCAACGCGATCGAGCACGGTGGCCCGATGATCTCCCTCAGCGCGGAGCTGGGACCAGACCTGGTCCGGATAAGCGTGGCGGACAGCGGTGCCGCCAGGGCCGATCAAGAGAAACGACGGTCAGCGCCTCGTGGTGCGGCGGCGCTGACCGGCCGCCGGCGTCGGGGGCACGGGTTGCGGGTGGTGCGGCGAGTTGCCGCCACGCACAGCGGCGAGTTCCGCCTGCGGCGCTCCGAAGCCGGCACCGAGGCGATCCTCGAGCTGCCGCTCTCCAGTACCGAAGGCGTCGGTTGAGCCGGCACGGCCGGGCGCTGGGTTTCGGCTTGGCGGCGCTCTTCGCGGCCGTCGGCGCAGCCGCGATTGCCGATGGCTACGGCGACCGCGTGGCCAGCGGCTATGGCGAGCTGCGGCCGGTTGTCGTCGCGACTGGGCCGCTGCCGGCAGGCGAGGTGATCGACCCCGCCGCCGTCACGGCCGACCTCGAGCTGCGGCGGGTCCCGGCCCGCTTCATCCCGCCGGGATCGTTGGCGGCGCCGGCGCAGGCTCTGGGATTGGCCCCCTCCGCTCCCGTTGCCGCTGGTTCCTACCTGCTTGCCTCGCAACTACGGCCGCCGCGGGCCGCCGGCGCCGGGGATCCGTCGCTCGGCGCTGGCCGCCGCCCGGTCGAGATCGCTGTCAGCGGCGCCGACGCGCTGCTTGTCGGCGGCGGTGACCCGGTGGGGACGAAGGTCGACGTCGTCGTCACCACCGAACCCTCGGCGTCGGCAGGCGGCAGGACCTACGTCGCGGCAGCTGCGGTGCCGCTGCTGGCGCTTGGCCCCGGCGCCGAAGGCGAAGCGGCGACCGCAACGGCGATGGCGACCCTGGGCCTGACCCGGCCGCAGGCGCTGCGGCTGATCGCCGCCGAGAGCTTTGCCCGCAAGCTGACGGTTCTCCCGGCCGGGTGACCGCGGCGGCAAGAGAGCGCGACGTCGCCGAGCTGGCGTCGATGCTGCGGCGCCGGCTGGTCGAACGGCGCCGCAGCGTCGCCGCAGCCGGCGGTTCCGCAGCCGCGCTCGACCTCGGCGAGCTGGTCCGCGACCTGGTCGCTGAGGAGGCGGTGCTGCTCTCGGCCGCCGACCGCGAGGAGCTGGCGGCGCGGATCATCCGCGACAGCGTCGGCCTCGGCCCGCTCGAGGTGCTGCTCGCCGACCCGGCGGTGGAGGAGGTGATGGTCAACGGGCCCGACCGCGTCTACGTCGAGCGCGGCGGCCGGATCGAGCCGACCGACGTCGCCTTCGCTGATGAGGAGGAGCTGCGCAACGCGATCGAGCGGGTGCTGGCGCCGCTCGGCCGCCGGGTCGACGAGCTCAGCCCGATGGTCGACGCCCGGCTCGCCGACGGCTCGCGGGTCAACGTCGTCATCCCGCCGCTGGCGCTCGACGGCCCGGTCGTCTCGATCCGCCGCTTCGGCGCCCGCCGGCCGGGGCCGGACGAGCTGGTCGAGCTCGGCACCCTGTGCGCCGAGCGGCGCCGCCTGCTAGAGCGGGCGGTGGCGGCGCGGCGCAGCGTCCTCGTCAGCGGCGGCACGGGCTCCGGCAAGACGACGCTGCTGAATGCGCTCTCCAGCTTCGTCGCACCGCATGAGCGCGTGGTGACGATCGAGGATGCCGCCGAGCTGCGCCTGCAGCAGCCGCACGTCGTCCGCCTCGAGAGCCGACCGGCCGGGGTCGAGGGCAGGGGCGAGGTGACGATCCGCGACCTGCTGCGCAACGCCCTGCGGATGCGGCCCGACCGGATCGTGATCGGCGAGGTCAGGGGCGCGGAGGCGCTCGACTTGCTGACCGCGCTCAACACCGGCCACGACGGCGCTCTCTCGACCGTCCACGCCAACTCGCCGGCCGACGCCCTCAGCCGGCTGGAGACGCTGGCGCTGATGGCCGGCGTCGGCCTGCCGCACGCGGCGATCGCCGAGCAGGTGCGCCGCGGCATCGACCTCGTCGTCCATCTCCAGCGCCGCCCTGACGGCGCCCGGGTCGTCACCGAGGTCGCCGAGGTCCGGTGAGCGCCGAGCCGCTTCTCCCGATTGCCGGAGCTGCCGCCGGCGCGTCGCTGGCGCTGGCGCTGCGCGAGGCGCTGCTGGCGAGCCCGGCGGCGCTCTCCTGGCTGCAGCTCGCACTGGAGCCGCTGCGGCGGGCGGGGCGGGAGGGATACGCGCCCTCGACCCGTGAGCGGCGGCGGTTGGCAGCGCTGGGGACGGCGGCCGCGGTGGCCGGCGGTTGGTTCTTGGCCGGCGCGGCGCTGGCGCTGCCGCTCGCGATCGGCGCGCCGGCCGCCGTCGCCTGGGCGATCTCCAGTCGCCGCCGCCGCTACCGGCTTGCGGTCGAGCGCTCGCTGCCCGACGTCGCGATCGCGGTTGCCGACTCGCTCAGCGCCGGGCGCTCGCTGCGCGCCTCGCTGCCGGCCGCCGCCGCTTATCTCGACGGCCCGCCCGCGGCCGAGCTGACGCGGCTCGGCGCCGAGCTCGACCTCGGCGCGGCGACCGCCGAGACGGTCGAGGCCTGGCGCGGGCGGATGCGCTCGGAGCGGGTCGACGGTTTCGCCGCCGCCCTGCTCAGCCAGCGGCAGTCGGGTGGCGACCTGGCCGGGCTGCTGCGCCGCTTCGCCGCCGGTGCGGCGGAACGCGACCGGGTTGCCGAAGACGCCCGCTCGGCGACCGCACAGGCGCGGTTCACCGGCTTGCTCGTGGTCGCGATGCCGACCGGCGGCGCTCTCTTCGCCGAGCTGCTCGAGCCAGGCTTCCTGGCGAAGCTGCTGTCCTCGCCGACATCGGCGGTGATGCTGGCCCTCGCCGGGGCCCTGCAGCTGGCCGGATTCCTGGCGATCAAGCGGCTCTCGCGGGTGGTCGATTGAGCCCGGCGGGGATGCTCGGCGGGCTCGCCGCCGTCTGCGCCTGTGTCGCCGTGCGCGAGTTGCTGCGCGACCGCGACGTCCCGGCGGCGCTGCCCTTCGGGCTCAGCGGTCGCTCGGCGGCGGCGGCGCTGCGGCTCGGCCTGCCGGAGCGCCTGCGGCGCTCCGGCCTGGAAGCACGGCTACCGCTGGCCGCGGTGCTGACGGCAAAAGTCACCGGCGCCCTGGTCGGCGCGCTCGCCGGCCTGCTCGCCGCGCCGGTCGCGCCCGGGCGGACCGCCGTGGCCGTCTTCCTCGCCTTCGCTGCCGCTGGCTTCTTCGTCCCCGACGTCCTGCTCGAGCGCGAGGCGCGACGCCGCCACCGCCGCCTGGTCGCCGCCCTGCCCGACGCCCTCGACCTGCTCGCGGTCAGCGCCGGCTCGGGTCGCGGCCCGGCTGCCGGGCTCGAGCAGCTCGCCCGGGCGGGGGAGGGACCGCTCGCCGAGGAGATGCGGATCACGGTTGCCGAGCTCTCCTGCGGCTCGCCGCTGGCAACGGCCCTGGCGGCACTCCGCGGCCGCGTCGCCGGCGCCGAGCTGGCGACGCTGGTCGCCGCGATCGAACGCTCGCGCCGCTTCGGCTCGCCGCTCGCCGATCAGCTTCGCCGCCAGGCCGCAGCTCTGCGCCGCGACGGCCGCCGCGCGGTCGAGGAGCGGGCCGCGCGGGCGGCGCCGAAGATCCAGCTCGTCGTCGCCCTCGTCCTCGTGCCCTCGGTCCTGCTGATGATCGCCGCCGGCCTGATCGCCAACGCCGGAACGCTGCTGGCGGGGTTTTGAGCGGCGTCCTGGCAAGCCACGCCGAGACCTGGGTATACCCGGGTATACTGAGTGGGTGGCAAAGGTAATGGTCTCAATGCCCGACGAGCTCCTCGCCGAGGTCGATGCCGAGGCGCGTCGCACCGGCAGCACTCGCAGCGCTGTCCTGCGCGGGTTCGCCGATGCCGCCCTGCGACGCCGGCGCGAGCGGCGGGCTGAGGCGATCCGAGGTTTATTGGATGTTGCCGCTGCTCATGGCGGTCACGGCGGCAACGCTGCCGAGCTGGTCAAGGCGACCCGGCCCAAACCGTGACGGCCTTGCTGTTCGACGCCAGCGTGCTGCTCGCCGCCGCAGACCCGGAAGACGATCATCACGAGCCGTCCCGCTCGATCCTGGAAGACGACGACCTCGTCGTGGCGACGCTCGACCTTGCCCGCTACGAGGTCGCCAACGTCGCGGTTCGAGCCTGGCGGGCGCCGGCCTTGGTGGTGCCGCTGCTCGCGGTGATCGACCGACTCGCCGATGACGGCGGGGTTGTCCTCTCGGCCGGGTCACTACTGGGTGAGGCAGCGGCTCTCTCCGAGCGCCACGAGATCTCGGTCTACGACGCGGCGTATGTCGCCGCTGCCACCGCGACTGGCCAGGCTCTGGTCAGCTGCGATGAGCGCGACCTGGTCTCGAAGGGGTTGGCCTCGCTGCCCGCCGGCTTGACCGACTAGCTCGTCTCGGCGCTCTCGTCGCGCAGGCGTTTCGCGACCGCGGCGGTGGCCGCTGCCATCTCGTCGAGGTCCTCGGTGTCTTCCTTGTGGCCGCTGACGTAGCAGCAGAGGGTGCCGTCGACGAGCTCGAAGGCGAACTTCTTCGGCGCCGCTTCGGTCAGCCAGACGATGAAGGTGGGGGCGAAGAGGCGGCGCAGCCAGACCGCGTCCTGGCTCTTGCCGGCGAAGATCTCGTACTTGTCGAGCAGGTCCTCGCTCTCCAGCTCGACCCGCTCTTTGGAGCGGCGGAAGACGTCCTCGAGCCCCTCCAGGGCGCGGAAGCCGAACTTGCGCTGGCAGTAGAGCTCGGGGACGTGGCCGGCGCACTCGGGGACCTGGAGCAGGCCGACCGTGTAGCGGTAGTAGTTGGTCTGCTTGTTGCCGTCGCTGTCGCGGGTCTCTTCCTCGTAGGTGTAGAGAGCGAGGGTGCCTTCGGGGCCGCCGGCCAGCGGGCCCTGGAGGCTGCGCTCGGTGTAGCGGTCGTCGCCCTTGCGCAGCAGCGGCGTCGCCGGGGGCAGGCGGCCACGGCCGTGCAGCAGCGTCATCCCGCGCTGCTGGGCGTAGACCTCGAAGAAGGCGTCGGCGGCGCGCGAGTCGGCGATCGCGAAGACGATCACGACGCCGACCAGGAGGGCGACGACGAAGCCGGCGCCGCCGAGCGCCGGGCCGATCAGGGCGGCGAGGGCGATGCCGACGATCAGCGCCCCGGCGCCGACCAGGATCAGCGTCAGCGGCCTGCGGATCAGCAGCTTGAAGTAGTAGCCGCGCAGGTCGTTGGCGTCGCTGGGCGTCTCCACGGATCGCAACCTAGCGCGCCGCGGGGCAGCGGCGGGGGATGCAAATGGGCTTGCAGGGGAAGGTCGTGTTGCAAAGTGGGGGAGAGTGGGTTATTGTGGCGATCGAGTTGAAGCCCAGGACCGGGGTGGTGAGGCTCCTCCCACCTCATCACTCCGGTCCAACTCTTTTCCCAGCCCCCCGCTCAGACCCAGAAAGGAACCTCGGCGTTGGCTTTTCGGGGTCTCTACGAGCACAATCTCGACTCCAAGGACCGACTCACGGTCCCGTCGCGGTTCCGCTCGGCACTGGCTGACGGAGTGGTTCTCTCGAAGGGCTTCGACCCCTGCGTCTGGGTGCACACGACCACCGAGTTCGAGCAGCTCTCCGACCGCTTCCTCTCGCCGCACAGTCCGTTCGGGCGCGACGCCAGGCAGCTGCGCCGCCGCTTCCACGGCGGCTCCTTCGACGAGAAGCTCGACTCCGCCGGCCGCATCCGAATCCCGAAGCCGCTGATCGACCACGCCGGCCTCGACGGCAACTGCGTCGTGATCGGCGCCGGGGAGTACCTCGAGATCTGGAACGCCGACGCCTGGGCCAAGCAGGAGGAGGAGCTCGACGCCGCCGCACCGGAGATCGCCGAGGGCCTCGCCGGCGCCGGGACTACGTGACCATGAGACTCAATGCCACCCGGATCCCCATCTCACAAAGCCCCGCGCCGCTGCCGGGAGCGTTCGCGATGACCGAGCACCAGCCGGTGATGGCGCCGGAGCTGGTCTCGCTGCTGGCACCCGCCGCCGGGCAGACCGCGGTCGATTGCACCTTCGGCGCCGGCGGCCACGCCCGGGCGGTCGCCGCGCTGCTCGGGCCCGAGGGCAGGCTGATCGGGATCGACCGCGATCCCGCCGCCGAGGCCCGCTTCGGCAAGTTCTCGATCGAGGCTCCCTGCCGCACGCTCTTCATAAGTGCCGACTTCGCGGCAGGTCTGAAAGCCCTGCACGGCGAAGGCATACGCCCAGACATGATCTACATGGATCTCGGGATGTCGTCGCTGCAGGTGGACTCATGGGAGCGGGGCTTCTCCTACGCCTACGACGCACCGCTCGACATGCGGATGGACACGCGCCAGAAGTTCACCGCTGCCGACCTCGTCAACGAGTGGCCGGAGACGCGGATCGTCCAGGTCCTGCGCCGCTTCGGCGAGGAGCGCTACGCCGGCGGCATCGCCCGCGAGATCGTTCGCCGCCGCCCGCTCCGCACCACCTCCGAGCTGGTCGACGCGATCAAGGCCGGGATGCCGACCGCGGCCCGCTTCGGCGGCGGCCACCCCGCCAAGCGCAGCTTCCAGGCGATCCGGATCGCGGTCAACGGCGAGCTCGAATCGCTCGAGGAGGCGCTGCCGCTGGCCTGGGACCTGCTGCCGGTCGGCGGCCGCCTCGGCGCGATCGCCTTCCACTCGCTCGAGGACCGGCCGGTGAAGCAGTTCCTGGCCGAGAAGGCGCGCGGCTGCGTCTGCCCGCCGGAGCTGCCGGTCTGCGTCTGCGGCCACGAGCCCGAGGCCGAGATCCTCACCCGGCGCGCCGTCTCGCCCGGGCCCGAGGAGGTCGAGGCGAACCCGCGCTCGCGCTCGGCGCACCTGCGGGTGGCGCGCAAGATCGCGATCGCGAACGGGGAGGCCGTCTGATGGCCGTCGCCGCTCCCAAGCGCCGCTCCAGCGCCGCCCCGGCGCCCGCCCCGTCGCGGACGGCGCCGCCCAAACGCAAACCCGCCCGTAAAGCACCGGCCAGGCCGGCGCCTCGGGTCCGGACCGCACCGAAACCCAAGCGCCGCAGCGCCCAGCCGAAGCTCGCCCTCGTCGTCGGCCGCACCGCCGCCGGGGTCCGTCACCTGCCCGACTCGGGCCTGATCGTGCGGATGACCCGCGGCCGCACCTGGATCGCCGTCCTCGGCGTGCTGCTGGCCGGGATCGTCACCCTCAACGTCGTCACCCTCAGCTTCGCCGCCTCCTCCGGCAGGGTCGACGAGAAGAACATGGCCCTGGAAAAAGAGAACTCGATGCTGAAGAACCGGGCCGCGGAGAAGTTCGCGACCAAACGGATGCGCGCTGCGGCCGTCGCCCAGGGCCTGGCGATGCCGACCCAGGAAGCGCCCAGCGTGATCCAGTACGAGCCCAAGGACATCCAGACCGCCGCCCAGCGGCTGGCGGGCGCAGGGTAGGGGCCGGGCGCCGATGCGCTTGATCGAGCGCCGGATCGGGCTCCTCTTCGGCGCCTTCCTCCTCTGCTTCCTCGTCATCGTCGCCCGCGCCCTCTGGCTGCAGGGCGTCGAAGGCTCCTCGCTCGCCTCGCAGGCGATCTCGCAGCAGACCGAGACGATCACCGTGCCCGGCCTGCGCGGCAGCATGCTCGACCGCCGCGGCGGCACGCTCGCCTCCTCCGAAGATGCGGCGACGATCTACGCGACTCCCTACCAGGTCAAGAACCCGACCCGGGCGGCGGCCGAACTGGCCCCGATCCTCGGCGAGAAGAAGGGCGAAGTGCTGGAAGCGCTGACCGAAGAATCGGGCTTCTCCTACCTCGCCCACAAAGTCGACCTGCAGACCGCGGCGAAGGTCGAAAATCTGAAGCTGGAAGGGATCGGCCAGATCCCCGACAGCCGCCGCACCTACCCGCAGGGCTCGATGGCGGGCCAGGTGATCGGCGCCGTCGGCTCCGAAAACCAGGGCCTGATCGGGCTCGAGCAGGGCGAGGAATCGGTGCTCGCCGGCGAAAACGGCGAACGGCGGATCGTCAACGACGCGCTCGGCGACCCGATCCGCATGGAAACGGTGAAGGAAGCGAGCGACGGCGAAGACATCCAGCTGACGCTCGACCCGGTGATCCAGCAGAAGACCGAACAGGCGCTGGCCCGGGTCGGCGAAACGTACCTGCCGAAGGGGGCGACGGCGATCGTCGTCGACCCGCGCAGCTCGCAGATCCTGGCGATGGCGAACTGGCCGCCGATCGATCCAAGCGACCTCTCGGAAGCGAGCGAAGAAGACCTGATGAACCGCGCCACCGGCTTCAACTACGAGCCGGGCTCGACCTTCAAGGCGTTCACGGTCTCGGCGGCGCTGGAAGAAAAGCTGGTCACGCCGCAGACCGAATTCACGCTGGCGCCGAGCATCCAGGTCGCCGACCGGACGATCGAAGACGCCGAGGAACGGGGCACGGAAAACATGACCGTCGAACAGATCCTCGCCAAATCCTCGAACGTCGGCGCGGTGACGATAGGTCTCGAGGTCGGCGCCGAAAAATTCAGCAAGTGGATCGACCGCTTCGGCTTCGGCCGCCCCACCGGAGTCCAGTTCCCGGGCGAGGAAAAGGGGATCGTCACCCCGCTCGACGAATACTCCGGCTCGACGATGGGCAACCTGCCGATCGGCCAGGGGATCTCGGTGACGCCGATGCAGATGGTCCAGGGCTACACCGCGATCGCCAACGACGGCTTCCTGAAGCCGCCGCAGCTGATCAAGCGGGTCGGCGAAGAAGAGGTGCACGAGCCGCGCGGCAAGCGGGTGCTGAAAGCGCAGACCGCGACCGAGATCCGGGAAATGCTCGAGGGCGTGCTGGCGCCCGGCGGTACCGCCTCCGAGGTCAGCGTTCCCGGCTACACCCTCGCCGGCAAGACCGGAACCGCGCAGGTGGCCGAAAACGGGACCTACTCGGAAACCAACTACGTCGCCTCGTTCATCGGCTTCGCCCCGGCCCAGCACCCGCAGCTGCTGGCGGCGGTGATCGTCGACGAGCCGCAGGGCGAAATCTACGGCGGCTCGGTGGCGGCGCCGGCGTTCGGCGAAATCGCCGAATTCGCCCTGCCCTACCTGGGCGTCCCCCAGGAATAGGGCGGCGGAGGCGAGCCGACCGCCTTCCTAGAATCCGGCGCGATGAGGCTGGACCAGCTCGCCGAGGCGGTTGCCGGGCCCCAAATCGTGGGCGACGGAAGCGTCGAGATCGCCAAGCTCGCCTACGACAGCCGCAAAGCCGGCCCCGGCACGCTGTTCTTCTGCGTAGTTGGGGAAAAGCGCGACGGCCACGACTTCGCCCTCGACGTGGTCGAGGCGGGAGCGGCGGCGCTGGTGGTCGAGCGCGAGCTGGTCGTCGACGTGCCGCAGCTGCTGGTCGCCGACGCGCGGGCGGCGATGGCGCCGCTGGCGGCGCGCTTCGAGGGCGACCCGACCACCGACCTGCGGGTGATCGGCGTCACCGGGACCAACGGCAAGACGACGACCGCCTTCCTGATCCGCGAGATCCTCGAGCAGGCGCGGATCCAGTGCGGGCTGCTCGGCACCGTCATGCAGGTGGTCGGCGAGGTCGAGGAGGAAGTCGAACGGACGACGCCGGAGGCGATCGACCTGCAGGCGACCTTCCGGCGGATGCTGACCGGCGGTGACCGCGCCTGCGCGATGGAGGTCTCCTCGCACGCTCTGGTCCTGCACCGCGCCGACGCGATCCGCTTCGAACTGGCCCTGTTCACCAACCTGACCCAGGACCACCTCGACTTCCACGCCGACATGGAGGACTACTTCGGCGCCAAGCGGCTGCTGTTCGAGCGCGAGCTGGCGACCGCGGTCGTCAACGTCGACGACCCCTACGGGGCGCGGCTGGCGAGCGAAATCGAGTGCGTCACCTTCTCCGCCGAGGGCGGCGAGGCCGACTACAGCGCCCGCGACGTCTCCTTCGACGCCGGCGGCGCCGAGCTCACGGTCGGCGAGCAGCGGCTGACGACGTGGCTGCCGGGACACTTCAACGTCGCCAACGCGCTCGGTGCCTATGCCGCGGCCCGCGAGCTCGGGATCGCCGCCGACACTGCCGCCGCCGGCCTGGCGCGGGCGGCGCGGGTGCCGGGACGCTTCGAGCCGGTCGACGAGGGCCAGGGCTTCGCCGTCCTCGTCGACTACGCCCACACCCCGGACTCGATCGAGAACGTGCTGCGGGCGGCGCGGCGGCTGACCAGCGGGCGGGTGATCTCGGTCTTCGGCGCCGGCGGCGACCGCGACCGCGACAAGCGGCCGAAGATGGGACGCGCCGGCGGCGAGCTCTCCGACCTCGCCGTCGTCACCTCCGACAACCCGCGCTCCGAGGACCCGGCGACGATCGTCAGCGAAGTCGCGGCCGGGGCCGAGGGCCAGGCGGCCGAGGTCGCGATCGAGGTCGACCGGCGGGCGGCGATCGCCCTGGCCCTCGCCGCGGCCAGGGCCGGCGACACCGTCGTCATCGCCGGCAAGGGGCACGAGCAGGGCCAGGAGCTGAAGGGCGGCGAGAAGATCCCGTTCGACGACCGCGAGGTCGCCCGCGAGGAGCTGCGCAAGCTGGCGGCGTCGACATGAGTACGAGCGCCGCCGACCCCGTTGAAAGAGTGCGCTGATGGGCGAAGTCCTGATCGCGGGCATGGCGGCGATGCTGATCTGCATCTTCCTCGGCCCCAAATTCATCGAATACCTGCGGGTCCGAGAGTTCGGCCAGAACATCCGCGAGGAGGGGCCGCAGGGCCACCACACGAAGGCCGGGACGCCGACGATGGGCGGCCTGATCGTCTTCGCCTCGATCTGCGTGCCCTACCTGGTGCTCTCCAACCGCGACCCGCAGAGCCTGACCGTCTTCGGCGTCGCCCTCGGCTGCGCCGCGATCGGCTTCGCCGACGACTACATCAAGATCGTCAAACGGCGCTCGCTGGGGCTCTCGGCGCGCTGGAAGATCCTCGGCCAGGTGGTCCTCTCCCTGGTCCTCTGGTGGGTCGCCCGCCACGAGGTCGGACTCGAACCGATCCTCTACTTCCGGATCGGCGACGCCAGCGTCGACCTCGGCCCGATCCTCTACTTCGTCCTCGTCTTCCTCGTCCTCTCCGGCTTCTCCAACGGCGTCAACCTGACCGACGGCCTCGACGGGCTCGCCGCCGGCTGCTGCGCGATCGTCTTCCTCGCCTACACGGCGATCTCGTTCATCGCCAACGAGCAGCAGGACCTGGCGCTGCTCTCCGCCTGCTTCGTCGGCGCCTGCATCGGCTTCCTCTGGTTCAATGCCTTCCCGGCCTCGATCTTCATGGGCGACACCGGGTCATTGGGATTGGGGGGCGCGATCGGGGCGCTGGCGGTGATGACCCAGACCGAGGTCCTGCTGCTTATCATCGGCGGCATCTTCGTGATCGAGGCGCTCTCGGTCGCGATCCAGGTCTTCTCCTTCAAGACCTTTCGCCGCCGCGTCTTCCTGATGGCCCCGCTCCATCACCACTTCGAGATGATGGCCTGGTCGGAGACGAAGATCATGCTCCGCTTCTGGATCATCGCCGCCGTCTGCTCGGGGATCGGCTTCACGCTGTACCAGCAGTCGATCGGCCGCTGATAGGTCGCCCCACCGGACCAGGTTTTTGGCCCGGTTGGCGAAGCCGTTCCGGTCCATTTATTTGGCTTGACGGTGCGGATTCGACACCGCTACTTTCGGTGCGATAGGGGTGCAGAAGAGGATCCAATGGCGGGGATGAAATGAGCAGCACAGAGGACGAGCTGACCGAATCGGCGCGGGATGAGCTGCTCAGGGCGGAGGCCGAAATCGGCCGCGCTCTGGCGGGCGGCGTCAAGTGGCTGATCGGCTGCATCGTTGCTCTAACCGGAGTGGCGGTCGTCGCCTTCGCGGTAGGGGCCCTATTCCTCGCGATGGGGTGCCTGGCGGCGATCGGGGCGCTGGCGGCGGCGATGGGGCGTGCAAAGGGTCCGCCGCGCTGAGGGCGAAGCAGTGTTATGTGAACGCCGTGCCGCCGAAGGGGATCCGCCCACCGCTGCCCGAGGGGCCGTTCCTGGTCGTCGGCTTGGCCCGTTCCGGGCAGGCCGTGGCGCGGTTGCTGGCGGCGCGGGGCGAGACCGTGCGGGCGGTCGATTCCGGTCATCCGCAGGGGGCGGAAGGGCTTTCGGGGGCGGGCGTCGAAGTGTTCGTGGATACGGATGGATTGGCTGCGCTCGAGGTGACGCGAACCGTCGTCAAGAGCCCGGGGGTGCCCCGGGAGGCGGCGGTGATCGCGGCTGCCCTGGAGCGGGGCATCGAGGTCGTCGGCGAGCTCGAGCTCGCCTGGCGGCTGCTGTCGAATCGCTTCGTCGCGGTCACCGGGACCAACGGCAAGACGACCACGGTCGAGCTGCTCGGCCACGTCTACCGCAGCGCCGGTGAGCCGGTCGCGGTCGCCGGCAACGTCGGCGCGCCGCTCTCCGGCCTGGTCGGCGAGATCGACCCGGAGGCGACGATCGTCTGCGAGTGCTCGAGCTTTCAGCTCGAGGACACGAGCTATTTCGCGCCCGAGTGCGCGGTATTCCTCAACCTCGCCCCCGACCACCTCGACCGTCACGGCGACATGGCCGCCTACGGGCAGGCGAAGCTGCGGATCTTCGCCAACCAGGGCAACGACGACGTCGCCGTCTACAACGCCGACGAGCCGCAGCTGACCGGCGTCGACCTCGGCGGCTGCGGGCGCCGGATCGCCTTCGGCCACGGTCCCGGGCCCGACCGCGAGGTCGAGCTCGACGACGGCACGATCTTCTACGACGGCGAGCCGCTGCTGGCAGCCGCGGAACTGGGCCTGGTCGGCGAGCACAACGTCGCCAACGCGATGGCCGCCGCCGCCGCCGCGCTCGCGATGGGGATCGGCCGCGAGGCGGTGCGCGAGGGCCTGCGCACCTTCAAGGGTGTCCCGCACCGGCTCGAGCGCGTCGCCGAGGTCGACGGGGTCCTCTTCGTCAACGACTCGAAGGCGACCAACGTCGCCTCGGCCGCGGTCGGCATCCGCGCCTTCGACGGTCCCGTCCACGCGATCCTCGGCGGCAGCGACAAGGGCGAGTCGTTCGCGCCGCTGGTCAAGCCGGTCGTCGAGCGCTGCTCCGCCTGCTATCTGATCGGCGACACCGCCGAGCGGATGGCGCTCGAGCTCGAGCCGGCGACCGTCGCCGATGTGGCCCTGATCCACTGCGCCGACCTCGACGACGCGGTCCACCGCGCCCACGCCGCCGCGGTCGGCTCCGGCGCCGGCTCGGTCGTCCTGCTCTCGCCCGCCTGCGCCAGCTTCGACGCCTTCGAGAACTACGAAGCCCGCGGCCAGCGCTTCCGTGAGATCGTCGGGGGCTTGGCATGAGCACGCTGGCGCTGCGACGGCTGGGCAGCGGCGCCCGGGCGAAGAAGGGCAAGGGCAGGGCCCGTGCCCGCCGTGCCTCGGTCTCGACCGAGTACAACATGCTGCTGACCGCGACCCTCTGTCTGCTGGCGCTGGGCGCGGTGATGGTCTTCTCGGCCAGCTCGACGACCCGGATCCTGCAGGACGGCGGGCTCTCGGACTCGGCCTTCTACCTGAAGCGGACGCTGCTGTTCGGCGCCGTCGGCCTGGTGATCATGCACGTCGTCGCCCGTCGCGGCCTGACCGCGATCCGGCAGCTGACGCCGGTCCTGCTCGGCGGCTCGCTCTTCCTGCTCGTCGTCGTGCTCGGCATCGGCAGCAACGTCAACGGCGCCAGCCGCTGGATCGCTGCCGGCCCGCTGCAGGTCCAGCCCTCGGAGTTGGCAAAGGTGGCGTTGATCCTCTACGGCGCCGACATGCTGGCGCGCAAGCCGAGGCGGGTGCGCACGCTCGACGGCTTCATGCCCTTCCTCCTGGTCACCGCCGGCACCTGCGGCCTGATCATGCTGCAGCCCGACATGGGGACGACGATGGTGATTCTGTTCGCCGTCGGCGCCACCCTCGTCGCCGCCGGAGCACGGCCGCGGGACCTCGGCAAGATCGCGCTGGCGATCGCCGCCGGCGCGCTGCTGATCACGATCGTCGAGCCCTACCGGATGGCCCGCCTGACCTCGTTCCTGCATCCCGGCGACTCGGCCGAAGGGGCCGGCTTCCAGGCGGCGCAGGCGAAGATCGCGCTCGGCTCCGGCGGCCTCTTCGGGGTCGGGATCGGCAACGGCGTGCAGAAGGCCTTCTACCTGCCCGAGGCCCACACCGACATGATCTCGGCGGTGATCGGCGAGGAGCTGGGGATGATCGGGATCGTCGGCGTCGTCGGCCTCTTCGGGATGTTCGGCTACGCCGGGCTGAAAGTCGCGCAGAAAGCGAAGGACACCTACGGCAAGCTGCTGGTCGCCGGCCTCACCGCGCTGATCGTCGTCCAGGCGATCATCAACCTCTTCGCGGTGATGGGGCTGGCGCCGCTGACCGGCGTGCCGCTGCCCTTCGTCTCCTACGGCAACAGCAGCCTGCTGGCGACGCTGTTCGCGGTCGGCCTGATCCTCAACGTCGCCCGCGGCGGCACCGCCAGCGGCGCGCGCACGGGGACGGGGTCCGGCACTGGCAAACTGCGCGTCGTCGACGGCGGGCGCGCCCCTGCCCGCGAAAGGAGTCGTTCGAGCAGTGCCAGGAAAGCCAAGAGTGGTGGTGGCGGCGGGCGGAACCGCCGGCCACGTAGTGCCGGCAATAGCCGTCGCCGACGAGCTTAGGGCGAGCGGCGCCGCGGTCACCTTCCTCGGCACCCGCGAGCGGGCCGAGGCGGAGATGGTGCCGGCGGCCGGCTACGAGATCGACTTCATCAAGGTCCGCGGCATCGACCGCCGCAACGCGCTGCGCGCCGCCGGCGCCGGGTTCGAGGCGCTGGGCGCGGTCGGCGCCGCCAAACGGGTCCTGCGGGCGCGCGGCGCCGACGTGGTGATGGGCGGCGGCGGCTACGTCGCCGGGCCGGCGGGCCTGGCCGCCGTCCGCAGCGGCACGCCGCTGGTCCTGACCGAGGCCGACAGCCACCTCGGCCTCGCCAACCGGCTGCTGGCGAAACGGGCGCGGCGCGTCTGCCTCGCCTTTCCGATCGAAGGGCGGGAGGGCGAGCGTTATCTGGTCACCGGGCGGCCGGTGCCCGCCGACGTCCTCGTCGCCGACCGCGGCGCCGCCCGCGAGCGCTTCGGGGTCCCGGCCGAGGTGCTCTGCCTGTTCGTCGTCGGGGGCAGTCAGGGGGCGCGCTCGATCAACTTCGCCGCGGTCGAAGCGTTCGCCGAGCGCGCCGGCCGCGAGTTCCACGTCCTCCACCTCAGCGGTCGCCGCGACTACGAGGAGCTGCGTGGCCGGCTCGACGCCGCCCCGCACGCCGACGGGTACACGCTGCTCGCCTTCGAGGAGCGCGGCCTCGGCGACTGTCTCGCGGCCTGCGATCTGGTGCTGGGGCGCTCGGGCGGCTCGATCTTCGAGATCACGGCCGCCGGCAAGCCGGCGATCCTGGTTCCCTACCCGCACGCGACGGCCGACCATCAGCGCGCCAACGCCAACTGGATGGCGGCGGCCGGGGCGGCGGCGATGCTCAGCGACGAGGACCTCGATCCCGACGAGCTGACCGCCACCGTCTGGCTGGTCCTCGGTGATCCCAGCCGCCTGCAGGCGATGGCGGCGAAGTCGAGGGCGCTGGCGATGCCCGATGCCGCGCGGCGGATCGCCGACGAGGTCCTGGTCGCTGCCGGCGCTCCGCAGCTGAGCTCGACACACGCTCCCAAGGAAGGCCTCGATTGAGCGCCGCGACCCCCTGGGCCGAGCGCCGCCTCCACTTCATCGGCATCGGCGGCGCCGGGATGAGCGGCCTCGCTCTGGTCTGCGCCCGGCTCGGGGCGACGGTGACCGGCAGCGATCGCGCCGACTCCTCTTATATGGAGCGCCTGCGCGCCGCCGGCCTCGACCCCGTCGTCGGCCACGACGCCGCCAACCTGCCTGAGGGCGCCGAGGTCGTCGTCTCGACCGCGATCGGCGCCGGCAACCCGGAGCTGGAAGCGGCCCGCGAGCGCGGGGTCGAGCCGATCCACCGCGGCGCCCTGCTCGCCCAGCTCTGCGCCGAGAAGCGGCTGATCGCGGTCGCCGGCACCCACGGCAAGACGACGACGACGGCGATGATCGTCTGGGCGCTGCGGGCGATCGGCGCCGACCCCGCCTTCTTCGTCGGCGGCGAGGTGCCGGCGCTGGGCGGGGACGGCGGCGCCGCCAACGCCGGCTGGGGCGGGGGCGAGTGGGTCGTCGCCGAGGCCGACGAGAGCGACGGCAGCTTTCTCGACCTGGTGCCGGAGGTCGCCGTCGTCACCAACGTCGAGATGGACCACCACAGCCGCTGGGGGTCGCTGGCCGAGCTGCAGGAGGCCTTCCGCCGCTTCGCCGAGCCGGCCCGGGCCGTGGTCGAGTTCGACCTCGCCTCGCCGGGGCCGGCCGAGCTGGCGCTCGCGGTCCCCGGCGACCACAACCGCCTCAACGCCCGCGCGGCGCTGGCGGCGATCGCCGCGGCGGGGTTCGAGGTCGAAGCGGCGGCTCGGGCGCTCGCCGGCTTCCCGGGGGTCAAGCGGCGGCTCGAGCTCAAGGGCAGCCGTGGCCCGGTCTCCGTATATGACGACTATGCCCACCACCCGACCGAGGTCCGCGCCGCGCTCTCCGCCCTGCGCGAGCTCGACCCGGCCCGCCTCTACGCTGTCTTCCAGCCGCACCTCTACTCGCGGACGAAGGCGCTGGCGGCGGAGTTCGGCGCCGCCCTCACCCTCGCCGATGAGATCGTCGTCCTCGACGTCTACCCGGCGCGCGAGGAGCCGGTCGGCGAGCTTGCGGGGGTGAGCGGCCTGCAGGTCGCCGAGGCCGCCGCCGACCGCAGCGGCGGCAGGCCGGTCGCCTGGCTGCCGACCGCCGGCGCCGCCGAGCGCTTCCTCGCCGATCACCTCGACCGCGCCCCCGCCGGCAGTGTCCTGGTGACGATCGGCGCGGGCGACGTCTTCAAGCTCGGCGAGGCGCTGGTCGAGGGGGGAGCGTGAGCCTGCCGGCCGGGGTCGAGCCCGGCTTCCCGCTGGCGCGGCTGACGACGGTGCGGACCGGGGGAGACGCCGACTTCTACGCCGCGCCGGCCGGCGGCGAGGCGCTGGTCGAGCTCTTGCGTTGGGCGCAGGAGGGGGACCTTCCCGTAGGAGTGGTCGGCTCGGGCTCGAACCTGCTGGTAGCCGACGATGGATTCCACGGACTCGCAATCAAGCTGGACGGAGACCTCGCGACGATCGAGCGCGACGGCGAGCGCCTGCTCTGCGGCGCCGGCGCCCGCCTGCCGACGGCGGCCAGCCGGGCCGCCGGCTTCGGCCTCTCGGGGATCGAGTTCGGGGTCAACATCCCCGGCACGGTCGGTGGCGCCGTGCGGATGAACGCCAACGCCTACGGCGGCCAGCTGGCGCGGGTGCTCGAATGGGTCGAGGTGGCAACCGCGCGGGGCAGCGTCCGCCGCGCGCCCGAGGAGCTCGGCTTCAGCTATCGCAACTCGAACCTGCGCGCCGGCGAAGTCGTCTCCCGCGCCGGCTTCCGGCTGCGGCCCGGCGACCCGGCCGAGATCCGGGCGACGATGGCGGAGATGCGCCGGCGCCGCCACGAGGCCCAGCCAAAAGGGATCAAGACCTTCGGCTCGACCTTCAAGAACCCCGACGACGAGAGGGCCGAGGGCCGCAGCGCCGGACAGCTGCTCGAGGCGGCCGGCTGCCGCGGTCTCGTCCACGGCGGTGCCCGCTTCTCCGAGAAGCACGCCAACTTCGTCGAGAACTTCGACGGCGCCACCACCGCCGACGTGCTGGAGCTGATGGCGGCGGGCAGGCGGCGGGTCCACGAGCGCTTCGGCATCGAGCTGGAGCCGGAGGTCCAGGTCTTGGGCGACGTCCGCCTGCCCGATTCCTGGCAGCTGTGAGGCGCTGGCTGGCGCTCGCCGGACTGGTCGTCGTCGCGGCCGCGGCCTTCTACTGGCTCCTGGTCCGGGACACGACCGTGACCGCCGGTGTCTACGTGCCGGAACTGACCTCGATGATCGGCAGCGGCGAAGACGCGGTCGGGGTCAGCGAGAAAGGCGAGATCGTCACCTTCCTCCGGGTCCCGACCGACCAGCCGCTGCCGCGGCTGCCGCTGGACGAAGTGCCGAAGAGCGGGCATCTGTCGGGACCGGTGCTGGAACAGGCGAAGGTGCTGGGCGCCGCGCCGCCGGCCCTGCGCCCCTACGTCGAACGCAGCTACTACGGCGAAAGCGGGATCGACGTCGACCTCACCTCGGGCATCGAACTGCGCTTCGGCGATGACTCGCAGGCCGCGCTGAAGTGGAAGGCGGCGGCGGCGATCCTCGCCGACCCATCGGTGACCGCGCTTGATTATGTCGACCTGCATGCACCCAGCCATCCGTCGTACGGGGGAGAAGGGCATCTCCTACCAACCGTCGAATGAGTGGCTTACAGCGCGCGTTTGCGTGCTCATGCCCGACTCTCGACCTTAGAGTGAGGCTCGCAAAACACTCAAGTCCTGGTCGAGAGTTTGGCCTTGCACGATGCCTGTCGCACGTTTGACAGACCCGCAACAATGCCCTACGTTGAGCGCAATTTCCGCACTAAAGGCGATGGATCGAACCGTCGATCATTGCTGAAGGCTCGGACGTTTCAAAGGCTCAACTCACTCAAAAGCTGTCTCGCCACGGACCTGAGGGTCGGCGAGGAGGAAATCGGGAGATGGAATCCACTTACCTAGCGGTGATCAAGGTCGTCGGGGCTGGCGGCGGCGGCACCAACGCGGTCAGCCGCATGATCGACGCCGGCATTCGCGGCGTCGAGTTCGTCGCGGTCAACACCGACGCTCAGGCGCTGCAGGCGTGTGACGCCGACATCAAGCTTTCGATCGGCCAGGAGCTGACCCGCGGCCTCGGTGCCGGCGGCAATCCCGAGGTCGGCGCCGGCGCGGCGGCCGAGAGCCGCGACGAGATCAAGGAGGCGCTGAAGGGCGCCGACATGGTCTTCGTCACCGCCGGCGAGGGCGGCGGCACCGGGACCGGCTCGGCCCCGGTGATCGCCGAGATCGCCAAGGAAGAGATCGGCGCCCTGACCGTCGGCGCGGTGACCAAGCCGTTCGAGTTCGAGGGCAAACGACGGATGCAGCAGGCGCTCGAGGGGATCGAGAAACTGCGCAACAACGTCGACACCCTGATCATCGTCCCGAACGAGAAGCTGCTGCAGGCGGTCGAGCGCCGCACCTCGGTGCTGGAGGCCTTCCGCCAGGCCGACGACATCCTCCGCCAGGGCGTCCAGGGCATCACCGACCTGATCACGATCCCCGGCCTGATCAACCTCGACTTCGCCGACGTGCGGACGATCATGCGCGACGCCGGCTCGGCCCTGATGGGCGTCGGCTCCGCCTCCGGCGAGGCCCGCGCCCTCGACGCGGCCAAGGCGGCGATCACCTCGCCGCTGATCGAGGAGTCGATCAAAGGCGCGACCGGGATGCTGCTCAACATCACCGGCCCCGAGGACCTCGGCCTGTTCGAGGTCAACGAGGCGGCGCAGCTGGTCCAGGCCGAGGCCGACGACAACGCCAACATCATCTTCGGCGCGGTGGTCGACCAGTCGATGCGGGACGAGATCCGAGTGACCGTGATCGCGACCGGGTTC
>Ga0081540_1001220_pt1 | contig 22449 bp, 21 predicted proteins | sample TabmetS2T1R1_FD_71024 | JGI IMG/M metagenome (GOLD analysis project Ga0081540, IMG submission 71024) | Tabebuia heterophylla rhizosphere microbial communities from the University of Puerto Rico - S2T1R1 | ecosystem: Host-associated > Plants > Roots > Rhizosphere ... | reverse complement strand
GCGCGGATCGCCGCGGCGATGCCGGTGCCAGCCCAGGTCCGCTCGCCGTCGGACCAGGAGAGCGTCCACGGCTCGGGGAGGCGCGCGGCGGGTGACACCCGGGCGGCGATGCCCAGGACCTGCACGCGACCGGAGGTGATTCCTTGCATGAGGTGACGCATCGAGAGCTGGACGCGGATGCTGTTGAGGTTCTACGTCCGGCGGGCTATCCCTGCACGCGGAAGTTCAAGGAGCCTTGAACCCCTTGAATTCCACAACTCGATGAGACCCACAAGCCCTGCCGCTGATCCGTCGATCCCGGCACGCGTCCTCAGGTCCACTCGCCCCTCGGGCACGCGCGTCGGCGTGGGCCCGGTGGAGATCGGCGGAGCCGCCTTCGTGGTCGCCGCGGGACCCTGCGCGGTGGAGAGCGCCCCGCAGACCGAGGCCGCGGCGGAGGTGGTGGCGACGGCGGGTGCGCATCTGCTCCGCGGCGGAGCCTTCAAGCCCCGGACGAGCCCCTACGCCTTCCAGGGGCTGGGAGACGCCGGGCTGGCCATCCTCGGTCGCTCCGGAGCGCGTCACGGGCTGCCGGTGGTGGCCGAGGTGCTGGAGACGTCCCAGCTGGCCTCGATGATCGACCACGTGGACGTGCTCCAGGTGGGCGCGCGGAACATGCAGAACTTCGCGCTGCTCCGCGCGCTGGGGAAGGTGCGCCGGCCGGTGCTCCTCAAGCGCGGGTTCGCGGCGACGGTGGACGAGTGGCTGCTGGCCGCCGAGTACCTCCTCGACGGAGGGAACACCCAGGTCATCCTCTGCGAGCGCGGCATCCGCACCTTCGAGACCGCGACCCGGAACACGCTCGACCTCGCGTCGGTGGCGCTGGTGAAGCAGCGGAGCCACCTGCCGGTCCTGGTGGACCCCTCTCATGCCACCGGCTTGCGCGAGCTGGTCATCCCGATGGCGCTGGCGGCGGTGGCGGCCGGCGCGGACGGGCTCCTGGTCGAGGTGCACGCACGGCCCGACGAGGCGCTGTGCGACGGGCGCCAGGCGCTGACGCCGGAGCTGTTCTCGGAGCTGATGCAGCGTCTGCCGGCGGTGCTGCACGCGGTCGGTCGCACCTTGCATCACCGCGTGTCGACCGCCCCGGCGGTGCGGGCCGTCTCGCCATGAGCGAGCAGGTTCGCGAGATGTTCTCGTCCATCGCGACGAGGTACGACGTCACCAACGTCGTCCTCAGCTTCGGGGTGGACCGGTGGTGGCGTCACGTCACGGTGAGGACGGCCCGGACCGGGCCGGGGATGCGGGTTCTGGACTGCGCGACCGGCACGGGAGACCTCGCGCTGGCCTTCCGGCGAACGGGCGCGGAGGTGGTGGGGACGGATTTCTGCGCGCCGATGCTCGGGCCTGCGCGGGAGAAGGCACGGGCGGCGGGGCTGGACGTGACCTTCGAGGTCGCGGACGCGATGGCGCTCCCCTACCCCGACGGCAGCTTCGACGTGGCGTCGATCTCCTTCGGCATCCGGAACGTGGACGACCCCGTGCGGTGCCTCCGGGAGATGGCGCGGGTGGTGAAGCCGGGCGGGCAGGTGCTGGTGCTCGAGTTCGGGCAGCCCCACGGGCTGTGGGGCGCGCTGTACCGGCTCTACTCGCGGGTGGTGATGCCGGTGGTGGGCGGCCTGCTGACCGGGAACCGAGCGGCGTACCAGTACCTCCCCCGCACGGCGGCCGCATTCCCGGCGGGGCAGCGTTTTCTCGAGGTGATGGATCGGTCGGGCGCATTCCGGGAGCGCTCGGCGCAGCCGCTCAGCGGTGGCATCACCTGGCTGTACCGGGGCGTCGTCGCAGGCTGACGTGGACGTACCCTCCGGCGGGGGCGAAGCCGTGTGTCATCGTTTTTCTGCCTGGCTGATCCGGCGCGTCACCGCGGGGGCGGGTAGGGTCCGCCCTCCTCTTTTCTGGAGAGTTCCATGACTGTCTCGAAGGTCCTGCTTTCATGTGCGGCAGTGCTCGCGTTCGGATGTGCCACCACGGAGTCCGCCGCGCCCGCAGCCGCCAAGGCTGCGCCGACCCGTCCCACCGTCCCGGCGGAGATCGAGGCGCCCGCGAGCGCGACGCTGGTGCTCCAGCTCTCGGCGAAGGGCACGCAGAACTACCGGTGCCAGGCCACGTCGGCGAGCGCGGCGGAGTGGAAGCTCGTGGCTCCCGACGCGGAGCTGTTCCGCGCGGCGGAGCCCGGTGGAGACGTCGCCGGCACGCACGGCGCCGGTCCGTCGTGGACGCTGAAGGACGGAAGCGGCGCCAAGGGCGATGCGCCCAACGCGAAGAAGGCGGCCTCCCCCGAGCCGGGCGCCGTCGCCTGGTTGCTGATCCCCGCGCAGTCGAACGGACAGCCGGGTGAGCTCCAGGGCGTGACGCTGGTCCAGCGGATCGGAACGCACGGCGGAATCGCTCCGGCCGGTGGCTGCGACTCGGGAAGCGTCGGCGCCGAGACCAAGGTGCCGTACACCGCGAGCTACCTCTTCTATCGCTGAGCCCCAGGTCGACGGGTCACCTCGACGCCGGCGCGGTTCGTCCGCGCTCCTGGGGCCGCGCCGACTTCACCGCTCGGCGTCGGCCCCGTTCGTCCTCCCTCCCCCTCCTCGATCGAGCGTCGCTAGCCGGGCTGATTGGGCGGTCGCGGAGGCATCGGCCCAGGCGGCGGCACCGGCACCGGCCCGTGCGGTGGCCGCAGGATCCGTGACGGCTGGAAGCTCAGAGGCGGTGACGATGACGGGTGGCCCGATGCCACCGGCGCGGGGTCCGAGGCCGGGGATCCGGGCAGCTCGGGGTCATCGCCGCAACCGACGAGTGCGGCGGTCAGACATCCGAGGATCACGAAACGCGAAGGCGAGCGGACGGGCATGACGATTCCTCCCTGAGGTTGCCGAGCCGGAAATGGCTCGCGAGGGCGGACTTCAATCGTCGTGCCGCAAGAGGAGCGTCGGGATTCTCTGCGCTTCGACGTTCGTCGATGGAGGCGATGTAGCGCCATCGCCTACTCGGTCGCCTGGACTGGTTGCCTCGACCGCCACACGGCACGGGCAATCACGATCACTGAAATTCGAGTCCCGTCTCCCCGGCCGGACTCCAGGGCGCCTGGAGGACATTGGCCTCAGCGGCCCATGGTGGACGTGGGGCCGGCGGTGGAGTGGCGGGAGCGGCGCGATGCACCGGCCTCCGCGACCTCGAAGCGCTCGATCAGCCGGGCTCGGCCCGGCGCCGAATCAGCCAGCCCAGCGTCGGATCAGCCACGCCACCCGGGACCGCCATCCGCCCCGCCACGGTGTGGCTGGAGCCCGACCACCGGGGAAGTCCGTCGACCGACCACCGGGGAAGTCCGTCGACCGACCACGGGGGAAGTCCGTCGACCGACCACCGGGGAAGTCCGTCGACCGACCACGGGGGAAGCCGTCGCCCGAGCCCGCCGGTCGGGGCAAGAACGGAGCCAAGAATAGTTAAGGAAGTTCCTTAACTAGTTTTGGGAAAATGGTTAAGGAACTTCCTTAACTAGTCCTGGCATCCTTTTCGCCCCGCAACGAGGTTCTGCCGGTCGAACGTCGCCAGCCGCCACGAAGCGAGAGCGCCGCATGCACCGAGCGGTCTGACCTGCCGGCCCGTGCGAGGTCCGCGACAACCCGCCGCGCCCGGAGCCGATGCCATCCGCTTCGCGGCTGTGCCCAGGCGTCTCGGCTTCCGGCGTCCAGCAGGGGCAAGCGGGCACCTCCCCCCCACGACTCACGCCGGGCGACCGTCACACTCGCTCAAGGACCCGAGGTGCGGAGGGTGAGCGGAAACGCTCCGACGGCATGCAGGACGCGCTCGGTCAGCTCCTGCGCCCGTCTGGACTGCGCGTCGGAGGCGTATCGGCGGTACCGGAGCTGGAAAGGAGGCCTCTGGCTCAGAGCCGCGACGACTCGAAGTCGTAGATCTTGTCCACCGCGATCTGCCGGTACCGGTCCGCCTTCAGCGCCCGCTTCGCGGCCTCCCAGGTCAGGTCGACCGCCGGTGCATCCGGCATGACCTTCTTCCGGCGCTTCACTTCCTTCTTGATCGACTTCACCGCCTCGCGCGGGTGGAAGCAGAACGCCGAGCTGAAGACCAGCGCCCCGTCGAAGGGGATCAGCCGTGCCTCGAGGATGTCGCCCTTCTCCAGGCCTACGGTGTGCCGCCGCTCGGAGACGTCGAACTCCTTGCCCCCGAACAGCTCCCGCAGCCGCACGACCCCCGGCTTGATCTTCCGGACCTCGAACAGCCCGTGCACCGTCTCGGTGAAGCTGCGGAACGCCGCGACCTCGCCCGGGTCCTCGGCCGCCGAGCGCGACTCGAGGAACTCCTGCGCCGGCGTCTTCCCGCTCTCCGGTCGCAGCCGGTCGAAGAGGTAGTGGTCGAGGAACGACGCCATCCTCATCTCGAACTGCTTGTCGTCCTCGAAGACCTCACCGGTGCGCTGGAAGTACTCGCCCTTGGCGGCGAGGAGGTCGGGCTTTCGCTCCTCGTGGCTGGCGAACGCGATGAGCTGATCCAGATACGGTTGATAGGACAATGGGTGTTCCCGAAGGCTGGGCGGGCGAATCTACCGCGCCATCGCCTGCGTGAAGCGGGCGAACAGATGCCGCGCGTCGTGCGGTCCCGGGCTCGACTCGGGGTGATACTGGACACTGAAGGCCCTGGCGTCCGGCACCTCCAGCCCCTCCACGGTGTGGTCGTTGAGGTTGAGGTGGGTGACGTTCGCCTTCCCCTTCACCGAGGCCTCGTCGACCGCAAAGCCGTGGTTCTGGGCGGTGATCTCCACCTTGCCGGTGAGCAGATCCTTCACCGGCTGGTTCGCCCCCCGGTGGCCGAACTTCATCTTGTAGGTCGTGCCGCCGATGGCCCGCGCGAGGATCTGGTGCCCGAGGCAGATGCCGAACACCGGGACCTTGCCCAGGAGCGCCGCCACCGCGCGGTCCGCCCCCTCCACCGCCGCCGGGTCCCCGGGGCCGTTGGTCAGGAAGACGCCGTGAGGGCGCTTCGCGAGCACCTCCTCGACCGGAGTCGCCGCGGGGACCACCGTCACCCGGCAGCCGGCATCGACCAGCAGCTGGATCATCGCCTTCTTCAGACCGTAGTCGTAGGCGACGACCTCGAACCGGAGCTCTGGAGCGGGCTTCCCCGGCGTGAAGACCGACGGGGTCGGCTCGGTGAAGACGTAGGGCTTGCGGGTGCTGATCCCCGTCACCAGGTCCTGCCCCTCCATGCCCGGAGCCCGGCGGGCCCGCTCGACCAGCGCCGCGGCCGAGTGCCCCTCGCTGGAGATGACCCCCATCTGCGCGCCGCGGGTCCGGATGTGACGAACCAGCTTCCGGGTGTCGATGCCGTTCAGGCCTACCACCCCGTTCCGCTTCAGGTAGCCGTCGAGCGTCTCCGAGGCCCGCCAGTTGCTCGCGGCCTCGGACAGCGAGCGGACGATCATGCCCACGGCGTGCGGCCGGGCGCTCTCGTCGTCCACCGGGTTGGTGCCGACGTTCCCCATCTCCGGCGCAGCCATGGTGACCACCTGGCCCACGTAGGACGGGTCGGTGAGGATCTCCTGGTACCCGCTCATCGAGGTGTTGAAGACCACCTCGCCCACCGTCTCTCCGGTGGACCCGAACGCCTGGCCCTCGAAGGTCGTCCCGTCTGCCAGAGCCAGGATGGCTCGCCTCGTCATCGTCTCTCCTCGAGGGGCCACACCGTCCGGCCCCCCACCACGGTCCGCACCACCCGCCCGGTGACCTTGCGGCCCTCGTAGGGGGTGTTCCGGCTCTTGGACTGGAAACGCGCCGACTCCACCGTCCACCCGGCGCCGGGGTCCACTAACGTCACGTCCGCCGGCGCGCCGGGCGCGAGGTGTCCGCCGGGGAGCCCGAAGACCGCCGCGGGCCCGGAGGTGAGCAGCTCCACCGCCCGGTTCGGGGTGAGCACGCCCGCGCGGACCAGCTCCAGGGTGAGGGGCAGCGCCGTCTCCAGGCCGATGACCCCGTTCGCCGCCTCGGCATAGGGGACCTGCTTGTCCATCACCCCGTGGGGGGCGTGATCGGTCGCGATGGCGTCGATGGTCCCGTCGGCCAGGCCCTCGCGGATGGCGGCCACGTCCTCGGGGTGCCGGAGCGGCGGGTTCATCTTGGCGTGGGTGTCCCAGCCCTCCACCGCCTCGTCGGTCAGCGTGAAGTGGTGCGGGGCCGCCTCGGCGGAAACTTGAAGCCCGCGGCGCTTGGCCTCGCGGACGAGGCTCACGCTGGCCGCACAGCTGAGGTGCGCGACGTGGAGCCGCCCTCCGACCTCCTCCAGCAGGACGAGGTCGCGCGCCACCATCACCACCTCGGCGGAGCGAGGAATGGGAAGCAGCCCCAGCCGCGTCGCCCGGGGCCCTTCGGTGAGCGCGCCCCCGGCCGACAAGGTGAGGTCCTCCTCGTGGACCATGACGGGAAGCCCGAGGGGGGCCGTGTAGACCAGCACCCGGCGCATCAGGCTGGCGCTCATCACCGGGCGCCCGTCGTCGGTCACCGCGACGCAGCCCGCGTCCCGGAGCGCGCCGAGCTCCGCCATCTCCTCCCCGAGCAGACCCTTGCTGATGGCGCCCACCGGGTAGACCCGTGCCAGGTCCGCCTCCGCCGCGCGCTGACGGATGAGACGGGTCACCAGCGTCGAGTCGTTGACCGGCCGGGTGTTGGGCATCGCCGCGACCGCGGTGAAGCCTCCCGCGACGGCTGCACGACAGCCGGTGAGGATGGTCTCCTTCCCGTCCTCACCGGGCTCTCGCAGGTGCACGTGAAGGTCGATGAAGCCCGGAGTGACCCAGAGGCCCTGGGCCTGAACCTCCACCGCGCCGTCGAGCGGAAGCGGCTTCTCCGAGACCGCGGCCACCTTCCCGTCCTCGAGCCGAACGTCGCGGACTCCGTCCACGCGGTTGCGAGGGTCGATGACCCGACCGCCCCGGATGACCATCGGCCCGCTCATCCGCATGCCTCCAGGATCGCCATCCGCACCGCGACCCCGTTCGCCACCTGCTCGAGGATGACGTTCGCCGGACCGTCCGCCACCTCCGGCGCGAGCTCCACGCCGCGGTTCACGGGTCCGGGGTGCATCACCACGGCGTTCGGCTTCAGCGAGCGCGCCCGGCCGAGGGTGAGGCCGAAGGCCCGGGCGTACTCCGTCGAGCTGGGGAACATCGACTCCTTCTGCCGCTCGAGCTGCACCCGGAGCATCATCACGGCGTCCGCCTCCTCCAGCGCCGCATCGATGGAGGGCAACACCTTCGCCCCGAGCGCATCGAGACCCACCGGCACCAGCGTGGGCGGCCCGGCCACCACCACCCGGGCTCCGAGGGTGGTGAGGCAGTAGAGGTTGCTCCGGGCGACGCGGCTGTGGAGCACGTCGCCGACGATGGCCACCGTCCTGCCCTCCAGGGTCCCCCAGCGCTCGTGGAGGGTGAAGGCGTCGAGCAACGCCTGGGAGGGATGGGCGTGGGTTCCGTCGCCGGCGTTGACCACCGAGCAGCGGACGTGGCGAGACACGAGATGCGCCGCGCCGGAGGTCGGGTGCCGCAGGACGATGATGTTCGCCCCCAGCGCCTCCACGTTCCGGACCGTGTCCACCAGCGACTCTCCCTTGGAGACGCTGGAGGTCGCGGCGTTGAAGTTGAGAACGTCCGCCCCGAGGGCCTTCGCCGCTCGCTCGAACGAGAGCCGGGTCCGGGTGCTGTTCTCGAAGAAGAGGTTGGCCACCACCCGCCCCGCCAGCGAGCGCAGCGGCGTTCCGGCCCTCAGGCCGCGCATGTGGAGGCGTGCCCGGCCGAAGAGGAGCTCGATGTCGTGCCGGGACATCCCCTCGGTGGTCAGCAGGCTGCGCGGAGAGAACGGTTTCACGGCTTGAGGGTCGCCTGGCGGCTGGTGTGGAACTGCAGCGTCCAGTAGCGCTCCAGCGGCTTGAGCTTCACCGTGCGCGCGTAGTCCAGCGAGAGCTGACCGGATCGACCATCGGCCCCACGCTCGATCTTCACGTCGTCGGGTTCCACGCCCAGCCCGGGCACCTGCACCTGACGGCCGTCCTGCTCCTCCCAGTGGTACCCCACGGTCGCGAGGCGGTTGGCGATCGTCTTCCGGATGGCCGCTTCCGTCATGCCCAGGTTCTCGGACGTGAGCTGACCCACGCCCGCGGCGAGCGCCTCGCGGACATCGAGGTCATCGAGCCAGAGGGGGATGTAGATCCAGCCGAGGTACGCAGCGGAAAGGACGGCGACGGTCAGGGTCAGGTTGACCAGGTTCACCGCGCCGCGGGGCCGTCGCACGAGCCTGTCGGATACGCTGCCTGCGCTCCGGCGTCAATGGCTCCCTCCCGCCCCGGGACCGCGCTCTTCGGACCCCGCGGTTTCCTCAGCCCCCGCACCAGGGGGACGCCTGTCGAAGCGCGCAGTCGCGCGCCAGCGACCATGCTCAGCGAACCTGGCGGAAGAAGCGTTCAGTCTTGATCCCGGTCCCGCCGAAGAAGTCCGAGAACAGCCCCCCGTGGGAGAGCGAGAGCCAGATGATCATCGCCTTCCCCTTGATGTTCCCCTGCGGGACGAAGACCACGTTCCGCCGCGGACCGCCCAGGCCGAAACGGCTGTCCAGGCTGTTGTCGCGGTTGTCGCCCATCACGAACACCGAGCTCGCCGGGACCCGGATGGGCCCCTCGGGCGGCTTCTCCCGGCGCAGGTCCTCGTCGAGGAGGATGTCGTGCTCCTTCCCGCCGAGGGTCTCCTTCCAGAGATCCGGATGCTGGAGCCGCCAGGGGCTCTCCTCGGGACGGTCCCACACCTCGACGTGGCGGTCCTCCAGCTGCGCGGGGACGACGTGCCCGTTGAGGTACACCCGGTCGTCCTTGAGCTCGATGACGTCTCCGGGGATGCCCACCACCCGCTTGATGTAGTCCTGCCCGGTGATGGGGTTCTCGAAGACGATGACGTCTCCCCGCGCCGGCGGCCGGACGATGACGAACGGCACCACATTCGCCCACGGGATGTGGACCCCGTAGATGAACTTGTTCACGAAGATCTGATCGCCGATCTGCAGCGTGGGAAGCATCGAGCCGCTGGGGATGCGGAAGGGCTCGATGAAGATCGCCCGGATGAGCAGCGCCACCGCGAGGGCCTTGGCGATGCCGATGCCCACCCCGATGGCGTTCTGCTTCCGGAACGCCGGGATCAGCCGGGTGGCCTGGTCGCTGAGAGCGTGGAGCTCCTTGTCCAGGATGGCCGCGTCCCCCGCGCCCACCGCCGCATCCACCCGCGCGGCGTGATCCACCAGCCGCTCCCGCATCGCCGGGTCGTGCACGGCGCTGAGCCCGCTCGACAGCTCGCCGGTGAGCTCCCGGGCGTCATGCCGGAGCCGGCGGAGCTCCGCGCCGCGCCGGTCCACCGTGCGCCACACCAGCAGCCCCACGAACCACATCACCATCAGGAGCCCGAACCCCTGCATGACCGGAAGCGCGCCCCTGGCGGTCGAGGGGAAGGACTCGATGACGATGAGGTAGGGAATCAGCGCCAGCGCGAGCACGGTGATCGGCGACCAGAGGCTGGTCGCGAGATCGAACCAGTGCAGGCGCCGGCGTCGCGCGGCCTGCTCCGCCGTGCGGCGAGCGCCGAGCTCCGTCTCCAGCTGCGGACCTTCCTGGACGCTGGTGGCCATCTCAGTGCCTCGACCGGGGTGTGCTGATCGCTACGCTGGCCGATCCTCTCGCTGCGACGCGCAGACTCGGCTCTGCGCTGCTCGACGCCCCCCGCACCAGGGGGAGGCTCGCGGAGCCGCGCAAGCGCGCGGCTCGTCCAGGCTCACTGCCCCGAGGCACGCCTCCGCTGCTCGTTCCTCGTGTGCGCCGTCTCGCTTCGGTCTCGTCCATCTCGCTGTGCTCACCACCACACCCCGGCCGACGCACTCGCTAGCTCTCCGTCTTCAGCACGGCCAGGAAGGCCTCCTGCGGGATCTCCACCGAGCCCACCTGCTTCATCCGCTTCTTGCCCTCCTTCTGTTTCTCGAGGAGCTTGCGCTTCCGGCTGATGTCGCCACCGTAGCACTTGGCGAGCACGTTCTTGCGCATCGCGGAGATGGTCTCGCGGGCGATGACCCGGCTGCCGATGGCCGCCTGGATCGCCACCTCGTACATCTGCTTGGGAATGACCTCCTTCAGGCGCGCGCACACGTCCCGGCCGCGCTGGTAGGCGCGATCCCGGTGCACGATGACGCTGAGCGCATCCACGGGGTCTCCGTTGATCAGCACGTCGAGCTTGACCAGGTCCGAGGTCTGATAGCCGGCGAGCTCGTAGTCGAGGCTGGCATACCCCCGGCTGACGCTCTTGAGCTTGTCGAAGAAGTCGAACACCACCTCCGACAGCGGCATTCCGTAGGTCACCTGCACGCGCTTCCCGGAGCTGCCCAGGTACTTGATGTCCTTCTGAACCCCCCGCCGATCCTGGCAGAGCTTGAGGATCGCCCCCAGGTACTCGTCGGGCACGTGGATGTGGCAGATGAGGACCGGCTCCTCCATGTGCTCGATGTGCTGGGAGGCCGGGAGGCGGGCGGGGTTGTCCACCAGCAGCTCCTCGCCCTTCACGGTGAAGACCTTGTAGACCACGGACGGCGCGGTGGTGATGAGCGACAGGCCGTACTCGCGCTCCAGCCGCTCCTGGACGATCTCCATGTGGAGCAGCCCCAGGTACCCGCACCGAAACCCGAAGCCGAGCGCGGTGGAGGTCTCGGGCTCGTAGGTGAACGCCGAGTCGTTCAGCTGGAGCTTCTCCAGCGCGTCGCGAAGGTTCTCGTAGTCCGCCGAGTCGATCGGAAAGACGCCGCTGAACACCATCGGCTTCACTTCCTGGAAGCCGGGGAAGGGCTCGGCGGTGGGCCGCGCCGCCTCGGTGACCGTGTCGCCCACCTTGGCGTCGTGGATCTCCTTCACGTTGGCGATGAGGATGCCCACCTCGCCGGCCATCAGCCGAAGAACGGGCCGGGCGAAGGGCGCGTGGACGCCCAGCTCCTGCACCTCGAACTTCTTCCCGTTCGACATGAGCAGGATCTGCTGCTTCAGCTCCAGCGCGCCCTCGAGGACGCGAACGAGCATCACCACCCCGCGGTAGCTGTCGTACCAGCTGTCGAAGACGAGGGCCTTCAGCGGCGCCGCCGGGTCACCCTTCGGGGGTGGTACCCGCGCGACCACCGCCTCGAGGATCTCGTCGACGCCGATGCCCTCCTTTGCCGAGGCCGGCACCGCGGTGGAGGCGTCGATGCCGATGACGTCCTCGATCTCCGCCCGGGTGCGCGCCACGTCCGCCGAGGGCAGGTCGATCTTGTTGATGACCGGGATGACCTCCAGACCCTGGTCCAGCGCCATGTAGACGTTGGCCAGCGTCTGCGCCTCCACGCCCTGGGAGGCATCCACCACCAGCAGCGCCCCCTCGCAGGCGGCGAGCGAGCGGCTCACCTCGTAGGCGAAGTCCACGTGTCCCGGGGTATCGATGAGATCGAGGACGTAGTCCTTCCCGTCCTTGCCCCGGTAGTTCATCCGGACCGACTGGGCCTTGATGGTGATGCCCCGCTCGCGCTCCAGCTCCATGTTGTCCAGGAACTGGTCCTGCGCCTCCCGCTGCGTCACCGTGCCCGTGCGATCGAGCAGACGGTCGGCCAGCGTCGACTTGCCGTGATCGATGTGGGCGATGATGCAGAAGTTGCGGAGGTGGGCGTTCTCGGCCGGCATTTCGGAGGTCTCTGACGTCGCGGCGGCTCCCTAACACCCCGGGGAGCCGGGACGCCACCGCCTCACTTCCTGAACCACTCGATGGTGCGCCGGAGCCCTTCCTCGAGCGCCACCGTGGGGCGCCACCCCAGGAGGTCCGCCGCCCGGCTCGGGTCCACCGAGCTCCGCATCTGCTCGCCAGGCTTGCCCGGAGCGTGCTTCGCCGGCCGGTCGGTGCCGGCCGCTCTGGCCAGGAGCGCGTACAGCCGGTTCACGTCGGTCTCGATCCCCGTGCCGACGTTGATCGGCCCCTCGACGTCGCGCGTGGCGGCGAGGAGGTTCCCCCGGGCCACGTCCGGCCCGTGGACGAAATCCCGGGTCTGCTGGCCCGTGCCGTTGATGGTGCAGGTTTCTCCGCGCAGCAGCCGCTCGGAGAAGATGGCCACGACCCCGGCCTCGCCGTGCGGGTTCTGCCTCGGGCCGTAGACGTTCGCATAGCGGAGCGCGACCGACTTCAGGCCGTACTGCGCGCGGTAGTAGCCGAGGTACAGCTCGCCCGAGGCCTTGGACACGCCGTAGGGGGACACCGGCCGCGTGGGGTGTGTCTCCGGCGCCGGGTACACGTCCTGCTCGCCGTAGATGGCTCCTCCGGTGGAGCTGAACACCACCTTGCGCACGCCCGACTTCCGAGCAGCCTCGAGGAGGTTGAGGAACCCCGCGACGTTCACCTCGGCGTCGAAGCGCGGGTCGTTCACCGAGCGGCGCACGTCCATCTGGGCCGCGAGGTGGCACATCACCTCGAAGCGCTCCGACTCCACCAGGCGCGCCGCTTCCGGGGAGCGGATGTCCGCCACCACCAGGCGCACCTCGGGCCGGAGATTCTCCCGGCGGCCGCTGGAGAGATCGTCCAGCGCCCACACCTCGTGGCCGGCGTCGAGGAAGACGTCGGTGACGTGGCTGCCGATGAATCCGGCTCCACCGGTGACCAGGACCTTCACGGTTTCGCTCCCCTGGCCTCCCTCACGCGGGCCGTCACTCCAGGTACCCCGCGGAAGTAGGCGATGGTCTGCTTCAATCCATCGCTCAAGGTGGTACGCGGCTCCCAGCCCAGCAACTGCCGGGCGCGCGTGATGTCCGGCCGCCGCCGCTGCGGGTCGTCCGTGGGCAGGGGAAGGTGGACGATGCGCCCTCCCCCTCCGGCCGCGGCCCGCACCGCCTCGGCGAACTGGAGGATGGTCAGCTCCTCCGGGTTGCCGAGGTTCACCGGATCCTGCACCTCGGAGAGCGCCAGCCGCACGAACCCGTCCACCAGGTCCGTGACGTAGCAGAAGCTGCGAGTCTGGCTCCCGTCACCGAAGACGCTGAAGTCCTCGCCGGCGAGCGCCTGGGCCACGAAGGCCGGCACCACCCGCCCGTCGTCCAGCCTCATCCGCGGCCCGAAGGTGTTGAAGATGCGGACGATGCGCACCGACAGCCCGTGGGTGCGGCGGTAGGCGGCCACCAGCGCCTCGGCGTAACGCTTCGACTCGTCGTACACCGAGCGCGGGCCGACCGGGTTCACGTTCCCCCAGTACGACTCCTTCTGCGGATGCTCGAGGGGATCGCCGTACACCTCCGAGGTGGAGGCCTGGAAGAAGACCGCACCCTTCCGCCGTGCCAGCTCGAGCCCGTGCTCGGTGCCTCGCGCGCCGACTCGCAGCGTCTCCAGCGGCAGCTGCGCGTAGTCGATGGGGGACGCGGGGGAAGCGAGGTTGAACACGTGATCGAGCGGACCGTCGAGGTCGAACGGCTCGCAGATGTCCTGGGTCACATGACGGAAGCGAGGGCTCCTCCGGAGGTCGCGAAGATTCGCCTCCGAGCCGGTCACGAGATTGTCGACCGAGACCACCGATGCCGCGCCGTCCTGGAGCAGGCGCTCACAGAGGTGAGACCCCAGGAATCCGGCGCCCCCCAGGACCGCCGCGTGCTTTCCGTTCATTCCGTCCAAGTTTCTAGAGATCCTCGAACGTGGCCTGCCCAGGAAGATGGGACCGGTACTTCTCGAGGACGAGATCGATGCCCTGCCGGATGTACTCCGCCACCGGGACCTTGGTCTTCTCGTTGAGGAGCTTCAGCTGCGCGTTCTGCTCCGGCGTGATGTAGATCGTGGTGGAAAGCTTCTTCCTCGGCATGGCCAGCGGTGAACGTACATGAAGGGTCACCCTGCGGCCACGAGACTGGCCCCGGTGTACCCCTGGTGCCCAGGTCCAGCCTTCGGAGACAATGCATGTCCATGAAAACGCTGGGATGGGTGCTCTCCTTCGCTGGCCTCCTCGCGGCCGCCTGCGCCCACAAGCCCGCTGCGACCCCCGCCGCCGGCCCCAGCAGCGGCGTGGGGAGCGACATCCATCAGCCCTCCTCCGGCGAGGAGCACGTCCAGACCTACGACCTGCACCGCACCGGCAAGCCGGACGTCTGGGTCTACTCGGTCAGCACCCAGGACACCTCCGGCCGCCCGGTGGAGCGGCGAGTCCGCAAGGAGGCCGACCTCAACGGAGACGGCCGGGTCGACATCGTCTACTTCTTCGACGCCGACGGGCAGGTGACCAAGGAGACGCTGGACCTGGACTACGACGGCAAGGTCGACGACACGCTCTACTTCGAGAAGGGCAAGAAGGTCCGCTCGGAGAAGGACCTGGACGGCGATGGCCGGGTCGACACCTGGAGCTACTACGACGGCAACGAGAAGCTCACCCGCAAGGAACGGGACATGAAGGGCACCGGCAAGGTGGACTACTGGGAGTTCTGGGAGAACGGGGCCATCGACCGGATCGGCGAGGACCTCGACGGCGACGGCCAGGTGGACCGCTGGACCAAGGGCAGCGAGGCCCCCGCCACGGCAGGGAACTAGAGCGAACTAGGGTTTCGAGGTTCCGGCGCGCCCGTAGGAGTCCTCGAGGCGAACCACGTCGTCCAGCTCGGGGGTGCTGACCTCCAGGACGTCGCAGTCGGTGAGCGCCACCATCCGGTGCTTCGTCAGCGGCTTCACGTGGTAGCTCTCGCCCGGCTTGAGCTCACGCTCGACGAGCCCATTGCCCTCGTCCACGACGAAGAGGAGCCGTCCGCTGTGCACGTGGATCGTCTCGTCCTTCTTGTTGTGGTACTGCAGCGACAGCTTGTGGCCCTGGGTGATGTGGAGCAGCTTGCCCACGTAACGATCGGTGTGCGCCCAGATCAGCTCGTAGCCCCAGGGCTTCTCCACCCGTCGTGTCGTGCTCATCCGGTCCTGCTCACCTGGTCGATGCGACGAACGCTTCGGCCTGCGTCTCGCGCTTGAAGTCCTGCAGGTACCGGGTGGCGGCATCCTTGGTGGGGAAGCTCCCCATCCTGACCCGGTACCAGGTCCCCTTGCCGGGGACCTCCGCGGTCACGATGTATGGCGCGTACCCCTTCTCGCGCAAGCGGCTCGCCTGCCGCTCGGCGTCGTCCCGGCTGGGGCTGGCTCCGAGCTGGAGGGTGAAGGCCCCGGTCGAGCTCGTGGCATCCGGAACCTTCGGTGCGGAATGGGCCGCGGCGGGCGTGGACCGGGTCGCGACCGACTCGACGGGAGCCGTCCGGGCGGCCTCGGCCTTCTTCTCCGGCTCCGCCTTGCGCTCGGGCTTCGGCTCGGTCGCGCTGGTGGTCGCCACCGGAGCGGCCGCGGCGCGCGCTGCAGCCGCGGGCTTGCTCGCGCTGGCCGCGGGAGAGCTCGCGACGCTGGTGGCGCTCGCAGCGACCGCGGCGGGCGCCGGTGGCGGATGGGCCGCCGCGGTGGACGGGGAGGCGGAGGTCGCCGGCGCCGGCGGGGGGGAGACCGCCGGAGGGCGAATCGCCGCCGGTGCGGAGGCCACCGGCTTCGTCAGCTCTTCCTGGAAGGTGAGCGGCGGCGCGGCGCGGGCGCGCTCCAGCGCGTCGGACTTGTGATCGAGCGCGGTGAGGAGGTCCGGCGCGTGATCGGCGCGCGGCGTGCCGGCGAGCTTCTTGCCGACCAGCACTCCGAGGACGAAGACCGCGCCCAGCACGACGATGCCGCCGATCAGCAGGCTCACCACCTGCCGGCTGTCGAGCGACAGGTCGTACTTTTCCCGCATCCGGTGGGTGTCGCGCATCAAGACATCCAGAGGATTACGCCCGGCTCCGGAGGGGGTCAAATTCCCCGGTGGTCGTGCCACGCTCCCGAGACAGAGCGTCCCACGCGCCACACCCCGGGCACCGGAAGTCGAAGGTACGGAAGCGTGCGCGACAGCTCCCGCATCGGAAGGCGAGCAGCGGGTCACCCAGCCGCCTCAGCACCTCCCGGTACTGGTCCCGCACCGAGTCGAGCTCACCGGTGGCCAGCAGCAGCTCCCCGAGCGCCCGTCGCGCCTCCACCGAGCGCGGCGTCCGGGCCACTGCCGCCTGGAGCACGCCGACCGCCTCGTCCGGGCGCCCGGCGCGGATCAGCGCCTCCGCGCGGGTGAGCGAGACCGGAAGCGCGCGCTCGCCGAGCGGCTCCTCCAGCTCCCCGAGCCAGCGCGCGAACGCCTCCGGGGCCGCGCCGGCCTCGAGCGCCACCGCGAACCCCTCGGCCGCGGTCTCCGGCTCGCGCGACACCGCCTCCCGGGCCGCGTCCTGCGCACCGCTCCGGTCACCGGCCCCGAGCCGCGCCCGGGCGAGGGCGAGCAGCCCGTGTGCGCCGTCCGGTGCCAGCGAGGTGGCGCGCTCGGCCAGCGCACGCGCGGCGCGGGCATCCGAGGCCACCGCGGCCCGGGACTGCTCGGCGAGCAGATGTGCGAGGACGTCGTCCCCGGTGCCCGAGGATTCGAGCAGGAGCTCCTGGATCTCCACCGCCCGCGGCCACTCCCGGCTCTCCTCCAGCAGCCGCCGGAAGGCGACCAGCGCCTCGGGCTTGACCGGCGCGTCCCCGACGAGCGTCTCGAACGTCTCCCGGGCTCGGTCCTGCATCCCCGCCCGGCGGTAGTCGAGCGCCAGCTCCAGGCGGGCTCGTCGCCGCACTTCCGGCTGGAGATTCGGCTTCAGCAGCATGTTCTGACCCAGGCGGATGGCCCAGGCCAGCTCGCCCTTGCGGCGCATGAGCGCGGCGAGCGCGAAGTAGGTCTCGGTCGTCCCGGTGTTCAGCTGCGCCGCTCGCGACAGCTCGGCGATGGCCGCGTCCGGCTCGTCGGAGAGCACGTAGCGGACGCCGGCCAGGTACGCCCGGCTCGCGTCCTCGGTGCTCCGCTTGCGGGACAGCGCGGCGAGCAGCCCCAGGACGGCCACCACCGCGGTGGCGGCGAGGACGGGGACGAGCAGGCCGACGCCTTCCATCGCGGAGAACCCTCAGCGGCCGGACAGCACGGCCTCGAACCGCGGCTGGAGCGCGTCCCAGGTCTGGTCGAGGGTCTCGATCATCACCTTGGTCGAGCCCACGACCGGCATGAAGTTGGTGTCTCCCCGCCAGCGGGGAACGAGGTGCCAGTGCAGGTGGCCGTCGATTCCGGCCCCGGCGTCCCGGCCGACGTTCATCCCCAGGTTCGCCCCGGCGGGCTGGTAGACCTCGTTCACGATCCTCAGCGCGATCTGGAGGAGGTGCTGCAGATCGTCCAGCTCCTCGTGCTCCAGGGCCGAGTAATCCCCGGTGTGTCGCCGAGGCACCACCATGAGGTGCCCGTTGTTGTAGGGGTACTTGTTGAGGATGGCGAAGCTCTTCGCGCTGCGCCCCAGGATGAGGTTCTTCCGGTCCGCGTCCCGGCCGGTCTGCGCAGGATAGAGGCAGAAGATGCAGCCCTCCTCCTTCGGCGCGTCGATGAACTCGCGCCGCCAGGGGGCCCAGAGGTGCTCCATCAGGGGTCTCCCGCGCCGGGAGACGGCATGAGCAGCCTGGGCCCGGGCGTGGAGAGCACCTCCCCCACCCGGGTCGACAGGGCGTGCACCAGGGATTGCGCCTCGTCGCCGAACATCGCGCGGAACAGCGGACGCTCCTTGGTGGGGTACTCCATTCTCGGCTCGCCGCGGATGCCGGCCAGCTTCCCGGCCTCGCGGACGGCGTCCTGAAGGCCGCCGAGCTCGTCCACCAGCTTCAGATCCTTCGCCTTGCGCCCGGTGAAGACCCGGCCGTCGGCGATCTTCCGGATCTCGTCCTCCGGCAGCTTCCGGGACTCGGCCACGGCGCCGATGAACTGACCGTGCACGTCGTCGAGCATCGACTGGAAGTAGGAGCGCTCCTCCGGGCTCATCTCCCGGAAGGGGCTTCCGGCGTCCTTCAGCTTCCCCGCGGTGATGGTGCGCATGTCCACACCCGCCCACTTGAGCAGCCCGGAGACGTTGGGGAACTCGGAGATGACGCCGATGCTTCCGGTCAGCGTGCCGGGGTTGGCGAAGACCTTCTCGCCGCCCATCGCGATGTAGAAGCCTCCGGACGCCGCGATGGAGCCCATGCTCGCGAGCACGTGCTTCTTCTTCCGGAGCTGCTGCATCGCCTCGAGGATCTCCTGGGACGGTCCGACGGAGCCGCCGGGGCTGTCGATGCGGACCACCACCGCGCGGATTCGCGGGTCCTCCTCGAACTCACGCAGCTCCTTGAGGGTCGTCTTGGAGTCGGCGATGACGCCCGTCACCTCCACGACGCCGATGCGGTCGCCACCGGCCCGGGACATGACGTTGCCGCCCCGACCGCCCTGGATGGCGATCCAGGCCAGGGCCATGAAGGCGAAGAGGCAGAGGAAGAGGCCTCCGAAGACGAGGCCGAGGATCCAGGCGGCGCGACGGTCCATGGTGCCGTCCGCTTCTAGCCGATCCACCCGCCGCCGAGCACCTCGTCCCCCCGGTAGAAAACCGCGGCCTGTCCGGGGGTGACTGCCCGCACCGGCTCATCGGTGCGCACCGTGAGACGGGCGGGATCCGCGGCGACGACGCGGGCCGCAGCGCCCGCGTGGCGGTGCCGGATGCGAACCTGGAGCGGCTCGTCGGGCTCGGGCGTGCCCTGCACCCACGAGGGCTGCAGCACGGTGAACTCCGAGCGTTCGAGGCCGCTCGCCGGCCCGACCACCACCGCGCCCTCCCCGGCGTCGATGCGCTGCACGTAGAGGGGCTCGGCGGAGGCCACGCCCAGACCCCGTCGCTGGCCCACGGTGAACCGGTGGACGCCGCCGTGCCGCGCGAGGACCCTGCCCCGCTCGTCCACCACGCTGCCCGCCGGGGGAGGTCCGGCGACCCGCTCCACGAAGCCGGCGTAGTCACCGTCGGGGACGAAGCAGATCTCCATGCTCTCCGGCTTCGCGCTGGTCGGGAGCCGGTGACGCTCGGCGACGGCGCGGACCTCGGCCTTGGTGAGCCCCCCGACGGGGAACTCCAGCTGCGCGAGCGCCTCCTGCCCGAGCGTGAAGAGGAAGTAGCTCTGGTCCTTGGACGGGTCGGCGGCCCGCAGCAGCCGGAACACGTCGTCGGTCCGCTGGACGCGGGCGTAGTGGCCGGTGGCGAGGCGGGCACCCAGCGCGCGGGCCCGGGTGAGAAGGAAGTCGAACTTCACGTCCCGGTTGCAGGCGACGCAGGGCACCGGCGTCTTGCCGTCCAGGTACGACTGCACGAACGGCTGCACCACCCGGTGCTTGAAGATCTCCTCGGCGTCGGCGACGTAGAACGGGATGCCGAGGGCGCTGGCCACCGCGCGCGCGTCGTCGATGTCGTCCGGGCTGCAGCAGCTGCCGCACCGGGCCGCCCCCTCGTAGGACCAGACGCGCAGGGTGATGCCCAGGACCTCGTGTCCCTGTTCCACCAGCAGCGCGGCGGCGGCCGACGAATCGACCCCACCGCTCATGGCGACGACGACGCGCATCGAGCGAGCCCCCTGGTAGCACAGGGGGTGGTGCTTCGCCGCATCCGGGCCTGCCGGGGGCTTGGCGAGGGCTATCCGGCGCTGCGCACGCCCCCGGACGGCCCTCCGCCCGGCTTCAGCACCGAGAGGATGCGCGGCACGCTCTCCGCTCCGGAAAGGGCCCCGACTCGCGGAAGCCGGACCTCGATCCGGGTGCCCGCGCCCAGCCGGGAAGTCAGCGCGATGGAGCCGCCGAGGGCTCGGACGTATCGGTCGACGATGGCCAGGCCGAGCCCATGTCCGGGGCGATCGGTGCTGGCCCGAAAGAAGGGCTCGAAGGCGCGCCGCACGGCTCTTGCATCCATGCCGATCCCGTTGTCCTCCACGGCCAGGGTCAGCGTCTGCAGCCCGAGGCCCCCGGTGATCTCCACGCGGCAGGGCCTTTCGGCGGCGCGATACTTCAGCGCGTTTCCGACCAGGTTCCGGACGATCTGCGCGAAGACTTCATGTGCGCAGCCGAGTCGGACCTCGGGAAGCTCGACCCGGATCTCGCTCCCCTCGGCCTCTCGGCGTAGCTCCTCGAGCACGTCGGTCAGCACGGACGCGGCCGCGCATTCACCGGAGGGAGGTCGGCCAGATCTGGAGAAGGCGAGCATCGCGTCGATGAGGTCGGACATCCGCGAGGTCGAGCCGACGATCTTGCCCGCGATGCGGCGCACGTCGCCCTCGCCCTGACCTCCCCGGGCCAGCAGCGCGGCGAGAACCTCCACCGGCGCGAGGGGCGAGCGCAGATCGTGAGCGACCCTCCCCGCGAACGCCTCCAGCTCTCGATTCCTGTTCTCCAGCGTGGCGAGGCTCCGGCTGACGGACGTCCTCTCGCGTTCCAGCGACCGGAGGCGAGACCGTGCCAGCTGGGCGAAGGCGACCAGGGCCACCGCGCAGGCGAGCGCGTTGGCCGAGACCTGGAACCAGCCGAGGCCGAGCAGCTGGCTGCCGATCGCGTCGGCCTCGGCGTGATTGAGGGCGACCAGGCGCTCCGCCGACTCGGAGGCGCTTCTCGCCGTCCGGAGCGCAGTGGCCTCGTCGCCGTGCGACCACGCGTCGGCCAGCTCACGGGTGAGAGACGTCAGCCGCGACCATTCCGCTCGCTCGGCGTCGGACGCGGCGAGCTGCTCGTACGCTCTGACGTCGCGACCCAGCCGACGCAGCGCATCCGCCGTCGACGGCGCGAGCACGGGGAGAGCGCCCGGTCCCGGGGTGAGCCGGGTGATCTGCCAGCGCATCTCGTTCGCGAGCTCGACGGAGCGGAGCGCGTTCGTGGAGAGCGCCTGTGTTGCGCGCGAGGCCACCACCGCTGCCCACGCATCCACGCCGACGACGACGGCCAGCGCGGCCACGACGGCGGTCGACAGCCACCCCAGGGAACCCCGCCTGGATGCGTCCTCGCCCTCCACGCCCGATCGCCCCTTTCCCGCCCGACCGGTATGCGCTCCGGTCGAGCGGCCGTCCAGTGCACCTGGGACACGGTGCCCGCGGCCAACGGCATCCACGGAGAAGGACCCCGACGCCCCATTTTCAGCGCCTTGATCGTTGGTGCACGTCTGTCTTGCGCTCGACGCGCGGACCCGAGCGGCCCCGGCGCGAAGTGCTCGATCGACCTCGCAAGTCCGGGTGAGGGCCGCGCACGCCCCGTGCGATCGGTGCACTTCCGGCGAAGGACGGGTGACGGTCCGAGGTCAGCGTGAGCGGGACCGGAGATCGCCCTCGAACGCCACCTAGCCCCCCGCCCTCGCCGAACGCTCCCGAAGCAGCTTCTCGAGCTCGCTCGGCGTGTTGAGCTCGGGACGCTCGAGCACGGCGTCGAGGAGAAACCGCGTCGCTTCTCCGACCGCCGGCGACGGCCCGATGCCCAGCGCCTTCATGATCTCCGCCCCGTTCAGCGCCAAATCCTTCGCCGAGAGCGGCGGTCGCGAGGCGACGAGTCCGGCGAGGCGGCCACCCAGGGCGCCATCGGGGTCCGCCCCGCTCGCCCGCGCCAGCCCGCCCGCGAGCTCCCAGCGCTCCGGGCCGAGACGCACCAGCCACCGGCGCAGCTCGGCGTCGCTCCAGGTCGACCCCTCGGGGGGAAGCGGATGCGCGAGCAGGGCTCGCACCGCGTCCACCACCTTCGCGGGAAGCCTCAGACGGTCGAGCGCGCTCTCCGCCGTCGCCACGCCCATCAGCAGCGCGGCCAGGCGCACCTCCAGCACCGACGACGCGCGGTCCACCCGCCCGACCCGCGCGGGATCCCCTTGCTCGTCGAGCTCGGGAAGGAGCCGTTCCATCAGGCCGGTGCGGCGCAGGAGCTCCAGCCCCCGCACCACTCCCGGCGCGAGCAGCAGCTTCAGCAGCTCGTCCCGCCGGCGCTCCAGCGCCACCTTGTCGAACACCGGCAGCGCGCCGGGGATCGCCGCCTCGGTCTCCGGGTCGAGCTCGAACTCCAGCACGGTCGCGAACCGGACGGCGCGCAGCGGCCGGAGCCCGTCCTCGCCGAACCGATCGGCCGCCGCTCCCACCGAGCGAACCCGCCGCCGCGCGAGATCCTCCTGCCCGCCGAACGGATCCCGGAACCGACCGCCCACCGGATCGAACGCCAGCGCATTGATGGTGAAGTCGCGACGCGCGAGGTCCGCCACCAGGTCTCGGTGAAAGGACACCGATTCCGGCCGGCGTCCGTCCACGTAGGCGCTCTCGGCCCGGAAGGTCGTCACCTCCACTTGCCCGCCCGGAACCAGCACGGTGACCGTCCCGTGGGCGATGCCGGTCGGGACCACGCGCCGGAACAGCTTCACCACCTGCTCGGGCAGCGCGTCCGTGGCGACGTCCCAGTCCTTGGGGTCCCGTCCCCGGAG
>Ga0081540_1001219_pt1 | contig 22458 bp, 23 predicted proteins | sample TabmetS2T1R1_FD_71024 | JGI IMG/M metagenome (GOLD analysis project Ga0081540, IMG submission 71024) | Tabebuia heterophylla rhizosphere microbial communities from the University of Puerto Rico - S2T1R1 | ecosystem: Host-associated > Plants > Roots > Rhizosphere ... | reverse complement strand
AGTAGAGCCTTCTTCGGCGACCTCCCGGCGGGTAAAGCGATGCTGCGCATCGCTCTCCCAGTACATGTCGAAGGAGAACTGGACGAGGGTGCGGAAGCGCTCTTCGCTCGCGCGCAGCTCATCCTCTGCCTGCTTGCGCTCGGTGATATGCCGGCCCACTCCGCGGTAGCCGATAAAACGTCCAGCCCCGTCGAATACCGGCAGCCCGGAGACGGATACATAGCGCTTGCCGCCATCGGGCGCAGGTCGAGCGAGCTCGAAATCCCGGAATGGCAAGTGGGCATCGAGGGTCTCGCGGTGCTTGCGCCAGCCCTCCTCGTCAGGCTCCAGGTAGGGCACTTCCCAGCGCGTCTTGCCGATCTCGGAGCCCGGCGCCGGCGCGTCAGTGAGGCCTTTGGCAAACTCCTGGCGGGTAAAGCGATGCTGCGCATCGCTCTCCCAGTACACGTCGAAGGAGAATTCGACGAGGGTGCGGAAGCGCTCCTCGCTCGCACGCAGCTCATCCTCCGCCCGCTTGCGCTCGGAAATATCCCGGCCCACTCCGCGGTAGCCGATGAAGCGTCCAGCCCCGTCGAATACCGGCAGCCCGGAGACGGATACATAGCGCTTGCCGCCATCGAGCGCAGGTCGAGCGAGCTCAAAATCCCGGAATGGCAGGTGGGCATCGAGGGTCTCGCGGTGCTTGCGCCAGCCCTCCTCGTCAGGCTCCAGGTAGGGCACTTCCCAGCGTGTCTTGCCGATCTCGGTGACCGGCGCCGGCGCGTCAGTAAGGCCTTCGGCGAACTCCTGGCGGATATAGCGATGCTGCGCATCGCTCTCCCAGTACACGTCGAAGGAGAACTCGACGAGGGTGCGGAAGCGCTCCTCGCTTGCGCGCAGTTCATCCTCCGCCCGCTTGCGCTCGGAAATATCCCGCACCAGGCACAGGTAACGTTGTCCGTCCTGCTCAAAACGGCCGACGCGAACCTCCACCGGAAAGGATGTCCCATCTTTGCGCCGGTGGCAGGTCTCGAAAGTGATCGCCTCCCCGGCGACCGCGCGCTGCTTCAGGCGCTGGATGGACATATCATCGAGACCAACGTCAAAATCGCTTTTATGTTTGCCGATCAGTTCTTCGCTGCTGTATCCCAGACCATTGCACGCCTGGCGGTTGGCGTCGAGAACGGTCCAATCCTCGTCAAGCAGCAAGAAGGCGTCGGTCGCGTTATCCACGAAGGTACGGAAGCGTCTCTCGCTCGCACGCAACTCATCCTCCGCCCGCTTGCGCTCAGTGATGTCACGGTCCAGGGAAACGGCCAGCAATTGGCCCTCGCGCCAGAGCGCCCGCATACGTATCTCGACGGGATACACGGTTCCATCCTTTCGGCGATGGCGACCTTCGTAGGCCACGATTTTCCCGCCCCTGAGACGTTCCCGGATGCGTTGCAGAAGCGCTGGTGTCAGATCCGGACCATAGTCGAACGCGGTCATCCCGATCAGTTCTTCGCGGCGATAGCCCAGGTTTTCGCACGCCTGGCGATTCACGTCGAGAACGGTCGCATCTTCATTGTAGAGAAAGAACGCATCGGATGCATGATCCACCAAGGTGCGGAAGCGCTCTTCGCTCGCGCGCAGCGCCTCTTGGGCCTGTTTCTGCTCGGTGACGTCGGCGGCGGCGCCCATGAGTTCAATGACCTCGCCGGATTGGTTGAGAATGGGACGGCCTACCGCGTGAACGTGCTTGGTCCCGCCGTCGGGAAGAACGATTCGGAAATCCAAATCTGATTCCCCGCCACGAGCGACGAGCGACCTACTTTCTAGCCAAAGGGCTCGATCGTCCGGATGAATCCGCTCGATCACCGCCTCAATGGACGGGACGCCATCGGCCGGATCGAAGCCGAACAGGCGGTATCTTCCTTGCGACCAGTGGGTGATCTCGTTTGCCGCCGGCCTCCAGGCCCAACTGCCCATCTTGATCAGCGATTCGGCCGCCACCAGATAGGTTTCGTTCCGCCTCAGCGCCTGCTCCGCCTGTCTCAGCTCCGTAATGTCTTGGAGCACGCCAAACTGGCGCAGCGGCCGCCCCGTTTCGTCCCGCATGACATCGCCTTGGCTGCGAACGACGCGCTGCGTGCCGTCAGGACGCACGACCCGGTATTCTATATCGTAACGTGGACCGCCCGGGGCGAGAGCTGCCACCGAGATTTCGGCTGCTCTCGTCCTGTCTTCAGGGTGGATCAACTCCAGCCAGCGCCCAGGGTCGGGCAAGTCGACCGGCTGCACGCCGAATATGCGGAAAGCCTCGTCCGAAAGCGATACATGGCCGGTAGTGAAGTCTCGTTCCCACCAGCCGACATGCGCGATGCGCTGGGCCTCGGTCAGGTATATCTCGCTTCGGCGCAGGGCCTGTTGAGCAGCCTCGCGTTCAGCGCGCTCTCCAGCCTCCCGCAAGGCGCGCTGTACCGATGGCGCAAGGCGCGACAATCCTGTCTTCAGAACATAGTCCGTGGCGCCGCGCTTGAGCGCTTCGATTGCCACGTCCTCGCCAATCGTGCCGGACACAAAAATGAACGGTACACCCGGGCATCGGGCGAGGACGACCTCAAGAGCCGAAAGCCCGTCATACGAGGGCAATCTGTAGTCCGCAAGGATCAGATCGAAACGGTCCGTTTCGAGCGCCGCTAGAAACTCCTCTTCTGTTTGCGCCCGGGTGATTTCGAATACGAATTGGTCGGACAGAAGCTCCTGGACGAGCTCCGCGTCGTTGGGATCGTCTTCAAGCAAAAGAATTCGGAGCTGCGACTTCACGGCGATTTCTTCATGCTGCCCGGCGGCGGCTCGTTGATCACCGCCCAAAAGATACCGAGCTCCTTGACGGCATTAACGAAGGCGTGGAAGTCAACCGGCTTGACCACGTAGGCATTGACTCCTAATTCGTAGCTTCTGACGAGATCCTTTTCCTCGTGGGATGAGGTTAGTATCACAACCGGAAGCAATCTTAGCTGCGGGTCCGACCTGATTTGCTGCAAGACTTCAAGCCCGTTGAGCTTTGGGAGTTTGAGATCGAGCAGCATCACCGCTGGACGGGTCCCGTCTCGTCCACTGAATTGGCCGCGGCAAGAGAGGTAGTCCAGCGCCTCCTGGCCGTCGCGCGCGACAAAGACGTCATTGACCAGGTTATATTCCTGCAGCGCCGTCATTGTGAGCTCGACGTCCTGCGGGTCGTCCTCAACCAGAAGAATGCGTCCCAATTTGCTCATGTTCACACCCTGGTTTGAGGAAGAGTAACGTAGAAAGTGGCGCCGCGATCCGGTGCGCCCTCGGCGCGGATTTCGCCGCCATGCCGATGAATGATGCGTTGGACGGTCGCAAGGCCGATACCCGTCCCTTCGAATTCGTCTGCCTGATGGAGCCGTTGAAAGACGCCGAATAGCTTGTCGGCATGGCGCATGTCGAATCCCACGCCGTTGTCCCGAACAAAGACCACGACGTCGTTCGGCTTGTCAGCGGTTCTGCCGATTTCGATCTCAGCGTGCTCTCGTGTGCGTGTAAATTTGACCGCGTTAGCAATCAGGTTTTGGAGCGCCACCTTCAGCATGGCGCGATCTCCGTAACACGAAGGCAATGCTCCGATTTTCCAGGCTATGTCCCGGCCGCCGGTCTCCCCGGCAAGTTCAGAAATCGCCTCATGGACAAGCTGCTCCAGATTTACGACCGCTTTTTTCGTCTCGGCCCGCGCCATTCTGGAAAATCCCAGGAGATCATCGATCAGGTTGCCCATGCGTCTGGCCGAGTCTTGAATGGTCCGCACGTAGCCACGGCTCTTTTCGTCGAGGTCTTTCGCTGAGCGTTTTTGAAGCAGTTCGGCAAAGCCGACGATGTGGCGAAGCGGCGCGCGCAGGTCGTGCGAGACCGAATAAGCGAACGACTCGAGTTCCTTGTTGGTGGCCTGAAGTGCGTCCGCGCGATCGGCGAGAGCAACGTTTAGGCTCGCAACCTCGTGCTCGCGTCGCTTTCGGTCCGAGATATCGTTGTTTGTTTCCATCACAAGGAGAGGCCTCCCGCTCTCATCGCCTCGCAGTGACCATCGTGAGGCAGAGATCAGGTGAGTGCCGTCTGGCCTTGTGTGCGTGAGCTCACCTTCCCAGAGGCCCGTCTGCTTCAATTGCTCGTTGATCTGCTCAAGGGGAGCCGGAAAAACCGTTTGCAGCAAGTCGTGCGAGCTACGTCCGATAGCCTGTTGTGCAGTCCATCCGAACATCTCTTGAGCCCCGTGATTCCAATAGCTGATCTGTCCATCGAAGCTGCGAAAGATAATTGCGTCGTGAGTTTGGTCGAGAAGACGGTCTTGCTCGCCACGCCAATCGAGTTCGGCCTGGAGGCGATCGCGCGCAATACGGAGATCTTGCTCGTTCCAGCGTTGAAGCGCCGCGAAGTACGCCACGATGATGGCCGATAGAATGAACAGCAAAAACCGCAATAATTCCGGTGGCGCAACATCGAAGCTGTAGGCGGGCGCGGCAATGAAGTACGCGTAGAAAAGCGTGGAAAGCAGAACGGCTAGCGCGCCGGGGCCTAGTCCTTGGGACCAACTGACAACCGCGATGCTGAAGCACAGAAGCGGGAAAGCCACATCACGGAGCTGAAGCTCATGGGCAACCAGCCACAACGCCATTGCGATTGCGACGCAAAGAATTGAAATTGCATAATTCAGGAGCGAAGCTCGCCCCTTATGTATCTGTAGGTCCCAACGCATTGCCTTCCCGCGAGAGCAAATGCCGCTTTTCGGTCCGAAAGCCTACAAGCCAAAGTATCTACAAGCCTGGAAGCACGAGTCAGTGGGCTTAGCCCCTCAAAGCCGGCCGACAGTTGGTAAAGTCTTGGAACACTGCTGTCGCCACAGTTCCAGGTTACGGTACTGTTGCCCCTCCGCTGCCATTTCCTGGTGGAATTATCAGGTAGTTATTCAGGCTCGGCTTTGATCTTACTCAAATTTCGGTCCATTGCATCAAGGATGCGCCCTATGCGGACCCGCTCGAGGCCCGGACGGCAGGTTCCCCTTTTCGGCTTTTGCGAAAACGATCGTCTATTAGGGTAGAACGTGCACTGCACAAAACAGTACGCTGGAGTTTGGCAATAGCCAACAACGACCTGGACAGGAGATTGTGCAATCGGGACTCAGCAAGAGGTGTGATGAGTCACGCCAAGGTTTAGATTTCTCTTCCATCCGACTATCCCGGTAACCCCCCTGGGCAATTGGCGCGGCTCTCCCCCAGTGGCCATGTGCCACGGACAAGCGAAGACACGCGACAAATCGATGATCATCTCATCGCCAATTGAGCGAAGGTCGCGCTTGGCATCAAGCACAACCAGGTAACCTTAAAATGTCGCGCAAAATTTCCACTAAGTCCTCAACACGCCGCAGAGGTTTCTGGCTGATCTTAGCGTGTTTGGGTCTGATCTTGTCCGCGTCTTGGTTCTCCAACCCAGTTCGTGCGCCGGGTCATTCCACTTCACGTACCGCTTTTCCGGCCGCCAAGCATGTTTCGGTTGCCTCCATGATCGAATATCGGACGAATGCGGAGCCGGCGGCGCCGCAGCCTGCCGGCACTGGCCAACCGACCAGCGGCCAGTAATCGGGCTCTCCGCTTGTTCGTAATCTGCATGCCAAGCAGAGCCATGTTCACGACAGCATCCTCATTGAATCCAAGCGCTGCATTCGAGCAGCTGTCCAATCCGGCAATTAGCGTGAAGACGCGTGGCGCGACAACAAAGAGGGTCGCGCCCTTCGCGCTCCCAATGATAACAGTGAGAGGCCATCCATGGTTGCCGACCCGACGAGTAGATCCAGCCGCTGACCGGAACGGTACAGCCTGCGGCCGGCAACCGAGGGACCGCGTTCGAGCGCCGGATTCATGGTAGGCCCTCAAAGCCGGCCGAAAGCTGGTAAGTCTCGAAACGCCGCTTTCGCCATAACTCCAGATTACGGTACAGCTCGCCGCTGCCATTCCTGGTGGCAGGATTAGGTCGCTATTCAGGCTCGGCTTTGATCTTAGTCAAATTTCTGTCCATTGCTCAAGGATGCGCCCCCTATGCAGACGCCACTCGAGGCGGGTCGGCGGGCCCTCATTTTCGGCTTTTGCAAAAGCCATCGTCCATGAGGTAGAACGTGCACTGCACAATGCAATAGGTTGGACCTTGGCAATAGCCAACAACGACTCCGACGAGGGCGTGGATCGCCGTCGTGACTCTTCATGCAGCGCTGCTTCTGACGCCCTTAAACCTCCGGACATTATCACAACCTGCGGCAGCCGAAGGCCACACCGCTTGCCGCTTGCTCGTCCTCGGCGCTCTGCTTCCTTCCGGCCGGTTTGCCGGTGCAATCGGGGCTCAGCAAGAGCGGTGATGAGTTACGCCAAGGGTTTAGATTTCTCTTCCATCTGACTATTGCGCAACCCCCGTGGCCAATTGGCGCGGCTCTTCCCCAATGGCCATGTGCCCCGGACAGACGACGACACGCAACAAACCGATGACCCTCTCATCGCCAACTGAGCGAGGGTCGCGCTTAGCATCAAGCACAACCGGGTAACCTGAAAATGTCACGCAAAATTTCAAATAAGTCCTCAATACGCCACAGAGATTTCTGTGCGATTTTAGGGTGGTTGGGTTTGATGTTTGCCGTGCCTTGGTTCTTCAACTCAGTTCGTGCGTCGGATCATTCCGTTTCACGTACCGTTTTTCCGGCCGCCAACCATGTTTCGCTTGCCTCCATGATCGAGGATCGGACGCAAGCGGAGCCGGCGGCACCGCAGCCTGCCGGCACTGGCCAACCGACCCTGTTCTTTGGCGTCGATACTGAACCTGTTGTTGATGGGGAGTTACCGGAGAGATGGCGCCGCGTGAAGGCCGATATCGCCCGGGACCTCGAAACCGTCGCGCGCTGCCACGCGAATGGGCCGTGTACTGCCTCTGCGCCAGCGCTGATAGCTATCATTGCGCAAGGCGTTGGCCATAGGGGGCGTGCACGCATTGGCATGATCAACAGGGCGGTCAATCTTGCCATCACTCCCATGAGTGATCAGGCACAATGGGGTGTTCCGGATCACTGGAGTGCTCCGCTTGAGACCCTGCAATCCAGTCGAGGCGATTGTGAAGATTATGCGATTGTCAAATATGCTGCCTTGCAGGGAGCAGGCATTTCAGAAAGCGATCTGAAGATCGTCATTTTCAAAAACCTTCTGCCAAAAGAAGATCATGCCGCCTTGGCGGCATACGTCGATGGTCAGTGGCTTATCCTGGACAATCGGACCTTGACGCTAGTGTCCGATACGGACGTCATCCGAGCGATCCCGGAGTACGTACTCGACCAGAATGGCGTCAGCCGATTTGTTAGGACGCGCCCTACCCCGGGCAGACACAGCTGATTTAGGCTTGATGTTGTGCTCGTCATTCCCATTGGCCTGCACAACCGTGCTTGTCCGAGGGCGACGGGCATCAAACACTAATCCCTTGCATCGGGAAATCTATTCTCCGTTGTGGTCGCATCCTCGATCCGAGGTCCGGGTTGCGAGAAAAGACTCGGATCAGTTGGCCGACGTAAACCAACGTATCGTCTTCCGACTCCTTTCGCTCTCGGAGGCTTACCTCTGTGCAATTGAAGAAGAAGCTTCGATCACGTTACGCTACTCGCAGACGCTGCCGCCGTAGCTGGCCAGAAACAGATCGAATTGCAGGAGTTGCGACACGAGTGTGAGAGCCGGCCTGGCTGGCACCATCGGACAAAATCGAAAAGCCAATGGAGGCAAAAATGACCAAGAGCGCTCAGCAACTTCGAGGCGGTACCTCAAATCAATGCGCAGTCTGCGGCGGGAAATTTGGTCTGATCCGACATTACTCCTAGCGAACTGCTCTCTGTTCCCGGAGGTGTAAGCATCATTACAGGGACCGCCGAGATGGCGACCACAAATGGCTCCTTCGTTGCTACGCGACCTGAGAACATGCTCAGGGAACCCGCCTCAACTTCGTTTCACACTGTCTTTGCTTCGGATAGGAGAGTCACATGAAATTCATATGGGTGAATGGCCGGACGCCCTCGTCGCAATCTGCCTGTGCGGTCTGCAGTCGATCAATCAGTGCAGCCTATTTGCGACATATCAAGACAGGGCTCTTGTTTTGTGATTGCGATTGTTATGCCTCAGCACACTCTGAAGATTCAGGGATCGCTCCGATCACAAGACCCCAACCCCGCGCGAGTCTGAAGCCGACCTTGGCCCTGCTGCGGGGTTGACGTCTCCCTGGACCGTCGAGCTCACATTCGAAGATCAAGTCGGAATTGATGCAACGAGGCACAAGCTTTCGAGCGGTCCGACTTCCACCGTTGCACGCTGAAATGACCCGTGTCTGCATGAAGGAGATATGCTGTGTTCCAAAAGGCTTTTCTGATCCTATCCGCGAGCGCAATTTTCGGCGCGGGTGTAGTCGCGCCAACTGCTACGCTGGCGCAGTTTCCCGGCCCTCCTCCTCTCCCTGGGCCTGCCGGCCCTCCACCCGGGCTCGGTGGTCCTCCTCCCGGTTTTGGTGGCCCTCCTCCAGGGCCTGGCGGCCCTCCTCCCCAACTCGGTCTGGGTGGTCCTCCTCGCCCCCTTGGCCCTGGTGGTACTGCTCCTCGCCCGCTCGGCGCTCCTTCTGACTTCGCTCGTACGGGCGGCCCCTCAGGCTTTCACGGTGTTGATCGAGCAATTCAGGGTAGCGGCCGCCATTTCCAAGGCCGGACGGCAGGCTACACCGGGGGCGGTTCGAGCGGCTACGGCTACGACCGCGGCGGGTGGGCGCGCCGATGGGGACGTTACGGCGCCCATGTCTACGGCAGCTACGGCTACAGTGACGGCAGCGATAGCTACAGCTACGGTGACGGCTGCTACTATGCCTACAGCCGATACGCCAGACGACGCGTTCTGGTTTGCTCCGGGGACTGAAGCCGGCTGCTCGAGTTCAATATCGAGCGCGGCATCAACGACAGGGGTTGAGCCGATGGTTAGCATGCACAATGATCTGAAACGGCCGCGTCCGGTAACTCGGTGCGGAGACGCACCAGTTTCGGCCAATAGAGCCGCGAGCAGAAAACTCCCAACCACGTGAACACTGAACAGCGGGATGGTCGGACAGCCTCAGCGCGCTTCAGCGCACGCTGCCCTCTGCTCGGGGCTACCGGGATTCTCCTGCACAGAGGAGGTTGTCGCGCAAAGCAACACTGCCAGCGCTTGGGTGAAATGAGGTCAAAAATGCCTCATCGCTGACAGAACGCTACCTTGGCGGAGGCCCCTCACCAGCTCCGCACTCTGCTTGAGCTTACCTCTGACTCATCGCGGAGTGGTCGGCTCTGGCGCTTAGGGCCCTAAGCCTTCGTATCGTTTCGTGACCTCGTTAGACACCCGAGATCTACCCACGCTCAATTGAGCCGCTGGTCGCGATTGTCCTAGTCTGTATGGATCGAAAACGCGCGCAAGCGCATGGACGTCAGGATTCGAAAGAAGCAGAAATGAAATCGCTCCTCAAGTTGATCGCAGTGGCGGCCACAGTTCGTGCGCTCACTCTCCTTGCGATCCCGACGACAGCTCTTGCCAGTGAGTATTGCCTCACCGACACGTCGGGAATGAGAGGCTGTGGGTTCGCAACCCTGCAACAATGTCTGACTACGCTTTCTGCGAGCGCAGGCACCTGCACGCGTGATCCCTTCTATAAGGATCCCAACTCCGCACTGGCGTATGAGCCGAAGCGCAGCCATTCGCACGGCAAAAAGCGGGCCGAGCGATAATCCTTGTGCCCTTTCGAACCCGACCTCAAGCGCCTGGTTCGAAGTGGGACTTTTCAAATACTCTACTGACGGATTGGGTCGAACTCGGTGTTCGATCCAATTGAACATAAAATCGATCGGGAATTGCTTGGATGTCGGAGGCAGGGACTGCAGCCTGGTTCAGGCGCTAGGGAGCCTGTGACTTCAATATCGCTGAAATCCGGCCTCTGCTGCTGTGCCTCACTGAACGTCGACTAACTGCTTTGGAGAAAAATGATGAAGCGACTGATGGCGAATTTATTCTGTTGTGCCTGCCTCACTCTGGCAACGGCAGCCGAAGCCAGCACCTCCTACGACGGTCAGTGGAACCTCATCTTTTTCACACAACGCGGAAGCTGTGATCCGACCTATACTTTTACTGTTAATGTAACGGACGGAATAGTGAGCCATCCCAACCTGGTGAAATTCAGCGGCTATGTCGCAAAATCGGGCGCGGTTCGCGCCTCCGTGACCGTACATGAAAAGTATGCGTCAGGTTCGGGAAGGCTGACGGGCGACTCGGGTCGCGGAAACTGGACCGGCCGCGCGGGTGCCGAACGCTGCTCCGGATATTGGACCGCGCAACGAGGCCAGTAGGACGCGATCACCGCGAAGATCGCCGTATGTATGTTCGAAACAACCGAACACTCAATCGACCGCATAATACACAGCTATGCAGGCGACGCACTCGCGGCTTCAGGCCTCCAGCCCGGCTTTGTGCGGACGAAACTGCTTCAGGTTTACGAGAGCCGCGATAGTCAAATCGGAGACATCTAATGCCACGAAAGACCTTTCCGACCTTATCCCTGAGTGCTCTACTCACCTTCTCGGGATTCACCTTCGTGGGATTCTTTGCGATTTCGACAGCGTGCGCGGAGGACGCAGTTCATCCAATGCGGCCGGCGATTAGGGAGTACACCGTTGCCAATTCGCAGATGGAGCAAACGGTCAGCGCAATTTCAAACACTGCATTCGCGCGCCGGGCACGTAGAGGCGTTGATAGTGGGGGCTCCGCCCGGCGTCGCGCATTCGGCGACGCTCATATGAGCAGCGAATTTCCAGGCGACCCCGTCGGTGGGACCTTCGCTTGGCCCTTTTGGCCCTACTTCAATTATTGCAGGCACCGCAACGGCGATCCGAACTGCTAGCGAACGACGTCTGGGGAATTCGCTTCAAATCTCTTCTATGAGGACCATGCCGGCACCACTCTCGTCCGTATCGCGCTTCGTATAGTTTCAAAACGCGCGCTTCGATCTGCCGAGTGCGCTCGCGGGAAACGCGAATCGATAGGGAAAGTTAGGAGGAGTGCAACTCTTATGGCGTCAGTTTGAGTATATCCGCCATTCTACTGAGCTCCGGCAGTGACCTGGCCTTCATCTTTCGCATCAGGTTGCTCCGATGCACCTTCACTGTCGATTCTGCGATGCCAATATCGCTGGCGATCTGTTTGTTGAGGCGGCCGGCCGTAGCCTGGATCATGATCTCGCGCTCACGGGAGCTAAGCGTGTCGAAACGATCCCTGAGCACAGCCAACGTCTCTTCGCTTTCTCGACGGGCACGATCGCGAGCCAGACCAGTTTCGATTGCATCGAGAAGGTCCTGATCACGGAAGGGTTTCGTGAGGAACTCTATGGCCCCCCCTTTCATTGCCTGCACACTCATCGGGATGTCGCCGTGCGCGGTGATGAAGACGATTGGCAGCTGCCTGTTCGCGGCAGCAAGCTCGCGCTGAAGCTCGAGACCGCTTAACCCCGGCAATCTCACATCGAGCACGAGACAGATCGGGCCGTCGGTGTGGAGATCGGCATTGAAAAACTCGGCAACAGATGAAAAATGCTGAGCGTCCAGCCCGACCGTCCGCAATAGTCGCTCTACCGAGTCGCAAAACTCGGGATCGTCATCGATAATCAAAACACTGGGGTTGGTGTCACGCATCCCCGCATCCTGGAGGGCCATGCCTTAGATCCCTGCGATAATGTTCATTCTACTTGTAACAGGTCGACAGGAACAGCCCCCTTTTACTAAGCCGATAGTCAGGCAACTAAGCCCATCGCTGGATACATAAGCGATGGTTTACGAGCAGCGGCATTGCTTTGTCGCGAACCTGGGCGGAAAGTAAAGTTGTTATGCAGGCGCGAGGTATTTTGGGGAGCGCCAGCAGACCAACTGCCTGAAAGCCGCAAATGCCGGAACATAGACTCATCTCGATCGTCGAGGATGATCAGCTCTTTCGCGAATCCATGATAAAACTCATGAGTTTGCTGGGCTATACCGTCGCAGCGTTTCCGTCGCCGGCGAGTTTCCTGGTCTCGCCTCTGTTGGCTGAAACCGCCTGCCTGGTCGCGGACGTTCACATGCCTGGAATGACCGGCGTCGAGCTCCACAGACACCTGGTTGATGCGGGACATCGGATCCCGACGATTCTCATCACGGCGTACCCGGACGACACTCTCCGTAACCGCGCCTTGAAGGACGGGGTAGTCTGTTATCTCTCCAAGCCCGTGGATGACGAGCGTCTTGAGCGGTGCATTCGCTCGGCTCTTCAATCCGGGAGGCCGTGTGAAGACTCATGAGTCTGCCATGCCGGGCGGCAGAGTGAACTGAAGAATGGCCCCTCGCGGTTGATTAGCCTCTGCCCACAACCGCCCGCCATGGGCATCGATGATCGATCGGCAAATCGAGAGACCCATTCCGAGTCCACTGGCCTTGGTCGTGTGGAAGGGTTTGAAGATTCGATCGATATCTTCAGGATTAATTCCTGGTCCTGAATCGCGTATCGCGACGAGGATGCCCTCCGTCCGGCTTGGCTCGGTGCTGATCGTTAGCTCTCGCACTCCTTCCTCGGCCGAGCTCATTGCGTCCACGGCGTTCAGGATCAAATTGAGAAGCACCTGCTGCAGTTGAACGCGATCGCCGCGAACGCAAGGCATTTGATCCGTAAGAGAGGTGCGGACCGACACTCTGTTCCCGTCGATTGCGTTTCTTGCCATTACGAGCACCTCATCAATCGCCTCGTTGAGGTCGAAAGGCTCGATTCGTGGAGGCGCTTTCTTGATGTGATCACGAACGCGGCCGACAATGTCCTTGGCTCGATCGGCATCCCTGACGACGCATCCAAGCGCATCCATGACTTCAGCTAGATTTGGTGGACTCATTTCCAAAAATCGCATTCCCGCACGGGCATTGTTGCGGGCGGTGGCGATCGGATGCAGAATCTCGTGGGCCAGCGAAGCGGTCAGCTCTCCCATGATGCTCAGACGGTTCATGTGCGCGAGATCTAATTCTAGCTGACGCAATCGCTCGTGGTCCTCTTGCGCCCGTTTGCGTTCTGTCACGTCGAGGGCCGTCCCGACAACTTCAACCAGCTCTCCAGCCAGAGTGTACGCAGGGTGACAGATCGCTCGGAGATGCTTGAGCGTTCCGTCGGGGAGAACAATTCTGTACTCGATCGTATAATCTTGCTTCTGCCTTGCGGCCTCCTCGGCCACTCGCCGTACCCTGTCGCGATCGTCCGGATGGATTCGTTGAAAGCAGGCTTCGCGGGTCGGCAACCCCCGCGACGGATCAAATCCCCAAATTCGGTAAAGTCCTTCTGACCAATAAAGATTTTCCTTTAGGTTGTGAGCAAAAGCGGCACTATGGCTCAGCTCCTGCGCTCCGGCCAAATAGGCTTCGCTGCGCCGGAGTGCCTCTTCTGCCGTCTTGCGCTCGGTGATGTCGCGTCCCGCCCCGCGGTAGCCGACAAAACCTCCCGACTCGTCAAATACGGGCAGCCCCGAAATGGACATGTGCCTTTTACTACCGTCGGGAGTGCGTCGCGCAACCTCGAAGTCTCGGAATGGCAGACGAGCATTAAGGGCTTCGCGGTGCTTGCGCCAGGCTTCGGCGTCAGCCTCGAAGTTGCGCAGTTCCCAAGGCCTTTTGCCGATTTCCGAGCCTGACGCCGGTGCCTCAACTAGCCCTTGAGCATACTCTAGGCGGGTGAAGCGATGCTGCGTGTCTGTCTCCCAGTACACTTCGAAGGAGAATCGGAAGAGGGTGCGGAAGCGTTCCTCGCTCGCGCGCAGCTCATCCTCCGCCCGCTTGCGCTCGGAAATATCCCGCACCAGGCACAGGTAACGTCGTCCACCCTGCTCAAAACGGCCGACACGAACCTCCACCGGAAAGGATGTCCCGTCCTTGCGCCGGTGGCGGGTCTCGAAAGTGATCGCCTCCCCGGCGAGCATGCGCTGCTTCAGGCGCTGGATGGACATATCATCGAGACCAACGTCAAAATCTCGTTTACGCTGGCCGATTAATTCTTCGCTGCTGTAGCCCAGACCATCGCAGGCCTGGCGGTTGACGTCGAGAACGGTCCAATCCTCGTCAAGCAGCAAGAAGGCGTCAGTCGCGTGATCCACGAAGGTGCGGAAGCGCCTCTCGCTCGCGCGCAGCTCTAGCTCCGCGTGCCTCAGCTCCGTGACATCGTGCAGAACCCCAAACTGGCGGAGAGGCCGCCCCGGCTCGTCCCGGGTGACATCACCTTGACTGTGGACGACGCGCACGGTGCCGTCAGGGCGCACGACTCTATATTCTACGTCATAGCGTGGACCGCCAGGCTGTAGCGCAGCCGCAGCCGCCTCCGCCGCCTTCGCCCGGTCTTCGGGATGAATCAATTCCAGCCATCTCCCATGCCACTCCGGCAGATCGACCGGCCGCAGTCCGAATATCCGGGAAACTTCGTCCGAAAGAGACACGTGATTGGTGGTGAAGTCTCGTTCCCACCATCCGAAATGCGCGATCCGCTCTGCCTTCTCCCACTTTGCTTGATCCTGCTGGAGCTCACTCGTCGCGCGCCTAAGCTTGCTCGTCAGCGCGGTTACGACCAGCGAGGTCGCAAGGAACGCCGCGATCCTTTCAATGTCCTCCGGAACATCAGCTCGAAACTCGAACAATGGCGGCGCGAAGAAGTAGTTCAGGAACGCTACGGCCAGGAACGATAAAACGATCGAGGCGCTAAAGCTGCCCAGCAGCGAAACCAGCGCGAGCAGAATGACAAAGGCAAAGCCCGTCCTCGCAACCCCAAAGTCAAGTTGAAAGCAGACGAAGCTGATCAATGCCAGGCCGGCCATACCCAACACGAATTGGGCAGCACCGGCTTGTAATCGCTGTCTCCGGTTTGTCGTAATCCCCATGGCAAGAACGCTCCGAGCGACGCGCAAGGCGGCTGCGGGGACGCGAACAAAGGGTTGAGCGCCCGCGCGCTCCGAGTTTGGTGCTTCCGCTTGCGCACTGTTGGCGCTTTTGGCGGAAGATCTCCGAACCCTGATCCGCATGCGGAGCTATCTCCGTTGTTGCCTAACGCGCAAAGTCCAGAGCTCGGGAGCACCCGACAGGGGCGCGCAGGGGACGAACGGCCCATTAACGACAAAACCGAACAGTGCCGCCCATGCTGTCAAAGCAGATAAATCAGGGCAGTGCAGCGCCGGGTACCGGAAAGCATATTCTACATCGCTTTGCCGGTTTTGCTATCCTCGCTCGGAGCTGTCGGACCTCGAATTTGAAGAGGCACAGCGAGCCCACGAGGCAGGCGCAGGACCGCCTATGCTGGGGGGCGGGAAGGACCAAATTGCGCGACCGCGGCTGTTGGCACAATTGCCGCATTCCCAGCATTGCGTTCACCGCTGCCAAGGATTTTCCGAAAATCATGTGTTCTCATATTAGTTGGCGAACTCCTTGTGCGTTTGCCCTACTTCCTTTGCCTTCGAAGCATTTCGGGCAACAAGCTCAGCGCCGGTGAGCCGTTTGCAGTTCGCGCCGACAGGCTTCGCTGAAGTCGCGCAATGGATCCATCTCCTTGATCAGTGCCGGTAGGTCGATAAATGTCCTGTTGGGGGAAAGATAGGTTTCTATGATCAGCTGAGCCGCCTTCTCGGCCGCTCCAATCACAGCATCGCTAGAAAGGATTTTCATTCGAGCTATGAGTGCATATAGCTCAACGAGCTTCGAAATCTCCGACTTGTCGCTAACGAGGGCATCGGCGTAAAGCCTCGATGCTTCTTCGATAAAGCCCTTATAAAGCTTTTCACGCTGCGAGGTGTCTCGCAGTGTGTGGCGGATGCGATCCTTGCGGCGCCGCGTTATCCAGGCCGTGAGAATAGCCGCCAGGGTTCCGGACGCCGATCCCGAAAAGGACGCGAGGGCGGGTACGTACATCAAGTCCATCTCACTTTCCTTTCTCGCATGGCGTTCGAGGGGCTCACGGGTCGAGCTATCGTCCTCACCAGATTCACCTCCATTGCAGTTGCCGTGCTTGCAGGAACTAGTAGCCCCTACTTCCTGGAGCGGCGCGATTCGCTCATTGCTTGTTCGACACCTTGTGCTTCTTCGGCACCTTGAAAGACCGATCGGCACGCGTTGCTGAGGTCGGCTGTTCTCTGCCTTAAACAATTTTCAACTCTCACTGGGTCCGGAATGTAGCTGCTACAGAATCTGAAGGCGTCGGGCGCGCAGGCTGCCCTTTGCTCGGGCGTGCCGTGATTCTCCTGCGCGAAAGCGGTCGTCACGCAAAGCAGCGCCGCCAACACCTCGACAAAGGCACGACCGGTTTTCGAAACCATAGTTGATCAGTCCTCTGGTTGATCCGTGTGAATCGGATGACGATGTCGCGCTTTCGCCGGCGATCGACATCAAAATACGCCAGGCACTGTCATTTCATTCGGCCCGGAAATCCATTAAACGAGGGTACGGATGACCAACTGCGCGTTAGAGCTTTCTAAGCCTTTAGCTTAGTGCGACAGCGACGAGCCCGATTTTTAGTCACCGTAGCCGCGCAACAGTGGGCGGCATTATCGCCTTGCAACCTGCTGACGCTGCTCTTCCTGCCCGCGCTGCATGTGGCGTAGCTCTGGATAAGAAGCCGGAGCGCCAGGCACGGATTGATTGCAAGGCTCAGCCATAAACAAGGTGTGACCTTGTGCTTCAAAACAAGGTCGGTTTAGTGCGCAGCCCGCGAGTTTGGCCCGACCGAGCGGATCGGCTGACATCATCACCACAACAGCGTTAGACCTCGAATGTAAACCTAGGTATTAGCGCGTTACGTCCGTGGAGCTAGCCGATTTGGCCTTAGGGGAAATCAGCTGGCCAACGGCGCAATAGATACGCGCGAAACATTCCGGCTATCACCGATCAACACCGTAACGCGTCACGCCAGCTCAGATAGGCTCGACTGCAAATTGGTATGCAGTTGGCGACGCGCCAAAAATTACAAAGGTTATGTGATGGACGCAGCAGTGCTCAGAAGTCGAACTTTCGATGAATTGCGGGTGGGCGATACTGCATCCATCGTGCGCATCGTAGCCCGTGATGACATTGATCTGTTCGCGAAGGTTTCCGGGGACGTCAATCCCTCGCATCTGGACACGGCCTTCGCTGCCACCGGTCTGTGTGGTCACGTTGTGGCTCACGGCATGTGGATCGGTACCCTGGTGTCGGCTGTGCTTGGTACACGATTGCCCGGACCCGGTACGATCTACCTTGAACAGGATTTGAAATTTCTGAAGTCCGTTGCGCCAGACGACACGGTCACCGCGACCGTGACCGTGAAGGAGAAGCGGCCGCAACGCGTTGTGCTATTCGAGACGGTCTGCACCAATCAGAAGGGTGAGCAGGTCGTGACGGGTTTGGCGACCGTCCTCGCTCCCGACCGAAAGGTGGAATGGCCCCAGGCCAACCTGCCCGACATCTCAGTCCGCCGGCACGATCGCTATTCCGCATTCATCGAGCAGGCGCGGAGCCTTCCACCGATGGGCGCGGCGATCGTGCATCCTTGCTCGCCAGATGCGATCCTCGCCGCAATTGAGGTTCGGGACAAAGGCTTGTTCGAACCGCTGTTAATCGGCCCGGAGGCAAAAATTCGGGAGGCCGCTAACGCGGCAAAGGTCGCACTCGACGGCTTTATTATCGAGTCGGTCCCACACAGCCATGCCGCTGCCGTTCGCGCAGCCGAACTTGCGGTGTCCGGAAAAGTCGCAGCCATTGTGAAAGGCAGCCTGCACACGGATGAACTGCTCGGCCCGCTCGTTGCGGCGGGGTCTGGTCTGCGAACGGAACGGCGGATCAGCCACATCTTTGCTATGGACGTGCCCGCCTACAGCAAGCCGCTCATCGTCACCGATGCGGCAGTCAACATCCAGCCCACCCTCGAACAGAAACGCCAGATCTGCCAGAACGCTGTTGACCTCATGCGAAAGCTAAGCAACAGCGAGCCAAAGGTGGCGGTGCTTGCTGCGGTCGAGACCGTCAATCCCAACATGCCCGCAACGCTCGATGCTGCCGCGCTGACCGTGATGGCCGCCCGTGGCCAAATCAGCGGTGCCAAAGTGGATGGACCGCTCGCCTTTGATAACGCCATCAGCCCCGATGCTGCTCGCACCAAGGGCATCGTTTCTCCCGTTGCGGGCCACGCCGACATTCTGCTCGTCCCAGATCTTGAGTCGGGCAACATGCTTGCAAAGCAGCTGATCTACTTTGCGGGTGCTACCGCCGCCGGCCTCGTGCTCGGCGCCCGTGTTCCAATCGTTCTAACGAGCCGCGCCGATTCACTGAGAACTCGGCTTGCGTCGGCAGCATTGGCCAAGCTCGCCATGGCGCCACAGCCGCTCAAAGAACTTGCGGCCTGATTTTTGCGCACGATCTTTCGAAAAGCAGCTTTCCGTTTTCCGAATGATTTTGCGAGGAGACAACTATGGTGAGACAGCTTTCCCATCGACGGATTCAGGCGCAGGGGATGACCGCTCAGGAATTGCCGCTGCGGCGCTATTTCCTGTTTGTCGGCGGTGCATTGATTGTGCTGGTGCTTCTTCTGGATGCTGTGCTTCCGACGCCGGCGAGCCGGAACAGCGCTTCTGGCCCCAACTTTCCCGTGATCAGGATCCATTCCGAGCTGAAGAGACCTCCAGCGGTGGTCATCGATACCAGTCAGCGCATGATTGCGCCGATGATTGCGGCGCAAGATGACAGTCCTTCCGCGCCAGCAAGCATCCGACAATTTCATATCGCCGAGCATCAGAATTTCGAGACCAACCGGTGAACCGAGAGAGAAACAATGAAAGCGTTTTCCATGACCGCTAGCGCGCCACTTGAACATCCTCCTGGTTCCGTGGAGTCGGACAGCGTTGTCTATTCGACGATGAAAGCCTTTAACGTAATGACCCCCAATGTCGTCTCGGTAGGCCCTGATGTGCCTACTAACCAGATTGCCAGGGTACTCGTTGAGAACGGCATTAGCGCCGTCCCTGTTGTTGACGAGAGCGGCGCGCCCTTGGGTATGGTTAGCGAAGGCGATCTGATACCTCGTCGCCAGGTCGAGCGAGAGACCCGGCGGGACTGGTGGCTGGATCTGCTTGCGGAAGGCGAAGCGCTCAATCCGGATTTCCTTGCTAATCTCAAGGCGCTTAATCGGAAGGCAACAGATGTCATGACTTGCCCAGTTGTGACTGTCCACCCGGACATCAATGTGACCGAGATTGCGCAGCTACTCGCCACGCATCGAATAAAACGCGTTCCTGTCGTTCAGGACGGCCGGGTTGTTGGTATCGTAAGTCGTGCTGATCTGGTTCGCGCCTTGGCAGAGCACCCTCATTCGCAGCAGTCGGCCTCGCCAAAGGGAGCCCTCGCCTCAGCGTTCGAGAGTCTGGACACGCTTTTTCTGGCTGCCAGGCATCCGAAAGCGGCGACACCCGATGCGCCAATACGTACCTGTGAGCATTCAGCCGATCAGTTGGAGGCCGCGGATTTCCGACGAATCGTTTCGCGGTTTGAACAACAGGAGACACAGAAACAGCTTGAGCATGCGCACGCTGCTGCGGAGCGGCTACGCCTCAAAGTGGCAGAGCTGCGCGCTCAACATGTCTCTGATGAACAGTGGCATGGCCTCCTGCGAAAGGCTCGCGACGCGGCCGAGCACGGACGAAAGGAGTTCCCACTATTGCGCTTTCCCAGCCAACTTTGCAGCGATGGAGGCCGCTGCATCAACGTGCCTGACCCCAATTGGCCGGCAACTCTCAGAGGTGAAGCTGCTGAAATCTATGCGCGCTGGCAGCGCGATCTGAAGCCACATGGATTTGGTCTTGCCGCGCAAATTCTCGAGTTTCCAGATGGCGTTCCCGGTGATGCCGGACTGTTCCTGGTATGGGGGACATAGTGAGGGACGCGCCGGCGTTCCGTGCTCAGGGAGTCGTTTCGACTGCACTCGATGCTGTGAGCCGGGACGCAACGACAAGTAGGATGTCAAACATGCCGACCATACCCTACGAAACTGTTTCTGGTGCTGCTCTTGCGCCACCTCGACGTGCCGCCCAGGCCGGCGCGTGATGGCCATGGATACAATCCTTGTGGTCAATGCGGGGTCGTCGAGCGTGAAGTTTCAGGTTTTCGCGCTGGATGGCGATGGCGCCATTCGCCGGCAACTCAAGGGCCAGGTTGACGGCATTGGAACCCTGCCTCGTTTGCGTGCGACCGGATCTAACGGGGAGACGTTGGCGGACTTTAACTATTCCCTCGAACGTGTCGCGGATGTGCCTGCCGCACTGATGGTGGCAGAATCCTGGTTGCGCGAGGAACATCGGGTCGTGCCAATCGCCATCGGGCACCGCGTGGTACATGGGGGCCCCGACTACGACCGACCCGTTCTTATCGACCACGGCGTGGTCGCGCGACTGGAGCGTTTGATTGCGCTCGCACCGTTGCACCAGCCGCACAATCTCGCGTCGATCAAAACTGCTTTTGCGAGCTTTCCAGAGCTCCCGCAGGTTGCCTGCTTCGATACGGCCTTTCATCGCGGCCATGACGACATCGCGGACTGCTACGCGATACCCTATCAGCTCCATGAGGAGGGCGTTCGGCGCTACGGGTTCCACGGGCTCTCGTATGAATACATTGCCAAAACTCTCCCCACGCTCGTGCCCGAGGTTGCAGGTGGCCGGGTCATCGTTGCTCATCTGGGCAGCGGCGCCTCAATGTGTGCCTTGCGACGAGGCCGCAGCGTCGAAAGCACAATGGGCTTCACCGCGCTCGATGGATTACCAATGGGGACGCGGCCGGGCCAGATCGATCCGGGTGTGGTTCTCTATCTCATGACGGTTAAGGGAATGAAACCGGCCGAAGCGCAAGACTTTCTGTACCGCGATTGCGGATTGAAGGGACTGTCGGGCATCAGCAATGACATGCGGGAGCTGCAATCGAGTAGCGATCCGCGTGCGGCTTTTGCGGTGAGGTATTTTGAATACAGGGTTGGGCTCTACGCCGGCATGCTTGCAGCCGCTTTGGGCGGCGTCGATGCTTTCGTGTTCACGGCCGGAATCGGTGAGAATTCGGCCACTATCCGCGCCGGCATCGCCGAGAGGCTTGCGTGGCTTGGCGTTTCCCTCGACGAAAGAGAGAACGCCAAGCACGCGCTGAAGATATCGCGGGTCGGCAGCCGCACTCCGGTCCATGTCGTTCCTACCGATGAAGAGCGAATGATCGCCGAGCACACATTATCGGTGCTTTGGTCCCAGCGCTCGAATGCAGGACGCGAGAGAGCATCATGAACATTCCGGTCTTTCCTGAAACTAAGGTCGCCCTCAAAGGCAAGAAGGCGCTGGTCGTCGGCATTGCCAATGAACACTCGATCGCCTGGGGATGCGCACGCGCCTTTCGAGCCTTGGGCGCCGAACTCGCGGTGACCTATCTTGACGAGCGGGCCAGGCCATATGTAGAGCCGCTCGCCAGGGAGCTTCAGGCGCCAATCTTCATGCCGCTCAATGTCGATCTCGAGGGCCAAACGGAGAAAGTGTTTGAGCGGATTGAGAAGGAGTGGGGCAAGCTTGATATTCTGCTGCACTCGATTGCCTTCTCGCCGAAGGAAGCGCTGCACGGTCGCGTGATCGACGTTGGCCGCAATGGTTTCCTGAAGACCATGGATGTGTCTTGCTGGTCCTTTATCCGGATGGCACATCTCGCCGAGCCTTTGATGAAGAATGGCGGAACGATGTTCACGATGACCTACTACGGTAGCCAGTCTGTGATAGAGCACTACAATGTCATGGGGCTTGCGAAAGCGGCGCTGGAAGCTGCGGTCCGCTATATCGCTGCCGAGGTCGGCCCCAGAGGCATCAGGGTTCACGCGATCTCGCCGGGACCGCTCGCGACCCGGGCAGCGTCAGGCATTCCGGAATTCGACGAATTGCTCGAGAGGGCGCAGAGGAAGGCTCCGGCGCGTCATCTGGTCTCAATCGACGATGTCGGCGCAGCCACCGCATTTCTCGCACTCGACGGCGCCAAACTCATCACGGGCGATGTGATGTATATCGACGGCGGCTATCACATCATCGATTGAGACCGCCCGTGCCGCCCCTTTTGAAGAGTGTCGAATCTCGTCTAGATCTGTTCATCCCGTGATCAAGGCTCCTGACGTGGAGATCATTTGTCGTCCGGACCGCAGTTCCCGCGGTACACGGCGCGGGAGCACAGACGTTCAGTGGGACGCCACACCTTCGATATGGAAGCCGCTGTCGACGTGCACGATTTCGCCGGTCACGGCACTCGTGTAATCGCTGGCGAGCAACAAGGCCGTCCGGCCTATTTCAGAGGACTTGACGGTGCGTCGAAGCGGAGCCGTAATCGCG
>Ga0081540_1001218_pt1 | contig 22460 bp, 20 predicted proteins | sample TabmetS2T1R1_FD_71024 | JGI IMG/M metagenome (GOLD analysis project Ga0081540, IMG submission 71024) | Tabebuia heterophylla rhizosphere microbial communities from the University of Puerto Rico - S2T1R1 | ecosystem: Host-associated > Plants > Roots > Rhizosphere ... | reverse complement strand
GGACCGTCGGAGGAGGTCGCGCTGAGCTTCCGCGACCAGGCGCTGCGCCGTGCCGTGGACGACCTACCTGAGGACGAGCGCAGGGTCATCCAGCTGCGCTACGGGATCAACGGCGACGAGCCCACGCCCCTGCGTGAGACCGGCCGCCGGCTCGAGCTCAAGCCCAGCGAGGTGAAGAAGCTCGAGGAGAAGGGACTCAACCGACTCGCCGAGGCCCGTGAGGTCGAGGCGATGCGCGAGGCCGCCTAGCCGGGACAGCGGACGCCGGTCTGCTCGTGCCGGACGCGCGAGAACTCGAGCAGCGGCAGGCCGTAGTCGTACGCCTGCTTGCCGAGCGACCTCGCCTCGTCGGCGGTCGGTGTGGCCGCTCGCGCCGCCGGTGCTGAGCTCCATGAAAGGGCGCAGGCGATCGCCGCGATCACGAATGCGAAGGCTCCGCTTCTCCTCATCCCTGGCCCTCAAACCCGCAGCCCTGTTGAAAGGAGCGGTGGCGGCGATCGCTCCGCGGATGTGAGTAGTCCCCGCCTCGCCGGGTAGGTTCCCGGCATGGACTACACGATCAAGAACCTGAGGGAAGTGGAGGACCTGGCGGCCGGCCACGGTTTCGGCGAGATGCAGGAGGCCCGGTTCGCGCACGGAGACCTGGAGTCGAAGCAGAGCGGGATCTCGCTCCAGAGGGTCAAACCGGGAAAGCGACACGCGTTCGCGCATCGCCATCACGACGCCGAGGAGATCTACGTGGTGGTCTCCGGGTCGGGCCGGGTGAAGCTGGACGACGAGATCAAGGAGGTTGGCGAACTCGACGCGATCCGGGTGGCGCCGTCGGTGACCCGCGCGTTCGAGGCGGATGACGGCGGCCTCGAGCTGATCGCGTTCAGTCCCCGGGCCGAGGACGACGCCGAGATCGTCAAGGACTTCTCCTGGGAGTAGGCGTCCGGACGCGCTCCTAGATTTCGGCGGGTGCCGCCGCTGATCGGCTTCGACGAGGCGCTCGAGCTTGGCGCCCTCACAGATCACGATGAGATCGGCGCTCTGGTCGAGCGCGCCTGGCAGGTCCGGCAGGACCGCTTCGGCGACTCCACCGACATGTGCTCGCTGGTGAACGCCAAGTCGGGGGGCTGCGCGGAGGACTGCGGCTTCTGCGCGCAGTCTCGCTACGCCGAGGCGGACACGCCGATGCACGCGATGATGGAGCCGGAGCAGATCCTGGAGCACGCCAGAGCGGCCGAGGCGGCCGGGGCGCACCGGTTCTGCATGGTCACCCAGGGCCAGGGCCTCTCCAAGCGCGACTTCGCCAAGATCCTCGAGGGCGCCCGGCTGGTCTCGGAGAACACGAATCTGAAGCGCTGCGCCTCGATCGGCCACATGTCGGCGGATCGTGCGCGCCAGCTGAAGGACGCCGGCATCCAGCGGGTTCATCACAACGTCGAGTCCTCCCGCTCCTACTACCCGGAGGTCTCGACCACGGTCCGCTACGAGGGACGGCTGCGCACGATCGACGCGGTCAAGCAGGCGGGGCTCGAAACCTGCGTCGGCGGCATCCTCAATCTGGGCGAGTCGCCACACCAGCGAGTCGAGATGGCCTTCGAGCTGGCCGAGATCAGCCCGGACTCCGTCCCGATCAACCTGCTCAATCCGAGGACGGGAACCAAGTTCGGCGAGCGCGAGCTGATGGATCCGTGGGAGGTGGTCAAGTGGGTGGCGATCTTCCGGCTGATCCTCCCCGACGCTCTCTTCCGGCTCTGCGGCGGCCGGGTCGAGAACCTTCAGGAGCTGCAGCCGCTGGCGGTGAAGGCCGGGCTGAACGGAGTGATGATGGGCAACTTCCTCACCACCCTCGGCGTCGAGCCCGCCGAGGACCGGGCGATGTTCGAAGAGCTCGGCCTGAACGTCGCGCGCCAGGCGGACAACGGCGCCAACCCCCGGCCCGACAATCGGACGGGATGGCTGGAGGGCGAGACCCCGTCCACCCCGATCGACGAGCTGATCGACAGCCAGGCGGACGCGAACTTCTGGGATCCCTCCACCCAGCTGCGGGTCGTGAAGAAGAAGGGCAAGGTGCCTCCGTACCCAGCAGCGGCCGGCTGGGGCGACTAGTGCTCGACATCGAGGAGCGGCTCGCCGAGCTCGAAGCGGGCGGCCTGCGGCGGCGCCTGCGGGTGGTCTCGGGACCGCAGGGACCACAGGTCCTGCTCGACGACCAGCCCGTGCTGCTCCTCTGTTCGAACAACTACCTGGGGCTGGCTGACCACCCGAGGTTGCGCCGCGCCGCTGCGGATGCGGCGCTCAGCCTCGGTACGAGTGCCGGGGCGTCCCGGCTGATCTCCGGCTCGATGTCGATCCATGCCGAGCTCGAGTCCAGCCTCGCCGAGTTCGAGGGAACGGGCGCGGCGCTTCTGTTCGGCTCCGGCTATCTCGCCAACACCGGGACGATCGCGGCGCTCGCCGGTCGCGGCGAGGTCGTCTTCTCTGACGAGCTCAACCACGCCAGCATCATCGACGGATGCCGCCTGGCCGCCGCCGAGACCTTCGTCTACCGCCACCTCGACACCGAGCACCTCGAATGGGGGCTGGGGGAGGCGTCGGGACGCGGTGCGCTGATCGTCACCGACGGAGTCTTCTCGATGGATGGGGACATCGCCCCGCTCCCCGAGCTCGTGGACCTGGCCCGGCGACATCGCTGTCGCCTGTTGGTGGACGAGGCGCACGCGACAGGATGCATCGGGCCGGGCGGCCGCGGATCCGTCGCCGCGGCCGGGCTCACCGGGGAGGTCGACGTGATCGTCGGCACGCTCGGCAAGGCGCTCGGCGGCTACGGCGCCTACGTCTGCGGATCCGCGGAGATGGTCGACTTCCTGATCAACTCGGCCCGCCCCTTCATCTTCTCCACCGCACCCCCTCCCCCGGCGGTTGCGGCAGCCCAGGCGGCCCTCGAGCTCCTCGCCGGACAGCCGAGGCTCGTGGAGCGGCTGGGGTCCAATGCCTCAGCGCTGCGCGTGGGACTGCGCGCCGAGGGCCTCGAGCCGATCGGCTCGGAAACCCAGATCGTGCCCCTGGTGATCGGCGAGGCCCCGGATGCGATGGCTCTCTGCGAGCGCCTGCTCGTTGAGGGCGTCTTCGCCCAGGCGATCAGGCCCCCGACCGTTCCTGCCGGAACCTGCCGTCTCCGGCTCACGACCATGGCGACCCATCGCCTCCCCGACCTCCGTCACGCGGCCCGGCTGATCGGCGCCGCGGCGCGCGACCTCGGCATCACGTCTGCGAGCGGCGCCGAGGCGGCCCCCACCCCGCTGCGCGAGGCGGCCTGAGTGCGCGGAGAGTTCATCACCGGCACCGGCACCGAGGTGGGCAAGACGGTCGTGGCGGCCGCGATCGCCCGCACGGCGCGCAGGGCCGGAGCCCGCGTCGCGGTCTTCAAGCCGGCGGTCAGCGGCCTTGACGATTACCCGCTGCTCCCCGAGGCGTGGGAGTGGGCCGCCAGGCTGCCCGACCACGTGCTCCTGCGGCTCGCGGCGGGATCGTCCCAGGGCGACGATGAGATCGCGCCGTACCGCTATGGCCCTCCAGTCTCACCTCATCTCGGCGCCGAGCTCGCGGGTGCCCCGATCGATCCGGACCGATTGCGTGGCTCCGCCCTGGAGGCCACCGAGGACGCCGACCTGCTGATCTGCGAGGGGGTCGGTGGCTTCCTGGTCCCGCTGACGACGGGCTATCTCGTCCGCGACCTGGCGCGCGACCTCGGCCTGCCGGTGACGATCGTGGCGTCGGCCGAGCTCGGGACGATCAACCACACCCTGCTCACGATCGAGGCCGTGCGAGGCGCGGGCCTTCACGTCGGGAGGGTCGTCCTCAATCGGTGGCCCGAGGCGCCGTCACTGCTCGAGGTCTCCAACCGCGAGACGATCGCCGAGGTCGGCTCGGTCCCCGTGGAGATGCTCCCCCACCTCGACCTGACCTCGCCCGAACGCTGGCCTGCACTCGGCCTCAGTGAGCCGGAGCGGAGGCTGAGGGCCGCCTAGGCGGCCCGTCCCTCGGTGAGCTCCTCCGTGGCCGCCACCATCGGGACCGCGTTGGCGGCCTCCTCGGCGGCGTGCAGCGAATCCACGCGCTTGGAGCGGGCGCCGCGGACGAGCAGAAGGGAGACGACGAGGCCGGCGACGACCACGAACGCCGCCAGCAGCATCGCGCTGCTGAGCGCGTCCACGAAGACGGCGCGCGCCTGCTCAGGGGCGCCGGCCAGCGACGCGGGGTTGAAGCCGCTGCCGAGCTGCGCCTGGAAGATCGCGCCCGTCGCTGCGACGCCGACGGAGGCGCCGACCATGCGCGACATCTGCAGGACGCCGGAGGCGACGCCTGACTTCTGCACGTTCACCGCGTTCATCGCGGCGGTGGACATGGGCGACATCACCAGCGCGATGCCGAGCCCCATGAGGATGAAGGGGATCAGCAGACCCGCGTAGGTCGTGCTGGTCGAGATGCCGGCGAACATGAACATGGAGACGGCGAGGATCGCCAGGCCACCGCTCATCGGGGTGGCGGGTCCCAGCCGGTCGGCGAGGCGGCCCGAGATCGGCGCGACCACGGCGATCACCATCGTCGTCGGCAGGAACCTGACCCCGGCCTCCAGAGCGCTGTAGCCGAGGATGTCCTGCATGTAGATCGCCATGAAGAAGAAGGTGCCCATCATGGCGAAGGTGATGATGAAGGCGACCAGGTTGGTCCCGATGAACTGCCGCGTCCGGAAGAGCGCGAACTCGACCATCGGCGCGGCCACCCGGAGCTCGATCGCCACGAAGATCCCGAGGCCGGCCGCGCCGCCGATCAGGAGGCCGAGGATCTGAGGGGAGCCCCAGCCCCAGCTGTTGCCCTCGATCAGGGCGAGCACGATCGCCGTCAAGGCCGCGGTGAGTGAGATGACGCCGGGATAGTCGACGTGGCGGTCGACGGTCTCGTCGCGTGACTCCTTGACCGCGAAGACGGTGGCCACGACCGCACCGACCGCGACGGGAAGGTTGATGAAGAAGATCGCGCGCCAGCTCACGTACTCGGTGAGGAAGCCGCCGATGACAGGGCCGATCGAGAGCGCCAGGGCGGAGACGCCGGCCCAGGTGCCGATCGCCTTGCCGCGCTCCGCGGCCGGGAAGGCGTGCGTGATGATCGAGAGCGTCGCCGGCATCATCAGTGCCGCACCGACGCCCTGTACGGCCCGGCTGCCGACGAGCATGGCGGGGTCCTGTGCGAACCCGGCCGTCGCGGAGGTGACGGCGAAGATGATCACGCCGGTGAGGAACATCAGCCGGCGGCCGAAGATGTCTCCGAGGCGCCCGCCCGTCGCGATCAGCACCGCGAAGGTCAGCGTGTAGCCGTTGATGACCCACTCGAGGGCGGAGAGCTGCGCGTGTATCTCGCGCTGGATCGACGGCAGGGCCACGTTGACGACGGTGTTGTCGAGCATGACCATGAACAGCGCGAAGCACATGGCTCCGAGCGTCCACCACTTGCGGTTGTCGTCTGTGACCAGGTGCCGGTAGCGCGTCATCGGCTCACCTTCCTCTCGTAATTGGCGTAGATCTCGGCGACCTCTGGGCGCTCCATGAGCGCATCGAGGGCCGACTCAAGCTTCTGTCTCTCCGTCCCCTCCAGCGAGCTCGTGAACTCCTCGAGGCTCGCGAGGCGGGCGGAGATGATGCGATCGGCGAGCTGCTGTCCCCTGGCCGTCAGCGCCAGCCGCTTCACGCGGCGGTCGTCCGGATCCTCGACGCGGGTGACGAGCTTCTTGCGGACCATCCCCTCCGCTGCCCGGCTGGCGGAGGCGACCGAGATGCCGATGTGCTCGGCGAGCGAGCTCACGGTGTGCTGCTCGTCCGGCGCCTGCAGCTCGACGACGACCTTCATCTGGGCGAAGCTGAGACCGCTCTCGTCGATCACCCGAAGGACCTCGCCGCCCTGCGGACCCATGCAGCGAAGGATCAGCGCACCCAGCTTCAGCGCGAGATCGTCTGCCGCCTTCGTCTTCCGCTTGTCTCTGACCGCTGTTTCCACTATGGAAAAGGTTACACGCTTGCAACCTTTTCTAGACCGCAACGATCTGTGACAAGGGTCACACAGCGACGCCGCCCCGAGCGTCCACCACCTGCGGTCGGCGGCGGTGACCGCGCCCCCGCGAGTCCATCCGGCGCCGATCCTATGTTGGCGATCGGCGAATGGAGAAGGCTGCCCGGCTCGATCACGATCACCTCTGGCATCCCTTCACGCAACAGCGCGACTGGGTGACGGAGGAGCCGCTGATGATCGAGTCGGCCGAGGGCACCGAGCTGATCGACACGGAGGGGCGGCGGTATCTCGACGGGGTCTCCTCGCTGTGGTGCAACGTCCACGGCCACCGGCACCCCGAGATCGATGCGGCGGTTCGCGATCAGCTCGAGCGGGTCGCGCACTCCACGATGCTCGGCCTCTCACATCCGGGTGCCTCCGAGCTCGCCGCCCGCCTGATCGAGATCGCGCCCTCCGGGCTCAACCGCGTCTTCTATTCGGACTCGGGATCGACGGCCGTCGAGGTCGCTCTCAAGATGGCGTTCCAGTACTGGCAGCACCGCGGCGGCCAGCACGTGCGCAAGGCGTCCTTCATCTGCCTTGACGAGGCCTACCACGGCGACACGATCGGCTCCGTCTCCGTCGGCGGGATGTCGCTCTTCCACTCGACGTTCGACCCGCTCCTCTTCGAGACGCACCGCGCCAAGCCCGGTGACGTCGACGACATCGCGCGCCTCCTGGCGATGCGCGAAGAGGAGGTGGGAGCAGTCGTGCTCGAGCCCCTCGTCCAGGGAGCGGCCGGCATGCTGACCCACCCGCCGGGTTACCTGCGTGCGGTCAGGCGCCTCTGCGACCGCCACGGCGCCCTGCTGATCTGCGACGAGGTCGCGACCGGCTTCGGGCGGACCGGGACCATGTTCGCCTGCGAGCAGGAGGGCGTCTCCCCCGACCTGCTCTGCGTCGCCAAGGGGCTCACCGGCGGGTACATGCCGCTGGCCGCCACCCTGGCGACCGAGCGGATCTACGCGGCCTTCCTCGGCGCCCAATCCGAGTCGAAGACCTTCTTCCACGGCCATACCTACACCGGCAATCCGCTCGCCTGCGCGGCCGCGATCGCCTCACTGGACGTCTTCGAGCGCGAGCGGACGCTGGTGCGGATCCAGCCGAAGATCCGGCTCCTCTCCGGCTGGCTCGCACAGGTCGAGCGCATGCCCGAGGTCAGGGAGGTCCGCCAGCGCGGCCTCATGGTCGGCATCGACCTGGGCGAGCACGATCCCGAGCTGCGCCTGGGTCATCGGATCGTGCTCGAGGCGCGCCGCCGCGGCGTGATCGTGCGGCCGCTCGGCGACGTGATCGTCCTGATGCCGCCCCTCTCCATCTCCAAGCGGGACCTGAGGCGCCTGGTGGAGGTCGTCGGCCAGTCGATCCGGGCGGCCTACCCCGTCGCCGAGCTCGACTCGGGAGCCAGGGGCCGCCTCGACGCGGCCCTGCTCGAAGCGGCTTAGCGAACGCTCTGCCGGCTCGGCACCCGGGAGCTCTGCCGTCATCGTCGCCAGGCCACCCTCGACCGCTGAGCGGCGTGGACTAGTCCTCGTACGGCTCGAAGTCGGCCTTGCGGGCGCCGCAGACGGGGCAGAACCAGTCGTCGGGGATGTCCTCGAATGCGGTTCCGGGAGGGACACCCCCATCTGGATCGCCCTCGTCGGGGTCGTAGATGAATCCGCAGGAGGTGCAGATATAGAGCTGCTTCGTGGTGGTCTCGGCAGGCATCGGGCGGCAATGTAACGAGTACGGTTGCGAGAGGGTGCAACGGTGAGCGACCTGCCAGAAGCCGGAGGTGCCCCTCTCAGGGACGAGGGCGAGCCGCCGGCCACCCCCCGCTCCGCCGCAACCGTGATTCTGCTGCGCCGCGGCGGGAAGCACGCCCAGCGTGGGCTCGAAGTCCTCCTCGTGCGGCGGAATCCCGAGGCCCGCTTCATGCCGGGCGTCTGGGTCTTCCCGGGCGGCTCGGTCGACGCGATCGACGGCGACGGCGACGAGGAGGCCTCTCGCGCCGCGGCGGTGAGGGAGCTCGTCGAAGAGGCGGCGATCGAGGTCCCGGCGGAGGACCTGGTCGCCTACTCGCGCTGGATCACACCCAGGATCGTCCCGATCCGCTTCGACACCCGTTTCTATCTGGCGCTGGCCCCCGCCCACTCCCCGCCCCGGCCGGATGGCTCCGAGACGGTCGACGCCGCCTGGTTCGGTCCGCAGGCCGCCCTCGACGCACATCGCGCCGGCGAGCTGCCGCTGGTGTTCCCCACCATCAAGCACCTCGAGTCCCTCGTCGGGTATGGGAGCGCCGCCGAGGCGCTGGAGGCAGCGCGGCGTCGCGAGGTGAGGCCGGTCGAGCCGGAGGTCGTCGGGCAAGGCGAGGAGCGCAGGATCGTCCTGCCGGAGGACCTTCCGTAAGAATCTCAGCCATGACGAGCACGCTGCCGAAGGAAGCGCGGGATGCGTTCGATCGCTTCGTCACCTGCGAGTTCACGACGGTCGCCTCGAACAAGCAGCCGATCACGTGGCCGGTGACCCCGTACTACGAGCAGGGCGACCCGACGATCGACGTGACTACGGGTCTCGGCTACCCCAAGAAGGCGGACGACGCACGGAGGCATCCGAGCGTCTCGCTGCTCTTCTCGGATCCCACGGGGTCCGGAATCGACACCCCGGCCGCCGTTCTCGTCCAGGGCACCGCGACCGTCGACGACGAGGACCTGAAGGCGAACGCCGACCGCTACCTCCGCGAGTCGGGAGAGAAGCTCCCCGCCACGAAGAAGATGCACCCACCGAAGCCGTTGCAGCCGATGTTCAACTTCTACTACGCCCGGATGTACATCAAGGTGCGCCCGGAGCGGGTCTTCGTCTGGCCGGATGGGGACCTGACCGAAGTACCCGCCGTCCACGGCGCACATCTCGAGGAGGTGCGCTCCGGACACAGCGAGGAGCCGGCCGAGGAGCATGGGACGCCCGCCGGCGACGCACCCGTCTGGGATCAGCGGATGGAGTCGCTCAACGAGCACCGGACCGGCGTTCTCAGCTGGCTCGGGCCCGACGGCTTCCCGATCTCCGTTCGCGTCCCCTATTCCGTCGATCCGGCTCGCCGGGAGATCCGGATCGCGTCCGAGCCCGCGGGGGTCCCGGTGATCGAGGGCCGCGCGTGCCTCACGGTCCACGCCCACGCACCGGACTTCACCTGGCAGCGCAACATGCAGGTGCGCGGCAATCTCGTCCGCTCAGCCGAAGGCCTCGAGCTCGTCCCCCGCAGGGTCGTCGGCGGATTCGAGATCCCCAAGGGAATGGGGCGGTTCCGCGACTTCGTCAAGAAGGGCCCGGGCTTCTACCGCACCTACCGCCGCAGGCTCAAGCAGCGGGGAACTTCCTAGCTTCCGGCCGTCTGGGGAAACGGCTCGAGCCCGGCGTTCCAGGGGCCGGGCTTGTAGATGTCGAGGTTGTTCTCCTCCATCTCACGATGGAGCCGGTCGAAGATCCCGCCCCCGGATTTGAGCGCCTCCTTCAGCTCCTCCCTCGACCGTTCGCGCAACCGCCAGTGGAAGAAGAGCTGCTCGTCGGTGATCCCGAAGTCGACCTCGGCCGGGATTCGCGTGATCCAGTCGATGAATCCCGGGCTGAAGAGCTCGCGCAGCGCCACCGGGTCATGGTCCTGCGGAACCGTGGCGATGAAGCGCTTGTTGAAATCGATGCTCTCGAACTCGACCCGGCGGCGGGAGAAGCGGTCGACCGTGTCGCCGGCGGTCCGCTCGAGCGACTCGACGTCGAAGACCGGCACCACGGTCGCCAGATCCGGCATGTGGGACTTGACCAGCACCGCCCCGGGGACGAGCGCCTTGTTGAGGAAGCCGCCCTCCTCGTGCTCGTCGGCGTCGCAGGAGGAGCCGAAGAAGCCGTCGCTGAGCTCGCCGGTGATCCGGTTGGTCCCGCCGGGGCAGAGGGCGACGGGCGCCCCGACCGGGTTGATGCCACCGATCGGCTCGTAGCGGAGTCCGCGCTCCGAGGCGAGGTCGGAGACGATCACCGTCCATTCCTGGGCCTCCTCCTTGGCGCTCAATCGATCCTGACCAGGTCGTCGCGACCCTGAGCCTCGAGCAGGGCCTTGTAGCGCGGGAATGCCGGCTTGGTGAGCGGCACGAGCTTGAGGATCTTGGCGACGGGCCCGCTCGCCTTGATCTGGCCGCGGGCGAGGGCGGTGGTCACGTTCACCTGACCGAGCCAGAAGCGGTGGGCGGTGTCCGCCTCCATGCTCATCACGACCTCCGGCTCCATCTCGGTCTCGCCGAACTCGACGTCGGTCGGCTCGTCCTGCTTCAGACGGACCGTGATCGTCGAGTCCGGGTCGCGGTGCTGGTACTGAACGATCGTGTTCGCCTGGCGGAACTTGGGTGCCAGCTCCTCGTCAGCCGCGAGCTCGGTGAACAGCTTGCCGATCGTGTCGTAGACCTCCTGGGGGTTCTTGAAGTAGCCCAAAGCGCACCTCTCCTTTGAGGGAGGCGAATCCTATTGGCGCGGCCTCGCGTGCTACGGATCCTGGCTGACGACCGGCACCTTTCCGCCGCCGAAGAGCGACGGGAAATTCGGCGCGACCGTGCAGGCTGCGTAGGCAGACGGGCCGGGGCTCGCGGGTGTGCCGCCGGGGAAGTTCGGCCCGACCTGGTTCGGGTTCGCCGGATTGACCACCGACGAGAACGGGAACTGCCCGCTCTCCTCCTCGGGCGGGCTCGACGGGGGACTGTGCGTGACCTGCTGCCCGCCGAAGGTATTGCTGCAGTCGTGGCTCGGGAAGATCTCCGCCTGGGTCGTCGGGTAGAAGCTGCCGATCGCGAATGGCTGCAGGTAGCCGTTGCCTCGATTGGTCGCCAGGCGGCTCTGGTAGATCGAGGCCGACTCAGGGGTGAAGATCGTCATCTGTCGCGAGAGATGGAGCGGGGCGTTCTGGCCGGACTGGAACGGGAGGAAGTCCGCGGTCGAGGAGGACGGGTTGGAGAGGAAGTCGCCGACGACCGGCGCCTGATAGTCCAGCCAGCGGACCAGCGGGTTGAAGTTCGCCAGAAACGGGTCGAGGCCGTCCATCACCGGCCGCAGTTCGTGAACGAAGTTGCGCAGCGAAGGAAGGCCCGTGCTCGATGCCTTGATCCACGGATCGAAGTTCTTGAACAGCTTGCGCGCGTAGGGCGACAGCCTGCGCACGTCGTGCAGCGTGGGGCTCAGGTCGCGGGCCACCGGCCTCAGATCGTGGAAGACCGGGCGGGCGTCCTCGGCGAACGGCTTCAGCCGGTCGAGCGTCAGCCGGCTCTCGTTCTCGAACGTCGGCAGGATCTTGAAGGTGTCCGATAGGGCCCTGCTCTGGGAGGCGAGCGCACCGAAGGTCCGGTTCGCGCCGACGATCGCCCCGGCGAGAGCCTGGTCGTGGTCGGTCAGGGCCGCGAAGACGTCGCCGGTGTCGTGGACCAGGGTTCGCAGGGAATCCTCCTGACGCCGAAGGGTTCCGAGAACGTCGCTCGAGTCCGAGGCGAACGGACCGAGGTTGCCGAACGCATCGTTCAGGTCGAGGCCGCGGCCGTTCACCGCGAGCGCGGAGTTCTGCATCCAGGACTGGAACGCCTCACGCGTCTGCTGATCGAATCCCTGGAAGATCTCGTCGATCTGGGTCTGACTCTCCACCTGGGTCTGGGCGAGGTGGCCGCCCTCGGGGATCGGCTGAGGAGCGTCGCCGCCGGAGATCTGAGCCACGTCGATCGCGTCGGCCTGGGCCGTGGCGCCCGTGTTGTCCTGCTGACCCGGCTGGACCTGGCTGCCGCTGGTGAGCTCGACGTAGGTCTCACCGAGCAGCGTCTTGGAGCGCAGTATCGCTCTGGCATCCGAAGATATCGGGGCGTACTGCGGATCGATCTCGATCGTTGCCCGAGTCGTGTTGCACGTCGCGGGATCCTTCTGACACTCGCTGTCGGGCGCCAGTCCGAGGTCCTTCACCTTGCCCACGGAGACGCCGCCGATGCGGACGTCGGCCTCCTTGGCGAGCGTGATCGCCTCGGGGAAGTCGGCGGTGAAGCGGTAGCTCTCCGGCTTCAATGGAATCGGGCCACCGAACGTCACCCAGAGGAAGAGCAGCAGTGCGAAGCAGGACAGCGTGAAGCCGACCGCCACGAGGATGCGCCCGATGGAGGGTGCTGATTTCTGCATCAGTCGCGCTCTCCGTCCATTTGGCTCACGGCGGGCACACCGTCCCCACGAGCTGTCCGAAACCGGTGAGTGCAGGGGCGAGCGGGCTGGTGGCGAGAATCGACTTCACCGTGTTGCACGTGGCCACCACGTAGACGTGCCGGTAGACGCCGTGGGCGTCCTGGGACGCAAACGTGCTGTTGCCGACATGGCCGAGCCAGCCGAGCCAGTACAGGTAGCCCTCGTCGCGACCCGGGGTGCCCGCGTCCTCGGCCCCCTTGGGGTTGTAGGCGGCCATGTTGAAGAGCTTGTTGAGCTTCTCGCCGACGGTGGTGAGACGCGGCGTGGCCCCCACCAGGTTCTTTGCCGCTGGACGCAGGTTGCGCACCGGCTGGCGAGCGCTTCGCACGAAGGGCCGGATGTCGTTCTTGACCGGCTCGTAGGTGGTCTGGGCGAGACTCGCAAGTGAGTCGTTGACCGGCTTCAGTTTGCGCGCGAACGGGCGCAGGCTGTTGATCGTCGGCCCGAGAACCGTGGCGAGCTGGTCCGTCTTGGTCAGCGCGACGCGGGTGGTCCGGAGGGTGGGCCCGAGCAGGGAGACCGTCCGCTCCACGTCCGGTGTCTGGCTGGCGATCGCGCCGAGCGCGTGGTTCGAGGCTGAGACCAGCTGCTCGATCCCCTGTCCGTCCTGCCCGACGGTCCCGAAGAGAAGGTTCATGTTGTGGATCAGCGTGGCCAGGTTGTCCTTGCGCTCCGCCACCTGGGTGTTGAGACGCGCCAGGCCGCGGTTGATCGGCCCCAGGCTGCCGAGCAGCTTGCCGAGGTCCTTGCCGCGGCCGTTCAGGCCCTGGCCCCCACCGACCAGCAGCAGTCGCAGGTACGCGCGGGTATCGCCATCCAGCGCCGCCAGGATCTGGTCGACGTTCGTATCGGGCGCGGTGTTGGCGACGGGGATGGTGCCCCCGTTCTGGAACTCGTCGTCGTTCGAGTTGGGGTCGTAGTCCGTCCCCGGATCGAGCTCGAGGAACATGTCCTTCAGACCCGTCTTCGGCCGCAGCAGGATGGTGGCGTTCTTGTAGACGGGCAGGAACCGGCGATCGATCGCCATCGTCACGACGGCATGCCCGTCCTCGTAGTCGACGGAGGAGATGTCGCCGACCCGGACGCCCGCGACCCGGACCGTCTGGCCCTGACCCGGAGTGACCGCCTGCGCGGTTGTCATCTCCGCCTTCAGCTCGAAGGGCTTCGCCTCCAGCAGCGGAATTCGCAGGCGCTGGTTCTGGACGATGACGTAGGTCGCGAACAGCGCCACGACGAGCAGGCCGAGGATGGCGACGAAGTCCCGCAGGTGGTCGCGGATCGCCTTGCGCATCACTTACCGCCCTTGGTCGCGGGTGTGGGCGGGGCGCTCGTCCGCACGCCGTTCGCGCTCTGGAAGGCGGCCCAGTCCTTGCTCCAGGCCTCGTACTGCGGCAGGGCCGTCGACAGCAGCTGCTTCGCGGCGGGCAGCGAGCCTTGGGCGCGGAGCTTCTTCGCCTGGTCGAACTGGGTGAGCAGGGCCGTGTAGCGGTCGATCAACGCCTGCTCGGTCGGCGGCGCCGCCGTGGCGCTCTTGCCGCTCTCGTTGGTGGCCGGCGCCGGCCCCAGCTCGCTGTTCAGGTTCGGCGGATCCTGCGTCTCGCACGGGACGTCGGGACGGAACGGGGTCTTCAGCGAGGACTGCTTGGCCGGCTCGGAGCCGAGGAAGCTGAAGGGAGAGACGCCGGTCAGCTGGGCGGGGAGATCGGGGGTCGAGAACGGGGCGATCGTGTTGGTGCCACCGCCGCCGAGAACCCGGAACTCCTGCCCATTCGCGTCGCCCGAGCGGCTTTCTCCGGCGACGCCGCTGAAGCCGTACGCGGTCTCCTGGTAGACCTTGCCGGCCGGCGGGTCGCTGTCGTTGTTCGGGATCGGCGTGTTGCTCCAGGGGATGACGACGTTGTTGAAGCAGGACGACAGCGCTCTCACCTGCTCCAGGAAGGGCAGCGAAGCCCTGCTCAGGGAGGCGAGGTTGGGAATCGTCGGCCGCAGGTCGTTGACCAGGCCCCGGAGCTCGGGCTTGGAGACGAGCTGGCGGAGCTGACCGATCCAGGGGTTCGCGAAGTCGAGCGCCTTGTTCGCTGCCTTGACGCCCGGCAGGGCCTCGCGAGCGAATGCGCGCAGCGGCGGGAGGTCGCGGTTGAGCTTGAACAGCGCGGGCCGGCCGACTGCGAGGGTCTGGGGGAGCTCGATGATCGCCTCACGCAGCGAGGCCTGGTTCGCCGCGAAGGCGCCGCTGACCGAGTTCAGGTTCCCGATCAGCCCCTGAAGATCGGTGCTGTTCGCGTTCAGCTCGCGGGCGACGACGTCGAGGTTCGAGACGAATCCGGCGAGATCACCCGGCTGGGTGCCGAGCAGCGCCTGATTGACCTGCGACGTGTACTCGTAAGCGGCCGGAGACGTCCTGAACGACTCCTGGAGGCCCTGCGCTCCGCCGTACTTGTCGAGGCCGCCCCCGAACTCCTTCAGGAAGATCTGCAGGTCCTGGCGGACGGGGGCGTCCAGCGAGGTGAGCACCTGATCGAACTGGACGGATTCGGAGGTCTGGTTCGCTGGAACCACTGAGCCGCTGTTGAGCTCAGGCGCCCCAGGGCTGCCCGGGTGAAGGTCGACGAAGAGGTTGCCCTCGAGGAAGAGGCGTGGCCGCAGCTGGAGGGTGGCGTCCTGGCGGATCGGGAGGGCGCTGTCCTTGATGTCCATCGTGACCACCGCTGCGTTCTGGCCCTGGCCATTCGAGTCGACGACGTGCTGGACATCGCTCACCTCGCCGACGTTCACGCCCGAGATTCGCACCGGGCTCTTCGCGCGGATGTTCTGGGCGTCGACGAAGACCGCTTTGAGCTCGTATCCGCCGCCGCTGATGAACGGGATCGACTTCGTGAACGCCAGGTAGAAGGCGAAGATCGTGAGCACGATCGCGATCAGGCCGATCTGGACGTTGGAGATCCGGCGGCTCTTGTTCGGGTTCATCAGCCGGCCCCCGGTCCGAAGACTCGAGTCCCGTCCTGCTCGAGGAAGAGATTGGTCTTGCCCAGCGGCGGCATGCCCGCGGACTTGGCCACGTTCTGGACGCCGAAGGTGGGGTTGTCCTTCGCCTGTCCCGGGATCAGCGCCTCGCCCAGGGCGTAGCCGGTCTGCCCCGCCTGGCAGTTCGGCTGGCCGTCCGAGACGGCGGGACCGTACGGGTTGCCGTGCAGGATCGGGATGCCGTTGTTCTGGTAGCCCGGCAGCATTCCGCCATTGGGCGGCCCGTTGAGCGGCGAGAACTTGCCCTGGTCACCGGGTGGAACCAGCAGACTGCTGGCGAAGCGCCCGTCGCCCTGGCCGCCCGAGTAGTTGTCCATCGGATTCCGCGGGAGAGACCCCGGGCTGGTGGTACCGGCGATCGAGGGCGGGACGACGCGCTCCGCGAATCCGAACGGCGTGGGCAGTTCGAAGTGCGATGTCAGGTAGGTGACCCAGAAGTTCCAGTAGTTGCAGACCTCCTGGTACGGCCCGATCTTCGCGCCCGCGTCCTGGACGAGATTGAAGGTGTCGCCGAGCCTGTTGAGGCTGGTCAGGGTCGACGGATCGGCGACCAGGTCGTTGAGCTCCGCCATCACACCCTGGAGGTCGTGGTTCATCGGCACGGTCCGCGGCAGCACCTTCTTCCCGAGCGAGACCGCCTGGTTCAGAACCGGCAGCGCTGCGCGCAGGTCACGGACGCCGGGTTGCAGCAGCTTCGAGAAGTCGGCGAAGTCGGACAGGAACGGCTGCTGCACCGGCAGCGAGCGAAGGCCGGCCTCGAGCGCCGGCGGGCCTCCCGAGATCGTGTCCCTGAGGGCTTGTGGATCGGACGAGATCGCACCGAAGGCGATCGCCCCGTTGGTGAATTGCTGGGCGTTGTCGACTGCGATCGGCGCGACGATCCGGGCCGCGTCCGCCAGCTCGGGGAAGAAGCGGACCAGCTGCGTCGTCGGGTCGGCGAGGGCCTTTGAGACGGGCCGCAGGTTCCCGAACAGAGGATTGAGGGCCCCGATCGCCTCGTTCAGCGAGGCGCCGCGCGCAGCGAAGGCGTCACCGAATCCCTGCAGGACGCGACGGCTGTTCTCCCGGGTGGCGGTGTCGAAGGTGTTGTAGACGTCGTCGAACTCGACCTGCTGCTGCGCCTGCGAGATCGGGATCGTGCCGCCCGCCGGCACGCCGGAGGCACTGGCGCCGCGGGTGATCTCCAGGTACTTGAGCCCGAACGAAGAGCGATAGCGGACGCGGACGGTCGAGTCGGCGGGAATCGGATCGGCGCTCTCGTCCAGCTTCAGGTTGAGCTTGGCGACCGTCGAGGCACTCGACCCGTCTGACGCCACACAACCGCTGTCCGGCGGCGCAGCCACCGTATCGATCGACTCGACGGCGCCGACGCGGTTGCCGCCGATCCGCACCTCGTTGTTGGGACCGAGCCGCGCGGCGTCGCAGATCTCCGCCGAGACCTTGTACGTGGGCACGAACGGCAGGCCGTTGTTGGCGTTGTAGGCCAGGAAGACGGCGACCAGAATGATCAGCGTGGTGATGGCGCCGACCATCGTGGGCGACGCCGCCAGCGATCCGACTCTTCCACGTCCGTTCATTGGCCCAGGAGGAAGTCGAGGAGGTCGGTGGCCGAGCCGGTGGGCGCCGAGCCGCTCGGGTTCACACCCTGCGGGAGCTGCGGTACCGCCGGCAGCTGGGGGAGCTGCGGCAGGAGATCCTTCAGCTGCTGCTTCGCCTTGTCCGGCAGCTTGTCCGGGTTGACGCCGGGCGGGAGGAGCTTGTTGAGGCCCTTCGGACTTACCTGAGGCGTCTGAGGCTGTGGCTGCTGAGGGGCGGGCGCCGTCGTGGCGGAGCGCAGGGAGGCGCTGGTGTGTCCCGCGTCTGCCGGATTGCAGATCGCCGGTGCATCAGAGCCCTGCGGGCAGACGGTCGGGTCATAGCGACCGAGGTTGCCGAAGAGCCCGGAGGGGTTGGTCCCGTAGTTGATGCCCGGTTGGCGATCGCCGAGGATCCCCGCGCACTCGGCGAAGTTCTTCGGGTCGCTGGTGAGGCCGGTGTTGCCGCCGCCGCCCTGCAGGTCCGGGACCTGAGGCCCCGTCTGGTAGCCGCAGGCGTTGTTGGTCCCCGGAGCGCTCACCAATGTGATGCCGAGCGCGTGTCCGAGATCGTCGAAGAGATTCAGCGAGTTCGTCTGGACGTAGGCGTAGTTGAGAAGACCCTCCATTCCCGTGTAGCCGGGATTGCCGCCGTTGGGGTCGGGGCCGGGCTGCTGGCCGTTGGCCCACTTGCACTGGGCCGTCTGGTCGCCATGCAGGGTGACCCCCATCTTCTGGTCGAGCGCCTGGACGCGGCGGTCGGCCTCCCCGGGCTGCTCGCGGAGGTCGAAGCGCGCGCAGGAGTCCTCCTCGACCGCGTTCGCGGGATTGTCGATGCTCTCGAGGAACTTCGCGACCTCGTTCGCCGCGGGATACGCCTTCGTGCTGGACTGGTCGAGGGCGGCGATCTCATCCCGGGAGTTGGCGAGCGCGACCTTGCCCACCCGAGCCGCCCCACCGAGGGAGGTCAGGGACTGACGGGCACCGTTGTTGAAGGACGGCAGGTTCTTCGCCAGGGTGTTGAGGCCCGGCGCAGCCGCATGCAGATCGGTCATCAGCGGGGTCTGAGCGTCGGCGAGGCGGCCGAGCTGGAACATCGTCGGCTGCAGCTCCGCCAGGAAGTCGTCGAGGAGATGGAAGTTCTGGGCCAGGTCGTTCGAGCGCTCGGCGGAGATCGCGGCGGTGCGGCCGGCGTTGTCGATGAAATGGACGACGTCTTCCCGCCGGTTGGCCAGCTGGGCGAAGATCGCGTCCGCATTCGTGTTGAGCTCGGCGATCGTCCGGTTCTGGTTGCCGAGGATGTTGAGAACCTGCTTGAGCTGCTGGAGGGCGGGTGCGCCGGAGCGGATGGCGGCGTTGAGGTTCTCGGCGTTGCTGTCCAGCGCGGTGCCGAACTCGTTGATCAGCAGCTGCAGGCGGTCCCGGAACGGCTCGCGCAGCGTGTTCTGTGCCAGGTCCGGCTGGACCGTCGTCTTGTTGCTCGCCGCCGGAATCGGCCCCCGGAGTGGCTGCGAGGAGGTGCCCGGCTGGCAGTCGAGGAAATACTCGGCGATCAGCGACTGCGGCTCGGACGAGCAGCTCGCGTCTGCCTTGAACTCCGGGAAGCTCGAATCTTCCTCGACGGTGACCAGAGCGGTCTTCTGCGGGGTGATGTCGAGGTCGCTGATGGTCCCCGCCTTGGCGCCGGCGACGCGGAGCTCCGAGCCGCTCACCAGGCCGAACGCGTTGAAGAGCTCGACCTGGTAGGTGCGCGTGCTCGAAGCACCGGCCATCGTCACGACAGTCACCGCCGTCAGGGCGAGGATGCCGAGGATGACGAGGAGCCGTCTCATGGGCCCGCCGGGACCTGGTTCGGGTTGCAGTCGACCGTGCCACCCTGCGTCAGCTGGTCCTCGCTGAGGCCCCGCTCGTTCGAGCCGGGGCAGCGCCTCAGATACTTGATCCCGGTGCCGGCCAGAGCATCGGCGAGGTCATTGCCTCCGAGCGGCTGACAGCTCCCGCCGAGGATTCCAAGCACCTGGTTGCAGGGGATGCCGGCCGAGGGAGGCCCTGCGCTGAAGGCGTTGAGAGTGGTGGAGATCCGGCCGATCCCACCAAAGGCGTCGGGGAAGCCGGAGTGGCCGAAGTCGTCGAACCAGCCGGTGAGCTCGGGGCCGTAGGCGCGCAGCGTCGAGATCTGGTCGAGCGAGTCCCCGAGCGAGTCGGCGGAGGCGGGCAGCGCCCCGGGCCGGGATGCCCCGTTCCGGTTCACCGGTCCGACGCCGATCGCGGCGAGCGGATCCTGGAGCCGCGTCAGCTCGATCAGGTCGTTCGCGGCACCGGGTGCCTTGATGATGCCGCTGAGCCCCCTGACCGCGGGGACGGAGTCGCGGGCGAATCCCCGCAGCCGCTTGGCGAACGGCTGCAGCTTCGGGGCCACCGGGCGGGTGGCGTTGATGAGGGGCTGCACGTCATCGAGCGCGGCGCGGAGGTTGACCGCGGTGGTGTTGAACTGACGCATGAAGTCGGGCAGCTGGCCGACGGCCGAGGCCAGCGACTGCTGCTGCTCGCCGATCGTCCCCAACATCCCGTTCAGGTTGTCGACGAGGGACGAGATCTCCGGTGACTTCGCGTCGAGCGTCGACGTCAGCCCGGCTGCGTCCACCACCAGGCCCTCCAGGTTCGCCTGATCGGAGTTGAGCTCGCCGAACACGCGCCGCGAGGTGGAGAGAAACGGGTTGAGGTAGTAGAAGCCCCGGTTCGCCTTGGATCCCACGCCCTGGTAGGCCGTGGCGAATCCGTGGATGACCTGCTTCAGGTGATCGACCGTGGGCTTGTCGAGCGTGTTGAAGATCTGGTCGAGATCGACCTCGGAGGTGGTGTCGGCCTGGCTGATCGTTCCGCCGGATGAGATCGTCTGCCCGTCGCGCTGGCCCGGCAGCTGCAGGTCGACGTAGCGGTTGGCGATCCCCGAGAGCGACGCCGAGCGGATCGTGGCGTGAGTCCCGTCGGGCAGCGGCGTGTAGGCGGAGTCCGAGACCTCCATCTTCACCAGCGCCTGGCCGTCGTCCGAGAGGGAGATTCCCTTCACCGAGCCCACCGGTACGCCGGCGACGTTCACGTTGTTCCCGGTCACCAGCTGGGAGGCGTTCACGAACTGGGCGGTGACCGTGTAGCTGGAGCCGCCCCCGAGGACCAGGAGCACCGCCACGACCGCAGCGATCACGAGCGCGAGCACCGCCGCGATGCGTCCGACAACGCTTGTCGTTGACACTGGCTCCTCTACCTACCCGTCGCCCGTAAATCCGCCGTGACGCGCCGGGGTACCCCGCCCCGGCACATACGGTCCAGCGATTCTTCCAGCCCCCCTTTGTGGGTGTCAAAGGGGAACCGTGCGCCTGGAATGCCCATTCCAAAGCGGTTTGAGGCCTCGGCCTCGTTGAGTTGACGTTAAGCGTGGGTGGCCTGGACTAGGCTGGGCGAGTGAGGGAAGCGGGGTCGCGACTCGACTACGACTGGATCGTGATCGGCTCCGGTTTCGGCGGCTCGGTGTCCGCTCTGCGGCTGGCCGAGAAGGGCTACCGCGTCGCGATCCTCGAGTGTGGGCGGCGCTACCGCGACCGGGACTTCGCGGAGTCCACCTGGAACTTCCGCCGCTACTACTGGATGCCGAGGATGGGCCTGCGCGGGATCTTCCGGATGACGATGTTCAAGGACGTCTTCATCGTCTCCGGATCCGGTGTCGGCGGCGGCAGCCTCGGTTACGCAAACACCCTCTACCGGGCGAGGCCCGCCTTCTTTCGCGACCCGCAATGGGGATCGCTCGGCGACTGGGAATCGGCTCTCGAGCCCCACTACGAGACCGCCGAGCACATGCTCGGCGTCGCCGACTATCCGCTGGAGGGGCCCGCCGACCTCCTGCTCAAGGAGTACGGCGAGGAGATCGGCGTCGGCGAGACCTACAAGCACACCCGGGTCGGGGCCTTCTTCGGCGAGCCCGGCAGGGAGGTGCCCGACCCCTACTTCGACGGCGAGGGACCGGCGCGCTCCGGCTGCATCGGCTGCGGGAGCTGCATGGTCGGCTGCCGCTACAACGCGAAGAACACGCTGGTGAAGAACTACCTCTGGTTCGCGGAGAAGCTCGGTGTGCGGATCCTCGCCGAACGGCAGGTCACCGACGTCCGGCCGATCTCCGGCGGGGCGGCCGACGGCGCCGACGGCTACGAGGTCTCGAGCGAGCGCTCGGGGTCCTGGATCAGGAAGCAGCGCTCCACGCTCACGGCGCGTGGGGTCGTCCTGGCGGCCGGCGCGCTGGGAACGAACGAGCTGCTCGCCAACTGCCGCCACCGCGGCTCGCTTCCCCTCCTCTCACGACGCCTGGGCGAGCTGGTTCGCACCAACAGCGAGTCGATCAACGCCGTCACGGCGCCGGGCGACGAGCGCGACTTCGCAAAGTCGGTCGCGATCAGCTCGAGCATCTACCCGGATCCGGACACGCACATCGAGGTCGTCACCTACGGGAGACGCGCCGACTCGATGAGCTACCTGTTCACGCTGCTCACCGGAAAGGGGTCGAAGCTCACCCGGCCGCTGCTCTGGCTGGGGCAGGTCCTACGGCACCCGCTGCGGTTCCTTCGCCTCCTCTCGCCATTGCGATGGTCGCGCCGGACGATGATCCTGCTCGTCATGCAGACCCTCGACAACGCCATCCGGCTGCGCCCGAAGAGGCGCCTGCTGGGCGCTGGCGTCAGGCTCCAGACCGAGCAGGACCCGGAGAAGCCGAACCCGACGTTCATCCCCGCCGCCGACCAGGTCACGCGCTGGGTGGCGGAGCGCACCGGAGGCGTCGCCCAGAGCGGCATCAACGAGGCGATCTTCAACATTCCGACCACGGCGCACATCCTGGGCGGTGCCGCGATCGGCGCCGACCCCGAACAAGGCGTAGTTGACAGCAGCCACCGCGTCTTCGGCTACGAGAACCTGATGGTCTGCGACGGCGCGGCCGTCCCCGCCAACCCGGGCGTCAATCCAAGCCTGACGATCACGGCGATGGCGGAACACGCCATGTCAGGCGTGCCGGCCAAGGACGAGGCGGAAGCGACGGTCGCGCGGGTGGCGCCGTAGGTGGGGCCCAAGCATGCGCGCCTTCGCGCATGCTTGGGACGGTCCCTGCGGCGACAGGACCCGCGCGCCTGGCGCTTGGCCCCTGGCGTCAGCCGCCAGCCGAGCCGAAGTGCTCGCCCGCCTTCGCCCAGTTGACGACGTTCCACCAGGCATCGATGTAGTCGGGCCGCTTGTTCTGGTACTTCAGGTAGTACGCGTGCTCCCAGACGTCGACTCCGATGATCGGAGTGTTGCCGTCTGACACCGGGCTGTTCTGGTTCGGGCTAGGGACGACCGCGAGGCCGGACCCGTCGTGGATCAGCCAGGACCAGCCCGAGCCGAACTGGTTGACGCCCGCGTTCTTGAACTCCTCCTGGAAGTCGGAGAAGGAGCCGAACGCCTCGTTGATGGCGTCGGCGAGGTCGCCCTCGGGCTCCCCACCGCCATCGGGGC
>Ga0081540_1001217_pt1 | contig 22460 bp, 27 predicted proteins | sample TabmetS2T1R1_FD_71024 | JGI IMG/M metagenome (GOLD analysis project Ga0081540, IMG submission 71024) | Tabebuia heterophylla rhizosphere microbial communities from the University of Puerto Rico - S2T1R1 | ecosystem: Host-associated > Plants > Roots > Rhizosphere ... | reverse complement strand
CCACGCACACCCCTGAGGGGCTGTGGGTGTTGTTCCATGGCAATGGCTCCTTAGCCTTAGAATGGCTCGAGCATCGCCTGCCAGGTCTAAGGACGCATATGGGGTTTTTGCTCATCGACTATCCCGGCTATGGCAAGTGCACAGGGCGCAGTTCACGTGATGCCATCATCGCGTCCTTTGAAGCTGCTCTGCATACTCTCCAACAGCGCTATCCCGCTGCGCGCCACGCTGTTGAGCGCTCCCTCAATGTGCTTGGCTACTCCCTTGGGGCGGCTGTGGCGCTGGAACTTGCCATCCGCTACCCTACCCAACACATTGTGCTCCTTGCACCTTTCACGAGTATGTACGATATCGCGTCACACATGGTGGTATGGCCGATCACGGCCTTGCTCCGGGAACGGTTTGATAACCTCCAGGCATTAACGACCCTGGCCCAGCGTCCTGTCCCGCCGGCCGTGACCATTGTCCATGGGGATGCTGATGAAATAGTTCCTGTCGCCATGGGACGTACCCTGGCACAGAGCTTTCCCGCCATGATTACTTACCATGAGCTACCAGGCGTCACGCACAACATCCTTGAACGTGCCGCCCCGCTGTTGATGCAGACCATTGAGGGGCGTGCGGAGTAAAAGGGAGAGGAGCGAGGCGCGATTAGGTCGACAAAGTACCCGCCCGCCAGACATCAGCCTGCATAGACCTGGCGACGATCATAGCGTATACAATAAGAGCCACAGCGATAGCGGCAAAAAGGGTGGGCAGGCTACCTGCGTACCAGCGCATGGCTATCCAACCTCCACCGGCCGCAATGGCGAGCCGCGCACCGCCGGCCAGGAGGGGCCACAGCAACCGTCCAGCGCCTTGCGAAGCAAAGTACAGGGCGAGCCCGAGCCCGAAGCAACCGTAGGTTGGACCAACGATCTTGAGGTACGTGGTCCCGACTGCCAGGACATCGGGGTTCGTGCTAAAGAGTCCGAGCCAGAGATGTGGGAAACAGGCGCCGAAGAGGCCAATACTGCCCGTGACTGCGGCCGCGAGTCCCGCGCCCACCCAGGCTACGCGTCGTGCCCGTGCCAGGCGGCCAGCGCCGATGTTCGTGCCGACCATGGTGACGAGGGCCGAGCCAAAGCCAAAGACGAGAGGAATCTGCAAATATTCCAGGCGCGCGCCTATACCATAGCCCGCCAGAGCGAATGTCCCAAAGGGGCCGACGAGGCTGGTCAGAAGTACGACATTGAGATTAGTGAACACGGTATTGAGCGAACCGGGCAGTCCGACGCGCAGGATTTCCCAGAAGAGCGCTCGCTGCCAGCGCATCTCAAGGAACGTCAACCGTACCAGACCGCGGCCAGAGTGCAGATACGCGAGTAGGACGACACTCCCAAGGCTGTAGTAGCTCAGGAGCGCCACGCCGGCCCCGGCAAGGCCTAGGGGGGGCAGCAGTCCCCAGCCAAATATGAGCGCGGGAGAGAGGCAGAGCGTCAACGCCCCACCGCCAATCACGACTGCGGCTGGCAGGAGCATGTTGCCCATGCCACGCACGACGCTGGCAAGCGTGTTGAGGAGCCAGAAGCTAATGGCGCCGGCGAAGACGATATTCGAATACGCCAGCGCGGCGGCGAGGGTCTCACCCGTGCCACCCATCGCCCGGTAGAGCAGCGGGCCGCCACAGAGTGCCCCGATCGTGAAGATCCCACCCATGACACACGCGATCAGGGCTGCATGCAATACCAGGGCCTGCGCGTCGTGGCGGCGGCCAGCGCCCAGGGCGCGCGCCACGGCTGAAGCGACGCCGCCTCCCATACCCCCGGCCGACATGGTCTGCATCAGCATAATGAGGGGATAGGCCAGAGCGACCCCAGCGAGGGCCTCTGATCCTAACCAGCCGATGAAGTACACTTCGCCAGTACTGACGACTGCCTGGACTGCCATCACTGCGATATTCGGCGCAGCCAGACGCAGCAAGGTCGGCACGATTGGAGCTTCCAGGAGACTACGGGTACGGGCAGCTATGGGGCTGTTGCTAGAGGAGGCAGAAACCGCTGGTCTCATTGCACGCTGTCCTAGAGTAGGAGGTTTGACAGAAAAAATATCACTACTAAAATAGTAGTAAATACTTTTTTTGTCAAGACTCATTTTCTATACTTTCCGTGCTGGAGCGAGTACAATACCTTGAGATATAGAGCGTTCGGTGCGCACTAGACGGAGGGACCTATGCCAAAGCACTATGATCAAGCCTGCCCAGTGGCCAAAGCGCTCGAGTTGGTGGGTGACCGCTGGACCCTCCTCATTGTGCGAGATCTCCTGAATGAGGAGACACGCCGCTTTCAAGATTTCCAACAGTCCCTCAAAGGCATTGCGCCGGCCATTCTGTCGGATCGGCTCAAACTTATGGAAGAGCACGGGCTCGTCACCCGGCGTTTCTACTCTGACCATCCACCGCGCGCCGAATACATCCTAACCGATAAGGGGAAGGAACTGGGGCTGGTGATTGGTGCCCTGGCGACGTGGGGCTCACAGCATGTGTACCCTGATGCTGCCTTAGTGCATGCTGACTGCGGCCACCCGGTGCGGGTGGGCTACTACTGTCCGCATTGTGATGACCGGGTACGCGGCACCGCGGTCACACTCCAAAAGAAGCGCGGTTAGCGGGTGTGGATCACGGCGGGAATGCCGCGCGCATAGATCGCTCTAAGGTGGGCTGCCAGAAGACTCCCGAACATTATAGCCACAAAAATAAAGCCGGTGCTGCTAAGCAAGATAGGCACTGTCATCCACGGCATATCCATCAAGACGCCGTTGATGGCATTGAAGCCGGCCATGGTCCCCTGCGCGTGCCACGTGTTGGCACTCATCACCCGCCCGCGGATACCATCAGGGGCCAGGGCCTGAATCATGCCGTGGCTCAGGGTCATAAAAGCGGCGGTCGCGGCGCCTATGATGGTGGCTGCCACCATCGCCTGGGAGACGGTTGTGGTGAAGCCAAAGACCATGGGAGCGAGACCACTGGCGAGGCCAACCCAGAGAAACAGTTGCCCACGAATCTTGTTGCCCTGGACTCTGGCAAGCATGAGATTACCCACAATACCTCCAGCCCCGATACCAATCATCAGATAGGTTGGCCCCTTAAACAGATCGCCCCCGGTCGTCATCCCCAAGATATTGCGGGAGAAATACGGCAACACTGATTCAAAGGCCATGGTCAGAGCGCAATGCAACACCGTCAGGATCATGATGGCGAAGACCATGGGATGTGTGTAGATATACCCAATGCCGGCTGCCAGGTTAAAAAAGATCCCCCGCGCGGCTTCCACGGTGCCGCGTGACACGGTGCATATCCGTACCACCTGCGTCCAGCCAATGGCGTACAGTCCAGTGGACACGAAGAAGGCGGTCTCGTGGCCGATGAAATGGATCACCGGCAGGAGCAACAGTGGACCCAGCATACGCGCCCCTTGCTGCATGAGCTGGTTTAACGCCACAGCATTGAGTAAACGGCCCGGCGGCACCAAGTTGGGTAACAGGGCCTGATTGGTCGGCATCTCGGTGGCGCGGAAGCAGCCATTGAGGATGGCCAACCCAAGAATTTGCCCGGCGGTCACCTGCCCTGAGAGGACGAGCAGGGCGAGGATGACGTTATGGGCGAGGTTGAGGCTGTACGTCGCAGCCAGGACACGGCGGCGGTCAAGACGGTCGGCCAGGAAACCGGCAAAGGGGGTGACTACCAGGCTCGGGAGATGCGCGGCCATCGTCACAAGACCTACCCAGGCATTGGAGTGGGTGAGATTGTAGACCAGTGCACCACGCAGGATAATCAAGGCCCACGACGCTGACTGGGCACAACCTGTGGCAATCCACAGGCGCCGATAGTCGGGGTACATGAGCGAAGTAAAAAAGCCCAATTTTTCTGCGGTTTCCTGTTGTTCCAGAGGCTCCACCCTCCCCGTAATCCGCTAAAGTGTATGTGATGCATGGTGAGACCTGAAGTCCCTCACCTCAGCCATCTCCAGAAGGGAGAGGGAGCAAAAAGTCCTGCCAGAGTCACTGTAACATTACACATTTATAGGTGCAAGAGACCAGCGTCTCATGGTGGTAATTGTGGTACTATGCCCCTGATGGCCACGAGACCAGCACGCATGTCTGGAGGGTCTGCCCATGAAAATCTTTGCGTTTGATTTGCTCCCCTATGCTGAACATCTGGATCACCTCAAGGAGGGTAGGGAACTGCCCTGGCCCTTGCCGAAACGCCACTTTCGTCCGGAGGTCGCTGCCCGCACCTATGAAGAGCACCTGGAAGCGTGGGCGTTGATGGACGAGATCGGCTTTGATGGTGTGGGGTTTAATGAGCACCATACCTCGCCCTATGGCTTGATGACATCCCCTAATATTATGGCAGCGGCTGCAGCGCAGCGGACGCGTCGCTTAAAACTGCTCATTTATGGCAATCTGCTGCCCATCCACAATCCGTTACGGCTGGCAGAAGAGCTGGCGATGCTCGACTGCCTCTCTGGGGGACGCATTATCTCCGGCTTTGCGCGTGGTATCCCACGCGAATATGTGGCATACAATGTCAGCCTGGAGGAGTCACGGGCGCGTTTTGAGGAGGCCTGGGAAATCATTAAACGTGCCTGGACTGAGGAGATTTTTACGTATCATGGCACCTTCTGGTCTTTCCAGGATGTCGCCATCTGGCCGCGTCCCCTGCAACAGCCACACCCACCCGTGTGGGTGCCAGTGACCGGGAGTAAGGAGACACTACAGTGGGCGGCCCGCGAGAATGTCCCCATTACACCAGGCCTCGGCGGTCCTCTCGGCTTCCGGCTCGATGTCGTGCGCTTTTACGCTGAGTGTCTGGCCCAACATGGCTACCAGATCACCCCGGACCATCTCGTACTGCCGGCGAGTCCCTATGTTGCCGACAGCCGAGAGCAGGCCATCAAGGAAGCGGGGCCGTATACGCTCTATTTTAACCAGACGTTATTTAGCCACGGCAATATCACTGAGGCACAGCTACAACAACAGCGGGGCTATTTGAGCGCCAATCCGCACGACTACGTGCGTCCGGAATACCGCGCTGTTCTGTCGGGTGAGCGCTCCCGCTACCGCGATATGACGCTTGCTGACCTGGAGCGCAACCAGGCGCTGCCGTGGGGCCGACCAGAGGAGGTGCGGGACAGGCTGCTTGCTGAAGCCGAGGGCGTGGGCGCCAACACGCTGCTCTTGAACTTTAACCGGGGAGCTATGCCGCACGCCATGTTCATAGAACAGTTGCGCCGGTTTGGCGCTGAGGTGTTGCCCGCTTTGCAGGCGCACCAGATGACGAAAGTACCCGTGTAGGAGCGCACCACCATCCAGGCTACTGCGGTGGCGTCGGCTGAGGGGCGCCTGCACCGATACCGAGTGCAAATTCCCAGGCCTGCTGTGTGGCGATGTCCTGCGTCCACGGGCGCATCAGGGCCGCCGCACGTGCATCCCGGGCGTAGCGTTCGAGGGGGTAGCGTTTGAGCATCCCCCGACCGCCGCAGACCCGAATCGCTTCCTGGGTTAGGGTCACGACCGAGCGTTGCACTGTGACGTGCGCGGCCCGGGCACGTTGCACCGCCGCCAGCGGGGGATCTACCTGTGCCTCGGAAATGGCCCGGTAATACAGCGCCCGCGCCGCTTCCAGCGTGAAGAGCATCTCTGCTATCGCATAGCCCTTGGCCGGGACCTCGGTCTGTAAGCCCGGTGCCCCAGAGATCTGGCCTGTCAGATAGGCGATGGTATAGTCATACGAGGCCTGCATCAGCCCGAGAAACGTCGCAGAGAAACCTAGCGGGAGATATGGGTAGGCGTTGAACAAAGTGCCAAAAAGCCCCTGCGGCAAGATCTCCGCCTCGTCCGGGACGAAAACCTCGTGCAGCACCATATCACGACTGACTGTACCACGCATCCCAAGCGGGTCCCACTCGCCTTGAAATGTCACGCCGGGTGCATCTTTCGGCACCTGCAGATAGAGGGTACGGTCTAGCCAGGGCCCCTCGCCCACGAGCAGTGCCGGTGTGGAGTAGTAATGCGCCGCGCCAGCGAGCGAGACAAAAAATTTATGACCGTTGAGCACATAGCCGCCATCCACCTTGCGCGCTGTGGTACCGAAGCGTCGCCCCCCCACGGTCAGGGCCGTGTCTGTCTGCCCCAGTTCGACCGGTTCACTGTGTGGCTGTCCATAGAAAACGCCGCTGGTGACTACCTCGTGAAACTTGCTGGCACGCAGGGCCTCGTGCCGGGCCCGCACCCGATCGGACATTGGCAGGGCATCAGCAATCTCGCCCATCATCAGCATCGTCAGGCAGTGCATGTTAAAGGTAAGAGCCGTGGAGGCATTGCCCTGCGCGATGTGCTCTGCGACCAGGCAGTAGGTCTCGAAGGTTGCGCCCAGGCCCCCGTATTGCTCTGGCACACAGAGGGCAAGCAGCCCTGCCGCACGCAGGTCATCGTAGTCAGCGAAAGGAAACGAGGCCTCGCGGTCGTACTGGGCCGCACGCGGCGCAAAGTTATCAATGGCCAGGCGGTGGGCGAGGTCGATGATCTCTTGCTGGCGGGGAGAAGGGCAAAGATCCACGCGGTTACCTCCTCAGAGCAGTGCGATCAGCCAAACTGCGGGATGACCTGCTCATTAATCAATCGTAGATTCCTCAACTGCAACTCGTAGGGTAGCTGGCGTCCATAATTTATTTCATAGAGCAACTGCGTCAGACCCAGCTCCTCGCGTAGCTGTTGCAGCCGGGGGACCACCGTATCTGGGGTGCCGTAGACCACCTTATCACGCAGCCAGTCATCATAGCTCATGTGCTGCACACGTTCCGCCTGGGCGCTCCAATTGCCCGTTGTGCCAGGACGCGAGGCGCTGCGTGCCACACGCTCGCCTAAGCCTTGCATGGCCGCCAGGGTGCTCTCCTTTGGTTCGCTGTAGGCGCGCCCTGCGGTTTCGGCCACGTACAACGGTATCCTGAGGCCCACCTGAGGCCTGCCGGCATGGCCAGCCTCTTGCCAGGCCTGTCGGTATTGCTCAATATATGGTCCGAGTTCCGTCAGGGCAAATACGCGGGAGGGATTAATGATGATAGGATAGCCCAGGCGCCCGATCAGGGGAAACGTCACTTCTGAAGTGATCCCAACGCGGATAGGTGGATGCGGCGTCTGCACCGGTTTCGGCCTGACATAGAGATCTTCACAGCGGTAATATTTGCCCGAGAACGAGAACCGCTCCGTCGTCCACGCCTTCAGGATGACCTCCAGATACTCATCGAAGCGCTCCCGGCTCTCGGCAAAGGGCGAATTAAAACCATCGTGCGTATCCGGAAAGGTACCCCGCCCGACGCCGAACTCGACCCGCCCCTGACTGATATGGTCCAGGGTGGCAACGTCCTCGGCGACGTGGATCGGATGATACAAAGGTAACAGCGTCACGGCCAGGCCAATGCGGATGCGCCGCGTGCGGGCGGCGATAGCGCTGGCGACCATCAGGGGAGAAGACAGGACACTGATCGGAGCAAAATGGTACTCAGCTAGCCACACCGAGGCCACCCCGCTGGCCTCGGCTTCATCCACCAGGGTAAAACACTCGGCAAAGGCTTCCTGCTCACTCATCCCATCACGGCAGGGAAACTCGACAAACAACCCGACATCCATGCACGCACTCCCTTCTCGCCCCGTCCGGGGCCGCTAGAGACGCTCGAATATCTGCTTAACTGGGATGGTACAGGAATGTGTGCCAGCGTCAAGAGGCAGTGCCCTGGCTTGACAAACCGCAAAAAAGACCCTCATAATGTCTCGCTATTGTCATGGCAATCTTTTATTAACCTCATGCGTATCAAGCACCAGATAAGGATAGCGTGTGTTTGAGTCGCTCACAGCAAAACTCGATGGGGTCTTTTCGCGCTTACGAGGGCGGGGCAAGCTGACGGAAGCGAACATCCAGGAAGCGATGCGTGAAATCCGTCTCGCTCTCCTGGAAGCAGACGTCAACTTCCAGGTCGTAAGAGATTTTGTGCAGCGTGTGCGGGAGCAGTCTCTGGGGCAGGAGGTTATGCGCAGCTTAACCCCAGGACAGCAGGTCGTCAAAATCGTTCGCGATGAGTTGACGGCGTTGATGGGGGATACGCATCGTCCGCTGACCATGGCCTCTAGACCGCCAACCGTTATCCTGCTCGTGGGCCTGCACGGCTCCGGCAAGACCACCACGGCGGCGAAGCTCGCCAAGAAAGTGCAGGAGATGGGGCATCGCCCGCTCCTCGTTGCCGCGGATGTCTATCGTCCCGCTGCAATGGAGCAGCTGCGTCTCCTTGGAGAGAGTATACGGGCTCCTGTCCTGGTGCAGGAAGGCGCCAGCGATGCGGTGAAAATCTGTCGCCAATCCTTCGACTATATGCGTACGACCAACTCTGATACCATCATCCTCGATACGGCTGGTCGTTTGCAAATCGACGAGGAACTCATGCAAGAGTTGCGGGACATCAAGCAGGCTACCAATCCGCATTACACCTTCCTCGTGGTCGATGCCATGACCGGGCAGGAAGCCGTGCAGGTGGCCAAAGCATTCGATGAAGCCGTGGCTATTGATGGTACGATCTTGACCAAGTTGGATGGCGATGCGCGAGGTGGTGCAGCGCTGTCGATCAAAGCTGTAGTTGGGAAGCCAGTGCAATTTGTGGGGGTTGGGGAGAAGCTCGAGGCGCTCGAACCCTTTCACCCCGACCGCATGGCCTCGCGGCTTCTGGGTATGGGGGACGTGCTCACCCTGATTGAGAAAGCGGAGCAAGCCATTGATCAGGAAGCTGCGCTCGCTCTTGAACAGAAAATGCGCCAGGCGAGCTTCACCCTTGAGGACTTTCGCTCCCAGCTGCAGCAGATCAAGCAGATGGGTCCCCTGGAAAACTTGCTGTCGATGATTCCAGGAATCAAAGCCGCCAAGCTGCCGCCAGTTGATGAGAGCGGTCTGAAGAAGGTGGAAGCTATTATTAGCTCGATGACGCCTGATGAACGTCACAACCATACCATCATTAACGGTAGTCGGCGAAAGCGCATTGCCCACGGCAGTGGTACGAGTGTGGAAGATGTGAATCGCCTGTTAAAGCAGTTTGCGCAAACGCAGAAATTAATGAAATCGCTGGTAGGCAAGAAGAAGGGCAAAGGGAAGTGGGGTCAATTACCGTTTCCTCGCCCTTTTTAAGCTGATGTACTTGCCTTCTCTCTTCTTAGGAAAAGGAAGTTTATAGTGGCAGTACGCATCCGTCTCAAACGTATGGGAGCCAAGAAACGACCGTTCTACCGTGTTATTGTCGCTGACGCACGGGCTCCGCGCGACGGTCGTTTTATCGACACACTCGGCACGTACAACCCGCTGACTAATCCAGCCGATGTCAAGCTGGACCCCGAGAAGGTACGCCTCTGGTTAGCGCGTGGTGCACAGCCTTCCGATCCAGTCAGACATTTGCTGGCGCGTGAGGGTTTGCTGCATTCTTAGCAGGGTATAGACCTATGTAAAAGGAGGGGAATACGGCGTGCAGCCTGAAGGTTTGATTGCCGTTGGGCGCCTTACCAAACCCCACGGGCTGCGGGGTGAATTGGTCTTTCTGCCCTACGTCTATGAGTTAGAATTGTTGCCTGATCTCGTGCAACGGCACATCTTCCTGCAGCACGGGAGCTCCCGTGTGCAGCAGCATAGGCTGACCGAGTGGCGGGTGGTGCATAAGCGCGTACTCATCCGGCTACAGGGTTGCGAGGATCTCACTGCTGCTGAAGCTTTTCGGGAGCATGAGGTGTTGATCCCGCGGCACTGGTTCCCCCCCCTTCCCGCTGGTGAATACTACTGGTTTGAGATAGAAGGTCTGGCAGTATATGGGAACGACGGACGCTGTCTTGGGACTGTTGTCGAAATCATTTACACTGGCAGTAACGATGTCTATGTTGTCCGCAATGGTACACAGGAAACGCTGATTCCGGCGCTGCAAGATGTCGTACGCACAATCGATCTCGAACACGGGGAAATACATCTTTTTACTGCAGCAGGGCTACTTGATTAGATCATGGAAGTACACATTCTCACCATCTTTCCTGAAATGTTTACTGCCCCTCTCCAGGCCAGTATCCTGCAGCGCGCCCAGGAGCGGTGCTTACTCCAGGTCCAGGTTCATAACCTGCGTGATTTTACAACAGACCGCCACCACGTCACGGACGATGCCCCCTATGGTGGTGGTGCCGGTATGATCATGAAGCCAGAGCCCATCGTGACGGGCGTGCACGCGATCCAGGCGCGCTTTGGTCCAGCGTATGTTATCCTCCTCAGTCCACAGGGGGTAGTGCTCACGCAAGACCTCGCTAAAACGCTAGCTCAGCGCGAGCGTTTACTCCTCATCTGTGGGCGTTACGGCGGTGTGGATACACGCGTGCAGGCGTATACGAACGCCGAGATATCCATTGGCGATTATGTCCTCACTGGGGGGGAATTCCCAGCCATGGTGCTCCTTGATGTCGTTGGGCGGTTGCTCCCAGGCGTCCTTGGTGATTGCCACTCCGTTGAGGAGGACTCGCTCTTCAACGGCCTCCTCCAGGGGCCACAGTACACACGCCCGGTCGAGTTTGAAGGCGTACGCGTGCCGGCCGTGCTTTTATCGGGAAATCATGCGGCCATAAGGCAATGGCGGCGGCGGCAGGCGTTGTGGACGACGCTCCAACGTCGTCCGGACCTGCTGCGAGGAGCGGTACTGACTCCCCAAGACCAGGCCATACTGCGGGAATTCCAGCAAGCAGGAGCAGAGCTGCATGTCCAATGATGCCCCCCAGCTATTCGTCGCCCTGCTCCATTTTCCGGTGTACAATAAGGCGCGTGAGATTGTTGCCACCTCGTTCACCACGCTGAATCTACACGACTTGGCACGCCTGACAGCAACGTACGGCACCCCCGGCTGCTACGTGGTGACCCCTTTACAGCGTCAGCGTGAGCTCGCCCACCAGATGATTGTGCACTGGACGCAGGGCTATGGCGCTACGTATAATCCGACGCGCGCTGAAGCGCTGCAGTATATGCATGTGGTCGAGCATCTCGAAGCGGTCGAACAGGATATTGTCCGACGCTGCGGTGGGGCCCCGCGCCTGATTGCGACAGATGCGCGTCGGTTTCCGCAGTGTGTTTCCTATACGGCATTGCGTCGGATCATCTGGCAACGACGCGACGCCTTCCTCTTGCTCCTGGGGACAGGTTGGGGTCTGGCAGAAGAAGTGATGACTCGCTGCGAGTATATCTTAGCACCGATCTATGGACTAACATCGTACAATCATCTGCCCGTACGTGTCGCTGCGGGTATTATGCTGGATCGCTTGTTGGGCCACGCTGATACTGGAGCGTGCGCGTCCGCGTTGCGCACCTGCGATGAGAAAGGCACGGAGTAATGTATCCTTTAGTGGATCTTGAGCAAACGCAGATGAAACAAAATCTCCCCGATTTTCGCGCTGGCGATACAGTACGTGTGCAGGTCCGGCTCGTTGAGGGGAATCGTGAGCGTGTACAGGCTTTTGAAGGGATTGTTATTGCCTTCAGTGGCTCTGGTGGACGACGCACGTTTACCGTGCGTAAAGTGTCCTACGGAGTAGGGGTCGAGCGCATTTTCCCCTTGCACTCACCCAAACTGGATGCGATCGAGGTCGTGCGGCGTGGCCAGGTAAGACGAGCCAAGCTCTTTTATTTACGGCAGTTGAGAGGGAAGGCTGCCCGTATCAAAGAGAAACGCCTGCCGTAAAGGAGTACGCATCCCATGGCTCGGCGTTTGGCCGCATACCAGGATTTCTTACCTATTGAGCGTATGGTGCGAGCTGCCGGGTGTCAATGGATTGCCGGCCTGGACGAGGCTGGGCGTGGCCCTCTCGCCGGGCCAGTGGTAGCGGCCGCTGTGGTGTTACCGACTGACTGTCATATCCCTGGATTGCAAGACTCAAAACGTCTGACGGCCCGACAACGTGAGGTGGTGTATAGCCGCATTCAGCAGCAGGCTATGGCCTATGGTATTGATAGTATTGCACACACGCAGATCGATCAGCACAACATCCTGTGGGCCACCAAAGAAGCGATGCTCAGTGCTCTGCGTCAGCTGCAGCGTGTCCCGGACATGCTGCTCATCGACGGCATAACGGCCTTGCCAACCATGATTGCACAACGTCTTATCATCGGTGGTGATGCGTGTTGTGCTTCCATTGCGGCAGCCTCAGTCCTGGCCAAGGTCACGCGAGATCGGCTCATGATGGCCTATGCTGAGACCTATCCAGCCTACGGCTTTGACAAACACAAAGGCTATCCCACACCTGAACACTATGCCCGCCTGCGGACACATGGTCCCTGCGCCATTCACCGTGTCAGCTTCCGCGGAGTTCTTCCGGAAGCTAGCCATGGGAGGGGAGGGGAGGATGCGTAGTTGGCGACGCTGGCGCGGTCAACATGGCGAACAGATGGCGGTGCAGTTTTTGCAACGCCAAGGCTACCGTATTCTACACCAGAACTACCGTTGCCGAGGGGGCGAAGTCGATATCGTAGCATGGGATGGACCAACACTGGTGTTCATCGAGGTCAAAACTAAAGGGCAAGCGCTATTTGGTGCACCACAGGCCATGGTGGATGCGCGCAAGCAGAAGAAAATTGTGCATGTTGCCATGGTCTATGTTCAGCAACACCAGTTACAGGATGTCAATATCCGTTTTGATGTCGTAGCCATTACACTCCTCCCCGGTCTTCCCCCTGAAGTGACTCATGTGCCAGGCGCGTTCACCCCCTCTTCGCATTTCCTCTATTGAGGTAAGACGTAGAGATTCTGTATGATAGCGATGGGTGTTGGGCCTTGACAAAGCGGTAGTTGCCCCCTATCTTTCTAACTTCACCTTCTGAGTCTGGCGTCGGTGAAGGGCAGGAGTACACAGCATGCATACGGTTTCCGTCCGGAAAGAAGATATTGTTCGCAAGTGGTATATCGTCGATGCAGAGAACCAGGTAGTGGGACGCCTGGCCAGCGAAGTCGCGAAGATTCTACATGGCAAGCATAAACCCTGCTACACTCCGCATGTCGATACCGGTGACTATGTTATTATCATTAATGCTGACAAGGTTGTCTTCACAGGGAACAAGTGGGTCCAGAAGCTCTATCGCTGGCATACTGGGTACCCTGGAGGGCTGCGTGAGGTAACGGCAGACAAAATGCGCCAGCGCCGGCCGGAACGCATTGTGGAATATGCTATCCGCGGGATGTTACCTAAGACCAAGCTGGGGCGGGCCATGTTCCGTAAGTTAAAAATTTATACGGCCGGCACGCATCCGCACGCGGCGCAGCAGCCTGAGCCTCTGGTGTTTTCGGCGTGATATGTGAGGGCGCCGCTCGCTTCTCGCGACGGAAGTGGGTGCCTGGCCTGGAGGAAGGATGGTAGAAGGTATACGATACTATGACACGGGCAAACGGAAATCGGCCATCGCACGCGTATGGCTAATGCCCGGTAATGGCAAGATCACGGTGAATCGGCGGCCACTCGAACTCTATTTCCCACTCGAAACGCACAAGACACTCATTCAAGAGCCGTTTAGGATCACGCAAACTCTTGGTCAGTATGATGCCCTCATTACCATACGGGGTGGAGGCCTATCCGGTCAGGCGGCAGCCATTCGGCATGGCATATCGAAAAGCCTGCTCCATATCGATGCGGCTCTACGGCCAGCGCTGAAACAGGCGGGTTTTCTGACGCGCGATTCGCGTGTCAAGGAGCGCAAGAAATACGGGCAAAAGAAAGCTCGCAAACGTTTCCAATACTCCAAACGCTAGCGCCCAGTGTCTGCAGGGGACACCGGGCATTTTAGGGTTCAGGGGAGTCGGAAGTACACATCAACGATTGTAGGAGGTGTATCCTTTGGCAGTCACAACTATCAGGCAACTACTAGAGTCTGGAGCGCACTTTGGCCATCAGACAAATCGCTGGAACCCGAAGATGAAGCGCTATATCTTTGGGTCGCGGAATGGCATCTATATCATTGATTTGCAGCAAACGCTCAGCAAATTCCGCGAAGCGTATGAGTTTATTCGTAGCACCACAGCCCGTGGTGACAAAGTTCTCTTTGTTGGCACCAAGAAACAGGCGCAAGAGATCGTCGCCAGTGAAGCCATCCGGTCACAGCAGTTCCATGTGAACCAAAGATGGCTCGGTGGGATGTTGACGAACTTTAGCACAATCAAGAAAAGCTTAGACCGGCTGCGGGAATATGAACATATGCAGGACGCCGGTCTGTGGGAGAGTTTGCCGAAGAAAGAAGTGCTGCAGCTGCAAAAGAAAATCGACAAACTGGACAAGTTGCTTGGAGGGATCAAGTCTATGGAGACCCTACCAGGCGCGGTCTTTATTATCGATTGCAAGAAAGAAAAGATCGCCATCAGCGAGGCGAAGAAACTGGGTATCCCGACGGTTGCCATCGTTGATACGAACTGTGATCCAGACGATATTGACTACGTCATTCCGGGTAACGATGACGCCATTCGTACGATTCGTTTGGTTACCTCACGCCTTGCGGATGCGGCCATTGAAGGGATGCATGAGCGGCAAGCCACGTTTCTCGACGGCTCTGGGGTATCTGAGGAAACCCCCATTTACGTGCAGGAATCGAGCCCTCAGCAGGATGCAACCGACGCGGAGTCCAGCGAGGCTACTATATCTGTGGCCGAGGACGTCACCGCATCTTCAACAGTCTCTGTGGCTCAGTCAGAGTCCGCAGAGAGCCTCCCCTCCGAGTAGCGCCGGTGGAAGGAAACGTCCCATGCAAATTACCCCAGCAATGATCAAGGAACTCCGCGAGAAAACCGGGGCTGGGATTATGGATTGCAAGGAGGCCCTAACGGCCTCCGATGGTGTCATGGACGCGGCCATAGATTTCTTGCGGAAAAAGGGTCTGCAGGCGGCTGCGAAGCGCGCCGCACGGAGCACGCAAGAGGGGGTCATAGGCTCGTATATTCATGGCGGCGGGCGCTTGGGCGTGCTCGTCGAGGTGAATTGCGAAACGGATTTTGTGGCTCGGACTGAGGATTTCCAAGACCTCGTCCACGATCTTGCCATGCAGGTAGCGGCTGCAAATCCTCTGTATCTCTCGCGTACAGATATCCCAGAAGAAACGCTCACGAAAGAGCGGTATATTTACGAAGAGCAGGCGAAGACAAGCGGACGTCCACCGCAGGCTGTGCCCAAAATTGTCGAAGGACGCCTGGAAAAATACTTCCAGGAAGTGTGCTTACTCGATCAGCCTTTTGTCAAAGATCCGAGTCTGGCCATCCAGGATCTGATCAAGGCAAAAATTGCCAAGACGGGTGAAAACATTACCGTGAGACGTTTTGTGCGTTTCCAATTGGGAGAATCAGCATAGCGTCCCTGTAAAGTCTCTCACTTCCGACCACCAAAAGGATGATCCATGGTGCAAGCGCTTGCCTACCGTCGTGTCCTGCTGAAATTGAGTGGAGAAGCTCTCATTGGCGATCAGGGATACGGTATTGACGCCAGTATGCTGCAGTATATTGCCAATGAAATTTACGATGTACAACAATTAGGGGGAGAGCTTGCACTAGTTATTGGAGGTGGGAACATCATCCGTGGGACTGACGCAAGCGCCTACGGCATCGAGCGCGTGACCGCTGACTACATGGGTATGCTGGCCACGGTGATCAACGGTCTCTCGCTGCAATCAGCCCTAGAGAAATTGGGTATTATTACGCGTGTCCAAACGGCATTTGAGGTAAAAGCGGTGGCTGAACTGTATATCCGTCGGCGTGCCATCCGCCATTTGGAAAAAGGCCGCGTCGTGATTTTTGCTGGAGGTACGGGGAATCCGTATTTTACCACAGATACGGCGGCGGCTTTGCGGGCCGCGGAAATCGGTGCCGATGTGGTGCTAAAAGCTACGAAGGTCGATGGCATCTACGATGCGGATCCCATGACGCATCCAGACGCTGTCAAGCTGCCCCAACTGACCTATATCGAAGCCCTCCAACGCCGGCTACAAGTGATGGATGCCACAGCGATTTCTCTTTGTATGGAGAATAAGCTGCCCATTGTCGTTTTTAATCTCAGGAAACCTGGGAGTATTCGGTCTGTTCTGGAAGGCAAGCGTGTCGGGACTTTTGTAGGAGGGGAGTAAGCATGATTGAGGATCTCTTCCGCGAAACTGAGCATAAAATGGAGCGCTCCCTAGCGGCCCTGCGTAAAGACTTTTCGCGTATTCGGACCGGGAGAGCTTCGCTGGCGTTGCTTGAGGGCATTACCGTCGATGCGTATGGCACGCCCACTCCACTCAATCAACTGTCGACGCTGGCAGCGCCAGAAAGTCGTTTGCTGACGATCCAACCCTGGGACAAATCGCAGATAGGTCCTATAGAGAAGGCCATTCAGCGTTCCGACTTGGGCCTCACACCAGTCAACGACGGCAAACTGATTCGGCTAGCTATTCCGCCTTTAACGGCCGAGCGCCGGAAAGATCTCGTCAAACAGGTGAAGAAAATCGGTGAGGAAGCTAAAGTGGCCCTGCGGAACGTCCGTCGTGAGGGTAACGACGGCCTCAAGGAGTTAGAAAAATCCAAGCAGATTTCTGAAGACGACTGGCGCCGTAGCCAGGAACAGATGCAAAAGCTGACCGATCGCTATATCACGCAAGTCGATGAAGTTTTAAGTGCCAAAGAGCACGAGATTCTCGAGGTCTAGAACTTCTCGAAAGCTTCGTCCTGGAAGGAGACATATCAGCGTGGATCCAGCGCTGCTCAGTCAGCTGCGGCAGGACAAACTTCCCAAGCACCTGGCAGTTGTCATGGATGGGAACGGTCGTTGGGCACAACAGCGGAATTTACCACGGAATGCTGGTCATCGTGCAGGAGTGAAGTCAGTTGATGAGATTGTTGTGACGTGTCGGCGCTTGGGCATTCAAGCGCTCACGTTGTTTGCCCTCTCAACGGAGAATCTTGAGCGTCCTCGTGCTGAAGTCGAGGTGTTAATGCACATCTTGCGCGTCTATCTCCGCCGAGAAGTAGGGCGCATGTGTCAAGAAAACATTCGTTTTAACACTATCGGCGATACCACACTCTTGCATCCCGTTGTCCAGGCTATTATCAAGGAAACGCTAGCAAGAACCGCAGCCTGTGACGGGATGATTTTTACACTCGCTCTGGGATATGGTTCGCATGCAGAAATTGTCCGCACCGCCAGGCAACTGGCCTGGCACGTGCAGCAGGGGTTATTAGCCGTTGACGATATCGATGAAGCGCTTTTTGCTGTCTATCTCGACACGGCCGGCCTCCCAGATGTTGACTTACTCATCCGTACCAGTGGAGAAAAACGCCTGAGCAACTTCCTATTGTGGCAGGTCGCCTACGCTGAGCTCTATTTTACCCCGCTACTCTGGCCCGATTTTCGTAGCGACGACCTGTTGCGTGCCCTGCTCGATTATCAAGGACGAGAGCGCCGTTTTGGATTGACCCACGAACAGCTCGCGCAAGCCGTACAATCCTGAGAGCAGTTCATATCATGAGAGACAATGGGCAAGAACCACGGGTGGAATGCCCTCTGCATCCTTCTATTCAGAGGGTCTATATGGATAGTCCATGGAACAAGTTAAGCGTATCGCGAGTGCTCTCGTTCTCCTGCCTCCCCTGGTGCTCTTCCTCTTGCATGCTTCTTCTGTGTTATTCCTCATCTTGGTCCTCATTGTGATTGGGCTGAGCTTGCGTGAATACTTTCACATCTTACAACACGTCCATCTTTCTGTGTGCACATATGTCACCTGGTTGGCAGCCTTGGCACTGCCCATAATGGCGCATCTTGGCGATGCGCGCTGGCTATCGATAACGCTGTTTCTCAGCATGGTGGCACTGACCATCAGCGTGATGGTTAGCGCCTCCCATGCGGCACACTTCTTTCCGATGTTGGTGTATAGTGTTTTTGGTGTGCTCTTTATTGGTTGGACCCTAAGCCATCTTATCCTGCTGCGCCTCCTCCCAGCAGGGCCATGGTATATGCTTTTTCTCTGTGTGGTTGTCTGGGTAGGTGATACTATCGCCATGTACGTTGGCAAAAGCCTGGGACATCACAAAATGGCTCCAGCAATCAGCCCCGGCAAGACCTGGGAGGGCGCTATCGGCTGTGTTATTGGCGGTGTGTGCACAGCCGTGGTGAGTGCAGGATTTTGGCTGCCCCATTTGGTACTCTGGCAATGTGTCGTGCTGGGGATCTGTATTTCTCTCGCAGCCCAGTTAAGCGATTTGGGTGAATCGATGCTCAAACGGTATGCTGGGGTCAAAGATTCTGGTGGGCTTATCCCTGGGCATGGTGGTATGCTAGACCGCATTGATAGTCTGCTCTTTGCCGCACCCACCCTGGTATATGCACTGTATGTGTTGCCTGCACCTTCTTCATGAGGCAGAGCCCTCTAGAGACCATGGAAGGGAGCTACGTGTATGGACACCCGTAAAGGTCTTGCTGTGCTTGGTTCAACTGGTTCAGTGGGAGTTAATACGTTGGATGTCGTCACCTCCCATCCTACAAAATTCGCCGTGCTGGCGCTGGCGGCACATTCAAACGTTGACTTGCTTGAGGAGCAAGCACGGCGCTTTCGTCCTCGTCTGGTAGTCTTATTTGATGAAGAGAAAGCAACGCTTCTGCGGCGCCGCCTACAAGAGCTTGATATTGAGGTCGACACTGGCATTGAGGGATTATGCCGGGCTGCCACTTACAGCGGCGTACAGATGGTCATGTCAGCGGTGGTTGGCTCTATTGGTCTCCTCCCCACCATACGTGCCGTGCAAGCGGGCATTCACGTGGCCTTAGCGAACAAGGAAACGCTGGTCATGGCGGGGGAGTTGGTCATGCGCACGGACCAACCGACGTGGGGTCGTATTATTCCCGTCGATAGCGAGCACAACGCGATCTTTCAAGCGCTGCACGGCCATCAACGCGCGGCGTTGCGTCGCATCTTATTGACGGCCTCGGGTGGTCCATTTCGTGAGTGGTCGCGCGAAGCGATGCACCATGTCAGCATCGGGCAGGCGCTACAACATCCGAATTGGAAAATGGGGCGGAAAATTACCATTGATTCAGCGACGATGATGAATAAAGGCCTCGAGGTCATTGAGGCGCATCATCTCTTTCATGTCCCTGTCGAGCAAGTGCAGGTCGTCGTCCATCCTCAAAGTATCATCCATTCCATGGTCGAATTCCATGACGGTTCGGTGCTGGCGCAACTGGGGATCCCCGACATGCGTATCCCGATTTCCTATGCCCTGGCATATCCAGAACGCCTGCCCAATGCCCTGCCATCGCTTGACCTGTTCGAGGTCCAAACACTGCATTTTTATCCGCCCGATCCAGAACGCTTTCCGTGCTTGCGCCTGGCCTTTGAGGCAGCTCAGATAGGGGGTACAATGCCGGCGGTGTTGAACGCTGCCAATGAAATTGCCGTGCAGGCTTTCCTTGATGGCGTTATCCCTTTCCTTGGCATTCCAGCCGTCATTGAAGCGACGATGGCACAGCATACCTCTGTACCTCTTGAGGATGCCTCAGTGGCCTTACAGGCAGATCATTGGGCACGCGAATACGCCAAAGCGGCCGTCAAGGAGTTTGTCCTATCAAAAACCAGCTCATAACATTTATTGCCACAGGCGCCTATAGTGGGTATGCCCCTATCGCATCAGGGACGTTTGGCTCCGTGGTAGGGCTCCTCGTGTTTCTACTCTGGTCACGGTTACCTGTCTCCATCTATGTCCTCATGCTTGCCGGTTGCGTGGCTCTTGGCATCAGGGTAGCGGGTGAGGCGGAACAGCTTTTCGGCGAGAAAGATGCTGCACCTATCGTCATCGACGAAATAGCCGGTATGCTCCTGACATACTGTGCTGTCCCAGCGGCATGGCTCCCTCTCATAGTTGGTTTCCTGGGTTTTCGCTTCTTTGATATATACAAACCCCTACCCCAGCTAGAACGCTTGCCTGGTGGCTGGGGAATTATGCTCGATGATCTCTTCGCTGGACTCCTGGCCCAGGTCTGTATACGTCTCGCACTCATCTTCGTGGGCCATTGAACTGCTTATGCTCTGGTGCAATGATGATACGTGCCTTTATTGCCATTACCCCACCCACGACTCTACAACAGACCATGGCAGAAGTACGCCAGGCCTTCCAGTGCCTCTCTCTTCCCTGGCGCTGGGTCACATCAGACCATATACATCTGACGCTGAGATTTCTAGGGAATGTGCCAGATGAGTCCGTGACACGTCTTCTCCAGGCCATGGCACAGGCTGCCCAGGGTCAAACAGCTTTTCCTGTACGTGCCAGGGCTCTGGGATGCTTTCCTCATCCTGCCCGTCCACGCGTTCTATGGGTTGGTCTTGATGACCCCAGCCAGGCCTTAGGACGCCTCAATGAGCGTCTGATGGCTGCCCTCACCCCTCTCGGTTTCCCCCCCGAGGACCGTCCGTTTCATCCGCACCTGACCCTGGCAAGGGTACAAAATAGAATGCCTTCCAGCCAACTTCTGTCCATGCTGCAGACGTACCAAAAACGGGATTTCGGAGAATTTCTCGTTACACAGTTGCATTTAGTGCAGAGCCAGCTGCAGCGAGGCGGGGCTCTACATACCATTTTACGCTCTGTGACATTGCAGAGTTGAGACTACTTTTGATCCTTTTTCATAGTGCTGGTGGTAGGAAGGAGTGTATGACACCCGACAAAAGTAAGAAAGCCAAGGCGTTAGAGCTTGCCTTGTCCCACATCGAGCGTCAGTTCGGACGAGGCAGCCTGATGCGCCTGGGAGCAACAGGGGCCCTTACCGAGGTAGCGGTAATTCCTACCGGTTCTCTTGCTCTGGATGCGGCGCTGGGCGTAGGGGGTATACCGCGTGGCCGCATTACGGAAATCTACGGCCCCGAAGCCTCAGGCAAGACGACTCTGGCCTTGCATGTCATTGCCGAAGCACAAAAAGCCGCTGGCATAGCAGCGTTTGTTGATGCTGAACATGCCTTGGACGCCGTATATGCGAGTCGCCTGGGGGTTGATGTCAATGCGCTTCTAGTAGCACAGCCCGATACGGGCGAGCAAGCACTCGATATCGTGGAAATGCTCGTCCGCAGTGGCGCTCTCGACGTCATTGTGGTGGATTCGGTGGCAGCGCTCGTACCGAAAGCGGAACTTGAGGGTGATATGGGAGATGCCCCCATGGGCATGCAGGCACGTTTGATGTCCCAAGGTCTGCGCAAGCTGACGGCTGTGATTAGCAAGGCCCAGACGAGCGTGATCTTCATCAATCAACTGCGCCAAAAGATTGGTGTGGTGTTTGGCAATCCGGAAGTGACCACTGGTGGCAATGCCCTCAAGTTTTATTCCTCGGTGCGTCTCGACGTGCGACGGACCAATGTTTTGAAACGCGGAGAGGAAGTGATAGGGAATCGTACGCGTGTACGGGTCGTCAAAAACAAACTGGCTCCTCCCTTCCGTCAGGCAGAGTTTGATGTGCTGTATGGTCGAGGTATGTCACGCCCTGGCGAACTCCTTGATCTCGCGCTGCAGCAGGGTTTGATAGAAAAAAAAGGCAATTGGTTTTCTTACAACACCATGCAGATAGGCCAGGGACGTGAGCAAGCCAAAGCGTTTCTCCAAGCCTCCTCGGAGGTCACAGCCACTCTTGAGCTTCAGGTACGAAAGAACCTAGGGCTCATCATTCCTACCTATTTTTCGTAAAAATAGCAATTTCCTCCCAGCCTGTTAAAGATCCTGAGTCAAATGCCGATATGGTAGTGTTAAGGATCCTCAGAAACATACCGATGATATATTAACTCGGTGTGAGAAGGATCACCTGGCGCTATGATGCGCTCCAATGGTGGGATTAGGTACAATATTCTAGTTTCCACCCCCTATGCTAAAGCTCTCTTAGAGGAGAGTATTATGCTCGAGTAATTTGCAGAGGAAGGAGGTGAAGGTGAGTAATATCTAGCAACGCTGCGAGCAACAAGACCAAGAGAGTGACATCCCCTGTTAACGCGAAACAAATGCAAAAGGAGGCTTCATCATGTTGATGCAACGTCCACGGATAGGTAAACGCGAGCAAGGCTTTACGCTTATTGAATTGATGATTGTCGTTGCCATCATTGGCATTCTAGCGGCTATTGCAGTGCCGAATTTTATCACCTACCGTAACAAAAGTCGTGTCGCCGCTGGGGTAGGCACAGGCGAAGGTATCAGGGCTGCGCTCGCTTCGTTTGCGGCCGATAGCGTGGGCAATCTCTTTCCGTCTGCTATGGCTGACTATGCCGCGATGTATTCGGTCATCAATAAAAATGGCGGCACGCTCAAAGCCACTGCGGCTGAAATGGGCATGACCTTCGTAAGTTACAGCACACTAGACACTGACGCGGACGGCACGCCTGATAGCTATGCCCTGCA
>Ga0081540_1001216_pt1 | contig 22469 bp, 17 predicted proteins | sample TabmetS2T1R1_FD_71024 | JGI IMG/M metagenome (GOLD analysis project Ga0081540, IMG submission 71024) | Tabebuia heterophylla rhizosphere microbial communities from the University of Puerto Rico - S2T1R1 | ecosystem: Host-associated > Plants > Roots > Rhizosphere ... | reverse complement strand
ATCCGTCCCTCGCTTGCCCTCGCGGCCGATCTCCGCGTCGCTCCTCCGTCACGTGACGACGGCCACGCTCCGTCGTCGCTCCTAGACCTCGGCCGCGATTGCGGCGCGATCATCCGGTCGATCCAAGTGGTCTCGGCGTTAGCGCGTCAGGTCCCTTGCGGTGTCGACTTCCGCGTCGACTTGCGGAAGATCAGGAACCGCATGGCGAGGAGCTGGCCGACGCTGAAGACCAGGACGTCGGCCATGAGCTTCGCCACCACCACCGGGATGTCCAGCCAGTCGGCGAGGATGCCCACCAGCGGCGCGTGGATCGACATGGCGATGAGCGTGGAGATGACGAACTTCACCGCCTGCCCCGTCACCGGAGTGCCCTGGGCGCGGAAGGCCCATCTGCGGTTGAGGAAGAAGGCCAGCGTCGAGCCGATGGCCACTCCGATCGCCGCGCCCACGGACGTGGGCAGGTGGAGCACCTTCTTGCAGACCAGGAGCACGCAGACGTCCAGCACGGTGGCGAGCGCCCCGACCTGAAGGCTGCGCGCAGCCCAGGACTGCATCACCCGCTGGACGAGGGCCCGGAACGACGAGCGGCCGTAGCCGATCAGGCCTCCGGAGACGTGTTGCGTGTTCTCGCCCTGGGCCGTGCTCACGCGCAGCCTCCCGGGCAAGACGGACAGCGGGCTAGCGGCGTCCCCCGCCGACGTGACCGCCCCCACCGCTCGGGCGAGCCCCGCCGCCACCGCCACCGCCACTGCGTGGGCCGGAGAATCCGCCCGACGGGGCGGAGGAGCTCCGCCCTCCGCCGAAGCTGCCCGATGAGGGCGCCGAGAAGCTCCGTGGGGATCCGCCGAAGCCACCCGACGACGGCGCGGAGAAGCTGCGCGGGCTCCCGCCGAAGCCACCGGACGGAGGCGCCGAGAAGCTGCGGCCTCCGCCGAAGCCACCCGACGAGGGCGGCGAGAAGCTGCGCGAGGGAGCGCTGAAGCTCCGCGAGCCGAAGCTCTGAGGGGAGGGCGTCGTGCGCGGGCTCGCGAAGCCAGGGGACTCGGCGCGCGTCGGGGGGCTCCAGTACCCCAGCGAGCGTGGCCGTGGACCCGGTGCATTGGGCCCGGTCGGAGGCGGCCGCGGAGCTGGCGCCGAGGTACCTCCCGGAGATCCGCCGCGCCACGGGCTGGGGGCCGCGGGCCCACGCCATCCGGCGCCGCCGGAGGGGGCGGTCGGCGAGGCGGGCGATCGCCACCCGCTCCCACCCGGAGCGGGGGACGACGTGGAGGGGCGGGTCACTCCGGGGAAGGGTTGCCCTGGCCGCGGCGCGAGCATGCCGGGGGCCGGGCGCGAGGACGGGAGCACTGGCTGCACCCTGCCCGGCGCCGGAGGCGTGAATCCGGTCACCCGCGGCACGGGCCGGCCGACGGCGTGCTCGACCTGGGGCACCGGAGGACCGGCGTACCAGCGGGCCCGCCCGTAGCTCACCGCCTGGTGCACCGGAACGGTGGCTGCGTACGCAGCGTGAATGCGGTCCACGGGCAGCCGGTACGCCCAGACGTCGTGGTAGATGAAGACGTTGCTCGGGACGAAGCACCAATAAGGCCGCCAGGGCTGAACGACGACCGCGAACCCCACGGGGGGTAGCGGCGCCCAGCCGATGTAGCCACCCCCGAACCGCCAGTCGACCCATGCCGGAGCCCAGACGGTGCCCGGATACCAGACCCAGCCCCAGGAGGGGGTCAGGGCCCAGCGCCCATAGTGAAACGGTGCCCAGCCCCAGGGGTAATCGCTCTCCCAGGTCCAGCCCCAGTCCGAGTAGACCCATCGTCCGCCGGTGGCGTAGGGCTGGAAATCCTCGCCCACGACATCCGGGTCGGGCCGCCAGGCCTGTCCGTTGTTGGGACCCTCGCCGGTCTCGACCCATTGGCCATAGGGAGACAGGGTCTCGTCGAAGTTGGTGACGTCGAAATCCCCCTCGGGCTGGGGAATGGGCTCGTCCTGGGCCAGGGCGCGCGAGGAGGTGCCGAGGGCGACCAGCAAGGCCGCACCCACCATCACCACCCGTCGTGCGCGCATCCTCCCCATCACGGGACATCCTTCCCTGGCCGACCTGCCCCGGCAAGGAGCCAGCCGAGCCATCTGCCTGGACGGGAAACCCCCGGGACTTATTCACGCGGCGAGGACCTCGATCCCCTCTCCAGGGGGACGCTTTCGGATGGCCAGCGAGGGCTCAGCCCCCCGATCAGTCCTCGAGAAAACTGTGCTCCCGGGTGACGGTCTTCCCGGACTCGATGTCGACATTCCAGCGGCGCGACTTCTTGCCATTCACCAGGAGCAGGGTGTGGGAGCCTGGCGCCAGGGGGTACCGGTGGGTCCCCTCCACGTCCCCGGTGTACTTGCCGTCCACGAGGAGCTTTCCCCAGGGCTGGGCCTTCACCACCAGAAACCCGGGTGCGGCCGGGGGGGTGGCGGCCGCTGGCTCGACGCGCGGCGCCGGCGGCGGTGTGGGTGCCCTGGCCTCCACGGCCGGGGCCGGCGGCGGTGTGGGTGCCTTGGCCTCCACGGCCGGGGCCTGCGGCGGGGGCCCCACCGCAGGCGGCGCGGCGATGCTCGGCTGGCTCGGCGGCGATGGCTCCGGGAGGGGATCCGACCGTCCGGCCACGAAGGCGATACCGCCCACGCCGAGGAGCACGGCCAGGCCCAGGGTGAAGAGCATCGTGCGGCGGCGGCGGGCGCCGAGCTGCGCGGCGATCAGCTGCATCTCCTCGGCGGGCCCCGCGGTCACCACGCTCTGCCGGCCTGGGGCGGTGGCCGCCGATGAGCCGCGGCCGGGGGGAGTCCGGGTGGGAGCGAGCGCCTCGTCCTCGAGCGCCGGGGACGCCGACCCGGATGCAAGCGTCCGCTGGAGCAGGCGTCCCTGCTCGTCGGGCGGGGTCTGCTGGAGCCCGCCGCTCCTGACGGTGGGCGGCGGCCGGGAGGTCGTGGGGCCCACACCAGGAACGAGCTGGAGCGGGCCGACGGGCTCGGTGTCCTCCTCCCGGCCGGCCTCGTCGGGGAAGAGCGAGCGGATGAAGAACCCGACGTCGGTGTCCTCGGGCGCGCGGGGCGCTCCGATGACGTAGGTGAGCAGCCGGCGCTCGAGCTCGGCAGCGCTCTGGAATCGGCGGGCTGGATCCCTCTGGAGCGCGGTCATCACCACCTCGCCCAGCACCGGCTCCACCGCCTTGCTCACCGCGGAGGGGGAGAGGATCTCCCGCTCCTGCACCGCGCGGAGCACGGCCAGGTCGCTGTCGCCGTCGAAGAGGCGGGCGCCGGCGAGCAGCTCCCAGAGGGTGATGCCCAGGGCGAAGAGGTCGGTCCGGGCGTCCACCGACTCGCCCCGGGCCTGCTCCGGAGCCATGTAGGCGAACTTGCCCTTGAGCATCCCCGCGGTGCTGGCGCGGTTGCTCGCCTTGGCGATGCCGAAGTCGGTCAGCTTCACCGCCCCCTCGTAGGAGAGGAGGACGTTGTGGGGCGTCACGTCGCGGTGGACGAGGCCGAGCGGCTGCCCGTGCTCGGTGAGGCGGTGCGCGTAGGCGAGTCCTCGCGCGACCTCGAGGCAGATCTGCGCCGCGAGAACGGGAGGAAACGGGCGCTGGAGGAGCCGGGCCCGCCGGTGCAGCTCGGCCAGCGACTTCCCCCGCACGTACTCCATCGCCAGGTAGTAGCTGTCTTCGTGGCGGTCGAAGTCGAAGATGTGGACCACGTTGGCGTGGTTCAGCTTCGAGGCGACACGGGCCTCGGCGATGAACATCTGCACGAAGCTCGGGTCGTCGGCCAGCGCCGAGCGGATCCGCTTGATGACCACCTGCTTCTCGAAGCCCTCGGGCCCGTGGGACTGCGCGAGGAAGATCTCCGCCATCCCGCCCTCGGCGAGCTTGCGCCGGATGACGTACCGGCCAACGGGAGTGCCAGGAGCGAGGGACACGGAAGGACGAGCTCGGCCCGGCGCAGACTAGCCCGGGGCGAAGGGCTCAGTCTCGTCACTGCCGTCCGTCCGTGGGGGGCGGCGCCCGATGTCTCCTCCGGGTGAGCATCGGGACGGTGAGAGTGTAGAGCTGCTCCTCGGTGTAGACCCGCCGAGAGCGGCCCTTCGCGTGCGTGGCCGGCGGACGCTCGAGCCAGGCGAGGATGCGCACCGGGCCGTGATGAGCGAAGGGGGCGAGCAGCTCGGGCGGGCAGTGGCGCAGGTAGCGACGGACCACCGGGCGGAAGATGCGCGAGAACCTCCGGCCCAGCTTCGCATGGCGGCGCGAGGCATCCAGCGTGCCGTCGAAGGCCGGGTTCAGATGATACAGCTCGTGGAGCAGGGTCTCGACGCGCTGCTCGGGCCGGCTGTCGCGGAAGAACAACGGCCGGAGGGTCACGCAGTAGAGCATTCTCCGGCCATCGACCCGGACCACCGGCTTGCGCGCCCCGGAGTGGTCGCGGCTCCTTCCCCGGGCGAAGGCCAGCGGCTTGACCGAGCCCCGGGACGCCCGCCGCGCCTCGCCCGCGACGACGAGCACCTTGGCCGGGACGAGGTGCGAGAACTCCGGCGCGCGCGCCGCGAGGTCGCGCATCAAGGCGCGGATGGCACGGTTGAGATTGGGTGGCCGCGACGAGGGGGGCACGCCGTGAGGTCGATGCTACAAGAAGTCCCCGGGTAACGGCGCGTGACGGTGTTTCTCCTCGGACAGGACCCTGAGGCCTTTCCACCGCCTGAGCGGGCCGACCGCTCGGGGCTCCTCGCCGTCGGGGGAGACCTGTCCCCCGCCCGTCTCCTGGCGGGGTACCGCCGGGGCATCTTCCCCTGGTACTCGGAGGGACAGCCCATCCTCTGGCACTCGCCGAACCCGCGCTTCGTCCTGCTGCCCGGCCAGCTGCACGTGCCCCGGAGCCTGGACAAGGTTCTGCGCAAGAGGACCTACGAGATCCGCGGCGACACGGCCTTCGCGGAGGTGCTCTCGGGCTGCGCCGCGTCGCCCCGCCCCGGACAGGACGGGACGTGGATCACCGGCGCGATGCACGCCGCCTACCTGACGCTGCACCGGCTGGGGCACGCCCACTCGGTCGAGGCCTGGCGGGATGGCGAGCTCGTCGGAGGCCTGTACGGGGTGGCGCTGGGCCGCGTCTTCTTCGGCGAGAGCATGTTCACCCTGGCGCCCGATGCGTCGAAGGCTGCCTTCGTGACCGCGGCCCGGGCGCTCTTCGACGCCGGGTGCCGGCTCATCGACTGTCAGGTGGAGACCGAGCACCTCGCGCGCTTCGGGGCGGCGGACATTCCTCGCCGGCGCTTCCTCCAGCTCCTCGCGCCCGCGGTCCAGGCCGGCCCGCCGCTCCACCCGGTCTTCGCATCGCTCGGCGCTCCGGGCTAGGAGACAGGGCGTGGACACGACTGCCGCCACTCTCCAGCGAAGGCGCACCATCACCCGCTGGGTGGTGGTGGGGCTGCTCGTCCTTGCCGCGGTCCTGGCCTTCGGGGTTCGAGGGCTCCTTGCGGCCAGGGTGGTGCAGTCGCGTGCGCAAGCGATGATCCGGGCCGGCCACTTCGCGCAGGCGCTGGACGAGGCCGATCTCCGGCTCTCGCGCGATGCCGATGACCCCCACCTGAGGGAGGTGGCGGTGCTCGCAGCGCGGTCGCACGTCGCGCACCTCCTGGAGGTCGGGACGCCGGTGGCGGACGTTGCGGCCTGGCTGGAGGACCAGCTCAACCGCCGCCCTTACCTCCGACCCGCACTCTCCGCACGCCTGGCCGAACTCCAGGCGGCGGCGAGGGGTCCCGTCCGCCCGCACGAAAAAAACTAGGAGGTTCCGCCCGGTGGGGGGAATGATGCGCACAGCCTCGACGTTTCAGAGGCTGGGCTGCTGGATCTTCCCCCCGGTTCAGCGCCCGCCGGTCTGAGCCGTCGGCCTTCGGGCCGCGGCTCGCCGGTTTTTTTTTGCTACCAGCCGGGGACCTCGCTGTCGCGCACGTGGCCCAGCGCGCGGCGGATCTTGTCCTCGAGCTTGTCTGGATCGAGGACGACCTTGCCGTCGTGGACCGCGCGGATCGCGTGCACCGGGACGGCGACGTCCCCGGAGTTCTCGATGTACACGACGAGAACGGGATGGGCGCCGCTCCGGAGCTCGCGGACGGCGCCGACCGGGTCTGACCCCTCCGCGGTGTACACCTGGTCCCCGAGGCGGATGGCGGCGTAGTCGGGCGTGGGCATGGTGGGGGGAAGGTACCACCCGGCCGGCCCGGGGAGGCGAGGGAGATCCTTTTCCCGGCGCTCTCGTTCAAGGCGGACGATGCGTCCGCTCCAGCGCCTGCTTCCTCGCGACCCGCGAGACCTCCAGATCGCGTTCCTGGCCAGCTTCCTGGTCCTGGGCATGGCCTTCCTGCGGCTGCCGATCGTGCCGTGGATCCCGCCGTTGCTGCTGCTCTCGACCTGCGCCGTCCAGTGGGCCTGCGAGCGCCTCCTCCGCGTTCCCTCGAGCGGGTTCCGCTCTCCCCTCATCACCGGGCTCGGCCTGTCGCTGCTCCTCCGCACCGACGCGGTGTGGGTGCCGCCGCTCGCGGCCATCGTCGCCATCGGGGCGAAGTACCTGATTCGCATCCGGGGCAAGCACGTCTTCAACCCCGGGATGCTGGGGCTGACGGTCTGCATCCTCTTCAGCGGTCATGCCTGGTGCTCGCCGAGCCAGTGGGGCGAGGGCATGGCGCTCATGGCCTGGTTCGCGGTGCTGGGGCTGGCGGTGGTGTCGCGGAGCTTCCGCACGGACGTGAGCCTCGCCTTCCTCGGCAGCTGGGTGCTGCTCAAGCTGGGACGGGTGCTGTGGCTCGGGCAGCGGCCCGCGGTGCTGGGGCACCAGCTCCTGGTGGGGAGCCTCATCCTCTTCACCTTCTTCATGATCTCCGATCCGAAGACCACGCCCGACCGGCGCAGCGCGCGCATCGGCTGGGGCATCGCGGTGGCGGTGCTCGCCTTCGTGCTGCAGCACCAGGCGTGGGTGATGAACGCGCCGGTCTGGGCGCTGCTGCTGCTCTCGCCGGTGGTGCCGCTCCTCGACCGGCTCTTCCCCGCTTCCCGCTTCCGCTGGCCCTCCGGCCAGCCTTCACCCCAAGGAGTCGTCACCGTGCCTGCCCCCGCCATCCGACGTGTGGCCCCGTTGCTGGTCCTTCCGTTGCTCGTGCTTCTGCACCCTGCGCCTGCCCTCGCCTTCTGCGGGTTCTACGTGGGGAAGGCGGACACGCAGCTGTTCAACGAGTCGTCGCAGGTCGCGCTGGTGCGTGACGGCGACCGCACCGTGCTCACCATGAGCAACGACTACCGCGGGCCGCTCACCGAGTTCGCCCTGGTGGTTCCGGTACCCGCGGTGCTCGAGCGCGAGCAGGTCCACGTCGGGAACCGCAAGCTCCTCGAGCACCTCGACGCCTACTCCGCGCCGCGGCTGGTGGAGTACTTCGATCCCGACCCGTGCATGACGTACCCGATGGCCAAGGCGTCCATGGGCGCGCCGGCCGCGGACATGGCGCAGCGGTCAGTGGCGGAGAAGAAGCGCGACCAGGCGCTCGGCGTCAGCATCGAGGCGAAGTACTCGGTGGGCGAGTACGACATCCTCATCCTCGGCGCGAAGCAGTCCGAGGGCCTCGAGACCTGGCTCCGCGAGAACGGCTATCGCATCCCGGCCAAGGCCGCCGCTGCGCTCCAGCCGTACATCCGCCAGGACATGAAGTTCTTCGTGGCCAAGGTGAACCTCGAGGCCCAGAAGGCCAGCGGGGTGCAGTACCTGCGGCCTCTGCAGATCGCCTACGAGTCGAAGAAGTTCATGCTCCCCATCCGGCTGGGGATGGCCAACGCCGCCGGGCCCCAGGACCTCATCGTCTACGCGCTGACCCGCCGCGGGCGGGTCGAGTCCACCAACTACCGGACGACGAAGATCCCCTCCGACGTGAACATCCCGATCTTCGTGAAGAGCGACTTCGGGAAGTTCTACCAGGACGCGTTCGCGCGCTCGGTGGAGAAGGAGGACCGCCGCGCCGTCTTCACCGAGTATGTCTGGGACATGGGCTGGTGCGATCCGTGCGCCGCCCAGCCGCTCTCCCGCGAGGAGCTGCGGCAGCTGGGCGTGTTCTGGCTCGACGATCCACGCTCCGACTCGCTCGGGCCGGCCTTCCGTCGTGGGCCGGGGGGTGGGCCGGTGAACGTGCTGCTCACCCGGCTCCACGTCCGTTACGACGGGGCGCACTTCCCCGAGGACCTCGTGTTCCAGGAGACCTCGGACCGGAGCAACTTCCAGGCGCGCTACATCCTCCAGCACCCGTACAAGGGGAGCTCGGAGTGCAGCGAGATGGACGAGTACCGGGCGCGACTGCGCGACCGCCGCAGCAAGGAGGCCGAGAGCCTGGCCTCGCTGACCGGCTGGCCGATGCAGGACATCAAGAAGAAGATGGGGCCCGACGGCGACGACGTGAAGAGTCGCCCCTGGTTCCGGCGGCTCTGGAACGACTGAGCAGAGGTCAGCCCCCGGCGTAGCGGCGCGCCGACTCCTCGAAGCCGAGGAGCGGCGCGCGCAGCGTTCCGTCGCCGAGAGCGACGCCTCCCAGAGGGTCGACGGGCTGGACCTGGTACTCGGGGCCGTCCGGGTCGAGTCCGGTGACCAGGACGTCGAAGGTGGCGGCGTGCTCGGTGAGCGGGACGAACCAGTGCACGTTCTCGCGGGCCGGACCGATGCTCGAGACCTCGCCCGGATCCAGACGCCGGTCTGCGGCGGGACGGAGCACGAGCGCACCCGGGGCCTCGGCCACACGGTCGAAGGTCCGGGCGCGCACGCTTCCACGCACCACGAGGTGTGCCGACTGCATGCCCCGGTGGCCGTGAGGCGTGATGACATTCCCGCGGTCGAACTCGAAGAGCGCGACGGCATAGCGCAACGTGCGCGGGCGGCCCTCGGCGTCGCGGTACCGGAGGAGTCGCCGGGCGGGGTCGGTGGGGAGCGCTCGGACCGACGGGGACGGGGGAGCCTCCGCGATCAGCCGCTCGACGTCGGCTTCGCGCCCGAGCGCCTCGACCTCGCGGCGCCAGGCCTCGGAGTCGAGCGTTCCCGAGGCAAGTCCCCGGGCCAGCGCATCCTGCCGGTCCAGCCACCCCTGGATGGAGCGCGGCGGGCGTGCGGCGCGGCTCGAGGAGAGCTCGGCGAGCAGCGCGTAGCAGATGAAGGCGCCGAGCAGGTCGCGGCGATGAAGCATCGTGCCGGAAGCGTCACGCTTCTCCGGAGCAAGGCGCAAGCCTCCGCCCGTGAACCCCGGGGGCGCCGTGGCCCGGTCGCCGCGTGGTCGCCTGACCACGCCGCCGCCCGCGGGGTGCGCGTGCTTTGCCCTCATCGAACGGCTGGAGCGTCGGGCGAGCGGTCGGGGATTCCTGCTTATTCAGCTGACCTGAACTGTCCCGCATCGAATCGCCGCGCAGTTCGGCCTTGCCAGGAGGACGCGTACCGGCCACCACGCGGCGCGGAGGACCGGCCCAGGTCCTCTCGGTTCCGGAGAAAGGTCTCAACCCATGGCTGAAGCCGAGATTCGCCCTTTTTCTGTTCCTACCTTTCCAGAGGAAGAGCTCACCGACCTGCGCAGGCGCATCAAGGCGACGAGGTGGCCGGAGCGCGAAACGGTCACCGATTCATCGCAAGGCTCGCAGCTCGCGACGACCCAGAAGCTCGCACACTACTGGGCGACCGAATACGACTGGCGCAGGTGCGAGGCTCAGCTGAAGTCGCTCCCCCACTTCATCACCGAGATCGATGGATTGGACATTCACTTCATTCATGTGCGCTCGAAGCACGAAAACGCCTTGCCGCTCATCGTGACCCACGGGTGGCCGGGCTCGGTCCTCGAGCAGCTGAAGATCATCGATCCCTTGACCAATCCGACCGCACATGGCGCGAGCGCGGCGGACGCGTTCGACGTGGTGATTCCGTCCATGCCGGGCTACGGATTCTCGGGCAAGCCGACCACCACGGGCTGGGATGCCGTCCGCATCGCGCGTGCGTGGATCGTCCTCATGAAGCGTCTCGGATACACGGAGTTCGTGGCGCAAGGGGGCGACTGGGGCGCGGTCATCACGGACCTGATGGCCGCGGAGGCTCCCCCCGAGCTGCTCGGCATTCACACCAACATGCCTGGCGTGGTTCCAGCCGAGGTCACCAGCGCGGCTCTCCTGGCCGGGCAGCCACCGCCGGCCGATCTCCCGGCCGATGAACGACGCGCGTGGGAGCAGCTCGTGTCGTTCGGCAAGCACCTCGGCTATGCCATCCTGATGGGGACGCGGCCGCAGACGTTGACCGGCTTCGCGGATTCTCCCGTCGGGTTCGCGGCCTTCATGATTGACCACGATGATCCCAGCTATCAGCTCATCGCCCGCGTCTTCGACGGACGCCCCGAAGGGCTGACCCGGGACGACGTCCTCGACAACCTCACGCTCTACTGGCTGACCAACACCGGGATCTCCGCGGCCCGCCTCTACTGGGAGAACAAGCTCGGCTTCTTCGCTCCGAAGAACGTCTCCATCCCGGTCGCGGTGAGCGCCTTCCCGGACGAGCTCTACCAGACGCCGCGGAGCTGGGCGGAGCGGGCGTACCCGAAGCTCGTCTATTACAACAGGCCGGAGAAGGGCGGGCATTTCGCCGCCTGGGAGCAGCCGCAGTTCCTCACGAAGGATATTCGCGAAGGCTTCAGATCACTGCGCGCTCGAGTGCGCTAGAGCCGCGCGGATATGAGGCCGCCGGCGCCGTCGTCCCTGACTGCGCCGGACCCCTCTCCCGTCGATCAGACCGCGACGGCGCCCGAGTGCCGCTCGACGAGGCTGTAGAGGTAGCCCGGCACGGCGGGGCGCCGCACGTGCTCGACCACCTTCTCGTCGGTGAGCCCATCGTCATGAGCATCGTGGAGGAGAAGGAGCTGCACCTCCAGGTCAGCACGACCGCGGAGCGCCTCCATCACCCGGGCGCGCGCGCGCCGGGCGAAGTCGAGCACCACGAACAGGCGAGTGCCGGCGGGGAGGAAGGCGATTGCTTCCACCGCCTGATGGGCGTTGGAGGCGAGGTGGAACGGGATGTCGTCCCAGTCCAGGCGCTCTGCGAGCTCCCGACGCGTCTCGGCGTCCTCGGACGCCACCAGCACCACGTCCTGCTTCACCGGCCCACCCCCAGTGTCCGCAAAACGAAAAAAGCGGAGCGGCGTCGTACCATGTGCGGCGCCCGGCGCTCCACACCGAAGATCACCTTCACGCGTCGAAGCACGACGCTGCATCCCCGCGAATCCTCATGGCGGTCACAACCGACCCTCGGGTCGACTCCGCCGTCAGTGGAAGGCTTGCGACTCTCGCCTCGCCATTCCCCGCTCGCGCCCGCCATCCAGTCGTTCCTCCGGAGCACCGAGGCGACGGCCCGGCGCTCTCCACCACAAACGCGCGAGCGAGCAAAACGGATCTCGAGCTCCGACTGCTCGGAGCACTAGAGGACGCCGGAGAGGAGCACGCGATGGAGGCAGCTGGCCTCGCGCTCGCTCAGGCTCCACAGCGCCATCGTGGTCATCCGGAAGGTCGGCGAGGGGACCAGCGCGCGCGCAGCCGCGGCCACTTCCATCTCCGCCTCGGGCGGGACGCGGCCGATCACCGCATGCGGCGTGGCCTGGTAGACGTCAGGGGCGAGCTTCAGGCCCGCCTCCACCAGCCGGTCCTGCAGGATGAGCAGCGAGGTGGCCATCTCGTCGTCCGGCGCGAGGTAGACGTAGCGGGTCTGCGGAAACCGGCGCAGCCCCACGAAGCGGCCGATGATCGGGCCGGTCTCCTCGCCCACCACCTCGAGCACCCGGCGGACCTCGACCACGTCCTGCGGCGGCAGCGGGCCGACCGAGCCGATGCCCACCGGGATTCGCTGGCCGGCGCGGCTCACGATCCGGCGGACGGCGAGCACCTCGCTCCGCACCGGCTCGGGGACCTCGATCACCACCCACAGCTCGGGAGAGCGCGAAGCGCGGGGAGGCGCCAGGCGCGGATCCGGGCCGGGGCGGTGGTCCTCACCCATCCGCGCTCCGGAATGGGCGAGGAGGGGGCGTCCGGCGCCCGTGGGACGCGTGCCGTCGGTGACCGCGGACCTCGGGTGGGGGAACCGTGACGCCTCTCCTCGATCGCGCGAGGTACCACGCGGGGGTGACGCCTCAATCCGCTCGTTTCCAGGGAAGATCCCAGGATTCGCGGCGCTCCAGGAAGCCCGTGACCCGGCCCGCTGCGTCGCGCTGGAAGATGCGACGCGTCCGCGGCTCTCCCGGAACGAAGAACACATCCGCCGACTCGAGGCGGAGCGCCTTTCGCGGCTTCCCCGGCAATCCGCCGGTCAGCCCGTCCGCCTCGCACTCGACGACGTAGGTGAGGTCCCCGAGCCGATACCGTCCACAGTACGCGCGCCGCTGCTCGGCGGTGGTGGGCAACGCCGGCGGATCGGAGCGCAGAGCCAGCACTTGGAGGGTGAGAAGCTTCCACGTCCCCTCGCGCTTCACCCAGGTTTCTCCCATCCGGTAGCGGGAGTGGATCCGTGCACCGTGGAAGTTTTCGTCCTCGTCGGCGACGTAGGTCGTGACCGCCGTGTCGCCGAGCACGGTGGCCTGGAAGTCGACGGGACGGAGCACGCCGCTCACCCCGGCCGGAAGGGGACGGATGCTGGCCAGCATCGCCTTCCGATCGAGCACCTCCCCCTGCTCGTCGATCACCCGCGCCCGGGCATCGAGCGCCTGTTCCCAGACCGCGGGATCACCGCGAGTGATGGCGTCGAGCAACTGCTCGGTCCGGGCGCGCAGGAGCGCCGGAACGTCCTCGGCCGGGGGCGTCGCACCGAGGAGGACGACGAGCATCGGAGTGAGCATCGGCATCGGAGTCTCCCGGCCGTCGACCCTACTCCCGGGCGACCGGGGCCACCGGCACGAGGCAGCGAGCGTCATGGCGGAGACCGAGTGGGTTGAGCGGAAGATCGCGCCGAGCGAGGGCCGCTCAACCCGCTCGGTTTCCGCCATCAGACCGCCGTCAGACCGCCGTCAGGCAGAGGCCTTCTGGGGGGCCGGCGGCTCGGATTCGTCCACCGAGGCCGGCTCGGTCGGGACCCGTACCTCGAAGGTGGTCCCCAGCCCCACCGTGCTCCGGACGGAGATTCTCCCGCCCAGCTTCTGCACCACCGCCTGGCACACGGAGAGGCCGATGCCGGTTCCGATCCCCACCGGCTTGGTGGTGAAGAAGGGTTCGAAGATGCGCTCCTGCGCCTCCTCGGGGATGCCGCAGCCGGTGTCCGACACGCTGAGCATCGACTCCCTGCCGTCGGTGCCGGTGATCACCCGGATCTCGTTCTCCCGCGGGTCCTTGTCCCCCAGGGCCTGCATCGCGTTGACCAGGAGGTTCATCACCACCTGGTGCAGCTTCCCGCGAGGGGCGCTCGCCACCGGCGCGGCGCGGAGGTCCTTCACCACGCGTGCGCGGCTGGCCAGCTCGCGCTCGGTCAGCAGCAGCGTGGAGGCGGCGATGTCCGCCAGGTCCACCCGCTCGAGGACCTGGTTCTCGTCGGCACGGCTGAAGGTCTTCAGCTCCTGGACGATGGTTCGCACCCGCTGCCCGCCCTCGCTGGTCTCGCCCAGCAGCGAGTCGATGTCGTCCAGTGTCTGCTGGAAGCCGATCCGCTCCTCGAGCGCGCGACCGTCACCGGGCGACAGGCGGTAGGCGGCGATGACCTGCTTCACGTCGTCCACGTAGCTCTTCAGGGAGGTGAGATTGCTGAGGATGAACGCCAGCGGGTTGTTGATCTCGTGCGCGACGCCGGCAGCGATCTGACCGATGGCAGCCAGCTTCTCGCTCTGGGCGAGCTGGGTGGCCATCCGCCGGTCGCGCTCGGCGTCGGCGAGGCGGATGAGGTTGCGAACCCGGGCCACGAGCGCCCGGCGCTGGATGGGCTTGTGCAGGTACTCGTCGGCGCCGGCCTCGAGGCCCTGCAGCTCGCTGTCCGCGTCGTTGAACTCGGCGGTGAGAAACACCACCGGCATGCGGGTGCAGGCGGGGTTCTGCCGGATGCGCCGGCAGACCTCGAAGCCGTCCATGTGAGGCATGCGGATGTCGAGGAGAACCAGGTCGACGCCGCCCTTCTCCACCTGCTCGAGGGCCTCGGCGCCGGTGAACGCGCCGAGCACGCGGAAGCCTTCCGCCTTCAGGTACGCCTGGACGAGCCGCACGTTCGCTGGCTCGTCGTCCACCACGAGAACCTGTGGCGGCTGCTGGTCCCGATGTGGGCCCTCGTCGTAACGTCCCTTCAGCATTGAGGAGAGGATCGCGTCCGGGACCTGGTCACCGCAAGTGGCGGGCCCGGAACTCAGGCGGCGGTCAGGAGCGGTGACGTCGCCGCTGCGCCCACCTCACCCGACCCCCGTGTCGCGACGCAGAAATCCGACAGATCCAGCGGCAGCGGAGAATCGAAGGCCAGTCGAGCGCCGGTGAGCGGGTGGGGGAACTCCAGGCGGGCAGCGTGCAGCGCGTGCCGGGGCAGCCGCAGTCGGGCCCACGCCTCGGCCTCGAGGCAGCGCTTGCTGAAACGGTCGAAGTAGCCGGGGTCGGGGCCGTAGATCTTGTCTCCCACCAGGGGAAACCCGGCCTCGCGGGCGTGGATGCGGATCTGGTGCTGGCGGCCGGTCTCGGGGAAGCAGCGCAGCAGCGCGAACGGCTCCCCGTCGCGGAGAAAGCGGCGCTCCACCTGGAAGCGGGTTCGGGCGGGCTTTCCGGCCCGGTGGTCGATGCGGACGGCGATCCGGATCGCTGCGGTGCCCTCGGCGATGGGCGCGTCCACGGCGAAGGCGTCCGGAGGGTGGCCCTCGACCACGGCGAGGTACTCCTTGTGCACCTCTCCGGACTGGAAGGCGCGCATCAGCGCCCGCGAGGCCTCGGCGCCGCGACCACAGACGAGGAGCCCGGAGGTCTCGCGGTCCAGGCGGTGAGCAGGGTCCGCCCGCAGCAAGGGCCCGTGCTTCCGTTCCAGGAGCTTGACCAGCGTGTTGTGGTGGTACCGCGCGGTGGGGTGGATGGGCAGGCCGGCCGGCTTCTCCAGCACGAGCAGGCTCGGGTCGAGATGGAGCTCGACGACGTCCTGCGGCACCTCGGGCTCGGCCTGTGCACGGCGGCGCAGGGTGAAGGTGAGGCCGGGCTTCACCCGGGTGCTGGGCTTCAGCGGTCGGTCCGAGACCAGGCTCCGCTCGAGGATGCGCTGCACGCGCGTCCGGGAGAGCCGGCGGATCTTCTCGCAGAGGTAGCGGTCCAGCCGCCAGCCGGCGTAGTTGGGCTCGACGGTGAAGGTCACGTCGACGAAGCCCGGATCGGGCGTGAGGCTGGGAAACATGCCGTGGCCTCCCCTCTCTAGCGGCTTCTGGGGCGGAGGCTCAACGGGGGGGCGTCGCGGACGCGGTGGTGTCACCGGTGAGGTAGCGGCTGAAGAAGCGGGTCATCTCCACCGAGGCGCGGATCCGGTTGGGCAGCTTGCGGAACCCGTGCCCCTCGTCCGGGAACAGCACGTACTCGACGGGCACGCCGTTCTTCTTGAGCGTGGCCACCACCTGTTCGGCTTCCACCACCGGGACGTTGGTGTCGTTCGCGCCGTGCAGGACGATGGTCGGGGTCCGGATCCGGTCGAGCTTGTGAATGGGCGAGAGCTGCTTGAGCAGCTCTGGCTGGGTCTTCGGATCGCCGTACTCCACGGTGGAGATGGCGGCCATCCACGGCTCGGTGTCGCGGAAGAAGGTCTCGAAGTTCACGATGCCGAAGAGATCCGCGCCGGCGGCGAACAGGCCCGGGAACTCGGTCAGGCCGGCCATGACCATGTACCCGCCGTAAGAGCCGCCCATCACCCCCAGCCGCTTCGGATCTCCGACGCCCGACTTCACCACCCAGTCCGCGCAGTCCTTCAGGTCCTTCACCGCCTCCACCCGCAGCGCTCCGTCGTCGAGGCTGAGGAAGCGCTTGCCGAAGCCGCGGGAGCCGCGGATGTTGGGCGCGAACACCGAGATCCCCTGCGCCAGGAGCACCTGGTAGTCGGAGCGGAAGACCGGCAGCTCCTGGCCCTCGGGCCCACCGTGGAAGGAGAGCACCACCGGACCGGGGCCGCGCTGCCCCGGCGCACGGTAGAGCCATGCGGACAGCGGGAGCCCGTCGTGGGCCTCGAAGCGGACGAGCTCGGGACGGACCAGCCGCTCGAGCGGGACGCCGGGGTGCGCGCTGCGGGTGAGCTGGCGCAGCCGGCCGCTCTGGCCGTCGAGGAGCCACACGTCGGTCGGCCGGTTCGCCCCGGTCGCGGCGAAGGCCCACAGACGCCCGTCGCGTGAACGGGACATCCCGCCGACCACGTCGAAGGGCGCGCCGGTGACCGGACGGCTGCGTCCGGTCGCGAGGTCCAGCAGGGCGAGCTCGGACCGTCCTGCCACGTTCCACACCAGCAGCGCACGCTTGCCGGCCTCGTCGACCTCGAAGCTCTGCAGTCCGGCGTCGGGGCGGGCAGCGACGACCTCGATCGGACCCGGGCGACCGTCGGTGCCGAGGCGAATCCGGGCGAACGCGGGCAGGTCCCGATCCTTGTCGCTGGAGAGCCACACGGTTCGCCCGTCCGGCGAGAGCCGCCCGTCGAAGTTGCCGGGCCCCTCGTGTGGCGTGAGCAGGGTCTCCTCGCGCGAGCCGAGGTCGTAGAGGAGCAGGTCGTTGCTCCCGCGGGAGACCAGCCGGCTCACGAGGAGCCGCCGGCCGTCGCGGGCGACGTCGTCGGCGCCGTTCATCCCCTTGCCGGCGTAGGCCGGCGTCCCCAGGGCCTTCGCGCCCGTTGCCAGGAGATAGATGTCGGTGGAGGCGGGCTCGCGCTGGTTGCTCGTCACGACCAGCGCCCGACCGGCGTGATCCCAGCCCATCAGCTGGTTGGTCTCCTTTCCCCCGGGGGTCAGGCGTTCGGCCTCCGAGCCGTCGGGCCGCATGCGCCAGATCTGCTGGTTCATCCCGCCGCCAGGGGCGACCTGCACGGCCAGCCAGTCACCCGCCGGCGACCAGTCCACGGCCGTGACCGGGTCGTCGAAGCTCGTGACCAGCTCCGGCCAGCCACCCTGGGTCGAGACGGTCCAGACCTGGGGCGATCCGGTGATGGTCGACAGGTAGGCAACCCGCTTGCCGTCGGGCGACAGGCTCGGCGAGGACGAGGTGCGGATCCCGATCAGCGCACGCACGTCGCGCTCGAGTGACGCGCCGGGCTGTGGCGCGCTGGCGGCGAAAAGGAGGAGGGCGAGCAGGGACATGCCGGCGAGGCTACTCAGGGCACGGGAGATCGGAGGGCCGATGCGGCGAGCGGCACCGGACCCCCAATGTGGCCGCCACGCACGCGAGGCCTGAAAGCCCGTCCACCAGGCAGGACGGCTCCTTCCCGGCGGCTAGCACTGTCGGTTGGCAGACCGTGTCCGGCGCCTGGCAGTCGCACCTCCCGCTGGCGACATGGGCGCCGGCGGGGAGACGCCTTACCTCAGGAGGCGTGCAGGGGAGCGCAGGCACACACGGCGAGCGAAGAACGGTCCTCCTGGTCGAGGACGACGATGACGTGCGCGAGGCGGTGGAGCAGATCCTCACCGAGGAGGGCTTTCTGGTCGTCTCCGCCACGGATGGAGGCGCGGCGCTGGAGATGCTCGCCGGGGGGCACCACCAGTTCTGCAGCATCATCCTGGATCTCCTGATGCCGGGTGTGGACGGGCTGGAGTTCCTGGACCGAGCACGTGACCAGCTCCACAGCATCCCCGTTCTTCTCTTCTCCGCGACGCTGCTGCCGGCGCGAATTCGCGACGACCCGCAGGTGACGGACCTCATCCCCAAGCCTGTCGATGCGGACGTCCTCGTGGAGAAGGTCCGGGCCCACTGCAGCTGAGGCCGTGCTGCGTCTATCGGTGCAGCCAGTTCCTGAGCGTGGCCAGAAGCTGGTCCGTGTTGACCGGCTTCGCCAGGTAGTCCGAGGCGCCCGCGTCGAGGCACTTCTCGCGGTCCCCCTTCATCGCCTTGGCGGTGAGGGCCACGATGGGCAGGCGGCGAAACGCCTGGTCGCGGCGGATGACCTGGATGGTCTGGAAGCCGTCCATCTCGGGCATCATGATGTCCATCAGCACCACCGCCACGCCGGGCGTGGAGTCGAGGAGCGAGATGGCCTCCCGTCCTGTCTGCGCGGTCAGCACGTCCATCCCGTGCCGCTCGAGGACGCTGCCCAGAGCGAAGATGTTCCGCACGTCGTCGTCCACCACGAGGACCTTCCGGCCGCGGAGGTCCTCGTCCGAGCGGTGCAGCTTCTCCAGCATCCTCTGCTTGTGCGGCGGGAGGTCGGACACCACCCGGTGGAGGAAGATGGCCGTCTCGTCGAGGAGGCGCTCCGGCGACTCCACCCCCTTGAGCACGACGGTGCGCGCCAGCTCTTGCAGCTGTCGATCCTCGTCCGGGCTCAGCTCGCGCCCGGTGAAGACCACCACGGGGAGGTCGGGCAGCGTCCCCTGATCGCGAATGCGGCCCAGCACCTCGAACCCCGAGATGTCGGGGAGCCGGAGGTCGAGGACCATGCAGTCCACCCGCTCCTCCCCGAGGATCTCCATCGCCCGGGCGCCGGTGCCGGCGGTGAGGATGTCGATGTCGTCGTGCTCCAGCAGCTCCTGGATGCTGGTGCGCTCGACGTCGTTGTCCTCCACGATGAGCAGCTTCCGCCGCCGTGGCGATGTGTACTCGCGGAGCTTCTCGATTGCCGCAGCCAGCCCCTCGGTGGTCGCCGGCTTGGTGACGAAGGAGAACGCACCGCGGCTGAGGCCGTGCTGCCGGTTCTCGTCCAGGGTCACCATCTGCACCGGGATGTGCCGCAGGTTCACGTCCTGCTTCATGTGGCTGAGCACGGTCCACCCGAGCATGTCGGGGAGGAACACGTCCAGCGAGACGGCGCCTGGACGAAACTCGCGGGCGAGCTCCAGCGCCTCGGTGCCCCGGGAGGCGATGAGCACCTTGAAGCCCTGACCGCGGGCCAGGTCCGCGAGGACGCGGGCGTAGTGCGGGTCGTCCTCCACCAGCAGCAGGCTGAGGTCTCCGGGCTGGAGATCCGCCCGGTCGTCCGGGACCGACTCCGGCGCGGTGGTCTCCACCACCCGCAGGCCCGAGATGGGACGCTCCATGAGAGCCTGCCGCGCCGGCTCGCGCAAAGAGCCGGACGGTCCCACGTAGCGGATGGGGAGGTAGAGGATGAAGGTGCTGCCCATTCCCGGCGTGCTCCGCAGCTGGATCTCGCCGCCGAGCAGGTTGGACAGCTCGCGGCTGATCGCCAGGCCCAGTCCGGTGCCCCCGTACTTCCGGGCGGTGCCGGCATCGGCCTGCTGGAAAGCCTCGAAGATGATCTTCTGCTTCTCGGGCGCGATGCCGATGCCGGTGTCCGACACCTCGAAGGCGACCACCATCGGCGACTGGTCGAGCACCGGGTGCTCGCTGGACCAGCCACCCTTGGCCGCGGACACCTTGAGGTGCACGCCGCCGTGCTCGGTGAACTTGAACGCGTTGGAGAGGAGGTTCTTCAAGACCTGTTGGAGCCGCTTCTGGTCGGTGTAGAGGCTCCGGCCGAGCTCGGGATCCAGCGAGACCTCGAAGGAGAGGGCGCGGGTCTCGGCGTCGTGGCGGAACGGACGGGCCACCGTGTCCAGGAGGTTGCTGAAGTACACGTCCGCCGGCTCGACGGTCACGGTGCCGGACTCGATCTTCGACAGGTCGAGAATGTCGGAGATGAGGTTCAGGAGGTCGGTGCCCGCGCTGTGGATGGTGCGGGCGAAGTCCACCTGCTTGGCAGTGAGGTTCTGCTCGGGGTTCTCCGCCAGCTGCTGGCCGAGGATGAGGATCGAGTTCAGTGGCGTGCGCAGCTCATGCGACATGTTGGCCAGGAACTCGGACTTGTACTTGGACGTGAGGGCCAGCTCCTCGGCCTTGTCCTCCAGCGCGCGCCGGGCCTGCTCGATCTGCTGGTTCTTCCGCTCCACCTCGGCATTCTGATCCGCCAGCTGTTGCGCCTTCTGGGCGAGCTGCTCGTTGGTCTGCTGCAGTTCCTTCTGCTGGGCCTGCAGCTCGGCTCCGATCTTCTGAGACTGCTCGAGCAGCGCCTCGGTCTTCATCGTGGCCTCGATGCTGTTGAGCACGATGCCGATCGAGGCAGTGAGCTGGTCGAGGAAGGCCAGGTGCGAGGCGGTGTAGCCGCTGAGTGAGGCGAGCTCGATGACCGCCTTCACCTCGCCCTCGAAGAGCACCGGGAGCACGATCACGTTCCTGGGCAGCGCGGTGAAGAGCCCCGAGCCCACCCGGGTGGTGTCCGGCGGCAGGTCCGTGATCAGCATCCGGCGCTTCTCCACCGCGCACTGTCCGATCAGGCCCTCGCCGAAGTGGAACAGCTTGGGGTGTCCGACGTTTCCGTCGTCCGCATACGCTGCCAGCAGCTTCAGCGAGGGCGTCTGGCCGGCGTCCACGTCCGTCGTCCGGTAGATGACGCCCTGGTGCGCGCTGATGAGCGGGCCCAGCTCGGAGAGGAGCAGCTGACCCACGCGGGTCAGGTCGCGCTGACCCTGCAGCATGCCGGTGAACCGCGCGAGATTGGACTTGAGCCAGTCCTGCTCCGTGTTCCGCTCGGTGGTGAGCCGGAGGTTGACGATCATCGTGTTGATGTTGTCCTTCAGCTCGGCCACCTCCCCGCGGGCGTCCACCTGGACCGACCGGGTGAGGTCGCCCTTGGTCACCGCGGTGGCCACCTCGGCGATGGCGCGGACCTGAGTGGTGAGGTTCGCCGCGAGGAGGTTCACGTTGCCGGTGAGGTCCTTCCAGGTGCCGGCCGCGCCGGGCACGTTGGCCTGACCTCCAAGGCGCCCCTCGACGCCCACCTCGCGAGCAACCGAGGTCACCTGCTCGGCGAAGGTGGCCAGGGTGCTGGTCATGTTGTTGATGGTGTCCGCCAGCGCCGCGACCTCGCCCTTCGACTTCACGGTGAAGTTCTGCTTGAGGTCGCCGTTGGCGACCGCCGTCACCACCTTGGCGATGCCGCGCACTTGCTCGGTGAGGTTGGCGGCCATCACGTTCACGGTGTCGGTGAGGTCCTTCCAGGTACCGGCCACTCCCGGCACCTGGGCCTGGCCGCCCAGCTTTCCGTCGGTGCCCACCTCGCGGGCCACGCGCGTCACCTCGGCGGCGAAGGCGTTCAGCTGGTCGACCATGGTGTTGATGGTCTCCTTCAGCTGGAGGATCTCGCCCTTCACGTCGACGGTGATCTTCTTGCTGAGGTCGCCACGGGCCACGGCGGTGGTCACCTCGGCGATGTTCCTCACCTGGGTGGTGAGGTTGCCGGCGAGGAGGTTCACGTTATCGGTGAGGTCCTTCCAGGTGCCGGCCGCGCCGGGCACGTTTGCCTGACCGCCGAGGCGCCCCTCGGTACCCACCTCGCGGGCCACGCGGGTCACCTCGCCGGCGAAGGAGCGGAGCTGCTCCACCATGGTGTTCAGGGTCTCCTTGAGCACCAGGAACTCGCCGCGCACGTCCACGGTGATCTTCTTGGAGAGGTCGCCGCTGGCGATGGCCGTTGCCACCTCGGCGATGTTCCGCACCTGGGCGGTGAGGTTCTTCGCCATGAGGTTCACGTTGTCGGTGAGGTCCTTCCAGGTACCGGCCACGCCGGAGACCTCGGCCTGGCCACCCAGCTTCCCTTCCGTGCCCACGTCACGGGCCACCCGGGCCACCTCGCTGGCGAAGGCGTTCAGCTGGTCCACCATGGTGTTGATGGTGTTCTTCAGCTCGAGGATCTCCCCCTTCACGTCGACGGTGATCTTCCGGGACAGGTCTCCCCGGGCAACGGCGGTCGTCACCTCGGCGATGTTCCGCACCTGCGCGGTGAGGTTGCCGGCCATGAAGTTCACGCTGTCGGTGAGCGCCTTCCAGGTACCGGCGACGCCAGGGACCTGCGCCTGACCGCCGAGGCGTCCCTCGGTGCCCACCTCCCGGGCAACGCGAGTCACCTCGCCAGCGAAGGCGTTCAGCTGGTCGACCATGGTGTTGATGGTCTCCTTCAGCTGGAGGATCTCCCCGCGCACGTCGACGGTGATCTTCCGGGACAGGTCACCACCGGCGATGGCGGTCGCCACCTCGGCGATGTTCCGCACCTGGCCGGTGAGGTTCGCGGCCATCGAGTTCACCGAGTCGGTGAGGTCCTTCCAGGTGCCGCCCACGCCCGGGACCTCGGCCTGACCGCCCAGCTTTCCGTCAGTGCCCACCTCGCGCGCCACGCGGGTCACCTCGGCGGCGAAGGCGTTCAGCTGGTCCACCATGATGTTCATGGTGTTCTTCAGCTCGAGGATCTCGCCCTTCACGTCGACGGTGATCTTCTTGGAGAGGTCGCCG
>Ga0081540_1001215_pt1 | contig 22492 bp, 21 predicted proteins | sample TabmetS2T1R1_FD_71024 | JGI IMG/M metagenome (GOLD analysis project Ga0081540, IMG submission 71024) | Tabebuia heterophylla rhizosphere microbial communities from the University of Puerto Rico - S2T1R1 | ecosystem: Host-associated > Plants > Roots > Rhizosphere ... | reverse complement strand
TCATCGTCCGCCTCGCGCCGGAGTACCGCAGGAGCGCGGAGGCGATCCAGAATTTGCGCATCGGCGCGCCCGGCCCGAACGGCACCGACCTAACGCTGCTGCTGACGCTCGTCTTCGCCATCGGCAGCGCCTACATGATCGGGCGCTACAGCCGGCGCCGCCTCCACCTGCGCCGCTAGCGCCAGGAGCCTGTGCGAGCGCGCCGCGGGGAGCCCGCGTGCGCCTCTGGGACGGCGTCCTTACCGCACCTGACCCCAGAGGTCGCGCATCGTGTCGCGGACGTTGCGGCACGCCGTGCGGACCGGGCGCGATCGCCGCGCGCGGTGGTCCGCGTTCCGACAACATGAAGGAGGTGATCAGACCTCGTCCTCGACCGTGCGCCCGTGCTCCTCGACACCTGCTGCGGGCGTCTCGCCGCGCGCGATGAGCACGTCGCGGATCGCGAAGTCGTAGACGAACGCGCCGATCAACCCGCCGAGGAAGGGCCCGACGATCGGTATCCAGAAGTAGGTGTTGACGTTGCCGTAGTCGCCGGGGATCGCGACCTTCCCCCAGCCGGCCACCAACGCGAGCATCCGCGGCCCGAAGTCGCGCGCCGGGTTGATCGCGTAGCCGGCGTTGGCGCCGAACGAGATGCCGATCGCGACGACGACGAAGCCCACGATCAGCGGCGCGAGGTTCGCTCGGACGGGCTGGTTGAACTCGTCGACCACCGCGAACACGAAGCCCAAGAGGAACGCCGTGCCAACGACCTGGTCGACGAACGGGCCCACCCAGTTGCCGAAGTACTTCGACGGGAAGGTCGCGAAGATCGAGTACGTCGGCACTGAGTCGGGATCGCCGCGGGAGATGTGGTTGGCGTGCTCGTAGGAGTCGATCGCGCCCTTGTAGACCGCGTAGACGAGGGCGGCACCCGCGAAGGCGCCGACCAGTTGGGCCGCGATGTAGCCCGGGACCTTGCTCCACGGAAACCCGCGCCGCGCGGCGAACGCCACCGTCACCGCCGGGTTGATGTGCGCCCCGCTGACACCGCCTGCCACGTACACGGCGAAGGTGACCGCGAAGCCCCAGCCCCACGTGATGAGCAGCCAGTCGCCGCTGGCCTGGAAGATCTCGGTCCCGCGGCCGGATTGGTTCAGCGCGGCCACCGCCATCGCGACGACGCCATCGCCGAAGCAGATGAGGATGAACGTCCCCATGAACTCGGCGACGTACTCGCCCGCCGTCGTCGCGCGCCACCCGGCGCGTCGTTGCCCGTGTACGGCCGCTGTCGCCATGAGCGCCTCTCTCGGATCGAGGTCTGCGCCTCGAAGCTAGGTCGGCCGGTCCGGGCCAACCAGCGAGACGGTCGGAATTCGGACCGTTCGCGCTGCAGACCGGGGCAGGGGCGGGGATCGTCAGGAGAGCCGATCCACTCAGGGGTTGATAGCCATGCTCCACGCCTTCGATGAGCTCCCCGCCGCATCGCTGCCCGGGCCTTCACGGCGGATCACGGTCGAGCCCATCCAGCGGCCCACGCAGGCGCCGCGCGTCGTGCCCCGGCAGCCGCCGGTGCTCCCCCGGCGCGAGCGCCCGCCCGCGCGCGAGCCGGCTCCGTCGCGGTGAGGGTTCCGTCGCGGTGAGCGACGCCTGCGCGCCCGACCTCGTCGAAGCGCTCGTCGGCTATCGGCAGTGGCGCCTGCATGACGGGATCCTGCACTCGGCCTTCGTCGACTACGAGTGGTCGCGCGGCATCAACACGGCGCGCTGCGACATCGATGCCCGCCACCGCGACCCGCCGCCGGGCCACGCGTGCGTGTGCGGGCTGCACGCCTGGTACCGGCCGTGCCCTCGCCTCGGGTACGCGACGCCAGAGCTCGTCGGAGGCGCGGTCGCGCTGTGGGGCGACGTCGAGCTTCACCCGACGGGCATGCGAGCCCAGCACGCGGCGATCGTCGCGCTCGTCCTGCCGTTGGCGCGCAGCAAGCGCCGACGCGTCGTCGGTGTTGCCGACGACCTCGAGGTCGAGGCCGTGCCGGCGCGCCACCTGACCGAGGTCGCGATGCACCACGGAGGGCTGCTCGCCGCGGGGATGGCGCCCCGTGCGATCTAGATCCTCGTCGTGCCGTCGCGCACCGGCGAGGCGATGTGGTATCCCGACCTAGTGGCCACGCTCTGCCACGTCCTGGTGAGCGACCCCGATCTGGGTAGCGGCCTGGACGATCGCAGGCTGCAGCGCGCCGAGCACGAGTGCCTGGCTATGGAGGTCGTCGTCGACGAGGGTCCATGGAACCCCGAGGGCGCCGAGGGCGAGGCCGCGCGCGACGGAGCCGGCCTGCTCATCCTCTCCGGCCTGCTCGTGCGGCGCGTCGGCGCGGAGGGCCGCTACGGCGCCGAGCTGCTGGGCCCCGGCGACCTGCTGCGCCCGTGGGAGCACGACGGCGAGGACGTCACCTTGCCGTTCGACACCGGCTTTCGCGTGATCGAACGCCTGCGATTGGCGATCCTCGACCCGAAGGCGACCGCGCGCATGGCGCCCTATCCGGAGGTCATGGCCGCCCTCGTCGGGCGCGCGATGCAACGCGCGCGCCACCTGGCGATCTCCATGGCGATCGTCCACTACCCGCGCATCGACCGCCGCGTGCTGCTCCTGCTCTGGCACCTCGCCGATCGCTGGGGCCGCGTCACGCCCCACGGGATCCGCATCCCGATGCGGCTCACCCACACGCTTCTGGCGGACCTCGTCGCCTCGCGGCGACCGTCGGTGACGACCGCGCTCGCGCAGCTCGAGGACGAGGGCCACCTCGCACGCGACGGCAACACCATGATCCTCGTGGGCGAGCCGCCGACGGACTTCCACGCGGTCGCCGAGACGCTTGCGCGGGAGTAGCGTCCAGACATGGCCACAGTGAGCGTCAGGTACATCGTCGACGACGTCGACGCGGCGATCGACTTCTACTGCGGGCGGCTCGGCTTCGACGAGGTCATGCATCCGGCCCCGGCCTTCGCGATGCTCTCGCGCGGCGACCTGCGGCTGGTGCTCAGCGCGCCGGGCGGCGGGCCCGGAGGCGGGCAGGCGATGCCCGACGGCTCGCTGCCCGAGCCCGGCGGATGGAACCGCTTCCAGCTTCAGGTCGACGATCTCGACGCGCTCGTGGGCGAGCTTCGCGGCCATGGCGCGCGCTTCCGCAACGAGATCGTGGAGGGCGTGGGCGGTAGGCAGATCCTCGTCGAGGATCCCGCCGGCAACCCGGTCGAGCTGTTCGAGCCCAAGCTCGACGAGGCGCGCCTCGCGCAGGGGTGACCGGCGACTTCATCGCAGCGGCGTGCGTGCCGCGCTGCGATCACGCGTCGGGCACCCTCGACGACGCCGACGCGATCCTTGCCGCGCACCCCGGCGTCGCCTGCGCCGACGTGCACTGCGCGGCGGTGCGGGGCGACGCCGGCGCCGTGCGCGGATGGCTGGCGCGCGACTCGCGCCTCGCCGTCGCGCGCGGCGGGCCCTACGACTGGGACGCGCTGACCTACCTGTGCTTCTCGCAGTACCTGCGCCTGCGCGGCTCGGAGGACTTCGTGCGCGCCGCCGAGGCGCTGCTCGACGCGGGCGCGGACCCCGGGACCGGCTTCTTCGAGCCCGGCCACCGGCCCGAGCCGACGTTCGAGAGCGCGCTGTACGGCGCTGCGGGCGTCGCCCATCACGCCGGCCTGACGCGGCTGCTGCTCGCGCGCGGCGCGGACCCCAACGCGGGCGGCGAGGTCGCCTACCACGCGCCCGAGGGCTTCGACGACGAAGCGATGCACGCGGTGGTCGAGAGCGGGCGCCTCTCCGCGGACGGCCTCGTCACCATGCTGCACCGCAAGCTCGACTGGACCGATCTCGGCGGCGTGCGCTGGCTGCTCGAGCACGGCGCCGATCCGAACGCGGTCAGCGCATGGGGCCATCGGGCGCTTCACCACGCGCTGGCGCGCGACAACCCGCCGGCGCTGCTCGAGGCGCTGCTGCACTTCGGCGCAGACCCGTCGCTCGCGGCACCGGGCGCCGACGGCCTGAGCGCGGTGGCGCTCGCGCAACGCGCCGGGCGTGACGACGCGCTCGCGCTGTTCGCGCGGCGCGGCTGACGGCGCCCGGCGCGCCGCCGGGCGGCTAGGGCTGCAGGTCGCCCTTGACGACCTTGAGCGCCGACACGGTCTTGACCGTCTTGGCGAACGAGAAGGCCGGGTTGAACGCGTTGGGGATCGGGTCCACGGACCCGTCGATGCCCTTGAGCTTGACCAGCGCGGCCGTGTAGGCGGCGTGGTTGGCCTCGACCGAGTGGATGGAGAGGGCGGCCTTCACGATGGCCAGGTTGTTGATGTACGGGCCGGCACCGGCGTAGGCGGCGGTGCCGACCGGCTCGATGGCGGCCGCCGTCTTGATGAACGTGCTCTGGTCGGCCAGGAGCTTGGCGACGGTGTCGGCGTCGACCGTCGGAGGCTTCACCGCCGCCTTGCCCAGGACCTTCTTGAGCGCGTCCACGTGGGCCTGCTCGTGCGCGGCCAGCTTCTTCGCCGCGCCGGCGATGTCGGCATCGGGGAAGTTGGCCTTGACCGCCGCGGCGTAGAAGGCCGCCTCGAGGTACTCGAGCGTCAGCGCGTAGTTGCCGATCCGCACGTCGTTGGCAGTCGGGGTGCTGCGCCGCCGGATCGACCTGGCCCCTGAGCGCGAGTACGCACCCTTCTGCGACGCGGTCGCCGAGGCGAGCGCGTCGAGCGGCGAGAGCAGGGCGCCGACGCCGAAGACGGCGGCGCCGCCGATCCCGGCCCGCTTGAGCAGGCTGCGCCGGGTCCCACTGGGATCCCACGCGCCCGCGTCGTCTGCGGCCTCACGGAGATCTCCGGAACGATCGAGCTCCTCGATGCTGATGTTGGTCATGCCAGGGCGTAGCGCGGCCCCCACGGCCGCGGATCACCGCGATGTCCGTCGCCGACCGAACTTGGCGCGCGGGCGGGCTAGACCGCGCGTGCCGCGCGCGGCGCAGCGGGCTGCTGGCGCGCCGGCTCGGACGACGGCGCGGCGGCGGGCGTCTGAGCCTGGGTGAGCGCTTCGAGCTGCGCGACACAGCGCTCGTCGAACAGCGTGCCCGCCCCCTCGCGCAGCAGCGCCAGCGCCCGGTCGCTCGTCCAGGCGCTTCGGTACACGCGCGGGGACACCAGGGCGTCGTAGACGTCAGCGACGGCGAGGATCCGCGTCTCGAGGTCCAGGCACGACCCGGCGAGGCGATCGGGGTAGCCGCTGCCGTCGAGGCGCTCGTGATGGCCGCGGACCCAGCGGCGGATGCGCTCGGGGTGGCCGAGCTGCGCAAGGAGCTCGTCGCCCCACACGGGGTGCAGGCGGATGACCGCCATCTCCTCGTCGGTGAGCTTGCCCGGCTTGGTGAGGATCGCGTGCGGCACCGAGAGCTTGCCGATGTCGTGCAGGATCCCTGCAAGCGCCAGCTCGCGCAGGCGCCCGCCGCGCAGCCCCAGCGACTCGCCGAGCGCGACCGCCCACGTCGCCACGCGGCGCGTGTGCTCTTCGGTCGAGCGGTCGTGATGATCGAGCTTGCGCAGCAGCGTACGCACCTCGCCGCCCAGGAAGGTCTCGGCCTCGGCGACCAGCCGCTCGGCCGGGAGGTCGCCGGCGGTCGGGTGCGACGGGGCGCAGCGGCGCGCGTCGAGGGCCAGCGGGATCCCGACGAGACCGACGCCGAGGAACTCGAGGAGGTGGCCCATCCACCAGCCCCACCCGCCGGGCGCCAGCAGGAGCGCCGGGTACAACGCGACGCCCAGCCACACCGACCCGATGACGACGAGCAGGTCGGTGGTGCGTCGCGTGAGCGTGTAGGTGCGCACCGCACGCAGCGCGATGACGAGGAAGAGGACGAGCCCGAAGATCCCCATCGCGTAGGCGTCCGGGTCCCCCGCCTTCGGCAGCGCAGGCACCGCGCCGGGGCGGAAGAGCACGAAGACCCCGGCGACCGCGAGCGCCGCCAGGGCGGCGGCCAGCACGCGAGCGATGACCCGGACGTTCTCCGGGCGCCGCACAGCGGGCAGCCCGACGAGCGAGAGGACCGCGGCGCCGACCGGCAGCGCGGTGCCGCCCGCGAGCGCAACCACCCCGTTGGGTCCGAGGATCACGCCCGGCGTGGACAGCCCATGGATCGTCAGCAGCAGGGTCATCGCGGCGAACGCGCCGCCCGCGACCACGGCACGGCCGTCGCGCGTGCGCAGCCCGCGGGCCATCAGCGCGGCACTGGCCGCCGCGGCGATCGACGCGCCGATCGCCATCACGAAGAGGTGCCCCTTTCCGCTGATCGGGGCGTTGCCCTCGTTGAGGAGGAAGTGGACGGCCGCAGCGGGCACGATCGCGCTGGCGGCGATGAGGAGGAGGTTCGACCCCAGGCGGCTGCGCAGGACCCTGTCCATCGAGGTCTGTGATCGGACATCGATCGGCGGACTTGACGTCCGGCGTGACGATGCAGCCGGGTGTCGGGCGGTATGAACCGATCATGGCTCCCGACTCCTCACTTCAGCTCGGCCGCTTCCCGCTGAACCCGGTCCTGCCGGCCAAGGACGGCGATCGCGCACGCGCCTTCTACCGCGACGTGCTCGGCCTCGAGCTGCTCTCGGGCCCGCAGGACGATCCCATGATGTTCGGCGCGGGCGGCGGCTCGACGCTGGTGGTCACCGAGATCCCCGGCCGCGAGCCGCCGCCCTACCCGGTCGTGAGCTTCCTCGTGGGGGGCATCGAGGAGCTCGTGGCCGAGCTGCGGGCGCGCGGCGCCGAGATGGCGCCGCTGCCCGAGGCGGCGAGCTTCGCGGGGGTCGAAGGCGCTCGCGGCGGGGATGTCGTGGACTTCGGGCCGGTGAAGTCGGCCTTCGTCCGCGACAGCGAGGGCAACCTGCTCGCCCTCAACGAGATCGTCGGTCAGCCGGTCGAGTGACTGGGCGTGGCGCGGGCGACCGGGCCGCCGTTCGCCGCGGCGGTGGCGGCGTAGACGGCCGGGAAGCCCTCGCGCCAGGTCGGGTAGCGCAGCGTCCAGCCGAGCTCGCGCTTGGCCTTCGCGTTGGAGGCGCCGCGGACCTCGGTGCCCGTGACCACGGCGGACTCGCCCGCGACCAGCCGCGCCAGCCAGCGCGAGAAGTGCCGCGGCGGCTTGGCGCCCAGCGCGTCGGCGAGCGCCGGCAGCCACTCTCGGACGGGCGCGGGCTCGTCGTCGACGATGTTGTAGACGGCCGGACCCTCGTGGTCGAGGGCCAGGACGGTCGCCGAGGCGGCGTCGTCGAGGTGCACGAAGCACAGCATGCCGCCGCCGTCTCCGACGACCGGGAACATCCGCTTGCGCACCAGCTCGGCCCAGCCGTCGCTGTCGGCCCCGTAGAAGGCGCCGTAGCGCAGCGAGATCCCGCCCGCGGCGGTGACCGCCGCGTCGACGTGGCGCATCGCGGCGTGGCTCTCGGTGGTGTTCTTCGGCGGGTCGGGATCGAGCGGATCGTCCTCGGTCTTCACCGGCCCGCCCACGCGCTCGTAGCGGTAGCTGGCGAAGCTCTGCGCGACGAAGCGCTGCACCTCGGCCTCGCGGGCGGCGGCCAGCAGCGCGTCGGTGCCCTCGGTGCGCAGGCGGTTGGTCTGCACGAAGGCCTTGTCGAGGCTGCGGCCGAACCGGGCGTTGGCCAGGGCGGTGGCCTCGTGGACGATGGCGTCGGGCCGGGCGCCGAGCACGGCCTTGCGCACGGCGCTCTCGTCGAGCAGGTCGAGGACCACGGGCAGCGCGCCGAGCGCTCGAACGCGCCGCGCCCCCGTCGACGAGGTCGTGGTGCCGACCACCTCGTGGCCGGCGTCGATGAGCTGGGGTACGAGACGACTGCCGATGGCGCCGGTCGCCCCTGCGACGAAGACTCGCATCAGATGGCTCCTTTGGTCACATCCCGCGGCGCTCGCGGGTCTACCTCGATGACACGGCGCGAAGGAGTGATGTGACATGGACGAACAGGAATGGCTTGCCCAGCGGTTCGAGGAGCACCGCCCGCGGTTGCGAGCGGTCGCCTATCGGATGCTCGGATCGGTCAGCGAGGCCGACGACGCCGTCCAGGACTCGTGGCTGCGGCTGGCCCGCACGAACGCCGACGAGGTCGAGAACCTCGGCGGCTGGCTGACGACGGTCGTCGCGCGGGTCTCGCTGAACATGCTGCGCTCGCGCTCGACCCGGCGCGAGCAGCCGATCGACGATGTCCACGTCCCCGATCCGATCGTCGATCCAGCCGACGGCACGAACCCGGAGCACGAGGCGCTGCTCGCCGACTCGGTCGGCCTTGCGCTGCTCGTCGTGCTCGAGACGCTCACCCCGCCCGAGCGCCTGTCGTTCGTCCTGCACGACATGTTCGCGGTGCCCTTCGACGAGATCGCGCCGATCGTCGATCGCTCGCCCGAAGCCGCGCGCCAGCTGGCCAGCCGCGCCCGGCGGCGCGTCCAGGGCGCCGCCCCCGCACCGGACGCCGACCTGGCCGAGCAGTGGGAGGTCGTCGACGCCTTCGTCGCCGCCGCGCGCAACGGCGACTTCGACGCCCTCGTGGCCGTGCTGGACCCCGACGTGGTGCTCAGGGCCGACGGCGGGAAGACCGGGCTCTCGCGCATCGCCCGCGGGGCCGAGACGGTGGCCAGCGGCGCGATCATGTTCCAGCGCGTCGGCCTGACCATGCAGCGGGCGCTCATCAACGGCAGCCCGGGAGCGGTGTCGTTCCGCGACGGCAAGCCGCTCTCCGTGGGCGCCTTCACGGTCCGGGGCGGAAAGGTGGCCGCGATGACCATCCTCGCCGACCCGGACCGCCTGGCACAGCTGGACCTGACGGTGCTGGAGGACGACTAGGCTCCGCCGCATGCAGACAGCGCGCTGGGCCACGTTCGACTGCTACGGCACGCTCGTCGATTGGAACGCAGGCATCTCCGATCAGCTCGCGCGCGTGCTCGGGTCGCGCGACCGCGACGCGCTGCTCGCGCGCTACCACGAGGTCGAGCCGCGCATCCAGCGCGAGCACCCGGACTGGAGCTACCGCGACGTCATGGCCGCGGTGCTCGCCGAGCTCGCAGCCGAACGCGGCGCGCAGGTGCCCGACGGCGAGCGCGATGCCCTGGGGCGCTCGCTGCCCGGCTGGCCGATCTTCCCCGAGGTGCCCGCGGCGCTCCACGAGGCGCGTGAGCGCGGCTGGAACCTTGTGGCGCTGACCAACAGCGACCGCGACTTCATCCGGGCGTCGATGGAGGCCATCGGCGTGCCATTCGACGGCGCGGTCGTGGCCTCCGAGATCGGCTCCTACAAGCCCGCCCATGGCCACTGGGAGTCCTTCTATGCGACGACGGGCGCGGACCCCGCCCGTCACGTCCACGTCGCGCAGAGCCACTTCCACGACATCGTCCCGGCCGGTGAGCTCGGCATCCCGTCGGTGTGGATCAACCGGCTCGGAGAACGCCTGGAGCCCCGCTCGACGCGTGAGATGAGCGATCTGACCGGCCTCGCCGACGTCCTCGACGAGCTCGTCCCGCCGTCCTGACGCGGCCTAGCCCTCGGTTCCCCTGGTCAGCTCGTCCGCGCTGCGGCGCAGGGTGTCCCACGACAGGCCTTCGCTGATCAGCGCGGGCACGCCGACGAGCAGGGCGGTCGCCACCTCGATGGCCTGCAGGACGATCCCGTACGCGAGCGCCTGGCCCTTGCCCACGCCGTAGGCGGCGAGGACGACGATGCACGCCGCCTGGAAGATGCCGACGTTCGACGGCGTGACCGGGAGGACGGCCGCGACGTTGACCGCGAGCAGGACGCCGGCGGCGGCCGCCAGGCCGGAGTGGTGCTCCAGGCCGAAGGCGACGAGCAGCGTGTAGCAGGCAAGCCACTGCAGCGCCCAGGCGGCGAGCTGGGCCAGCGTCGCGTGCACCGCGGGCCCAGGCCCGCGGAAGACGAACAGGCCGCGGCGCAGGTTCTCCATCTCGCCGGCGACGGCCCGTGCGAAGCGGCTCAGCGACCGGTTGCGCGAGAAGCGCAGGCGCCGGAACAGCGGCGGCGCCGCGACGATGGCCAGGGCGATGGCGGCCGGCACCGCCAGGACGACGAGGATCGCCTGCGTGTGATCTTGGAAGAGCCCCGCGCCGGCGACGACCCCGATCGCCAGCAGCCCGAGCGCGACGATGTTCAGCAGCGTCTGGGCGAAGACGGTGCCGGCGACGGTCGCGAACCAGCGGCGGACATCGCCCAGCCGGCGGCTGACGACGAACGCGCGCGCCGGCTCGCCCAGACGCCCGGGCAGCGCCGCCGACATGAGGACGCCGATCATCGTCGCGCGCCCGACCACCGCGCGGCTGGGCCGGGCGCCGGCGGCGCGCAGGACCGCGTACCAGGACTCGGCGCGCAGCACCATCGACAGGCACATGAGCACGAGCGCGACGAGCGCCCACCCCACGCTGACCGACAGCAGCGCGTCGCCGATGCGCGAGAGCCCGATGCGCTGCAGCGCCCACGCGGCGAGGGCGAGGCCCGCGAGCGAGAGCGCGACCAGAGCGACCCTGCGGGCGAGTCGCCGCCTGCGCCTCGTCGCCACCGGTGGCCTGGGCACGAGGCGCATGATGCCGGGGCGCCACCCGGCGCGCGCGGTTGGTGTCGGTTGCTGCCTACCGGCGCGGGCGGAAGGACAGCGGGGCGAAGGCACGCTGCGCCACCGCGGTGCGCGCGGGGTCGGTGAGCGTGGACTGCAGGCGCCGCGCCGCGTCGACGTGGTCGCCGGTCCAGATGACCCGCACCGCCGTTCCCATCGCGCGCGCGTCGCCCAGGTCGCCGTCGACCGCGGCGACGAGGCGGTCGTCGGCGGCCGGGTCGCGCGCGAGCGGCTCTGGGACCTCGCCTCGGCCGGTGAGGCTCGCCGCGAAGCCCTCGTACCACTGGCGCATCGCGTCCGTGCTCGCCAGCAGCTCGCCGCGGGCGGCGGGGCGTTCGCGATCGGGGTCGTCGGTTGCGCCCTGCCAGAGGTCGAGCACGGCGTCGCCCGCGAGGCGCAGCCCGACCACGCCGGTGACGAGGCTCGTCACGTCGGCCATCGGGAGCGGCTTGCCGCCGCGCTCGGCCAGGTAGTTGCGGAAGGTGTCGTCGAGCCGCCGCGCGGCGGCCGCCGCCTGGATCGCCTGCTCGGTCGGCGCCGGATGGGTCGCGACCCCGGCGTCGCAGCGGCCGAGCCCGAACTGCACCGCTGCGGCGAGGTAGCGCGCGCTGTCGGAGTAGGCCTCCGCCAGCGCACGGCCGAGCGCGGTCCCGGCGCCGCGCGGCCACAGCAGCACCCCGACGCCCAGGCCGATCGCGCTGCCGATCGCCACGTCCTCGATGCGCACGAGCCCGATCTTCCAGCCCTCGGGGGCGAGGATGTTGAAGAGGATCAGCAGGGTCACGGTGAACGCGGCCTGCCCCGCGGCGAACGAGACCGCCGCAGGCGCGAGGCCGGCGAAGAGCACGGCGACGGGGAGCAGGAACCACAGCAGCGTGGTGTTGGTCCCGATGAGCTCCACGAGCAGCGCGCCGATGACGAAGCCCACGAGCGTCCCGAGCAGTCCGCGCACGACGCTCTCGCCGGTGCTCAGTGCGTTGGAGCGCAGCATCGCCAGCGTCCCGAGGACGACCCAGAACGCGTGCTGGACCCCGCTGAGGTTCGCAACGAGGACCGCGAGCGCGAGCCCGACCGCGCCGCGGATGCTGTTCTGCAGCCACAGCGACTCGCGCTCGACGTGCGCGCCCGCGCGCTCCTGCGCCGCCGCCCACCTGCCGGACAGTCCCGCCGGCTGGCGGCCGAGCAACTGCGCCAGCCAGCTGCGCCGCTCGGCGGCTGCGGCAAGATCGATGTTGCCGGCGATCTGCGAGACGACGAAGCTCAGCTCCTGGGCGCGGAAGCTCGGGTCCAGCGACGAGATGAGGTCCCCGTCGGCCGGGACGCGCATCGTGCCGCGCTCGAGCTCGGCGAGCCGCTGCGTCAGCTCGTCCAGCGCGGCATGCAGCGCGCCGGGCGAGCCGCGGGGGTCGTCGATGAGGTCGGCGCCGCGCTCGAGCACCGCGGCGGCTGCCGAGCGCACGGCCTCCGCCCGCTCGTCGTCACCGGCGTGCATGTCGTCGGGCACGACGGCGTTGAGCCAGCGCAGCTCGTCGACGAGGCGAACGAGCGTCCGCGCCGCGGTGCTCAGCCCGGTGGGCCGGTACGGCGTCGCGTAGAACGCGTCGTGGAGGTGCTCCAGCGCCGCGTCGCTCTCGGGCTTGGCGTCCGGCGAGCGCAGGCGCGCGGCGAGCGCGCGCAGCGCTGCGATCGCCGAGCTGCGCACCGGGTTGCGGACGGGTGCCGGCCACAGCAGCGCGATGGCCAGCAGCGACGCGCCTCCCGCCATGCTCCAGCCCGCCACGCGGTCGGGGATCTGCGACGTGGGCCCCGGCAGCGAGACCGGCAGGATGAACGCGAGCAGCAGCGCGGTCGTCGCCCCCGCCAGCGCAGAGCTGACGACGCCCGCGAAGAGCACCCCGAGCCCCACGATCCCCATCGCCAGCGCCGCGGTCCATGCGGTCTGCGACGCGGCAGTGCCCACCACGACGAAGACCGCGCCTGTCACCACCAGCAGCGCCTGGTTCTGCAGCCGCACGCGCATGGGCCCGGGGAAGTCGACGAGCAGCAGCGTCGCGAACGAGCCGAACGCCGCGAAGGTCGCAAGCGCCGGGTTGCCGATGACCTCCGAGCCCAGCGCGAACATCGAGGGCATGACCAGCGCGGCCCGTCCGGCACGCCGGAGCGCGCCGAAGCCCGGGTCGTGGCGGCGCAGCCAGTTCATCGCCGGGGCGGCACGCTAGCGGCGCGGGGCGAGCACGGGGGAGCACGGGGGCGCCCAGCGCCGTCGCCGGCGGCCGTGCCGCCGCGCGACGGACGATGTCGATGCCGCGCGTGCGGCTCCGACCGTAGCGTGTGACCACGACCTCGGAAGGGAGCCACCGATGAAGATCCGCGCTCGCCTCGGCATCAGCGCCGACGGCTACGTGACGACGCCGAGCGGCTGGCCGGCGATGACGGCAGATCCGGCCTTCGTGTCCGGCGAGAGCCACGGCATCCGCGAGTTCCTCGCGGGCTGCGAGCAGGCGCTCATGGGCCGCACGACCTTCGAGCCGGCGCTCAGCAACGACCGCTGGCCCTGGCCCGGACTCGGGGTCTTCGTGCTCGCTTCGCGACGTCCCGAGGGCACGCCCGCCGACGTGGTCGTCGACGACGATCCGGCACGCCTGCTCGAGGCGATCAGAGCCGCCAACTGCGGCGGCGACGTGCACCTCATCGGCGGGCCGCACACGATCCAGACCTACCGCGCGCTGGGAGCCCTCGACGCGCTCGAGCTCGTCGTCCTGCCGATCCTCCTCGGCGGTGGCATGCGCCTGACCGATGGCCTGAGCCCGGACGCCGACCTTACCTTCGAGCGCTCGCGCGAGCTCCCCGGCGGTTCGGTCGAGATCGTCTACGGTGTCTCGGGCGACGCTGACCTGGCCGGCCGCGGCGACACCTGGGCGCCGGCCTCGCAGCGCCGCGGCGATCAGTAGTCGGTTTCGTTTGCGTGGTCCATGCCGAGGGCATCGAGAGCGGCGATGTGAGGTTGGGGACGAGTTCGTTCGCGAGGGCCAGTGGACACGGTCGGCGCACCGTCGTAGCGGTGGCCGCAGTGCTCGTGCTGCTGGCCGCGGTCGGCGCGTCCGCGAGCCGACCGCTCGACGGCGGCGCGCCGACGCCATCGCTCCCGATCTGGCCGCTCCTCGTCGTCGCCGGCGCCGGGCTCGTGCTCGGGTTGGCGCTCAGCGTCGCGATCCTCGGGGAACACGCCGGGGGGCGCGGCGGCCGACCGCAGCGGGTGCGTCCCGGACCGCTGACGCTGGCGCTGTCGCTCCTCGTCCCGGCGGCGATCATCGTCACCTTCCTGCATCCGGTGCGCCTGGACCGCGGAGCACGCCCGCGCCCGGTGGCGGTCGGCACGCACGAGGCGCGCCAGCCCCGGCCGGCCAAGCCGGGGCCAGACGCGGGCACCGGCGCGGCCGCGCTGGGCGCCGGCATCGCGGCGGGCATCGTCGGCATCGCGGCCTTCGCAGTGATCGCGGCCCGACGACGACGGGCTCTGCCCGGCCTGGACGCCCGGGCCGCGGTCGCCGCTGGCGCCGACGAGGCGATCGCCGAGATCGCGATCCCGGCCGACCCTCGGGCGGCCGTGCTCGCCGCCTATGCGCGGATGGAGGCCGCACTGGCCGGCGCAGGTCTCGGCCGCCGTGACAGCGAGGCGCCGCGCGAGTACCTCACGCGCTTCGAGACCGCCCTCGGAGCGGGCCGGGGGCCCGCCGAGCGGCTGACTGCGCTCTTCGAGCGAGCGCGATTCAGCCCGCACACGATCGACGAGCGGTTGCGAGCCGAGGCGCTCGACGCCCTGACCGCGCTGCGAGCCGAGCTGGAGCCAACCGGATGAACGTCGCGCTCGCCGTCCTCGCGTCGCTGGTCGTGGTGGGCGCGGCTCGCGCCCTGCTCGATGCCCTGCCGACAGCGCGCCATGGCCACCGTCGCACCGGGGCAGCCGATGACGACCCGGCCGACCTCGCCCGCATCGGCCGCGCAGTGGCCAGCGGCACGGCGAGCGCCGGCGACCTGCACCTGCGATTGCGGCCGATCCTGCGCGACGTCGCGACCGACGGGCTGCGCCGCCACGGCGTCGAGCTCGACGGCGACCCGGCCCGAGCGCAGGAGCTGCTCGCACCGGCGACGTGGGAGATCGTGCGTCCGGACCGCCCAGCGCCCGCGGATGCCTTCGCCCCCGGGCTGCGGGCTGCCGAGCTCGACGTCATCATCGACGACCTGGAGGCGCTCCTGCGATGACCGCTCCCGAGCCACGCCACGTCGCCGCGCCGTCCGAGGCCATCCTCGACGAGGTCGAGCGCGCGGTCGTCGGCAAGCGCGGCGTGCTCGAGCTCGTGCTGCTGGCGATCCTGGCCGACGGGCACGTGCTGCTCGAGGACGTCCCCGGCGTGGCCAAGACGCTCATCGCGCGGTCGTTCGCCGCTGCGACGGGGCTCGGCTTCGCCCGCGTGCAGTTCACGCCGGACCTGCTCCCGTCCGACATCACCGGCTCGTCGGTCTTCGACCAGCGCAGCGCGACCTTCACGTTCCAGCGCGGGCCGGTGTTCACCAACCTCCTGCTCGGCGACGAGATCAACCGCGCGCCACCCAAGACGCAGGCCGCGCTGCTCGAGGCGATGGAGGAGCGACAGGTCACCGCCGACGACGGCACCCACATGCTCGAGCCGCCGTTCCTCGTTCTGGCGACACAGAATCCGATCGAGTACGAGGGAACCTACCCGCTCCCGGAAGCCCAGCTCGATCGGTTCCTCGTGCGCCTGCGCGTCGGATATCCGAGCGCCGAGGACGAGCTGAGCATGCTCCAGGCGCGCGCTCGCCGCGGCACCGACGCGGTCGCCCTGAAGGCGATCGTCGACCGGCAGGGGCTGCGCACGCTCCAGGCTGCGGTCGAGGCGGTGCACGTCGGCGACGCGGTCGGCCGCTACATGGTCGACCTCGTCACTGCGACGCGCGAGAGCTCCGAGGTCGAGGTCGGCGCCAGCCCGCGCGGATCGCTTGCGCTGCTGCGCCTGGCGCGAGCCCGCGCCGCCATCGAGGGCCGCGACTTCGTCGTGCCCGACGACGTCAAGTCGGCCGCGGTGCCGGCGCTCTCGCACCGGCTCGTCCTGCGACCCGAGCTCTGGGTGCGGCAGATCGACGCCGACGACGTCGTGCGCCGCATCCTGGACGCCGTTCCGGCCCCACCCGCGATCGAGCCCGGCGACGGTGAGCGTCCACGGATCGCCGACGCTGGTTAGCGCCGTCGTCCTCGGCGCGGCCGCGGCGCTGGCCGCAGTGATCGCCGGCGAGCCCGCGCTCGCCGCGCTCGGCGCGCCCTTCGCCGTGGCCGCGGCTTCGGCGTTGGCGCTGGCACGCGACCCGCGCGTGCGCGCCACGGCCACCGTCGAGGCGGATCGGGTGCTCGAAGGCGAGACCGTCATCGTGCGCTACGAGGTCTCCAGCAACGCCGGCGCGGATTGGCTCGAGCTGCGCCCGACGCTCCCGACGGGCTTCGAGGAGGCCGAGCCGTCGCTCGGCGCGCGCGTCCTGCGCCTGGCGCCCGGCGAGCCGCGGACGATCGAGCTCTCGCTGCGCGCGACGCGCTGGGGTGGCGCGATGGCGGGCGCAGCACGGGTGCGGGCGACCGGTCTCGTCGGCGGGGTCTGGTTCTCCGGCTCGCTTGCCGGCAGCGTGCCGGTGCGAGTGCTCCCGGCGATCGGGCGCCTGCGCAGGCTCGTGGCGCCGGTGCGCACCCAGACCGCAGTCGGCCCGCGGCGCTCCTCCGCGCGAGGCGAGGGCCTCGAGCTGGCCGACGTCCGACCGTGGGTCCCCGGGGACCGCCCGCGGCGGCTGCATTGGCGCGCGACGGCGCGCCGCGGATCGCCCTACGTGGCCGACCGCCATCCGGAGCGGTCGGCCGACGTCCTGCTCTTCCTGGACACCTTCGCGGACTTCCCGGGACGCCGCGAGCGCGCACTGACCTACGCCGTGCGCGCCGCGACCGCTCTTGCCGACGCCCACCTGCGTGCGCGCGATCGCGTGGGAGTGGTCAGCTTCGGCGGCGCGCTCGACTGGCTCGCGCCGGGCAGCGGGATCCGCCACGCCCTGCACGTCGCCGACGCCCTGGCGACCAGCGAAGTCGTCATGACCTACGTGGCGCGCGACCTCGAGGTCGTACCGCCGGCGATGCTGCGGCCGCGCGCGCTGATCGTCGCCATCACGCCGCTGCTCGACGAGCGCAGTGCGCGGGCGCTTCTCGACGTGTGCGCGCGCGGGCACGACCTCGCGGTCATCGAGATCGACGTGCCCGCCCTGCGCGGCGGCGCGCGAGACGCGGCCATGCGGCTGTGGGCGCTGCGCCGCGCGGCCATGCGGGCACGCCTGGGCGACCTGGGCGCCACCACGGTGACATGGGACGGCGAGCGGCCGCTCGATGAGGCGCTGCAGGAGGTGATCGCATTCCGGCGCGCTTCGAGGCTCGCCGCGCGCAGCTGGCGCTGACGCTGGGCTCGATCCTCGTCGCAAGCGTCGTCGCGCTGAGCGCCGTGCTCTCTGCGCCCACGGCCGGCGGCGTGGCGCTGGCGATCGCCGGGCTGGCCCTGCTGGCGGTCCGCCATCCGCTCGCGCTCGTCGCCGCCGTCGTGGCGCTTGCCATCGCCCTGGCCGTCGCGGTCGACCAGGGCGCCTCGGCGTCGGCGGCGCCCCTGTGGGGCGCGGGGCTGCTGACGGCCGCGCACCTCGCCGAGCGCGCGGGGGACCTACCCCACGACGGCCAGATCGAACTCGACGCGCTCGTGGCGTGGCTCGCCGCGCTCGGCACGCTTGCGGGTCTCGGACTGGCCGCCGGCGCGCTCGTCCTCCTCGCTGCCGGCACGAACCTCGGCAGTGCCGGGGCCGGCCTGGTGGCGGGTGCGCTGCTGGCCGTCCTTCCGGCGGTCCTGGCGCGGAGCGCTACTCGACGAGGAGGGTGACGATCTCGTAGGGCCGGTAGGGAACCTCGATCGTGTCGCCTTCCACGTCCGCGGGATCTCCGGGGTCCTCGAGGAGGTTGGCGAAGCGGGCCGCCCGGACGGGGAAGCCCAGGCACAGGCGGGCGGCGCCGCGGGCGCCGTGGGCTTCGTAGAAGCGGACCACGAGGGCGTCGGAGTCCTCGGCGCGCTTGATCGTGTCGAGGACGAGGTTGGGATCGTCGACGCTGGCGAACGAGCGCGGCGCGGCGCTTCCGCGCGCCCACAGCAGCGGCTGGTTGAAGCGGCGCGCCTCCGCGACCACGTCGCCCTCGCGCCAGCCGCCGAGGTGGGGCATCAGCGCGTAGGCGAAGCCGTGCTCGCCCTGGTCAGCGTGCGGGTCGGGCGCGGTCGGCGCGCGCAGGAGGCTCAGGCGCAGCGTGCCCTCGAACGCGCTGTGGCCGTATTTGGAGTCGTTGAGGACGGCGACGCCGAAGCCGTGTTCGGAGAGGTCGGCCCAGCGGTGGCCGGGCACCTCGTAGCGGGCGAGATCGCCGGGCGTCGAGTAGTGCGTCGGGCGCTCGGCGTGGCCGAAGGGCATCTCGTAGGTCGCGTGGCCCGCGTGGACGCGCAGCGGGAAGGCCGCCTTGAGCATCCGGTGGCGCTCGCGCCAGTCGACCTCCGTGTGGAACTCGAGGCGCACGGCGCCGGCGTCGAGGCGGACCGTCTGCGCGAGCCGGCTCCGGCGGCCGATGGCATGCTCGAAGGCCAGCTCGGCGCGCAACGGGTCAGCGCGCGCGATGCGTGCGCTGTGCGCGCCCGCGCAGGGCCGGCCGGTCTCGAGGTGGAAGGGGTCCACGTCCCACGCGTCCCATCGCAGGGGCCGGTCGTCGTAGAGCTCGAAACGGTTGGCCGGCGCGGCCAGCGCTTCGCGCCCGCCGTCTGCGAGCGCCAGGCTCGTCACCGTCCCGTCGCGCGCCACGCGGGCCCGCAGCCGGCCGTTGTCGAGCACCCACCCGTCGCCGTCCTCGTCGATGTGCACGGGCTCGGCCGTCGACGGCACGACCGCGCCGACCCCATATGGCGGCGCGCTGACGAAGGCCAGCTCGCCGCTCGGCAGCTCGGCGACCTCCTCCCGCGGCGCGCCCACCGTGTTGATCGGCACGTGTGCATCGCCCGCGCCGGCCAGCACGCCGGCGGCCGCGCCGGACAGCTCACGCGCGCCCCGCTGCACCCGCGCGAGCTGCTCGCGGGCAGCGACGTAGACCTCGCCGATCGACGACCCGGGCAGCACGTCGTGGAACTGGTTGAGCAGCAGCAGGCGCCAGAGCACGGTCAGCTCCTCGCCCGGGTACGCGCTCCCCGCCGTCCGCGCCGCCAGCGCCGCGAGCACCTCGGCGTCGTGGAGCGCCGCCTCGCAGCGCCGGTTGGCGCGCTTGACCGCCGCCTGGGTCGTGTAGGTCCCGCGGTGGAACTCGAGGTACAGCTCGCCGACCACCACCGGCAGCTCGCCCACGTCCTCCTCGAGCAGGTCGAAGAACTCGCGGGCGGTGGTCAACCGCGTGCGCGGCGCCCCCTGCAGGTCGCCGACGCGGCGCAGCGTCTCGAGCATCTCGGGCGTCGGCCCGCCTCCGCCGTCGCCGTGGCCGAACACGAGCAGGCTGTGGCGCGAACGATCGTGGTCCTTGTAGTTGCGCGCGCTGCGGCGTAGCTCGGCGACGCTCACCTCGGCGTTGTAGGTGTCGGCCGGCGGGAAGTGCGTCGTGATCCGGCTGCCGTCGAGCCCCTCCCAGGCGAAGGTGTGGAAGGACAGATGGGTGAACCGGTTCCACGAGAGCTTCTGGGTCAGGAACCGCGTCATCCCGGCGCCGCGCACGATCTGCGGCAGCTGGTTGGCGTAGCCGAAGACGTCGGGGTTCCAGAACTCGCGCACGCGCCCGCCCAGCGCGGAGGCGAAGAAGCGCTGGCCCTGCAGGAACTGGCGGACCAGCGACTCGCCGGCGGGCAGGTTGCAGTCGGGCTCGATCCACGTCCCGCCGACCGGCACCCACTGCCCCTCGCGAACGCGCCCGCGGATCTCCTCGTAGAGCGCGGGGTCGCGCTCCCGGACCCACGCGTAGTGCTGCGCGCTGGAGCACGCGAAGCGGTGCTCGGGGTAGTCGCGCATCAGCGCCAGCTGCGTGGTGAACGTCCGCTGGGCCTTGCGCCACGTCTCGGCCAGCGGCCACAGCCAGGCGGTGTCGAGGTGGGCGTGGCCGACCGCGCCGATCTCGTGGGTGCGCGTCGCGTTGCGGTGCGCCAGCAGCGGCGCGAGGATGGCGCGCGCCTGCGCCCAGGTCGCGCGGTCCTCCGCGTCCCAGGCGTTGTAGAAGCGGTTGAGCTCGGACAGCAGCTCGCCGGCCCACGACGCGTCGAGCCCGGCCGCATGCTCGGCCTCGAGCTCGGCGAGCACGCGCACGTCGTGCAGCAGCTCCCACGCCTCGCGATCGAACCGCGCGACCTCCGCGCGGCGCAGCTCGGCCGGGAACTCCTGGTCCTGGCCCTGGATCCCGAAGTACGCGTTGCAGGCCACCTCGAGCTCGAGCTCGATCCGCTCGCCGGCGTGCGCCGCCGCCGCCAGCGGCGCGACCGGCCGCTCGTACTGGCCGGTGACGAGGCCCTGGACCGGCCGGCCGCCGAGCCACAGCGTCGACTCGGTCCCCGTGTCCCAGATCAGGTCGACGCGGCTGCCGGCCCACGCCTCGGGGACGGTCGCCGCCGCCCGCACCCAGTACGTCGCCCATGGCGGCCCGAGCCGGTCGCGCAGACGCGCCGGCCGGTATTCGAGCCCCTGCGCCTCGGCGTGGCCGATCCGGTCGACCGGGCCGGCGATGCGCAGGTCCTCCAGCGGCCGGCGCTGCGCGTGGACGAGCTCGCGCAGCCGGCCGACGGCCTGCGCGATGCGCCCGCGCGTGTACTCGGGGTAGCGATGCATCCGCGTAGAGTCGCGCGTCTCATGTCCTCGCCGATCGGACGTGGCTCGGACGAGATCCTGCGTGAGGGTGTCGATTCGGCGCGCGCTCGTTCGTCTCTAGACGCGACCATCCCAACAAGGAGGACGCGATGAAGTACATGATCCTGATCTACCAGGGCACCACGCCGGTCCCGGGCACCGACGCCTGGAACGAGCTCACGCCCGAGCAGCAGGGCCAGGTCTACGCTGACTACCAGGCCGTCAACCAGACGCCGGGGTTCACGGCCGGCGAGGGCCTCGACAGCCCCGAGACCGCGACCACCGTGCGCGTGCAGGACGGCCGGACCCTCACCACGGACGGCCCGTTCGCCGAGCTCAAGGAGGCCATCGGCGGCTTCGCGTTCCTGGAGGCCGACAACCTCGACGCCGCGATCGATCTGGCCTCGAAGATCCCCGCCGCACGCATGGGCGGCGCGGTCGAGGTGCGCCCGATCAAGGAGTACTAGCGATCCTCGAGCAGGCCTTCCGCGAGCAGTGGGGACGCGTCCTCGCTGCGCTCATCGGCTTCCTCGGCGACTTCGACCTCGCCGAGGAAGCCACGCAGGAGGCGTTCGCGATCGCCGCGGCGCGCTGGCCCCGGGACGGCGTCCCGACCAACCCGGGCAACTGGCTGGTGACGACCGCGCGCAACCGCGCGATCGACCGCATCCGCCGCGATCGCACGCTGGCGGCCAAGACGCGGCTGCTCGAAGTCCCCGAGGCCGTGGAGGACCGCATGGACCTGGACGAGACGTTCAAGGACGAGCGTCTCGAGCTCGTCTTCACCTGCTGTCACCCGGCGCTGGCGACCGAGGCCCAGGTGGCTCTCACCCTGCGCACGCTGGGCGGCCTCGAGACGCCCGAGATCGCGCGCGCGTTCCTCGTCCCCGAGGCGACGATGGCCCAGCGCCTCGTGCGGGCCAAGCGCAAGATCCGGGCGGCGGGGATCCCGTTCCGCCTCCCGCCGGATCACCTCCTGCCGGACCGCCTCGCCGCGGTGCTGGCCGTGGTGTACCTCATCTTCAACCAGGGCTACGGTGGCCGCGTCGATCTCGCGACGGAGGCGATCCGGCTCGGCCGCGCGCTGGCCGAGCTCATGCCCGACGAGCCCGAGGTCCACGGTCTGCTGGCGATGATGCTGCTGCACGACGCCCGCCGCGAGGCGCGCGTCCGCGAAGGCGAGCTCGTGCTGCTCGCCGACCAGGACCCGTCGCTGTGGAACGCACGCGAGATCGCGGCCGGGCGCGCCGCGCTCGACCGCGCGCTGGTACTGGTAGGCCGACTCGTGAATCTCTTTCTGCGGGAAGCCGGCTTCGACGGCTTCGATCATTCCGCCCATCGCGTCGATCTTGCGGAAATAGTCCCAGGCCTCTTCTTCGAGTTCGCTGGTCAGCTTCTCGACGAAGTACGAGCCGCCGAGCGGGTCGACGGTGTTGGTGGCGCCGGTCTCGTGCGCGATGATCTGTTGAGTCCTGAGAGCGATCAGCGCCGCGCGTTCGGTCGGGAGGGCCAGCGCCTCGTCGTAGCCGTCGCAGTGCAGCGATTGCGCGCCGCCGAGCACGGCGGCCAGGGCCTGGATCGCCACGCGCGAGATGTTGTTGATCGGCTGCTGCACCGTGAGGCTGACGCCGGCGGTCTGCGCGTGGAAGCGCAGTTGGTGTGAGCGCGGGTTCTTCGCCTTGAACCGCTCGGTCATCACCCGGTACCAGATGCGGCGCGCGGCGCGGTATTTGGCGATCTCTTCGAAGAAGTCGTTATGAGCGTTGAAGAAGAACGACAGCCGCGGCGCGAACTCGTCGACGTCGAGGCCGGCGCGGACGCCGTATTCGACGTACTCGATCCCGTCGCGCAGCGTGAAGGCCAGCTCCTGCGCGGCGGTAGCCCCGGCTTCGCGGATGTGGTAGCCGGAGAT
>Ga0081540_1001214_pt1 | contig 22508 bp, 16 predicted proteins | sample TabmetS2T1R1_FD_71024 | JGI IMG/M metagenome (GOLD analysis project Ga0081540, IMG submission 71024) | Tabebuia heterophylla rhizosphere microbial communities from the University of Puerto Rico - S2T1R1 | ecosystem: Host-associated > Plants > Roots > Rhizosphere ... | reverse complement strand
GTTCGTCGAGCAGTTCGGCCTGGTGTGGACCCCGCTGACGACGCAGATCGAGCCGCACGACTGGCAGGCCGAGCTCTACGCCGACGTGGCGCACGCCAACCGCGTGCTGCACAACCTCTGCACGGATGTCTGGAGCTACATCTCGCTCGGGTACTTCACCCAGGTCCTCGATCGTGGCGGCCGGGGCACGGTGGGGTCGAGCACCATGCCGCACAAGGTGAACCCGATCCGGTTCGAGAACGCCGAGGCGAACCTGGAGCTCAGCAGCGGGTTGTTCGACGTGCTCGGGTCGACGCTGGTCACGTCGCGGCTGCAGCGCGATCTCACCGACTCCACGACGCAGCGGAACATCGGCACCGCGTTCGGCCACTCGCTGCTGGCGGTGGACAACGTCCGCCGCGGCCTGGCCGGCCTGGCCGCCGACCCGGCGGCGATGGCCCGGGACCTGGACGCGAACTGGGAGGTGCTCGGCGAAGCCGTCCAGTCCGTGATGCGCGTGTACGGCCTCGAGCAGCCGTACGAGCGCCTGCGGGAACTGACCCGCGGCCGGCGGGTCGACGCCCGGACCGTGCGGGCCTTCGTGGCGAGCCTCGACCTGCCGGCCGACGCGAAGCAGCGACTGCTCGCGCTGACCCCGGCGACCTACGTCGGGTTGGCTGCCGAGCTCGTGGACGAGTTCGTGGCTGCCCCGTCTCCCTCGTCCCGGCTCGACGAGGGCCGCGTCAGATCGGGTCTCGCTGGATCGGGCACGACATGCAGCGCGGACCGCCGCGGCCGCGGCCCAGCTCCGAGCCCGCGATCGCGATGACCGTGATCCCCTCCTCGGCCAGGAAGCCGTTGGTGACGGTGTTCCGCTCGTAGCCCACGACCACGCCGGGCTCCAGCGCGAGGAAGTTGTTGCCGTCGTCCCACTGCTCGCGCTGCGCCCCCCGGGCGTCGATCGGCGCCCGCAGCAGGCGCACCTTCTCCAGCCCCAGCTCGTCGCCCAGGACGGCGAACGGCTCGAGCGTCTCGGTGATGACGAAGTCCCCGCCGGAGTCGTTCCCCGAGCTCGCGGCCCGAGCCGGGCGGAGCGTCCACGCCCGCGGCTCGTCGGGCAGGTACGGGTACATCGAGAACGCGTCGACGTCCACCATGGTCAGCGCGGTGTCGAGGTGCATGAAGGCCCGCAGGCGCGGGAGCTCGAGGACGATCACGACCCGGATCTGCCCGTCGGCGAACCACGCGTGAGCGGCGTTCTCGATGCCTTGCGGAGTGGTCCGTTCGCTCATCCCGACGAGCACGACGCCGTTGCCGACGGTGAGCACGTCGCCGCCCTCGATCGTGGCGTCACCGTGCGGGTCGTCGTCGTCCCCGTAGTAGGTGGTGGCGCCGGCGAAGAGGGGATGGAAGCGGTACACCACGCGCGAGTTCAGGGCCTCGCGACGCCGGGCCGGCATCGCCATCGGATTGATCGACAACCCGCCGTACACCCAGGCGACGTTGTCCCGCTGGAACAGTGTGTTCGGCAGCGGGGCGAGCAGCAGGTCGTCGGGCGCCAGGCTCTCCCACACCAGGCTGCTGATCGCGGGATTCGGCACGTCCTGCTTCAGCATGCCGCCGACGAGGCGCTCGGCCAGCCAACCGGCGTCGGCGTCCTCGATGACCTTGCGCAACGGCCGGTCGAGCGCGGGCCCGAACCGGGTCGCGGTCGCGAGCCGGTCCGCAAGGAAGTCGCGGGCCCCGGGGACGTCGAGCGCCTGCGCGAGCAACGTCGCGAAGGAGTGCACGGTGACGCCGTGCTCGGCCAGCCGCGTCGCGAAGGCGTCGTGCTCCTGCCGGGCCCGCTCGGCCCAGAGCACATCCTCGAACAGCAGGTCGTGGACGTTCGCGGGCGTCAGCCGCTCCAGTTCCAGGCCCGGCCGGTGCAGCACCACCTGCCGCAGCCGGGCCACTTCGGAGTGCACGCCGAGCCCGGCATCGAAGCGCGCTCCCGACGGCTCCGCCATCGATCGATCGTGCCTCCGCGCCCGGCCGCCCGCAAGATCGGGTGGGCGGGAGCGCAGGGGACAGCGGCGTGAACGGCACCGGGGACGGGCGCCGCGAGGGGGAGCGGGCGGCTGGTCCGGGAGCTCACGCCGCGGTCTGGGCGGGCTGCCGGTCAGCACCCTGCGGTCGGCTGCCCCACCGCAGGTCGGCCAGGGCGACCACCAACGCCAGCGCGACCAGGATGTCGCACAGCCGGAGCGCGGCCGTCACGGCCTGCTCCCAGTCCCCGTGCGTCGTGGCCAGCCGGTTGAAGAAGAGCGAGCCCACCGCGGCGATGCCGACGGCCGCCCCGAGGCGTTGCCCGGTCTGCAGCACACCGCTCGCGCTGCCGGCCCGGGCCACCGGGACCTCCTGCAGGGTCAGAGTGATGTTGGGCGAGATGACGACACCGCTACCGAGCCCGCTGACCAGCAGGGGCAGGGCGGTCGCCCAGCCGACGGCCGAGCTCGTGACGCGCGAGAGCACGACATCCGTGATCAGCAGGCCGACGATGACGACGGCGAGTCCGATGGCGACCAACGGCCGGCCGAACCGCAGCACGACGCCGCCGGCGAGGGCCGAGGCCACCGCTGACCCCAGGGCGAACGGCGTGACGGCGAGGCCCGCCTCGAGCGCGGAGTAGCCGCGGCCGATCTGCAGGTACAGCGCCAGGACGAAGAAGATCGCGGTGAAGCCGGCGAAGTAGACCAGGCCGATCGCGCTGCCGAAGCTGTACGACCGGAGCCGGAACAGGTCCAGCTGGACCATCGGCTGCTTGCCCGCCCGGCCGTAGCGGATCTCCCACCCGACGAAGGCGGCGAGCACGACCAGGCCGGCGGGGATGAGCAGCCACTTCGCGCCGCCGCTCCAGGTGCGTTCCTGGACGAGCGGCAGCAGGAGCAGGACGACCGAGGTCCCGAGCAGCACGACGCCGACGGGATCCAGGCTCTCGGAGCGTCGCTGCACGGACGCCCTCGGCAACCACATCAACGCGAGCACGAAGGCGACGATCCCGATCGGCACGTTGACGAAGAACACCGCTCGCCAGCCGTGCTCGACGCCGAAGAGCTGGATCAGCAGGCCGCCGGCCAGCGGGCCGACGGCGGTCGAGATCCCGATGGTCGCGCCGAACAGGCCGAACGCGGTGCCGCGCTCCTTGCCCCGGAACAGCTCCTGCACGAACCCGGACACCTGCGGGTTGAGGATGCCGCCGGCGGCGCCCTGGACGAGGCGCGCGATCACCAGCCACATCGGCCCGTTGGCGACGCCGCAGGCGGCGCTGGCCAGCACGAACGTCACGAGGCCGACGAGGAACATCGTCGTCCGGCCGCGCACGTCACCGAGCCGACCCGACGGCACGAGGAGGAGGCCGAACGTCAGCGCGTAGCCGGAGACGACCCACTGCAGATCGCTCGAGCTGGCCTGGAGCCCGCGCTGGATCGACGGCAGCGCGACGTTGACGATGCTGACGTCGAGCAGCGTCATGAACCCCACGACGAGGCACACGGCGAAGGCCCGCCACCGCCGCGGGTCCGGGGTCCAGTCCTGGCCCCCTTGGGAGGTGCCCCCTTGGGAGGTGGCGCTCGGGAACGCCTGAGGGCGGGGAGATCCGGACGGCGAACCCGTGGTCGTCACCAGGTCATCGTGCTGCCTGCCGGACAACGCCTGCGAGTCGATCGTTCGTGGCCGAGCTCCGGGTATATAGGGGGAGGGGGTATGGCGGGTAGACTCGTCCGCGGAGGACAGGAGGATCCCGTGGCGGGCTACACCGGCACCAAGGACGAGTACCTCAAGCGGCTGCGCCGGGTCGAGGGCCAGGTCCGCGGGCTGCAGCGGATGGTCGAGGAGGACACGTACTGCATCGACGTCCTCACCCAAGTTGCGGCCGTGACCAAGGCCTTGCAGGCCGTCAGCCTGGGCCTGCTCGAGGACCATGTCGCCCACTGTGTCGTCGATGCGGCACGGACGTCCGACGACGCCGCCCAGCAGAAGGTCCGCGAGGCCGCCAGCGCCATCGCGCGCTTGGTCCGCAGTTGATGGAAGCTGGTCGAGTCGGAAGCAGGATTCGAGGGGTCCAGATGTCCAGCACAGTCACCCTCCCGGTCGTCGGGATGAACTGCGGCCACTGCGTGCAGGCCGTCACCCAGGAGCTCACGGCGCTCGACGGCGTCCAGGACGTGTCGGTCGAGCTCGTGCCCGACGGGAGCACGTTCGTCACTGTCACGAGCGCGGCTCCCCTCGACGACGCCGCCGTCCGAGCGGCGATCGACGACGCGGGGTACGACATCGCCCACTGAGCTGGTCATCCATTCCTTGATCCATTCATTGAACACCGCAGCGGTAGGCCGGGAATCGCGGCAGCGGGGCGCACGTTGCGGGCGGTAACATCGACAGCACAGGCACTGACCCGGCCATCACCGGCGAGCCTCCGGAAGAACGGGACCTCGCAGGGTTCTCAGTAGAACCGGACGGCAGCGGCCCGTTACAGCCGCCGAACGAGAGGCCATCCGTCAGGGTGGCAAGCGAGGTGGTACCGCGGTGCCGCCCGGCCCGACGCCGGGCGACGTCGTCCTCGCGCGGCACTGACCTGCGCACGAGGAGCACTTCGCGGTGAGCTATCCCAAGGACCGTACCGGCGACGTCCCGTCGACCCCGCGGTTCCCGGAGATCGAGGACCGAGTCCTGAAGTACTGGGACGCGGACGGGACGTTCGTGGCCAGCGTCGATCAGCGCTCGGCGGGCACGAACGGCGACAACGAGTTCGTCTTCTACGACGGCCCCCCGTTCGCCAACGGTCTGCCGCACTACGGCCACCTGCTCACCGGCTACGTCAAGGACGTCGTCCCACGCTACGAGACGATGCGCGGCCGGCGGGTGGAGCGCCGCTTCGGGTGGGACTGCCACGGCCTGCCGGCGGAGGTCGAGGCCGAGAAGCAGCTCGGCATCATCCACAAGTCACAGATCGAGGAGCTGGGCGTCGCCGCGTTCAACGACACCTGCCGCACGTCGGTCCTGCGTTACACCAAGGAGTGGGAGGAGTACGTCAACCGGCAGGCGCGGTGGGTCGACTTCGACCACGACTACAAGACCCTGGACCTGGACTACATGGAGAGCGTCCTGTGGGCGTTCACGACGCTGTGGGACAAGGGCCTGGTCTACGAGGGCTTCCGCGTGCTCGCGTACTGCTGGCGCTGCGAGACGCCGCTGTCGAACACCGAGACCCGGATGGACGACGTGTACCGGCAGCGGCAGGACCCCGCGGTCACCGTCGGCCTCCCGCTCGAGACCGGCGAGCTGCTGCTGGTCTGGACGACGACCCCATGGACGCTGCCCAGCAATCTCGCGGTCGCCGTCGGGCCCGACGTCGACTACGTCGTCGTCGAGGTTCCCGCCGGGTTCCCGCGGGCCGGGCAGCGGTTCGTGCTCGCGGAGGCCCGGCTGGCGCACTACACCCGCGAGTTCGGCCCGGAGCCCGTCGTCGTCCGCCGCCTGAAGGGCCGCGAGCTGGTCGGCCTCGGCTACCGGCCGCCGTTCGACTTCTTCCTCGGCCGCCCGAACGCGCACCGCGTGCTCGCCGGGGAGTTCGTGACGACGGACGAGGGCACCGGCGCCGTCCACATGGCCCCCGCGTTCGGCGAGGACGACAAGGCGGCCGGGGACGCCGCCGGCATCGAGCCCGTCGTCCCCGTCGACAGCCAGGGGCGGTTCACCGCCGAGGTGCCGCCCTACGCCGGGCTGCAGGTCTTCGAGGCCAACAAGCCGATCGTGCACGACCTCAAGGCCGGCCTGCCGAGCGGCGCCGTGCTGCTGCGGCAGGAGACCTACGACCACCCGTACCCGCACTGCTGGCGCTGCGACAACCCGCTGATCTACAAGGCTGTCTCCTCGTGGTTCGTGAAGGTCACCGCGTTCAAGGACCGGATGGTCGAGCTCAACCAGGAGATCCGCTGGGTGCCCGAGCACATCAAGGACGGGTCGTTCGGCAAGTGGCTGGAGAACGCCCGCGATTGGTCGATCAGCCGCAACCGGTACTGGGGCAGCCCGATCCCGGTCTGGGTGAGCGACGACCCGCGCTACCCGCGCGTCGACGTCTACGGCAGCCTGGATGAGCTCGAGCGAGACTTCGGCGTCCGGCCGACCGACCTGCACCGTCCGTTCGTGGACGAGCTGACCCGGCCGAACCCGGACGATCCCCGGCCCGCCGGCGAACGGTCGACGATGCGGCGCGTGCCGGAGGTCCTGGACTGCTGGTTCGAGTCCGGGTCCATGCCGTTCGCCCAGGTGCACTACCCGTTCGAGCACCGCGACTGGTTCGAGCACCACTACCCCGGCGACTTCATCGTGGAGTACATCGGGCAGACCCGCGGCTGGTTCTACACCCTGCACGTGCTCGCCACGGCGCTGTTCGACCGTCCGGCGTTCCGCACCTGCGTCAGCCACGGGATCCTGCTGGGCGACGACGGCCGCAAGATGAGCAAGAGCCTGCGGAACTACCCCGACGTGCGGGAGGTCTTCGACCGCGACGGCTCGGACGCCATGCGGTGGTTCCTCATGTCGTCGCCGGTGCTGCGCGGCGGCAACCTCGTCGTCACCGAGCAGGGCATCCGGGACGGCGTCCGGCAGGTACTGCTCCCGTGGTGGAACGTCTGGTACTTCTTCTCGCTGTACGCCAACGCCGCCGCGGGGCGGGCGGGCGGCGGCTACGAGGCCTCCCGCCGCATCGACTCACCGGACGTGCTCGACCGCTACGTGCTCGCCAAGGCGCACGACCTCGTCGTCGACGTCACCGCCCAGATGGACGCCTTCGACGTGGCCGGCGCCTGCCAGAGCCTGCGCGAGTTCCTCGACGTCCTCACCAACTGGTACGTGCGGCGTTCCCGGGAGCGGTTCTGGGCGACGGACGGAGTCACGGACGACGCCCGCGACGCGTTCGACACGCTGGCGACGGTGCTCGAGACGGTCAGCCGGGTGGCCGCTCCCCTGCTGCCGCTGACCAGCGAGGAGATCTGGCGGGGGCTGACCGGCGGTCGGAGCGTGCACCTGCTGGACTGGCCCCGCGTCGGCCCCGGCGAGCCGGACGAGCTGCCCGCCGACCGCGCGCTGGTCGCGACCATGGACCGCGCCCGGGAGGTCGCCTCGACCACGCTCGCCCTGCGCAAGGCCGAGAACCTGCGGGTGCGTCAGCCGCTGCGGGCACTCACCGTGGTCACGGCCGACCCGGCCGAGCTCGAGCCCTTCACGGACGTCGTCGCCGACGAGGTGAACGTGAAGTCCGTGCGGCTGCTGGGCCTCGACGACGCCGAGGCAGCCCAGCTCAGCGTCGCGCGCAGGCTGACGGTCAACGCGCGCGCCGCGGGACCTCGGCTGGGCAAGGACGTGCAGACCGCGATCCGGGCGAGCCGGACCGGCGACTGGACCGTCGAGCCGGACGGGTCGGTCGTCACCGGCGGCCTGCGGCTGCTCGAGGGCGAGTACACGCTCGAGACCGTGGTGGCGGGCGACGCCGCCGGGCGGGAGGCCGTCGCCGTGCTGCCGTCGGGCGGTTTCGTCGCGCTCGATCTCCGGGTCACCCCGACCCTGGCGCGGGAGGGGCTGGCGCGGGACCTCGTGCGGGCCGTCCAGCAGGTGCGGCGGGACGAGGGCCTGGCCGTTGGCGACCGGATCGTGCTGCTCGTCGGGACGGACGACGCGGGGGTCCGCGAGGCCGTCGAGGAGTACAGCTCGATGATCGGCCACGAGACGCTCGCGACACAGGTGCGGACCGATCCGGCGGCGGGCGTTCCCGGCGGCGTTCCGGTCTCGCTGGGGGACGACCGCGCTGCCGTGCTGGCGCTGCAGAGGGCAGACTGAGCTGCGTGTGAGCGATCGGCACAGGAGAACGGGATGACTGCGAGGACCAAGGACGGCCGTCCGGTCGACTTCGCCCGCGACGACGAGAACCACCGGTACATCGGGTCCGTGGAGGGCCGCGTCGCGGCGTCCGCCGAGTTCACGCCCGCGGCGGGGCTGGTCGTGTTCACGCACACGGAGACCGATCCGGCGTTCGAGGGTCAGGGGGTGGCGTCCCAGCTGGTTCGCTGGGCGCTGGACGACGTCCGGGCCCGTGGGCTGCAGGTGGTCCCGCTCTGTCCGTTCGTCCGCGCGTACGTCACCCGGCACCCCGACGAGTACGGCGACCTCGTCGTCACCTCCCGGACGAAGATCGTCGAAGACTGAGGAGCCCGGACTGAGGAGCCCCGACGCCGGCTAGACGTACCCGGCCAGCTGCACGCGGTCGGCGACGTAGGCGGCGATCGCCAGGCTCGACGTGGCGGCCGGTGACGGGGCATTGCGGACGGCGACCACCGGTCCCTCGACGTCGATCACGAAGTCGTCGACGAGGCTCCCGTCGCGGCCCACGGCCTGCGCGCGGACGCCGGAGCCACCGCGGACCAGGTCGCCGCGCAGGAGCGAGGGCATGTACCGGCGGGCGGCGGCGAGGAAGGCTCGCTTGGAGACGGACACCGAGAGCTCCCGGATCCCGGTCCGCCAGTACCGCCGGGCCAACGCCCACGTCCCGGGCCACCGTGCCATGTCGGCCAGATCCGTCAGATCGACGTCCCGCCAGCGGTAGCCCTCCCGGGCCAGGGCGAGCACCGCGTTCGGCCCGACCAGGACCTCACCGTCGAAGCGCCGCGTCAGGTGCACCCCGAGGAAGGGGAATCGGGGATCCGGCACCGGATAGATCATCCCCCGGACCCGGCCGCGGATCGGAGCGCGCAGCCGCCAGTACTCGCCTCGGAAGGGCACGATCCGCACCGGGGACCTCGCCCCCGCCCCCCGCGCGGCACGGTCGCTCCCGAGGCCTGCGCAGGCCACGACCGCGGCGAACCTGCGAGTCCCCTGCGGGAACGCGACGTCGACGCCGGTGCCGCGAGCCCGGACGTCGAGCGCCTCCTGGCCCAGGAGCACCGCACCGCCCGCGGCCTCGATGTCGGCCGCCAGCTGCCGGCAGACGCCGGGGAAATCGACGGTCGCTGTGTGCGGCGAGTGCAGCGCGGCGACGCCGGCCGCCCACGGCTCGACCGAACGCAGCTCGACGGGGTCGAGCATGCGCAGGTCGGGGACGCCGTTGCGCTCGGCTCGGTCCGCGATCCGTCGCAGCCCCGGCAGCTCCGACTCGTCCGCCGCGACGACGATCTTGCCCACCTCGTCGTACGCGATGCCGTGCTCGACGCAGTACTCGTGCAGCAACGCGCCGCCCCGCCGGCAGAGCGTCGCCTTCAACGATCCGGGCTCGTAGTACAGGCCGGCGTGGACGACGCAGCTGTTGTGCCCGGACTGGTGCGCACCGACGACGGGCTCCTTGTCCACGACCGTGACGGGCAGCCCAGGGTGGCGTCGGCCGAGCTCGCGCGCGACCGCGAGCCCGAGGATGCCGGCGCCGACGACGCAGACGCCGTCCGTCTTCGCGCCGCCGGGTGCAGGGTCGATCAGATCCCGTTCCCCCGGCGCGTTCACACCGGCGCTCCGAGCACGCGCCGGCGGACCCTGGCGACGGCGTTGGACGCGGTGGCCCTCGTCATCGTGGTCACCGGTGTGGCCCGCAGCACGCTGAGGTCCTCGGCCGGCGACGTCCGGCCGTCGAGGAACCGCAGGACGCGCTCAGCGGGGAGCGCGAGGAACAGCCGGGTCAGGAGCTCCGGCCCACGGATATAGCCGCGGTCGAGGCCGGTGAGCAGGACGGAGTCCATCCAGCGGTGGCGAGCGGGGTAGGCCGGCGGCGGCAGCGGGTCCCGGCCGGCGAGCAGGGCCGCGGCGACCGCGGCGCCCTGGCGCTGCATCGCGGCGAAGGTGTACCCGGTCGAGGCGCGCGTCGCGCCTCCCGCCGTCCCGAGGCGCACGATGCGCCGGCCGGTTCGCCGCGCCGGGACAGCGTCGGTCATGGGGATGGCACCGTCCTCGACGTGCTCGATCTCGTATGCGCCGGGCTCCCCGGCGGCACCCCATCGGGCCCCGAGGTACCGCGTCAGCGCCTCGTCGTACCTCGCGTCGGAGAGTCGCTCGCGGGAGAACTCCGTGTACTCGACGAGGCCACGGCGCGCGTCGTCGGGGAGAACGTACCCGAACGCGACCCCGGAGGGTGGGGCCGGGACGGTGAAGTCCATGAACAGCGGTGCGGTCGGGTCGAGCTGGTCGGTGCGGAACCGCACGCTCCAACCGCGGAAGTGCTGCAGCAGGGTGGTGGTGGGCGGCCGCCGCGGCGATGCCGGCCTGGAGTCGAGCACCCAGCGGGCCTCGACGGGGCCTTCGTCCGTGTCGACGGTGGCGACGGCCTCGCCGTCGCGCACGTTCTCCGCGGCCGCCTGGATCCGGACCGCGCCCAGCTCGGCGGCGGCGGTGTCGGCGAGTGCGTAGACGTCCTGGGAGCGGAGCATCACGTAGCGCAGCGGGGTGAGGTCGAGCCGGTGCGAAGCGCCGTCCGGCCCGACGAGCAGGATGCTCGTCCAGCAGCGGTGGACGATCGCGTCGAGGGCGCTCGCGCCGTCGTCCCAGAAGCACCAGGTGCGGTCCCGGGTGGCGCGGTGAACGGGGTCGATCACCGCGATGCGTGGCGGAGCCGACGTCTCACCGGCGTCGCGGAGCAGCCGCGCCAGGTGGATGAGGACGCTCGCGCCGGCACCGCCGGCCCCCACGATCGCCACGTCCACGCGCACCGGACCAGGGTGCCCCCCAGGTCTGCGCCCCGCGATCTCTGTCGCCGAATCGGGCGTATCTGCGGCCTCATGAGCCCGATATCGCGACAGAGGATGAGTGAGAAAGAGGGATCGGGGGAGTCAGCGGAGGAGGCGGATCCAGCGGTAGCCGTATCCCGAGAGGTCGACCCGGCTGAGCCGGTCGCCCAGCGGCGACCCCTGGCCGTCGCCGAACAGCTCCTGCACGTCGCCGGCGTCATCGAGACCGGAGCTCTTGGCGCAGTCCACGGTTCGCGGCTCGTCCGAGAGGTTGTGCAGGTACAGCACGCATCCGGTGACCCCGTCGATGCGGTGCGCGAGCACCTCGGGCGGCACGCCCTCACCGTCGACGAGGGTCAGCTGACCGTCCCCCGCCTCGGGACACTCCCGGCGCACGTTGATCAGCTGCTGGATCCAGGTCAGCAGCGAGTCCGGCTCCGACCGCTGCCGGGCCACGTTGACCTCCTGATAGGAGAACGACCCGGCGGAGACGATCGGGCGGACGAGCTCGTCGGCGTCCGCCCGGGAGAACCCCGCGCCCGGTCGGCCCTCCCACTGCATCGGCGTCCGGAAGGCGTCGCGTCCGTGCAGGTCGAGGTCGTCGCCCATGCCGATCTCCTCGCCGTACCGGATGCACGGCGTGCCTGGGAGGGAGAACTGCAGGGCGTAGGCCAGCTCGATCCGTCGTCGGTCGCCGCCGAGCATCGGCGCGAGGCGCCGCCGGATGCCGCGGCCGTACAGCCGCATCCGCTCCTCGGGGGCGAACGCGGCGAAGACCTCCTCGCGCTGGCTGTCGGTGAGCCGGGACAGGTCGAGCTCGTCGTGGTTGCGCAGGAACGTCACCCACTGGCCGCCTCGGGGGACCCGCACGGCGTCCGTGAGGGACTCCGCGAGCGGTTCGGCGCTCTTGCGCGCGAGCGCGAGGAAGATCCGCGGATTGAGGACGAAGTCGAAGAGCAGGTGAAGGCGATCCGCGCTCTCCGGCGAGGACCCGAAGTACTGCGGCACCTCCTGCGGCGTGACATTGGCCTCGCCGAGGAGCACCGAGTCGCCGCGCCGCCACTGCATCAGCCGGCGCCAGTCGTCGATGATGTGGAAGTCGTGCTCGTCCAGCTCCGGGCTCGGCTCGACGAGTTCGATCACGAACGGCGCGGCGTCCACCCGGAAGCCTGCGACGCCGAGCTGGACCCAGAAGGCCATCACCCGCAGGATCTCGTCGCGGACCCGGGGATTGCGCCAGTTGAGGTCGGGCTGGAAGTTGTAGAAGCGGTGGTAGTACCAGGCGCCGGCCTCGTCCGACCAGGTCCATGTCTCCTTTTGCTCGCCGGGGAACACCATGCCCTGGTACCTGTCCGCCGGCTCGTCCCTCGACCAGACGTAGAAGTCGCGGTAGGGCGAGTCGGGACTCGACGTGGCCTCCACGAACCAGGGGTGCTGGTCGGAGGTGTGATTGACGACGAGGTCGATGACGACGCGGATGCCATGGTCGGCCGCCTGGTGGAGGAACTCGACGACGTCACCCAGCGTGCCGAGGCGGGGATCGACGCCGTAGTAGTCGGTGATGTCGTACCCGTCGTCGCGGTGCGGGGTGGGGTGGATCGGGTTGAGCCACAGGCAGGTGACGCCGAGTCGGGCCAGGTGCGGCAGCCGCTGGCGGAGGCCGCGGAAGTCCCCCCAGCCGTCGTCGTCGCCGTCGGCGTAGCTGTCGACGTCGAGGCAGTAGATCACCGCCTGCCGGTACCAACGCTGCTCGCCGGGAACGTCACGCACGCTCTCACCCTCGGCCCGTGATCAGGCTTCCGCATCCCGATGTGACGTCCTTCGAGGAGGCTTCGGTCCGGACGACGAGCGCGAGCGCGGAACCGCGCCTCCGCCCACTCCGCCGGCGAGTGGTCAGGTGGCCATGTCGACGAACCGTGAGTAGTGGCCCTGAAAGGCGACCGTGATCGTGTCCGTGGGGCCGTTGCGGTGCTTGGCGACGATGAAATCGGCCTCGCCGGCCCGCGGGGACTCCTTCTCGTACATGTCCTCACGGTGCAACAGGATGACCATGTCCGCGTCCTGCTCGATGCTGTTGTGAACGGCGACGCCGTCGGCGATGAAGTTGTGCGTCCCCACCACGGTGGCGTCGAAGACCTCTTCCTCGCCGTCCGGCTCGATCGACGCCACGGTGTCCCAGAGCACGTCGTTGACGGCGAGCATCTCGAGCTCGGCGTTCTCCAGGAGGTCGACGACCCGCGACAGCGGCTGCCGGCTCACCGCGGGTTCGGAGACGGCGGAGCCACAGAACCGCGTCCCCGTCGCCGTGCCGGACTCTGGCGCGGCGCCGGCTTGTTCGCCGAGGACGTCGCGGACCCGATCCCAGAGCTGTCGGGGAACCGTGTCGACCTTCGGATTCGATCCCCTGGCCGAGACGAGGTCCAGCAATGCCCCGGCAACGTCGCCCCGGGATCCGGACACTCCTATCTCTGCGAGGAAGCGCTTCTGGTCCTCGGCGGCGCGAATGTCCACTGTCCATCGTTCGCGTCGACCCTCGGCCCGCACCGGCCGCACGCTGCACGAGATGCCGAACCGGAGAAGCAACCGCGAGACGTCGTCGACCAGCCGACGGCTCGTGCTCGTGTAGGAGACTCGGCCGGCGCGCCCGCACTCGTTCAACGTCACGGACCCTTCCGTCGCCCACAGGTGCCGCAGAAACAGGGCGATCTGTGACGTCGACAGCTGGAACACCGGGTCCGGTACGAACCTCTTCTGATCGGAGCCGGAGCCGGAGCGGCGTGCGAGCAGGGCGACGTCGGCGTCCTCCCGACCGATCACCCGACCGATCACCCGCTCGGGGGCCGGCACATGGCGCGGAACGGCCAGGCGAGTGCCGACGCCGACGTCGGCGACGGGCCGCCAGCCCTGGTAGGTGAGCAGCGGGTGATTGGCGGTCGCCCTCACCACCTTCCCCGATTCCAGCGTCAGCCGGAACACCCGACGACGACCGGTCGGGAAGACATGAGTAAGCTGCCGGCGCACATATCGCAAGCTGTCGTCGAGCGACCACACCGGTACGTCGCGCGCGCCGCCGGCGTACAGCTCGCCGAGCGTTGTCTCGGCTCCGGTATCGGCGCGCAGAATTCTCGTATCGCCCGGCAGACATCCCGACTCGCGAAGGTCCGACATCTGCGGCTTCTTGTCCGTTCGCTGCTCCGGACCGCGGTTGAGCTGGCTCAACGCTATGACCGGAACCTCGAGCTCCTTGGCCAGCAACTTGAGCGCCCGGGAGAACTCGGAGACCTCCTGCTGACGGCTCTCGACACGCTTCCCCGACGTCATGAGCTGCAGGTAGTCGACGACGACCAGCTTCAGGCCGTGGCGCTGCTTCAGGCGCCGGCATTTCGCCCTGATCTCCATCAAGGACATGTTGGGGCTGTCGTCGATGAACAGCGGCGCGTCACTGACGTCGCCCATCGTCCGGGCCAAGCGTGTCCAGTCCTCCTCGCGCATGGTGCCCTTCCGCATGTTCTGCAGCGGAATTCGCGCCTCCGCGGAGAGCAGCCGCATGGTGATCTCGTTCCGCCCCATTTCGAGACTGAAGATCACCGCGGCCATCTGGTGGTGGATCGCCGCGCTGCGTGCCACGTCGAGCCCCAGCGTCGACTTGCCCACCGCCGGTCTCGCCGCGATCACGATCATCTGTCCGGGGTGGAACCCGTTCGTCAGCCGGTCGAGGTCGACGAATCCCGTGGGAATGCCGGTCAGTCCGTCACCGCGGTGGCTCGACGCCTCGATCTCGTCGATCGTCCCCTCGATGATCGCCGAGAGCGGCTGGTAGTCGTCGCTCGTGCGGCGCTCGGTGACCGAGTACACCTCCGCCTGCGCCGCGTTCACGATCTCGTCGACGTCGCCACCGTCCGTGGCGTAGCCCAGCTGCACGATCCGGGTGCCCGCCGAGACGAGCCTGCGCAGGACGGCCCGCTCGCGGACGATCCGCGCGTAGTAGCCGGCGTTGGCGGCGGTCGGCACGGACGAGAGCAGGGTATGCAGGTAGGCCGGACCCCCGATCGGCCCCAGCTGGCCGCGCTTGGTCAGCTCCGCCGCGACGGTGACGGCGTCCGCGGGCTCGCCCCGGCCGTAGAGGTCCAGGATCGCCTCGTAGACGGTCTCGTGCCGGGGCACGTAGAAGTCGTTGCCCCGCAGCACCTCGACGACGTCCGCGATCGCGTCCTTCGACAGGAGCATGCCCCCCAAGACGCTCTGCTCGGCGGCCACGTCCTGCGGGGGAGTCCGCCCGAACTCCTCGCGTGGGCCTCGGCTGCCTGTTTCAAGCTCGGCGAGAGACACCGCACCCCTTTCTCTCGTCCGGCCGCCGCATCCGGCAGGTGCGGCAACGGAGCTCTTACCCCCGTCGAACACATGTTCTACTACCCCCGTCCGACAAATGTCGGGACGATCACCACCCTTCCCCGGCAGGCCACCGCCTCCCCGCGTCCGGTCGACGGTACGGGCGGCGGGTCACGCGGTTCAACGACACCTGTGGGAGGACCCCGGGACAACCTGGGGACAGCCGGTGGACAACCCCCGTTCACTGCCCACAGCCTGTGGATGACGCTGTGGGCGACCTACGCGCGAGCTCCCCGACATGCGCCGCTGACCGGCGAGGACGACGTCCACCGGGTGTGGACGTGAAAAACCTGGCCGACGCGCCCACCGCGACGCGAGGCCGGGCGTGTCGTGGGCTGAGCGGGGTGCGCGCCCGATCGCCGGCTGGCTCGTGACCGGCCCACGACGGGCGTCGTCCGCTGAGTCCGACGTACCCTCGAGGCAGACTGCGGGGACGGGAGCGGATGAGCCTTCGCGAGAAGCTGGAGCCACGCCGCGCGGGCCGGGACGGTGCCGTCACCGCCGGGTGGGCCGAGTTTCAGGACCTCGTCCGGGTCGCCTTCCTGCTCACCGGGAACCGTGCGGACGCCGAGGAGCTGGCGGCCCGGACGCTCGAGCGCGGACCGGGCGGGTCTGCCGAGCTCACCCGGCGACGGCTCGTCGGCCTCGTGAGGTCGCCGTGGGGACGATGGGTCCGCGGTCTGCACCGGCTCGGCGGCCGCCGGACGGCCGCTTCGCCGGAGTCGCTGCCCGCCGAGTTCCTCGCCTGCCTGCGCTTGCCCCTGCGCGAGCGTGCCGCGCTGGTGCTGCGCTACGGGGCCGGATGCTCGCCGGAGCAGGTCGCAACGGCCTTGGGCGAGAAGCCGGCCGACGTCCGGCGGCTGACCGGTCGTGCGCTGGTCGGGTTGCGCACCACCCTGGCGACCGGCGAGCCCGCCACCGGCGGCGTCCTCGCCCTCGACCTGGGAGAGCGCGGCCCCGGCGCCGACGGCAGCCTCGGTGACGCCACGGAACCGCTGGTGGGGCGGTTGCAGACGGCGTTGCGGGCGGTCACCGACCAGCTCCCGGCGGCGGACGACGACCGGCCCGGCGCCGCTGCCGTTCTCGCCCGGGCCCGGCGACGGGCGCGGCAGCACAGACTCGTCGGCGGGTTGCTCGCCGCCGCGGCCGCCTCGATCGCGGTCCTCCTGACAGTCACCCTCGTTCCGATCGTGCCGGCCGCGGTACGCAGCGGCGGGACCGTATCGGAGGACGACGCGACGACCTGGCCGACGCGAGGCAGCCTCGCCGGTCGGGGGCCGCTGACAGCCCAGGTGAGGGCCGTCGTGGGGAGCCGACGGCCCGTCCTCGCGGTGCCGTTCCTCGGGGAGGTCGCCGGGCTGGGCGTGGCGCTCGCCATCACCCAGGGACAGGGCGATCAGGAGGCGTGGGCGCTGTACGGACGGACGACCACGCCCGTCGGCGACTGGTCCCTGCAGGACGGCGGCCCCCTCGCCGCCGGTCGGCCGCCCGTGCTGACCGCCGCGATCGACGACGGCACCGGCCTGGTGCACCTCCTCGCGCTCACGACGGCGACCGGCGCGCTCAAGCTCGCATGGTCCCGGACGGCCGCGATGGACGCCGACGGATTCCTGCGTCGGCGCTACACCGAGTTCACGTTGCACGACGGGGTGGGTGTGGCGTCAGCCCGCGGGGACCTGGCCTCGTTCGTGATGCGCGTCTGGCGCACGTCCGGTTCGCCGCGCATCGACATCGCGCCGTTCACGATCACTGCCCGGCCCCCGACGTCGCCGCTTGGTGGCGCGGTCAGCGGCGTCCGGGCGCGGTCCTGCGGGTCCTCTCCGCTACCCCCGACGCTCGACCGTGCCCTCGGGAGCCTCGTGAGCCAGGGGCACCTCGCCCCGGGCCACGTCCGGCAGGTCGACCTGCCCTGGTGCCGGTCCGAGGGCGCACACGACCGGATGCTCGTCGCGATCACGGACGTCCACGGCTCCGCCGTCCAGGCCCTCGTCGACGGCACCAAGACCGGCATGGGCGGGTACTGGTGGTCGATGCGCAGCCGCCCGGTGCCGGCAGGCCGGGCCGGGACGTATCCGTTCACGGTCGTGGCCGACGACGAGGACGTCATCCCCGACCGCGGCCCGCTGCGCGTCCTCGTCTCGGCGCCGGGCGCGGCGGTGGCCGAGATCCGAGCGCCCGGCAGGCGCCTGCCGCTCGCATCGGCACGGCTCGACGACGAGGGCTACGGGATCGCCGTCGTCCCGGCCGAGGACCGGCATGCGTACCTACGCCCGGACCCCGGCCTGCGCCTGATGCTGCGGGACGACGGCGGCCGGGAGATCGAACAGGTGACAGCCGTCCTGGACGACGACGACCCCTGGGGCGAGCACCTGGATGGTCCCGTCGGCCCCGCCGGCTGATCCGGCACCGGACGCGGCTACGTCAGGCGCACCACCGCTGGGGCCGGCAGGTGCAGCAACAGCACGCCGTCCTGCGACGAGGTCTCGACGCCGGGCCGGGTCTGCTGTTGCTGCAGCCAGGCCCGCTTGGCGGCTTCCGGCGCGCCGAGCGAGGACCCGGCCGGTGTCAGGATCACCCAGCGGACCGGTCCGGCCGGCAGCGTCGAGAGCATGCGCACGTCCAGCCGAGCGATGAGCACCGGGCCCAGTTCCTGCTGCGCGGCGACGGCCTCGCCGGGCGGCACGAGCCGGCCCAGCGCGGCGGCGGCCTGCAGCCGTGCAGACGGCCGATACCCGGAGGGATCGAGAAGCGGCCAGGCGGCGGCCTTGACGACGCCCAGCCCCGCCGCGATCGCCATCGCCGTGAGACCGACCGACCGGACGACGACGGCGCGAGTCCCGGCCACGCCGGGCCGCGACAGGATGTCGAGCAGGGCGAAGGCAGCGATCGGGACGAGCAGGACGTCGTAGTGGAAGTACGTCTGCCAGTACGCCGGGTTCGACGACAGGACTCGCCAGGTCAGCGTGGGAAGGGCGAGCGCCGCGATCGGCGAGCGAAGGCCGACGATGCCCGCGGTCGCGGCGAAGAGCAGCGCGGGTTCCCAGCGGTGGCCGCCGGTCACGCCGGTCCCCGGCAGGCCCTGCGCGTTGCCGCTGGCGCCGGTGAGGAACTGCAGGTAGGGGCTGGTGTGCTCGGGATTGGCCCAGAGCACGACGGCGAAGGCCAGCGCGGCGCCGACGAGTCCGGCTGCGATCAGGAGGAGCCCGGTCCGGCGGTCGCCCGCCAGCCGCCACCAGATCAGACCGGCGACGGCCACGGTCAGACCGAGGTCCTCCTTGCCGAGCAGGAGGGCGAGGGCGCAGGTCATCGTGAGCGTGCGCCGGCGTTCGAGCAGGCCGTAGCAGAGCCCGGCCATCACAGGTGCCGCCAGGCCCGTCTCGTGGACGTCGAAGACGGCGGCGGACACGGCGCCCTTGGCCAGGGCCGCGAACACGACGAGCACCGTCGCGGGAACGGGGGGCAGTCGCCGGAAGGACGCGACGCCGAGGACGAAGACCGCGGCCGCGAGCGCCAGCGCCTGGGTGACGATCAGGGCGCGAGGGTCCGACCAGACTGCCCATGCCGCACCGAAGAGGACGGTGATGGGACTGAAGTGGTCGGCGAAGAGAGTGCCGAGCCCCCGGATCGCCGAGCCGGGGAGCCGACCCTGGCTCCAGCGCTGCGCGCCCTGAGCGAAGATGCCGAGGTCGTAGTTGCCGGACCGGCCGATGTCGTAGCGGACGATGCCGATCGCCGTGTAGAGCGCGAACGCCACCACGGCGATCGGCGCGGCACGCACAGCGGCCGAGCGGGACCACCCCGGGGCCGCGAGCGCTGGGACGCTGTCGACCCCGGGGACGCCGGGTGCCTGCGACCGGGTCAGTCTCGGTCCGCCTGGTGGAGCTGCGTCGGCTGGGAAGGGTCGGGGCGGGTCAGCCGGCAACGACGCTGACGGGGACCTTCGCCTGGACCTCGGGGTGCAGCCGCACCAGCACCGTGTAGTCGCCGAGCGACTTGATGGGCTGCTGCAGCTCCACCTTGCGCCGGTCGACCTTCGGGCCGCCGACCTTGGCCACGGCGTCAGCGACGTCCGCGGTGGTGACGGCGCCGAAGAGGCGGCCGTTGGCGCCGGCCTTCGCGGGCACGGTGACCCGGCTGCTCTCCAGGGCCGCGCGCACCTGCTGCGCCTCCTCGAGCGACCTGATCTCCCGGGCGGCGCGGGCGTTGCGGATGACCGCCACCTGCTTCTCGCCGCCCTTGGTCCAGGTCACCGCGTACCCGCGGGGCACGAGGTAGTTCCGGCCGTAACCGTCCTTGACCTCGACGACGTCCCCCGGGGCACCGAGGCCGGTGACCTCCTGGGTGAGGATGAGCTTCATCTCGTCTGCGTCCCTTCAGCCTCGTGTCGTACGGCCTCAGCGGGCCGAGCTGGAGTACGGCAGCAGGGCCATCTCGCGGGCGTTCTTGACCGCCTTGGCGATCTCCCGTTGCTGCTGCACCGAGACGCCGGTGACGCGGCGGGCGCGGATCTTGCCGCGGTCGGAGATGAACTTGCGCAGGACGTTGACGTCCTTGTAGTCGATCCTGTCGACTCCCGCGGACTTCAGCGGGTTCTGCTTCTTCTTGGGCTTGCGGACGGGTGGCTTCGCCATCGTGGTGCTCCTAAGGAGGGAGCCCGGGCAGGGCCCGGGATGGTCGGATGATCAGGCTGCCATCGGGCCGTGCCGGTAGGCACGGGCCCGGTCGGGAAGGGCCGGTCGGGAGCTCCGGTCGGGAAGCGCCCATCCGGAGGGGATGATCAGAAGGGCGGGTCCTCCTGGGTGCCGGCGTAGGCGTTGCCGCCGCCGCCGGGCCCGCTGGTGGCCCACGGGTCCTCGGTGCGGCCCTGGTTGGCACCGTAGTTCCCGCCACCACCACCGCCACCGCCACCGAAGTTGTTGCCGTTGCCGCCACCACCGAAGCCGGCGCTGCCGCCGCCCCGGGAGGTCTTGGAGACCTTCGTGGTGGCATAGCGCAGCGACGGCCCCACCTCGTCGACCTCGAGCTCGACGACCGTGCGCTTCTCGCCCTCCTTGGTGTCGTACGTCCGGCTGCGAAGGCGGCCGTTCACGATCACGCGGGTGCCGCGCTGGAGGGATTCGGCGACGTTCTCGGCCGCCTCCCGCCAGACCGAGCAGCGCAGGAAGAGGGTCTCGCCGTCCTTCCACTCGTTCGACTGGCGGTCGAAGGTGCGTGGCGTGGAGGCGACGGTGAAGTTCGCCACGGCCGCGCCCGACGGGGTGAACCGCAGCTCGGGGTCGTTGGTCAGGTTGCCGATGATGGTGATGACGGTCTCGCCGGCCATGGGCTGATCTGCCTTCTTCGGTGGTGCGTCTCAGTGGGGTTCGGGGCGGATCAGCTTGGTGCGCAGGACCGCCTCGTTGAGGTTGAGCTGCCGGTCGAGCTCCTTCGCGAGGTCCGGCTCGGCCTGCATGTCGACGACCGCGTAGATGCCTTCGGTCTTCTTCTTGATCTCGTAGGCCAGCTTGCGCCGGCCCCAGATGTTCACGTTCTCGATCGAGCCGCCGCCTCTGCGGACGACGTTGAGGAACCGGTCGAGCGAGGGCGCGACCGTGCGCTCCTCGAGCTCAGGGTCGAGGATGACCATCAGCTCGTAGTGACGCATGCAGGTACCCACCTCCTCTGGTCTGTGCGGTCACGGTCCTTCCGTGACAGGAGGGCTGTGCGTCGACGGGCCGAACCTCGGACCTCGAGCTCGCTCCGAGCGACGACCCGACGAGCGAGGATAGCCCGGCGACCGCGGGGCCCCGAAATCGCCCGTCCACAGGCCGCCCACCACCACCGTTGTACTGATCAAGGAATCCGCGCGCCGATCTCCGGGTCTCGAATTCCTTGGTCGCCACTCGTTCCTTGGTGGCCACTCATTCCTTGATCAAGGTCGAGGGGCTAGGACAGTTCGACGACGAGCCGGTCGTCGGTGTCCCGGACCGGGCCGCCGAGAGGATCGTCCTCGCCGTCCGCCCCGTCCGGGGGGGTGCGCACAGGGTCGAGGTCGGGGACGACGGCGGCCCGGGCCGCCTGGATCCCGAGCCAGGCGATCCCGGCCAGCCGGGCCAGCAGCAGCGTGAGGTAGAACCCCGCGGGCAGGCCGCGATTCGGCGCGTTGGCGCCCGCGATGTACAGCCACACACCGACGAAGTACGCGAGCTCGGTGGTCGCCCACAGCAGATGGTCGCGCCAGCGCAGCCCGGCGAGCGCGACGAGGGGCAGGAGCAGCAGCGACGACTGGACCGGCAACGACTTCAGCATGATCAGCGTGCCGGCCACCGCGACGAGCGCGAGGTGCGCCAGTCGCGGCCGACGCCGGGTGGCCAGCGCCAGCCCGATCGTGGCCACCCCGACCGCCGCCAGCCCGAGCAGGGCGGCGGTCGAGGCGGCCGAGGCGCTGAGCGCATCGATCCCGATCCAGATCACCGCCCGCGGCGGCCGGCTCTGCTGCACCAGCGACGGCACGAACCACAGCGAGCCGTAGCCCGGCGCGGCGTCCTTCCACTCCTCCCATGCGGTCGGGATACCGCCGTCCAGGTTCGGATAGGCCAAGAGCCGGACGCCGAACCAGACGGCTGCTGTCGTTCCGGCCAGGATCGCCGCCGGACGGCCCCGGCCCGCCCGCAGCCCGAGCGCCGCGATCGCGACACCGACCACGGCGGCCGCCGGCGTCGCGCACACGGCCGCACCCAACAGCAGGCCGGCGACGACCGGACGGCTCCGTGACCATGCCAACAGAGCGGCAGCCACGAGCGCGACGCCGAGCAGCTCGTATGACAGCAACCCGGCGGTGACCAGGACCGGCGCGAGGGCGACGTGGGCGGCGTCCCACGATCGTCGACGCCCCGCGGCCGCCACCACGAGCCCCACCGTGACGGCGAGCACCACGGACAGCACGATCGCCGACAGATCGAAGAACGCGCGCGGGGCCTGGGCGCCGCGGCCGTCCCCGACGACCTGCGCCACGGACCACATGGCCAGACCAGCGAGCGGCGGCTGCCCGACGTCGGGGCTGCGGACCGCCGTCAACGGGCCGATGGACCCGACGCCACCGAGGTGGGCGCTGGAGTACAGCACCGGGATGTCGCTGTAGCACTCGTGCCAGAACATGTCGGGCGTCGACCACCCGGTGGCCCGGCAGTGCTGCTTCTGGACGACGCCGAGCCCGAGGACGGCGACGGCGAGCAGGGTCAGCACCGTCGCGGCGCTCCAGAAACCGACGGCCGCGGCCAGCCGCCGGCCCGCCGGGCCCCCGACGACCGCGCTGGCGACCCCGGCCACCCGATCTTCTCGCGACGGCGCGGCCACCTCGGCCGCGGCCGGCCGGGACCCGCCTCGCCGTCCGCCGTTCCAGCCCCAGCCGTCCTCGTC
>Ga0081540_1001213_pt1 | contig 22516 bp, 18 predicted proteins | sample TabmetS2T1R1_FD_71024 | JGI IMG/M metagenome (GOLD analysis project Ga0081540, IMG submission 71024) | Tabebuia heterophylla rhizosphere microbial communities from the University of Puerto Rico - S2T1R1 | ecosystem: Host-associated > Plants > Roots > Rhizosphere ... | reverse complement strand
GCCCCCCGGGCCCCCCGCGGGCGGGTGCGGGCCGGGTGGAGGGGCGGAGGGGGGGGCCCCGGGGGGGCCGCCCCCGGGGGGCCCCGGCCCCGGCCGCGGGACGGCCGCCGGGTCGCTAGGCGCCCTGGTCGCTAGGCGCCCTGGGCGGCGTCGTGCTTGGCCACCAGCTCGTCCAGGACGGTGGCGAGCTCGCGCAGGCGTTCCAGGTGGGCCCGGGTCAGCTTGTTCAGGACCCGGTCGCCGTCGCGGGTCAGCCGAACCCGGACCACCCGGCCGTCTTCCCCGTCCGGCATCCGTTCCACCAGCCCGGCGGCTTCGGCCCGGTCGACGAGCTCGACCGTGCTGTGCGGCCGCAGCAGCAGGTAGCCGGCCAGGTCACCCATGGTTGGAGGCTGGTTCCCGTGGTGGCCCTTGATCGCCACCAGGAGCTGGTGCTGAACATGGGTCAGGCCCTCAGCCTGCGCCTGATCCTCGCTCCAGCGATGGAAGCGCCGCAGGGTGACCCGGAACTCGAGCAGCCGCTCGAAGTCCTGTCGGGTAAGCCGGGGCATCGTCACCTTCCGAATGTGCATGCAGTTTCCCGCCTGAGACTACCCGGCCGTCCCGCCGTCCGCGGGAACCGGCGCGGTGAGCTCGAGCTGGATGCCGTCCGGGTCCTCGAACGAGAGCACGTCGATGCCGAACGACGGCAACCGGGTGATCTCGCCGTGCGTCACCCCGCGCTCGTCGAACAGCCGGACCGCCTGCTCCAGGTCGCCGCGGGCGGGCACGCCGAAGCTGAGGTGGTCCAGGCCGGCCCGGTCCGGGTGGAAACGGTCGGCCGCGGGGGCCATCGGCCGCAGCCCCATGATCAGGTTGCCACGCGCCATCACCACGCCGCCGAACAGGAGCTTGAACACCTCGTCCGCGCCCGGGTCGCCCGGCGGCGGCGACTCCACCACGACCTGGAAGCCCAGCAGGCCGGTGTAGAACTCGCGGCTACGCTGCACGTCGGTCACTGTGAGCCGGAGATGATGGATGTCCCCGCACGGAATCATGACTGCCTCCCTGGCGCCGCGCCACGCCGCGGCATCGGTCCCTGGCATCAGCATCCCAGCCGGAGCGCGTCTGCAACACCAGGAAAAGCAACCTGCACACTAACTCGCTCACCAGTACGATCTTCTCAACTACTAGCGTGGTTGATTCGGGCTTCGTGGTGGATTCGGGGGTCTATAGTGCACCGGATCAACCGCATAACCCGGATCGACCACGATCTTCGGGCCGCCGAACGCAGCACAGGGCACTTGAAGAACACGAGACGCACGGGCCTCAGCAGTTACATCCGGTGGCGTGTTAGCCGTAGGTGGGGTGCTGGGGCCAGCCGGGCGGGGAGTCGCGTGCTTGCTGCCATTCCCCGGCGGAAACGACGGGTGGCTTGTCCATAGGCCCGGTTATGCGGCGTAGGCGGCGATCAGGTCGTCGGACAGCTTCGGCCAGGCCTGCCGGGCCCAGTCGCCGAAGTTCTCGTCCGCCAGGGAAACGCAGGCCAGCCCGGCGTCGGGGTCCACCCACAAGAAGCTGCCCGACTGGCCGAAGTGGCCGAACGTCCGCGGCGAGTTCCGCGACCCGGTCCAGTGCGGCGACTTGGCGTCCCTGATCTCGAAGCCCAGGCCCCAGTCGTTGTGTTCCTGGCGGCCGAACCCGGGCAGCACGCCGGACAGGCCGGGAAAGGCGACCGAGGTCGCCTCGGCCAGCAGGTCGTCGTTCACCAGGGACGGGCTGGCCAGCTCGACGGCCAGGTTCATCAGGTCGCCGAGCGGGCCGGCCGCACCCCAGGCCGGGGAGCCTTCCAGCCGGGTCTGCGTCATCCCGAGCGGACCGCAGATCTCGTCGGCCAGCAGCCGCTCGAAGCGCTGGCCGCAGCGGGCCGCGACGATATCGGCGACGATCTCGATGCCGCGGTTGGAGTAGACACGCCGCCGGCCGGGCGGGCCGAGGACCGCGTCGCTGTCGAAGGCCAGCCCGGACGCGTGCGAGAGCAGGTGCCTGACCGTGGCCCCCGGCGGTCCGGCCGGCTCGTCCAGGTCGAGCAGGCCGCGCTGCACCGCGTCGAGCGCGCTCAGCGCGACGAGCAGCTTGGTCACCGAGGCCCAGCGGAACGGCTGGGTGACCGGCCCGGCCGATTCCATCAGGCCCGCGGCCGACGCGACCCCGGCCGCGGCGGTGGCCGGCCAGGATGCGACCTGATCGAGTGGATTTGCCACCGCCCCAGGGTAAATGCTTGTGGAGACGGCCTGACCGGAGGGCAGGGGGCGCTGATGCTCGAAGACCTTGACCCGGCCGAGACGCGCGAGTGGGTGGAGGCGCTCGACTCGGTGCTCGCCTTCGAGGGCGCGGATCGCGCCTTCTACCTGCTGGACGAGGTGACGACCGAAGCGCGCAGGAAGGGCGCGCCGGTCCCGTACAGCGCCACGACGCCGTACCTGAACACGATCCCGCCTGGCAAAGAAGACCGGCTCAGCCCGCGGGAGCTGGCCATCGACCACAGGATCAGATCGATGATCCGGTGGAACGCGCTGGCCATGGTGCTGCGGGCCAACGCCGAATCCTCCGAGCTCGGCGGGCACATCGCCAGCTTCCAGTCGGCGGCCACCCTGTACGACGTGGGCTTCCAGCACTTCTTCCGCGCCGCATCCGGCGATCACGGCGGCGACCTGCTGTTCATCCAGGGGCACTCCTCGCCGGGCATCTACGCCCGGTCGTTCGTGGAGGGCCGGCTCACCGAGGAGCAGCTGACGAGGTTCCGGCAGGAGGTCGACGCCGGGAATGGGCAGGGCGGGCTGTCGTCCTACCCGCACCCGTGGCTGATGCCCGACTACTGGCAGATGCCGACGGTGTCCATGGGGCTGGGCCCGATCATGGCCATCTACCAGGCGCGGTTCCTGAAGTACCTGGCCCGCCGCGGGCTAGCCGACACCGCCGACCGCACGGTCTGGGCGTTCCTCGGCGACGGCGAGACCGACGAGCCCGAGTCGCTCGGCGCGATCGCGCTGGCCAGCCGGGAGAAGCTGGACAACCTCATCTTCGTGATCAACTGCAACCTGCAGCGGCTCGACGGCCCGGTGCGCGGCAACGGCAAGATCATCCAGGAGCTCGAGGGCATCTTCCGCGGCGCGGGCTGGAACGTGATCAAGACCATCTGGGGCAGCGGGTGGGACCCGCTGATCGCCAGGGACTCCACCGGGCTGCTGCTCAAGCGCATGGAGGAAGCCGTCGACGGGGAGTACCAGGACTTCAAGTCCAAGGACGGCGCCTACGTGCGGGAGAAGTTCTTCGGCAAGTACCCCGAGCTGGCCGAGATGGTGGCCGGGATGACCGACGACGAGATCTGGGCGCTGAACCGCGGCGGCCACGACCCGGTGAAGGTCTACGCGGCCTACTCGGCCGCGGTGCGGCACGCCGGCCAGCCCACCGTCATCCTGGCCAAGACGATCAAGGGCTACGGGATGGGGGAATCGGGTGAGGGCCAGAACATCACCCACCAGCAGAAGCACATGGCGTCCGCGGCCCTGGTCAAGTTCCGCGACCGGTTCGGCCTGCCGCTGACCGACGAGCAGCTGGCCGAGCTGCCGTTCCTGCGCTTCGACGAGGACAGCGAGGAAATGGCCTACCTGCGCGAACGGCGGACCGCGCTGGGCGGGTACCTGCCGTCCCGGCGGCAGCGGTCCACGCAGACCCTGGCCGTGCCCGACCTGTCCGCGTTCGGCGGCCAGCTGGGCGGCACCCCGGGCCGGCAGATCTCCACCACGATGGCGTTCGTCCGGATCCTGAACACGCTGCTGCGGGACAAGGCCATCGGGCCGCGGGTGGTGCCGATCGTGCCGGACGAGTCCCGCACGTTCGGGATGGAGGGCATGTTCCGGCAGTTCGGCATCTTCAGCCAGGCCGGCCAGCTGTACCAGCCCGAGGACGCCAACCAGCTGATGTACTACCGGGAGGCGCCGGACGGCCAGATGCTGCAGGAGGGCATCAACGAGCCGGGCGCGCTGGCGTCCTGGATCGCCGCGGCCACGGCGTACAGCACCAGCGACATCGCGATGATCCCGTTCTACATCTTCTACTCGATGTTCGGCTTCCAGCGGGTGATGGACCTGATCTGGGCGGCCGGCGACTCGCGGGCCCGCGGCTTCCTGCTCGGCGGGACGGCCGGCCGGACCACGCTCAACGGCGAGGGGCTGCAGCACGAGGACGGGCACAGTCACGTGCTGGCTTCGGTGGTGCCGAACTGCGTGGCCTACGACCCGACGTACTCCTACGAGGTCGCGGTGATCATCCGGGACGGGCTGCGGCGGATGTTCGCCGAGCAGGAGGACGTGTTCTTCTACCTCACGCTGATGAACGAGAACTACGAGCACCCGGCGCTGCCCGAGGGCGCCGAGGCCGGCATCTTGCGCGGGATGTACCCGCTCCGCTCCTCCGAGGGTGAGGGCCCGCGCGTCCAGCTGCTGGGCAGCGGGACGATCCTGCGGGAGGTGCTGGCCGGAGCGGATCTGCTGGCCGCGGACTACGGCGTGGCGGCCGACGTGTGGAGCGCGACCAGCTTCACCGAGCTGCGCCGGGACGGGCTGGCCGCCGAGCGGTGGAACATGCTGCACCCGGGTTCGGAGCCGCGGCGTCCTTACGTGGAGGAATGCCTGGCGGCGCGGCCGCCCGGCCCGGTGATCGCGGCGACCGACTACGTCCGGGCGTTCGCCGACCAGATCCGCGCCTTCGTGCCGGGCCGGTACCGGGTGCTGGGAACGGATGGCTACGGCCGTTCGGACTACCGGCGCAACCTGCGCCGCTTCTTCGAGGTCGACCGGCACTACGTGGCCCTGGCCGCGCTGACGTCGCTGGCCGAAGACGGGGCGGTACCCGCCGACAGGCCGGCCGACGCGATCGCCCGGTACGGCATCGACCCGGATACACCCGATCCGTCGCGGGCCTGAGGGGAGCACCCGATGACAGAGGTCAGCGTCCCGGACCTCGGCGACTTCGCCGACGTGCCGGTCATCGAGATCCACGTCGCGCCCGGCGACGTGGTCAGCAGCGAGGACCCGCTGGTCACCCTGGAGTCCGACAAGGCGACCATGGACATCCCCTCCCCGGCCGCGGGCACCGTCCGCGAGCTGCGGGTCAAGGTCGGCGACCTGGTCAGCCGCGGCACGCCGATCCTGTCGCTGGACACCGAGGGGGCCGCGGTCGAGCCGCCGCCGCTGACCGACCAGCAGGAGCCGCCCACGCTGGACGCGGCGGACCCGGTGGCGGCGGCGCGGGAACCGGCGGCACGTTCGATCGCGGAGGCGCCGGTTGCCGGCGCGACGGCCGGGGCCGGTGAGGTGGGGGCGGCGGATGGGGCGAGTGCGGCGGCTGGAGCGGGCGCGGGCGCCGAGGCGCTGGCTGACTTCGACGGGGTGCACGCCAGCCCGGGGGTGCGGCGGCTGGCCCGTGAGCTGGATCTGGACCTGACCGCGCTGTCCGGGACGGGGCCCAAGGGGCGGATCACCAAGGAGGACGTGATCGCGGGGGTGCGCGGCCCGGCGGCCGCGGGGGCTGGCCCGGCCACGGCAGGCGCGGGAATCCCGGCGGTGCCGGCGCAGGACTTCTCGAAGTTCGGGCCGGTCGAGGTGCGGCCGCTGACCCGGATTCAGCGGCTGTCCGGGCCCGCGCTGCACCGGTCCTGGCTCAACGTCCCGCACGTCACCCACGACGACGAGGCCGACATCACCGACCTGGACGCCTACCGACGCGAGCTCGACACCGCGGCCAAGGCGGAGGGCTACCGGGTCACGCTGCTCGCCTTCCTGATGAAGGCCAGCGTCTCGGCGCTGCGCGAGTTCCCCCGGTTCAACAGCTCGCTGACGCCGGATAAGGACGCCCTGATCTACAAGGGCTACTATCACCTCGGCGTGGCCGTGGACACCCAAGAGGGCCTGGTGGTGCCGGTGATCCGCGACGTCGACCGCAAGGGCATCACCGAGCTCAGCCGGGAGCTCGGCGCGACCTCGGCCCGGGCGCGCGAGGGCAAGCTCGCCCCGGCCGACCTGCAGGGCGCCTGCTTCACCATCTCCAGCCTGGGCGGCATCGGCGGGACCAGCTTCACGCCCATCGTCAACGCCCCGGAGGTGGCGATCCTCGGCGTGGTCCGGTCCAAGATGGCGCCGGTATGGGACGGTTCGGCGTTCGTGCCGCGGCTGATGCTGCCGCTCTCGCTGTCCTACGACCACCGGGTCATCGACGGCGCGCTGGCCGCCCGGTTCGCCCGGTACCTGTGCGGGGTGCTGGAGGACATCCGGCGGCTGGTGCTCTGACATGGCGAACCAGGCGGCTGAGGTGCTCGTGCTCGGGGCCGGGCCGGGCGGGTACACGGCCGCGTTCCGGGCCGCGGACCTGGGCAAGCAGGTCGTGCTCGTGGACAGCGGGGCAGCTCTCGGCGGGGTCTGCCTGAACGTCGGCTGCATCCCGTCCAAGGCGTTGTTGCACGCGGCCAGGGTGATCGCGGAAACCCGGGAGATGAGCGAGAACGGCGTCTCGTTCGGCCCTCCTGAAATCGACCTCGGCCGGCTACGGGCCTGGAAGGATGGCGTAGTCGGCCGGCTGACCGGCGGCCTGGCCACGCTGGCCAGGCAGCGTAAGGTCACCACCATCCGCGGCTACGGCCGGTTCACCGCGCCGCACGAGCTGGCGGTGGAGCTGGCCGAGGGCGGCGCGGTGTCGGTCGGCTTCGAGCACGCGATCATCGCGGCCGGCTCGGAGGCGATCACGCTGCCGTTCATCCCGGCGTCGGACCCGCGCGTCATCGACTCCACCGGGGCGCTGGAAATCGAGGAGGTGCCCGGGCGGCTGCTGGTGATCGGCGGCGGGATCATCGGGCTGGAGATGGCCACCGTCTACCACGAGCTCGGCGCGCAGATCACCGTCGTGGAGCTGCTCGACCAGCTCATCCCCGGCGCCGACCGCGACGTGGTGGCGCCGCTGGCCAAGCGGGCCGGCCGGCTGTACGAGAACGTTTTCCTGCGGACGCGGGTGACGGCAGTGCAGGCCGGGGCCGAGGGCCTGACTGTCTCGTTCGACGGGCCGAAGGCGCCGGCCACCGACACCTTCGACCGGATCCTGGTCGCGGTCGGGCGCCGGCCCAACGGTTCACTGATAGGGGCCGAACGGGCCGGGGTGGCCGTGGATCCGTCCGGCTTCATCCCGGTGAGCAAGCAGATGCGGACCAGCGTGCCGCACATCTTCGCGATCGGGGACGTGGTCGGCCAGCCGATGCTGGCGCACAAGGCGATGCACGAGGCGAGGGTCGCCGCCGAGGTCATCGCGGGCAAGAACAGCTTCTTCGACGCCCGCGCCATCCCGTCGGTGGCCTACACCGACCCCGAGGTGGCCTGGGCCGGGGTGACCGAGAACGAGGCCAGGGCCGCGGGGGTAGCGTACGGCAAGGGCGTGTTCCCGTGGGCCGCCAGCGGCCGCTCGCTCACCCTGGGGCGTTCGGAGGGGACGACCAAGGTGCTGTTCGACGAGGCGACCGGCCGGATCATCGGCTGCGGCATCACCGGGCCCTCGGCGGGCGACCTCGTCGCCGAGGCGGTGCTGGCCATCGAGATGGGCGCCGACGCGGCCGACATCGGCCTGACCATCCACCCGCACCCCACCCTGTCCGAGACCGTGGCCATGGCGGCCGAAGCGTTCGAGGGCACGATCACCGACCTGTACCTGCCCCGGCGTCCCGGCCGGCCCGGTCCGGGCCGGCCAGGATGAGACTAGCTCGCCACCAGCGACTCCGCTTGCTCGGGCGTGTGGTAGCGGCTCCCGACCTGAGCGGCCTTCCCCGGGTTCCGCCGCTGCCAGATCGCGTAGTAGACAATGCCGATCGCGGTCCAGGCCAGGAATATGTAAGGCAGCCAGACGTAGGCGCCGGTGAGGGCGGGGAATATGTTGCCGGGAATGGTCTGCGGCAGCCAGTTAGCCCAGAATACGAAGACCATGATGGCGGCGCCGAGCAGGCCAAGTACCCAGGTCAGCGGGTCCGATACGCCGGCCCGGCGGAGGAAGACCGGGGCGCCGATGCCGACTAGTGCGTACCCGAGCATGAAGCCAAAGGTCGCGACCGTGCCGACCCATCCGGTGGCGTTCACCGCGGCCTCATTCATGATCGTGGTGATGATCGGGACCGCGATCATGGGTACCGCGGCGACGGCGATCGCGATGTGCGGCGTGTTACGGACGCGGTGGCAGTTGCCCATGGTCGAGTGGCCCATGCCGTCGCGCGCCATCGAGTAGATCAGCCGGGAGCCGGCGTTGATGCAGGCGAGCGTGCAGGCGAACATGCTGCAGACAATCCCGATGTCGAGGACGTAGGCGAAGCCACCGATCCCGGTGTTCGTGGCCAGGTCGGGTAGCGGGGCGGTGCTGCCCAGGATGCCGCCCTTGACATTCTGGAAGCCATAGATCTGGGAATAGGAGACGACGACGTAGAACAGGCCCACGATCAGGCAGCTCCAGAGGATGGCGCGGGGCACGTTCCGGAAGGAGTTTTTCGATTCGACGCCCAGGGAGCCAGCGCTCTCGAACCCGACGAACGCGAAGATCGCCAGCACCGTGCCAACCAGGATGCCGCCCGGCTTGACGCCCGACAGCGTGAGCTGGTCGGTGTCAAAGACGGTGCCATTATGCACCCAGATGTTCACACACAGGATGAGGATGATCGTGACCGAGAGCGACTCGAGTATCAGCGCCGTCCTGGCGGACAGGCCGATATCGAGGAACGCGACGCCCACGGCGAGGAGCGTGTCTACCAGGAAGAGCGCGACCAGGATCGCCCTGTTGTCTCCCGGGGCGCCGAGCCTGCTCAGCAGGTCGGCGCCGTAGATCGCGAACCCGTAGACGGTGGCCATGCCGGTCGCGAGGTAACCGAGTATCAGCCCCCAGCCGGCGGCGTGCCCGAAGCTCGGCCGGAGTGCCCTGCTGACCCATACGTAGAACGAGCCCGCCGAGTTGATGCGCCGGGCGAACTGTGCGGCGCAGTAACCGATGCACAGCAGGGCGAGCAGGGCGATCGTGAAGGAGACCCACGTCCCGTTGCCGGCGCCCGCGAATACGAGCAGCGGCAGAAGCGCCATCGCCGCGCTGGGAGCCATGTTGGCCACCGACTGGGCCAGCACTTCCGGCAGGGACAGCCTGCCGTGCTTGAGATCAGGGGAGGTACCGGTGTCCGCGGAGAGTGCCGTCACGCCGCGATCGGCGGCTCCGTCAGCAGTTTCGGCCATGTCTCTTGCTCCTCATTGTCGCCGCTAATTACGGGCCCCCGTTTGTCGTCCGTCGGTGTGAAAGCTTTCGTGGTCACGTTCGTGGTTATGCCGTCTGCGTGGATCTCAGCCCTGGTGGTGGCAGCGCTCCGCGGGCGGTACATCGAGGGCGGGGTTGCCGTCGAAGAAACCGTCGGCCCGGAGCTGGAACCCGACGCGGGTGACCGGCATCACCGGCCAGTCCTCCGGGCGCACCACGTGGTGAGCGGTGAACGTGTGCCACAGCACCAGGTCGGTGTTCTCCAGCGGGCGGTCGGCCGCGGTCCAGGCGGGCAGGCCGTCCCCGCCCGGGTGCTGGTTGGGATACTCCCCGGCCGGGAACCGCTGGTCGGGATCGTAAGCAGTGACCCACAGGTGCTTGGCGGCGAACTGGGCCCGCCGCATGGCGGGGGCGTCCGGCTGGCCGAAGGGCAGCACGCTGTCGTGGGGCATCAGCTTGTAGGCGACCGGATCGCCGGTGGCGTTCGGCCGGCCGGGGTTGGCGATCTTCCAGTAGCGGGCGGCCCGCCCGTCGGCCACCCGCTGCGCCTCCGACTCGCGGCGCAGCGGGGTCTGCCGCACCACCCACGCGTTGCCATACGGGTTCTCCGGGCCGGGCGGCAGCGCCACCGAGTCGCACTCATAGACGGTGTTGCCTGGGCCGTCGACCATCATGTCCAGCCGTACGCAGAAGATGTGCTGGTGGTTGGGACCGTAGAGCTGGGGGGCGACCAGGGTGCCGTAGGCCGGTTTCTCTCCCGCGGGCACGGCCCCGTTGGAGATCACGCCGGTCAGCTTGACCTCGTATTCGATGGTGCCGTCCTGGTAGAGGTACCAGAAGTAGCCGTACTCGTAGTTCCCGACGGTCGCGATCATCGAGATGACCAGCCGCCGCGAGCGCCGGACCTCGGCCTTGCCGGTCCGCCAGTCGGCGTGCTTCCACAAGATGCCGTGATCTTCCTCGTGCAGGCAGATCGCGTTCTTGAGCACCAGGGCGTGCCCGTCGTTGTCGTTGATGCAGGCGTCGAAGTAGTGGATCTCGCCCAGGCAGTCGCAGCCGAGCTCCAGGCTGGTGGCCAGCACCCCGATACCGTATTCCCCCATGTCGAAGACGTTCTTGCGGTAGTGCGTCGGGTTCGGGTCGCCGTAGGGGATGAACATCTCGGCGAGCGAGGCCCGGTAGATGACCGGCCGGACTGTTCCGTGATCCTGGTACCGAACCAGGTGCAGTACCAGCCCCTCGCGCGGGGTGAAGCCGACCTGGAACCGCCATTTCTGCCAGCTCACCTCGTGCCCGTCCACGGTGAAGCTGGTGCCTTCCGGCTGGGTGATCTCGACCGGCTTCAGGTCCTGCCGGCAGCCCTCCGGGAAATGGGGCATGTTCCCGGCGTCGCGGATCCACTCCGCGGTGTAGTTGCCGCTGTGCGGCGGCAGGGGCACCACCCCGTGGTCCTCGATGTCCACCACTTCCATGCGGTCGAGGTCGAAGCGGACGATCAGGCCCTCCACCGGGCGGGCGTATCCATGGTCGTCGGGGTCGCCCTGGCGCACCCAGGTCAGCGGCCGGACGAACCGGCCCTGGCCGGCCGCGTCCTCGGGGCCGTTGTAGCCGACCGACCAGGGGTCGATCATCACCATGTCGAAGTCGGTGATGCCGCGGCGGCGCATCGCCTCCTGCCAGCGGGCGTCCTTCTTGACCGCCTCCTCGGTGGCCAGGAACTCTTCGAGCATGACCGCCGGCTGGACACCGGGCAGTTCCCGCCACAGGCACACCTTGCCGGCGGTGATCGAGACCACCGCCTCGTAGGTCCGGCATTCGGCCCGTTCGCGGAGCACGATATGCGCCTCGCGCTCGAACGGCTCGCCCCGCTGGTAGCGCAGGACCGCGTCCTTGGGCGGTTCCCGCAGCGTGATGTAGACGAATCGGGCGCTCGCGGCCAGGCCGCGGTCTTGTCTGAGGATCTGGCTGGCGGTCTCGATCTCCTCCGCCGTCAGCGGCTCCAGCGGATGCCGCACCTCCACCCTGACTTGCTCGGCCGTCGTCATCATCGGCTCCTTCCCTGGCTCCCGGAGCCACGGGTACTCGCTGGCGGCGGGCGCACGGCTCACGCCCTCCGTGCGCGCCGAATCTCACACGTTTTATCGGTTCACCCTGGTCATACCGCAGGCAAATTTGTACGTCAATAGGACGAATTCATCCTTTACACCGCGTGACGATTCCCTAGCATGAAGGTGTGGCGAGAGACGCCGGCAGGACCGGCCCGGAACGATCCGGCGATGCTCCCGCCCCGCTGCGCCGGGTGCCCTTGTACGCGCAAGCGGAAAAGGTCCTGGAGGACCTGCTGGTAGGCCGGCAGTACCGGATCGGCGACCGCATCCCCCCCGAAGTCGAGCTGGTGCGGAGCCTGGGCGTCTCCCGGGTCACGATCAGGGCGGCGGTAGGGCGACTGGTCAGCCGCGGGTTGCTGGTCAGGCGCCAGGGCAGCGGCACCTTCCTGGCCCGGCTCCCCGAACGCAGCGGTCAGCCGGGCCCGGCCGGGATCAAGCTAGGCAGCGTCGCCCAGCTCGGGCGGCTGGAGACCTACACGAGCATCGCCGAACGACTCGGCGTCAAGGCCGACAGCCGGCACCTGCGCGTGCAGGCGGCCCGGGCCACCCCCGACGAGGCCGATGCGCTGGAGCTTCCCGCCGGCGGCGCGGTGACCCGCGTCTCCCGGGTCCTGCTCCTCGACGGGAAAGTCGCTGCGTGGATGATCGACGTGCTCCCGGCGGACCTCATCCCGGCCGGGAAGGTTACCGAGCGCCTCGCCCCGCATCACATGGTGCTCGACGCGCTCCTCGACGAGGGAATCCCGGTCGCGTTCAGCGAGGTCGAGATCGGCACCGCGCTGCTGGACCCCGGCCAGCCGGCCGGTCGGGCCCTGGGGCTGAGCCAGCCGGCGGCCGCGCTGATGATGACCGAGACCATGTACCTCGACAGCGCCGGTTCCGTCGATGGCCGCCCGGTGCAGTGGAGCCGGAACTACTTCCTTCCCGGCAAGCTCAGCCTCCGCCTGGTCCGCGACACTCCGGCCACTCGCGACCCGGCCATAGTGCTGCAGCTGTTCACGGATGCGTGACGACAGCTATTCGTCCGCCGGCGCAGCCCACAGGCTCCGGACGTGTTCCCAGTCGGCCTCGTCAGGGGATTCCGCGGGCGCGATGTACCGCGCTCCGGGAAAGGCCCGCGCGGGTGGTGTGAAGCTTCCCCGGGCGATGAGCCGGCCGATGTTCGCGCGGTAGATCTCGTCCACGTCGGCGTGCTGGAGCGGCTCGGCGTCCAGCCAGAGGTTCTTCGGGTGGACGGGTTCGGAGTACATGCGCCGGAAGATCTCCGTCCGCAGGTCCTTCATCCAGTTGGAGTTGAGGTTCATCGTGCGGAACTGGCGGAGGGCCTCGATGTCGACGATCCCCGCGACAAACGTATTGGCGCCTGATGCCGTGTGCCCGAGCACGGTCCCCTGGTAGTCGACGATGTGAGAGTTGCCGCCCGCGATGTCGTACGGGTGCTCCATCTTCGGGTGCACATACACCGGGCCGACATTCGGGCAGACCATGTAGACGTTGTTGAAATGCGCATGCGCGCGGTTCTGCAACAGCCACGTCCCGCCGGGCTCCATCCCCATCTGGGTCATCGGCACCGCCTCGCTCGGGCGGTAGACAACCTCGGCGCCGTTGAACGCGAGCGCGCGTACCGCCTCCGGGTACTCTCCGTCGGAGCAGCAGATCGTGCCGATATGACCGATGTCGTCGGTGCGCAGGACCGGGTAGAACGCGTCGATTCCGTCGCCGAACAGTTCCACCCAGCGGTCGTAGACGTCATGCGGAACGCACGAGCGCTCTCGGCACCAGAGGTGATTCTTGGCGGCTTTGTGGACGATCTCACCCTGCCTCGAGATGACGAACAGCGTGTTGAAGAAGCGCTTGTCGATTACCTCCGGCCAGCGCGCCTTGCACTGCGCCACGATGTAGGTGTCGTATTGCCGGGCGAGCGAGGCGAGCCGGTCGGTTTCCGGGCCGGGGATGTCGATGAACAGATCTCGCGCCGCGGTGACGTGCGGGATATCGAAGATCTCGTCGGTGAATCCGGTCAGGGCTCCCTCGGCGAGTGCGATCAGCCGCACGGGCATGTTGATGCCCACGATCGACACCGCCGCGTGGATCCCGTCCTCTACGATCTGCAGGTTGCGCTCGATGTCCCGGCGGCTGCCGATGCCGTGCACGACGGTGGAGAGCCCCACCGCCATATACGGCGCCACCTGTTCCTGCGTGCGTCCGCTCACTGTGTGCCACTCCCGCCCGCTGGGCGCGGTACCTCGCCGGTCGCTCCGCGCCGCCCGTCTCGGTAGGCCGAAGCCTGACACGTCATGGTCAGGATCCGATCGCCTGGGTTACGGTAAGCGATGCCTGGCGCCCCGGCAACGGGCCCAGCCGTAAGGCGTCATGGCTACTCCGGCCGCGACTCAGCCTGATGTCTGATCAAGACCGATTTTGAGTGTTTGTGTTAGTTTTAGCCCGGTGGTCTTATCTGCATCGAGCCGGGCGGAGGTACCCCATGCGTCGCTTGCCCGTGATCGCCGTGTCAGCGGTGGCCGCGCTGCTCCTGGCCGTTCCCGCCGGGGCCCGGGCCACCGGGCAGAGCCCTGCGGGCGTGGTGAAAGAGCCGGTCGCGGTCGGTTCCGGGGGCGCGGTCGCCTCCATGGACGTGGACGCCAGCCAGGCCGGCATCGACGTGCTGAAGCACGGCGGCAACGCGGTCGACGCCGCGGTCGCCACGGCCAGCGCGCTCGGCGTCACCGTCCCGTTCGTGGCCGGGCCGGGCGGCGGCGGCTTCATGGTGATCTACCTGGCCAAGACGCACGAGGTCGTGACCATCGACGGCCGCGAGAACTGCCCCGCGGCGTGCACGACGACGATGTTCCTCGACCCGAAGACGGGCCAGCCGCTCGACTACGACTACGCCTCGGACCAGCCGCTGGCCACGGGCGTGCCCTCGATGGTGGCCGCCTGGGCCAAAGCGATCAGCCAGTACGGGCGCAAGAGCCTGGCCGCCGACCTCCAGCCGGCCATCGGCGTGGCCGAGCGCGGGTTCCGGGTCAATCAGGACTTCGTCCAGCTCACCCAGTCGGACCTGCCCGAGCTGCAGGCCTACCCGGCCAGCCGCGCCCTGCTGCTGACGCCGTCGGGGCAGCCGCTCCCGGTGGGCACCCTGCTCCGCAATCCCGACCTGGCCAAGACCTACCGGCTGCTGGCCAGGTACGGGCCGTCCTACCTGTACGGCGGGCCCCTCGGCCAGGCCATCGTCCAGGCCGTTGACCACCCGGTGCTGACCCCGGGCCAGAGCGTGGTTCAGCTGCCCGGCATCATGACAACGGCCGACCTGCGCGCCTACCAGACCCGGGTGCTGGCCCCGACCCGCGTGCGCTACCGCGGCCTGGATATCTACAGCATGGCGCCGCCGTCGAGCAGCGGGTCCACCGTGGGCGAGGCGCTGAACATCCTGAGCGGATACAACCTGTCCGGCGAGCCCAGGGTGACGGCGCTATTCCACTACCTGGAGGCGTCGCGGCTGGCCTACGCCGACCGCAACGCCTACGTGGGCGACCCGCGCTACGTCAGCGTGCCGCTGTCCGGGCTGCTCGACCCGGCGTTCGCCGCGACCAGGCGGTGCCTGATCGGTAATACGGCTCTCGTCTCCCCGGTGGCGCCCGGTAACCCCTATCCGCCGTACGGGACCTGCCCGGCGCCGAGCGCGCGGCAGCCAGCGGCAGAAGGCGGCCACACCAACAACATCGTCACCGCCGACAAGTGGGGCGACGTCGTCGCCTTCACCAACACGATCAACTTCTTCGGCGGCAGCGGCCAGACCGTGCCTGGTTACGGTTTCCTGCTTAACAACGAGATGACCGACTTCGACTTCGCCCCGTCCTCGGCCGGCGCCGCCGACCCGAACCTGCCGGCCGGCGGCAAGCAGCCGCGGTCCAGCATGGGCCCGGTCATCGCGTTCCGGGACGGCAAGCCGGTGTTCAGCGTCGGCGCGGCCGGCGGGTCCACCATCCCCACGACCATCCTGCAGATCATCCTGAACCATGTGGACTTCGGCATGTCGCTGCCGGCGGCGCTCGCCGCGCCGCGGGTGAGCCAGCGCAACGCGCCCACCTCACTGGCCGAACCGGACTTCTACAACAGCGCCCTGGCGGCCCAGCTGACCAGCCAGTACGGCGAGAAGTTCACCCTGGCCACCGGGCCGATCCTGCCTCTGGACAACTACCCGGGCGACGCGACCGCACTGCAGGTGCTCGGGCGCGACCGGTTCGAGGCCATCGCCGAGCCGGTCCGCCTGTTCGGCGGCAGCGCCCTGGTCGTGAACCCCGGACCGTAGCCGCCTGCTGGGTCGGCCCGGCTTTCGAACGCGCCGAAAGCGGGATTCGATGGCGCCAGAACGCCATGGATTCGGGATTTCATGTCGTAACAGGGCGGTACATGGCGGTACGGGGCGGTACGGGGCGGTACCCGTGGTACCCGTGGCACCAAAGAGCCGCTGACGCCCTGCCGTGACTCCTGGTACCGGGTCGGCGGGCCTGCCATACGACATGAATGGCCCAGCCATGCTGCTGGAACGACATGAACGAGGCATCCATGTCGTATAGCGCGGGCGGCCGGGCCATGAGGACGCGAATCACAGGTCACAAGAGTGTGCCCGGGACGCAGGAGTACCAGCAGTAGGGTCCGGGACAGGCGCGGCATAGGGTGGGGTGCCGTGTCCAATCGTGAGCTGGTGGTGCTCGGCACGGCGAGTCAGGCGCCGACCCGCAGCCGCAATCACAACGGCTATTTCCTGCGCTGGGACGACGAGGGCCTGCTGTTCGACCCGGGTGAGGGAACACAGCGGCAGATGCTGTTCGCCGGGGTCACCGCGAGCCAGATCACCCGGATCTGCATCACCCATCTCCACGGTGACCACTGCCTCGGCCTGCCGGGCGTGCTGGCGCGGATGTCACTCGACCGGGTGCCGCACCCGGTGGACGTCTGCTACCCCGCGGGCAGCCGGGAGGTGTTCGGGCGGCTGCGGCACGCGTCGCTGTTCCGCGACGTGCTGGACCTGCGCGAACGGCGGGTCAGGGGGGCGGAGGCGGTGCTTTCTTCCGGCATCGGCACGTCCCCGTTCCGGCTGGAGGCGCGGGCGCTGTCGCACAGCGTGCCAACCGTCGGCTACCGGCTGACCGAGCCGGACGGGCGGCGGATGCTGCCGGACCGGCTGGCGGCCCTCGGCATCACCGGGCCGGACATCGGGCGGCTGCAGCGTTCCGGGCAGCTCGAGGCGGGCGGCCGGACGGTGACGCTGGAGCAGGTGAGCGAGCCGAGGCCGGGCCAGCGGTTCGCGTTCGTCATGGACACCCGGCTGTGTGACGCGGCCTTCGCGCTGGCGGACCGGGCGGACATGCTGGTCTGCGAGTCCACCTTCGCCAACGCCGAGGCCGCGCTGGCCCGCGACTACGGGCACATGACCGCCGGGCAGGCCGGGCAGATCGCGGCGCAGGGCGGGGTGCGGCTGCTCGTCCTCACCCACTTCTCGCAGCGCTACGAGCACGGCCCCGACGGCGACCGGCGGCTGGCCGGCGAGGCGGCGGCGGTCTTCGGCGGTGAGGTCGTGCTGGCTCGCGACCTGGACCGGATCCCCGTGCCGGCCCGGCACCCCGGATCGTGATATCGGTTGCGGTAAGGGAGGTGCCGACGATGGACTCGTTCTCGGGCAAGCTCGCGGTGGTGACCGGTGGCGGCTCCGGCATGGGCCGCGAGCTCGTCCGCCAGCTGGCGGCACAGGGATGCTCGGTCGCGGCCTGCGACCTGAACGCGGACGCCGTGGCGGAGACCGCGGCCGTGGCGCGGGAGGGCGCCCCGCCCGGCGTCGTCGTCACCAGCCATGCCTGCGACGTCGCCGAGGAGGCGCAGGTGCTGCGGTTCCGCGACGAGCTGCTGGCCGCGCACGCCACCGATCACGTCGACCTGGTCTTCAGCAACGCCGGCATCGGCGGCGGCGGCAGCTTCGTCAACGACCGCCGGGAGGACTGGGAGCGCACGTTCGCGGTGGACTGGTGGGGCGTCTACTACTGCGCCCGCGCGTTCCTGCCGCTGCTGATCGCCAGCGGCGACGGCGTCCTGGTCAACACCAGCAGCGTGAACGGCTTCTGGGCCACGCTGGGCCCGGGCATGCCGAACACCGCCTACTGCGCGGCCAAGTTCGCGGTCAAGGGCTTCACCGAGGCGCTGATCGAAGACCTGCGCACCAACGCGCCGCAGGTCCGGGTGGCCGTGGTGATGCCCGGGCACGTCGGCACCGACATCGTCGCGAACAGCATGCGCGCCCACGGCATCCTGCCGGAATCCGGGCCGCTGACCGACGCCCAGCACGAACGGCGGGCCGAGCTGATCCGGCGCGGCGCGCTGGCCGAGGGCGCTTCGGGCGGCGAGATGCGCGAGATGCTGGAGAAGATGAACGCCGACTTCCGGGACGGCGCGCCGCTCAGCGCGGCCGGGGCGGCCACCATCATCCTGGACGGGGTGCGCTCCGGGGCCTGGCGGATCCTGGTCGGCCAAGACGCCGTGGCCCTCGACGGGCTCGTGCGCGCGAAGCCGGAAGACGCCTACGACTATGCCCTGCTGGCCAGCATGGCGGCGCAGAACGCCAGCGGGGCGGACGAGGGAGAGATGACGTGACACACCCGTTCCGTGCCGCGGTGGAAGCCCGCGATATCGACGCCGCCCTGGCGCTGCTCGCCGAGGACGTCGTCTTCCGCAGCCCGGTCGTGTTCGCCCCTTACCAGGGACGCCAGGCCGTCGCGCCGATCCTGCGTGCCTTCTCGCGGGTCGCGGAGGACTTCCGCTACGTGCGCGAGATCGGCTCGCCCGGCGCGGCCGATCACGTGCTGCTCTTCCAGGCGCGGGTGGGAAGCCGGGAGCTGGAGGGCAGCGACTTCCTGCACACCGGGGCCGACGGCCGGATCGACGAGCTCATCGTGATGATCCGCCCGCTCAGCGCGGCGCTCGCCCTGGCGGAGGCCATGAAGGCCCAGCTCGAAACCCAGGTGCGACGGCCAGGGGGCGGCTGATACCGTGACCGGCATGCAGCGTGCTGGCATGACGACGACGCCGGAGCCGTTCCCGGCGCGCTGATCGCTGTCTTTAAAACACGAAGCCCCGGGGCGAGGGTCCCGGGGCTTCGTGTTTCCGGCTGGCCGCCCGCCCCTTTCCAGGGAGGCCACCATGGACGATCACCGCAAGCTCGGCCGTGAGCTCGGGCTGTTCGACACCGACCCGCTGATCGGCGCCGGGCTGCCCTTCTGGCTGCCCGCGGGCGCCGCGGTCCGGCACGCGCTGGAGGAGTACCTGCGCGAGCTGGAGCGGCGGGCCGGGTACAGCCACGTCTACTCGCCGGTGCTGGGCAAGCGCGAGCTGTACGAAATATCGGGGCACTGGTCGCACTACCGCGACGGCATGTACCCGCCGATGGATGCGGGTGGCGAGCAGGTCGTGCTGCGTCCCAGCCTGTGCCCGCACCATGCGCTGCTCTACCGGTCCCGCGGGCGGAGCTACCGCGAGCTGCCGCTCCGGCTGGCCGAGCTGGGCGGCCAGTACCGGACCGAGCTGTCCGGGGTGCTCGGCGGGCTGACCAGGGTGCGGGCGATGCAGCTGAACGACGCGCACATCTTCTGCACCCCGGACCAGGCCGCGGCCGAGGCCCGCGCCGCGCTGGCGATGATCCGGCAGGCCTACGCCGCGCTCGGCATCGAGCCGGCCCGGTACCGGCTGTCGCTGCCCGGCCCGGCCAGCCCAGGCACCGCCGGCAAATACGTGGGCGACCCGCGGATCTGGGACCAGGCCGCCGCCATGCTGGCCGGGATACTCGACGACTCGGGCCTGCCCTGGGAGGCGGGCGAGGGCGAGGCGGCGTTCTACGGGCCGAAGATCGACGTGCAGGTGGCCGACGCCGCCGAGCGGGAGGCGACCCTGTCCACCGTCCAGGTCGACTTCTACCAGCCGGACCGGTTCGGCCTGCAGTACACCGGCGCGGACGGGGGCAGGCACCGCCCGGTCATGGTGCACCGCAGCATCGTCGGCAGCATGGAGCGCGCGGTCGCGCACCTGACCGAACGGCACGGCGGCGCCTTTCCCGACTGGCTGGCGCCGGAACAGCTCGTGGTGCTGCCGGTAACCGATGCGCAGGCCGCGGCGGCGGCCTCGGTCTGCGGGCACGCCACCGGGCTCGGGTTGCGCGCCCGGGTCGCCGGACCGGACTCGGGCACCCTGAACCGCCGGATCCGGTCGTCACGACTGGTCCCGTACCAGGCGGTCATCGGCGAGCGGGAAGCCGACGCCGGCCAGGTCGCGGTCAGGCTGCGGGACGGACGGCGGCTCCCGTCCCAGCCCGCGGCCGCGGCGCTGGCCGGCATCGCGGCCCACGTCGCCGCGCACCGTATCGACTTGTGGGATGCCGCCTGACTCAGCGGGCCGCGGCCTCGGCCGGGCTGATCCTGGCGTTGACGATGCAGATCGCGACGACCGCGCCCGCCGCGAAGAGCAGCGCGCCGGCCAGGAGCCCGGCCACGTAGCCGTCGGTGAGCGCCGCCGCCACCGGGTGGCCGGCCAGGCGGCTCCTGGTCACCATGGCGGCGATGGCGGCCAGCGCGCCCAGGCCGAGCGAGCTGCCGACCTGGACGCTGGTGTTGAGCAGGCCGGCGGCGACGCCGCTGTCGCGCGGCGCGACGTCCCGCATGCCGGTGACGGTGCAGCCGACGAAGGTCAGCCCGGTGCCGGTCCCGCCGGCCAGCATGGCCGGGAGCATCACCGCGAAGTAGTCCGACGCCGGGGTCAGCCTGGCCGCGTACCAGCGCCGATTTTCACTCAGCGAATTTGCCCCTAGTCTGGTCAGTCGTACTGGTAGCGGAGGGTGCGGCCGTCCCACCAGGGGACGTCGATCGTGTCGGGCAGGGTGGCCTGGCGCAGGATGGGTGAGTAGGTCCGGCGGGTCAGCCGGATGGTGGTCTGCCCGCGGTCGTTTTCGATGGTGCCGCCGGTGTTCAGGAACCGGCGCTGCAGGGTGTCGGGCGTGGCGGTGCCGTAGCCGGGCAGGCGGCGGCGCAGCGCGGCGCAGATGGTGTGGGCCAGGACCGAGAGCACGACGTCGAGGTCGACGTTGAGCGGGACCGCGCCGGCCAGGGCGTCGAGGCCGAAGGAGGAGATGGCTTCGGCGAGGCGCTGTTCGATGTTCATCCGCCGGGCGTAGGAGCTGATGACCTGGCGGGCGGGCAGGGCGGGCCGGTTGGTGATCAGCAGGGTGGGCTGGTCGTGGCCCAGGCCGGTGACGGCGAGCTGGCGGATCGGGCGGGGGTAGGCCGACAGGGTCGCGGCGGGGTCGTCGTGCACGTTGACGCGGCGGGTCTTGTTCCCGGCCCGGCCGAGGGTCATGGGTTTCCAGGCGCTGGCCGGGAGTGCGGCCAGCGCTTTGGTGATGCCGGGGTGGCGGGCGCGCAGGGTGATGAACCCGATCTGGCGGTCATCGAGCTCGGCGAGGACGGCCTGGGTGGTGAGCTTGGAGTCGAAGATCAGCAGCGCCGGGTCGTGCCCGGTGACGGCCTTCCAGTGGTCGGCGAACGCGATGACCTCCCGGTTCTGGGTGGCCTTGGCCAGGTCGGCGTTGGCGTAGAGCAGGGTGTGCGTGGCGGCGTCTTCGGCGAAGAAGGTCAGCACCGACCGGGTGCGCTGGGAGCGGCGCGGCACGTAGTGCTTTTCCAGGACCGGGTCGTCGCCCCAGTGCATGACGGCGTGGAAGTCCAGGTTGAGCGCGTCGCCGGTGGCGAGCCCGGCGGCGATGGCGGCCTTGTCCAGCGCGGTCAGGAGCGCGGCCTGCCGGGCGTGTTCGAGCCGGTAGGAGTAGGTGGTCAGCGCGGTGGCCTTCGGCAGCGCGGTGAGCCCGGCGAACAGCGCGGCGCCGGGGTCGGCGGCGATGTCGTAGACGTGGGAGACCCGCCGGGTGCTGGTCAGCTTGAGGGCCAGCAGCGACAGCAGGTAGGACAGGGCGGGGATTCTCGGGGTGGACGGGTAGCCCGCGGCGGCCGCCAGGTCACCGATGCCGAGGGCGATCAGGTCGGGGATGGCCAGGAACAGCCCGGCCAGCCGGGTCTCGGCCCGGGCGGGCAGGGTGGCGAAGTCTGCTGCTTCGGCGCGGGCCTGGACGTCCCGGGCCGGGCCGCCGCGGTCGGCGTCGGGGCGGCGCCACATCCGGGGCAGTCCTTGCTCGGCGATCACCTCGGCGATCCCGGTCCGGTTCAGCGGGGTGCCCTCGGCCGCCAGCGCCTGGGCGATCTCGTCGATGGAGTGCCCGGCGGCGCGCAGCTCGATGATCCGGGGGCGGGCGGCGTCCTTGGCCGGGGCGGTCTTCGGGCCGGGCCTGCCGGTGACGAAGAAGTCCCGGGCCCCGTTGCGGAAGTCCCGCACCGCTGACAGCAGCGACGCGGGGGTGTAGCCGAACCGGGCGGCGGCCTGATCGGCGGGCACGCCCTCGGCCAGGTAGGCGCGCAGCGCCTCGTACCGGCGGTGCGCCGGGGAGCCGGGGCGGAGGAAGAACTCCCCGCCGGGCCGGGCGGGCTGAGGGGCATTCGCTGACTGGTCGATGCTCCTAGTTCATCACGTCCATGGCCGGATCGCCTGCCGCCGCGCCGGAACGGGATCATTCCGGCATGAATTACATGGCTGTAAGCGTGGTCTCCCTCGGGCCCCGGCAGCGAGCCAGGTCAGGCATAAATATCAGATAGCAGGACCAGTCAGCGATACCTACCCTAGAACATAGCCGCCTGCAGCGGAGCATCGCACAAAACCCCTGCATACAGACCCTAGACAGGCCCCGGTCACTCGGAGGATATCCAGTCAGCCAGGGGATGACTCCCCGCCGCGAAAATCGGCGCTAACGATCGGTACAGTCCGCGGCAATGGGCGCCGGGCGGGCGGCAGGTAGAGTCCGGCTCATGCGGATGGTGGCGGTGGTGCTGGGCGGCGGCGTGGGCCAGCGACTGGGCGCGGGCATGCCGAAGCAACTGCTCACCCTGGGCGGGATGACGCTGATCGAGCGGTGCGTGGCGGCCTTCGAGGCGGCGCCGGGAGTAGACGAGATCCTGGTG
>Ga0081540_1001212_pt1 | contig 22548 bp, 23 predicted proteins | sample TabmetS2T1R1_FD_71024 | JGI IMG/M metagenome (GOLD analysis project Ga0081540, IMG submission 71024) | Tabebuia heterophylla rhizosphere microbial communities from the University of Puerto Rico - S2T1R1 | ecosystem: Host-associated > Plants > Roots > Rhizosphere ... | reverse complement strand
TTACGCCGGCCGCAGCGGGCGCACCTTCCCGATGACACGGCCCGGCGGTCACACCGCGCTGTTCCTGACCAATGACGACGGGTTTTATGTTCTCGACGACAAGGTCGCCGCCACCAAGCTCAACGAGATCGAGACCAGCGAGGAGCGCGGCAAGCTTCTCGACGTCTACCGCGCCCAGCGTCGCACGCTCAAAGCCGGCCGGCTCGATATTCCTTGCCGCGTGCCGCCGATGAGCGCGCACGACCTCTGGGACTCGAACCGGCCCGGCTCGACCCTGTTCCTGCCAGTTTGCGATGTCAGCGCATCCCTGATCTCGCTGATCGCGCAGTTTGTCGATCCGGCGCTGCGCCGCTATGCGCCGGCAAGCGGCGGCATGAGCATCGTCGATGACCGCCACGGCTTTCGCCCCGCAGGCACCGAGCGCTGGCTGAGGGACGGATTTCTCAACGCCGAGCAGGTCCTGCCATTATCGATCCTCGAACGTCAGGCCTGCTACTATGTCTTCAGCGAGCCGGCAGCGATCTGCCAGAACATGTTTCTTGCGACCGAGGCGCTCGGGCTCGGCGGATGGAAGCATTGCGGATTCCTGTCGCTCGAAATTCTCGAGCGCATGGGCTTTCGCATCGTGACGGGCACGGGTTCAGGCTTGGGCAACCCGATCGGGCTCGACGGCGTGTTTCAGGCAAGCTGTCCGCCTTATTATCCGACCATGGATGCAGCGGTCGACGCGGTTTTCTCGCGGCCCCCAAGCGAGGCCGCAACAGCGGTGCCGCATCGCATGCCGGACGAGGAACATCGCGCGGGCGCCATCCGTATCAGTGCCGAAGGCCTCGCCTGCACCAAAGCCGTCTGCAACTACATCTACGAAACCTACGGCCGCTTTCCCGGCGCCACCGACGCGATGCACCTGATGTGGGTGATGCAGGCGCATCACATCGATACCGACTACTACGACCGCTTCTTCGGAAGCGGCGCCTATAGTCCGACGCACGCGGCGCATATGGAGACGTGGCATCGATGAGGCCCTGCGCGTGCCGGTCGCGAGTCCGACCGGACCACACCTTGGCGATGTCAGAGGATCAGCCTTTACGCCGAAGCCTTGATTTTGGACGTGGCGCTGTCCTGGTTGCCGCGACCCGACGCGCTGCCTCCAGCGCCAGTCGGCCCCATGTGAGGAATTCATCTGTTTCGTCGAACAGCCGCTCGGGCGCGCGCCAGAAGGCGAGATCGATGGCGCTGCCCTTCTTCTCGTAGTTGAGCGGCGGAAACGCTTCGGCTTCCTTGAATGCCGATCGATTCTCATCATCAACGCGGAAGTAGAGCGTGTTGTCCCGCACCATTCCCAGCATGAAGCCGTCGCAGAACACGCCGGTCTTGCCGAACATGCGACGCATCGTAATGGCGCCGAGCGGAGCGAGTTGCTCGCGCAGGAATTCGGCAAAGCTTTCGCTGGCGACCATCCGCAATCCTGCAAAGGAGTCTGCTTCCGACTCTCTGGATGCGTAGACTACACCGTCACGAGTGAATGGCCACCAGCTTGCTAAAGTTCGCGCATCTATTTCGGAAGACATTCCACATTGTAGGCAATGATGATCTGCGCCGGGTCAGCCTTACCTATGGTCTTCAAGTCTTCCAGGCCACTTCTCAGCTTGGTTCCCGCCTCCTTCAAGCTGGTTTCGAGTGCCGACTTGGCCGCCCTGCATCGCTTTTCATTCGAGAACTCCTGAAACACGACCGTGGGAAGAAGCCTCCATTCGGCCTTGTCGCTGGTAGCGGCAGGGTTCACTGAGTAGGAAAAGACATACATCAGTATCCACATCGACATGCTCCACTTTTGATGCGACGAACGGGTTGCCGCTCGCGCCGGCGTCGCGGATTGGCCAACACTCCAAGTCGTCCAATGAGCGAACAACGCCAGCGAGAGCTGCGGCTATTGACCTGCACGCGCCGCGTTGATCCTGCTGATAGAAGCTGCAGCGGGCGCAACCCTGTTCACGTACTTGTCGGAACCGCGCTCGCAGCCGACAGAGCCGTCAGACGGGTCGCGCGCGAACGGATCGCGCGCAATGACCTTCAAGCTCGCCAGGTCGGACTGATCGAGATACGTGATCTTGCGAGGCGGCGTCGCCACCATCTTGCCGATGGCCGAACTGGGAATGCCGAGCTTTGCGAATAGCCGGGCGAAGTGAATTGTGTCCTGGATGGCGCCCCTGTCCTCGCTGCCGTCGTCGTTGCCGACGGCATGAACGCCGATTTTGGCTTCCTTCGAAACGTATCGCTTTCTGCCCATCAGGAAGACAAACGCGCAGGCGGAATCGCACTCTTTCGCAACGTAGGTCGACAGTCGCTTTTGACGTGTCAGCATCGCGATCCGAAAACCTTCGGCAAGCGAGCCGCCGGGGGAATCGAGGTCCAGTCCGACGATCCGTCGCTGATCCGCAAAATAGGAGCGAAATTTCACGTAATCGCCGGCCTTGATGTCTCCACGCAGCCGCAACACGTCGCCGCCCGCGCAACCGGCAATACGCGAAATCTCCATGCCGGCGCCGGGGCCCGAAATCGCCACCGTCAACGCAATGATCAGGATGGTCTTGGCCACTCGCATTTCGCAAACGCTCGCCATTGTGCCCGGCCCCGCGTCCCTTCTCATATCGGCGGCGCCGCAAGGAGTTGACCTAAGTCAACGCCGGCTCCGCGCTTGGCCCCGGATGTGCCGCCGCCGCCCGATTGCGTTCCGTTGATCTACGTCAACTTCCCGGGCCCGGACGGTCGCAGTCTTTCACGCTCGGACAATGATCGCGAGGGAGGATGTGTCATGCTGCGTTGTATCCTCGCTGCGCTTGCAGCGCTCGTACTGTTCACCGTTTGCATCATTCCAGATGATGCCTATGCCCGCCGCGGCGGCGGAGGCGTTCGCGCCGGCGGAGGTGGGTTCCACGGCGCCCGCGGCGGCGCCATACACGCCGGACGTGTTGGTGGGGCCGGCGGTTACCGCTATGCGGGACGCGCACGCCCCGTGCATCCGATAGCAGGCCGTCCCATCCGTCCGGGTGGTCCGATCGCAGGCCGCCCCGGCCGTCCGATCGCAGGCTATCCCGGCTATCGCCCGGGCTGGGGCTATGGTGCAGCCGCCGTCGGCGCCGCTGCGGCGTATGGCGCGTATGGCGGCTACGGCTATTCCGGGAACTACGGCTGCTATTACGACCAATATGGCCGCTATGTATGCCCGCAGTATCCCTATCAGGGATACTATCAATAGCGACGCGCTTTGCGACGGCGGCTTCGTGCCGCCGTCCTCCGTCAGCTAGCACATTTGTTCATCCCGCTCCTTGCGCCGCCGGCGGGACGACATAGAGCGTCATGGCGAAGATGGCGTAGACGAAGATGAGCAAGGCGCCGATGAACCAGGCCGAGCGCCCGCTATTGGTGATGAAGGTGGCCATTACCGCCGAGATCATCACCATGGTCACCGCGCCCGGCCAGAACTGCAGGTTCATCGGCGCCGGTCCAACGACGTAGCTGAGCAGCACCAGCACCGGCGCAACGAACAGTGCGATCTGCGAGGCGCTGCCCAGCGCAATCGAAACGCTCATGTCGAGGCGGTTCTTGCGCGCGGCGGAGAAGGCTACCGCCATTTCCGCCGCCGCGCCGACGATCGAGACGATGATGAAGCCGACGAAGGCCGGGCTCATGCCGAAGGTCTCCGCCGCCTTCTGCACGGATTCCACGAAGATCTCGCTCACCAGCGCAACCAGCACGGTGACAACCAGAAGCGTGCCGACCGCAAGGCCGATCGGCCAATGCGCTTCCTCCTTGTCGTGCTCCTCGCTGGCAAAGAGTTCCTTGTGGGTGTGAAGCGAGAATACGAGGCCGAGCCCATAGGCGACGATGAGCAGCACGGCCAGCCCGAGGCTGAGTTTTTGCGTGAGCACCTCGCCATGGGCCAAATCAAGATCGGCAACCGCGGAGGGCGCGACGAGTGCGACGGTCGCCATCAGAAGCAACGCCGAATAGAGCCGCCCGCCGGCGCGGTTGTATTCCTGGACATGATAGCGCAAGCCGCCGAGCAGGAACGAGATGCCAAGCATGAACAACGTATTGGTGACAATTGCGCCCGCGATCGAGGCCTTGACGAGCATGTACTGGCCCGCGTGAAGCGCAGTTACGGCGATGATCAGCTCGGTGAGGTTGCCGAGCGTCGCGTTCAGCAGGCCACCGACGGCGTCGCCGGTCTTCGCGGCGACCGCCTCGGTCGCGTGGCTGAGCAATGCCGCCAGCGGCACGATGGCGAGGACCGCCAGCACGAACAATATCGTATGCGCCTCCGGCGCCGCCTTATCCGCCACCAGCACGATCGGCACGACGATCAGCAACCAGAGCAACGGATTGTGCCTGACTTCATCGAGCAAAGATTTCATGGCGTCCCCTTGGCGGACGTGATTGCCGCTGTCGCGACCATGCCCGATGCCTAGATCCCGATCGCACTCCTGACCTTGACCACCGCCTTCTGAGCGACGCGGGTATAGCGCCCGTCGGCGAACTCCTGGTCCGCCATGAAGAGGAGCCCGAAGAGTATCAGGATCCCGAAAACGGCTCTGATCACCATGCTTCCTGCTCCGCGCTCAATCGCGCTTGCGCTGGTGGCGCTCGAGGCGCAGCCGCTGCGCCCTCATCCGCTTGATCTCCTCATCGAGCACGTCCATCTCCTCGTCGTGCTTTTCTGATCGCGATTTCGGCGTCTCGTCTGCGCGGATCTTGTTGAGCGCCTTTTCCACCGAGAGTTTCTTGCTTTCAGCCATAATGTGCGCGTCCTCCCTGCAAGCGGTTCGCCCGGAAATGCTACTTGCCGGCACCGGCAAACGCCGTCTCGAGCACGTCGCCGATCGGCTGCCATGTGCGGCCGTCGAACTGGACCAGCCGCAGGTGCTTGATCGGCCGGAAGTTCCATGGACCGGTGCTGATCTTGATGCCGGGCAACAAGACGGAGCCCTGATAGTCCTTCAATGCCGCGGCCTGCTTCATCACATTGTCGCGCGACAGATCATTGCCGCACTGCCTGAGCACCTGCGCCAATGTCTCGGCGGCCGCGTATCCGAACATGGCTGAGCCCTCGTCCTTGCCGCCGGCCCGACGATATTTTTCCAGGAACGTCTGCCAGTCGGCGCCGGCCTGCTCGTCTTTCCAGGCCGGGTCGTTGGCATCCTTGAGATAGGCCGCCGTGATCACGCCCGCGGCGTTTTCGAGACCCGCAGGTTTCAGCCCGGTCGCAATCGACGAGGCCATCTGGTTCATGATGAAGACAGGACGCCAGTCGAGATCCGTCGCCAGGCGGATCACTTTCGCCGCGTTCGACGGCACGCCTGCGAAGACAAATATCTCGGCACCCGACCGCTTCAGGATCGATACGTGCGTGTCCAGATGTTCGTCGGCGAGATCGTAGGCGATATCGACCCTGATCATGCGGGCGATATGGCCGAGCCCGTCCTCCAGACCCTTGATGATCTCCCGGCCGAAATAGTCGTTCTGCCAGAGGGCCACGATCCTCTTGCCCGGGTAGAACGCCTGGATGTAGTTGGCGTAGATGCGCCCCTCCTCACGGAGCGACGGCTGCCATCCCATGGTCCATGGAAACATGGAGGGGTCGCTGAGATGATCGTCCCCGGAAGCTACGAACAGCTGCGGAATTTGCCTTTCGTTGAGATAGCTGCGGACGGCGAAATTGCCCGGCGTGCCGAAAGAGCCGAACATCAGCAAGACCTTGTCCTCCTCGACAAGGTTGCGCGTCAGGCTCAGCGCGGACGCGGGATCTGACTTGTCATCGTAGGAGATGAAGCGCACCTTGCGGCCATTGATGCCGCCGCGCTCGTTGATCATCTCGAAATAGGCGGCTTCTGCCTTGCCGATCGCCCCGAAGACTTCGAGGCTGCCGCTATAGGGCATCAGATTGCCGATGCGGATCTCATTATCGGCCGTCCCCTGCTCGCGGACGCCGTCGGACATTGCGCCCAGCGACGCAATTGCAACGACGACAGCCAGCAGCGTCCGGATCGGCGTATTCATCGCAAGACCTCGACTGAGAATGGCGCGCTTGCCCAGATTTCGGGTCTTGCGGCTGGATTTCTTGATCTAAGTCAACGGTCGGGCAATTCGCCGGATGGCCGTTGCGGCCGCCTTGAGGCGAGTCCCGTGCATATCCTCGCGGCGGTCAGCAGCGCCGGCGAGCCCTGCCGTAATAGGGATTGTTGATGCACTGCGCGGCGCGGCCGGACGCCACCATCTGGCATTGCGCCAGCGACATCGCGCGCAGGCCGGCAGCAAGGCACAGTCGGCGCGAGGCGGCTCATCGCTTCCTTCTCATCAGCGCGCGCTACCCGGAACGCTCGGACAGATTTGGCGGCTGCCGATTGATTGCTTGATCTGGATCGACGGTCCGGCTCGCTTGTCGACCATGCCGAGTGTGGAATGCCTTCCGAAATAAAATCGGCAGCCATTGCCGCAATTCATGATTCCCGAAGTGATTGCCATTACCTTACGCACGCTTAGGTCAACATAGTTTACCAAAACAATGTCAACGCGTGTCCGCAATTTAGTGGTAAAATGGCAGTTGGAAGAGACCCGTAAGGGGGAGTTCGTGCGATGAGTGTATGGGTGCGCCGAACGAAAATGCAGCGTGCCAGAACAGGGGACACCGCGTTTGCTGTAGCCGCTATCTGCGCAGCGTTGATATCAACCGCCTTGCTGGCGTATGCGTTGTTTTCGTTGCGTCTGGTCGGTTGAGCTCCTGCTTCTCACGGTCCAGTGAGGCGCCCAGTCGAGAGCATGACTGCGCACCACCCCTTAATCGTGACCAAAATTCTGCCTTCAGCTCCTGGGCGTGAAGGCACCGGTCATGGCCTTCATGGCGGTCTCGCCCATGCTCCTCGCATGGTCCGTCATGGCGCGCATCTGGGTCTGGAAGAATTCGGACTGTATGCGCAGCGCGTCCTGCGGGTCTTTGGCGTTGATCAGCTTGTCGCAGAGCTCGAACGTCGCCGCGACGTTGCGCTGCATGAAGTCGGTGAAGGGTTTGGCTTGACCCGCGATCGGTAATTGCGAGGAGCTCAGCCCCTTTTCCAGCAGCTGGAAATACTCGTCGCTGGCCTTGCGCACCCGCTCGAGGTTTTCGGTCATCATGGCCCGGACTTTCTCTACCGACATTGCCTGGTCTGCCATGGTACTCTCCCTTGCTTGAGGAAATCTCATACGCCGCGAGCCCGCCGAACCAGGCGCCGAAACAGCCGGCATACAGCGCCGGCAATTCCGGATTCATAGAATGCCTGACGTGGGGCACAAAGACCAGGCGGTATGGCACCAGGAACGATGCGGAAGCCGCATGACCGGAGCCTTGACCCAGATCAAGGTCACCATCCAGCCCGGCAGCAAGATTCTTGTCAATTGCCCTGTCTCCGATTGACGCCGGAGTTCGATCATGAAGTCTGTTTCCGCCGAAGAAGCCGTTGCCCTGATCCCGAACGGCGCGAGCATCATGGTCGGCGGCTTCATGGGCGTCGGCACGCCGGAGCGCCTGCTCGACGAATTGGTACGGCAGAAAAAGTCGCGCCTTTCCCTGATCAGCAATGATGCGGCAACGCCCGGCAAGGGCGTCGGCAAGCTGTTCGAGGGCGGACAGGTATCAAACATGATCGGCACCCATATCGGCCTGAACCCGAAGGCGCAGCAGCAGATGCTGGGCAAAGAGATCACAGTCAGCCTGGTCCCTCAGGGCACGTTTGTCGAGCGCATCCGCGCCGGCGGGTGCGGGCTCGGCGGCGTGCTGACGCCGACTGGCGTCGGTACCCTGGTCGAGGAGGGCAAGCAGAAAATCGACGTGAACGGCAAGCCGTATTTGCTCGAGACCGCGCTGCGCGCCGATTTCGCGCTGGTGCACGCCTTCCTCGCCGATTATGCCGGCAACCTCTCCTATGCGCTGACCGCGCGCAACTTCAATCCGGTCATGGCAATGGCTGCCGACACGGTGATCGTCACCGCCGAGCACATCGTTCCGATCGGGGTGATCGCACCCGATCATGTCGTCACGCCGGGCCCGCTGGTCGATTATCTCGTCGCGAACGGGTGACCCATGGATGCTCAGACCATCATCGCCCGCCGCGTGGCGAAAGAACTGCGGAGTGGCAATCTGGTCAATCTCGGTATTGGCATTCCGACACTGGTGGCGAACTATGTTCCCGAAGGGCTGAAAGTGTTCTTCCAGTCCGAGAACGGCCTGATCGGCACCGGTCCCATTCCCGAGCAGGGCATGGCGCATCCGTTGCTGACGGACGCCGGCGGCAGGCCGATCAGCGCCCTGCCCGGCGCGGCGACGTTCGATAGCGCGATGTCGTTCGGCCTGATCCGCGGCGGACATGTCGACATCACCGTGCTCGGTGGCCTTCAGGTCGATGGCAGCGGTCATCTCGCCAACTGGATGATCCCAGGCAAGATGGTGCCCGGGATGGGCGGCGCCATGGATCTTGTGAGCGGCGCCAAGCGCGTGATCGTCGCCATGCAGCACGCGGCCAAGGGAAAATCCAAGATCGTGGCCAAGTGCAACCTGCCCCTGACCTCCGCGCGGCCGGTCGATCTCGTCGTCACCGATATGGCTGTCATCGCCTTTCCCGGCGGCAAGGCGACGCTGCAGGAGACGGCGCCGGGCGTTGCCGTCGCCGAGGTCCTGGCGGTGACGGAAGCCGAACTCGCCATTCCGGACAAGGTACCGGAAATGAAGCTTTGAGAGCGCGGATCAATGCCATGCGGGTATTCAACGGGCTCGAAGAGCTGAAGGCCGCTGTCGGCACCGAAGTCGGGGTCAGCGACTGGATCGAGGTGACGCAGGACCGCATCAACAAGTTTGCGGATGCGACCTGCGACGAGCAGTGGATTCATGTCGACCAGGAACGCGCCAAGGCAGAGATGCCAGGCGGCAAGACCATCGCGCACGGCCTGTTGTCATTGAGCCTGACGCCGATGTTCATTCGCTCCGTGATGGGCCTGAAGGGACTGAAGAACACACTGAATTACGGCGCGGACCGCATCCGCTACCTCTCACCGGTGCCGGCCGGTTCAAAACTGCGCGGCCGCATCAGCATCGCCGAAGCCGAGGATGTGCCGCCCAATGGGCTGCGGGTGCATTATCGCGTGTCGATCGAGATCGAGGGCGGCAAGCGCCCGGCCTGCGTCGCCGAGGTGATCGGTCTGCACTACAGCTGAAACAGAAGGAAACGCGCCCTAATCGATGATGTGATAGCCGCCATCGATATAGAGCACGTCGCCGGTGATCAGCTTGGCGCCGTCGAGCGCGAGGAATGCGGTGGCCTTGCCGACATCATCGATGCTGACGAGGCTCCGCGTCGGCGCCTGCGATTGCGCCTTGTCCATCAACTCGTCGAACTCGGGGATACCCGACGCTGCGCGGGTCGCCAGCGGCCCTGGCGAGATGGCATGGACGCGAATGCCTTTCGGGCCGAGTTCGGCCGCGATGTAGCGCACCGCCGCCTCGAGGGCGGCTTTCGCGACTCCCATGACGTTGTAGTTCTTCACCACCATCTGGCTGCCGTAGTAGGTCATGGTGAAGATGGTGCCGCCATTCTTCATCAGCGGCTCGGCCAGATGCGCCATCCGCATGAACGACCAGCACGACACGTCCATGGTTTTCTGAAAGCCTGCGCGATCGACATCGACCACGCGGCCGTGCAAGGCATCCTTCGGCGAGAAGGCAATGGAATGCAGCAGGAAGTCGAGCTGGCCCCACTCCTTCTTGATCTGTTCGAACACCTTCTCGGTTTCGCCCTCTACCATAACGTCGAGCGGCATGAAGATCGGCGACTCCAGCGCCTTGGCCAACGGCTCGACGTGCTTCTTGGCCTTTTCGTTGAGATAGGTGACGGCGAGGTCGGCGCCCAGTGCGCGAAACGCCTTGGCGCAGCCCCACGCGATAGACTGGTCATTGGCGATGCCGACAATCAGTCCCTTCTTGCCCTTCAGCGCGATCTTGGTCTCGGGAAACACCGGGATGTTCATGACACTCTCTCGCGTTTCTGGTTTGGAGTTTGCTGGTTCATCAGCAGCGCCAGCGTGTGCTGCGCAATCATCAGCTCTTCGTCTGTGGGCACGACATAGACGGGGATGCGGCTGTCGGACCGCGATATTTTGCTGCTGTGCCGGTCATTCTCTGCCGGATCGAGCGTAACGCCGAGCCAGCCCAGCCGCTCTGCGATGCGCTCGCGAATGGTGGCCGAGTTCTCGCCGATCCCTGCAGTGAACACGAAGGCATCCACGCCCTGCAACGCCGCCGCCAGCATGCCGGCGTTGAGGCCAACCCGGTAGACGAAATAGTCGATCGCGAAGGCCGCGCGCGGATCGGCGCTGGTCTGGAGCTCGCGCATGTCGTTGCTGACGCCGGACAAGCCTTTCAGGCCACAGTCGCGATACAGGAAATTCTGCACGTTCGACACCGACATGCCCTTCTCGGCGATCAAATAGAGCACGACACCGGGATCGAGCTGTCCCGGCCGCGTTCCCATCGCAAGCCCGTCGAGCGCGGTGAATCCCATCGTGCTCTCGACGCTCTTGCCGCCCTTCATGGCGCACATCGAGGCGCCGCTGCCGAGGTGGGCGACAATCACACGTCCGTCGGCAATCTCCGGCGCCACCCGCGGCAGGCGTTTTGCAATGTACTCGTAGGACAGGCCGTGGAAGCCATAGCGCCTGATGCCTTCGGCGTGGAGCTGGTGCGGGATCGCATAATGATCCGCCAGTGCATCATGGTCACGATGGAAGCCGGTGTCGAAGCAGGCGACCTGAGGCAGCGAGGGAAAATTGCCCAAGAGCGTCCTGATTGGCGCGAGGTTATGCGGCTGGTGCAGCGGCGCCAGCGATACATAGCGCTCCAGCCGCGTCACCACCGCATGATCGATCAGCACCGGGCGGGAATAATCCGGCCCGCCGTGCACGACGCGATGGCCGACGGCGATGGGATTGATGTTGAGTTCGTCGCGCAGCCATGTGCCGGCGACAGCCATGGCGGCAGGCACATCCGCCACCTTCTCGATCGGATAGGCCCGGTCCGCCAGCGGATCGCCGCTCCCACCACTGGCGCGAAGCCGCGGCCGGCTGCCGATGCCGTCCATCTGGCCCTTGATCTGCCGCCGAAGTCCACCCTCGCCTTCCACCGCGAAGACCTGGAACTTGACGCTGGACGAGCCGGCATTGACAACGAGGATCGTATCCATGGCGGTCACGCTGCGGCGATTGGAGTGCTCTTGCGACGCGAGTCGGCTTGCAGTGCGGCGACAGCGGCGGAAGCCATCCGCGACCGCGGCGAATCCGCCCGCGACGTCAGCACGACAGGCACGCGCGCGCCGAGTACGACGCCGGCGCCGTCGGCCTTGGCGAAATAGGCGAGGTTCTTGGCGAGCATGTTGCCGGACTCCAGATCCGGCACGACCAGGATCTGCGCCCGGCCCGCAACCTCCGACTTGATGCCCTTGATGCGCGCGGCCTCGAGGTCGATGGCGTTGTCGAAGGCGAGCGGCCCGTCGAGCAGCGCTCCGGTGATCTGCTTGCGGTCAGCCATCTTGCACAGCGCGGCAGCCTCGATGGTGGAGGGTATCTTCGAGGTGACCGTCTCTACGGCCGAAAGGATTGCGACCCGCGGCGTCGTGCCAAAGCCGGCCTGGTTAAAGAGATCGACCGCGTTCTGGATGATGTCCCGCTTGGCGTCGAGATCAGGCGCGATGTTGATCGCGGCGTCCGTGACGAACACGGTGTCGGTATAGGCCGGCACGTCCATGACAAAGACGTGGCTGATGCGCCGGGCGGTTCGCAGTCCGCCATCCTTTGCAGTGACGGCGCGCATGATCTCGTCAGTGTGCAGGCTGCCCTTCATCAGGACCTCACCCTTGCCTTCGTGGATCAGCTGCACGCCGCGCGTGGCAGCGGCCGCCTCCGTGGGCGCCGTGTCGACGATCTCATAGTCGGAGATGTTCAGACCATGTTTGGCGGCGACGTCCTTGATTCTGGCGGCAGGCCCGACAAGGATCGCCTTGATGATCCCGGCCTCCGCGGACTCGGTGGCGCCGCGCAACGAGCTCTCGTCGCAGGGATGCACCACGATCGTCGAGACCGTCGGAACACCCTTCGCGGCCGCGATCAGTCTGTCGTACTTTGATCCCGGCGCCTTCCCACTCACTGCAGCTGGCTTGGTGCTCATTATTCGCTCCGAAAAGGTTGCAGCGGGACTAACGACGCCATGGGCGCAACGTCGACCCACTATCGACTATTCAATGGAGTGCACTGCGATGCCGGCCTTGATCTAGGTCAAGCGCCTGCGAGGCAAAGGCGAGCACGCCAGATGCAGACGGCCGTACAGGATTTCGTCCGGCACTCGGCCATGTGCCGCTCCGCTTGACATAGATCAAAGTGGACCGCCGTCTCACCGCTTCTAGCTTGCGCTAAATAGCCAGGTGCCGCCGTGCGCGGCCTGAGTCCATTTTTGCCGGGATGGGAGACGCGTCATGAAGGGTAGCGCAGCACTCAAGCAGGATGCCAAGACGGATGCGTGGCGGGGATTCCAGCCAGGCGACTGGTCCTCCACCATCAACGTGCGCGACTTCATCGTGCGCAACGTCGCCCCCTATGCAGGAGACGAAAAGTTCCTCGCCCCGGCATCGCAACGCACCAAGGCGGTATGGGCCAAACTGCAGCCCTACTTTGCCGAGGAACGCAAGAAGGGCGTCCTCGCGGTTGACGCACAAAATCCATCGACGCTGCTGGCGCACCAGGCCGGTTACATTGACCGTGATAATGAGGTGATCGTCGGCCTTCAGACGGATCAGCCGTTCAAACGGGCGATTTTCCCGTTCGGTGGCCTGCGGATGGTGGAAGCAGGCCTGAAGGCTGCGGGGTTCGAGCCCGATGCGAAGGTGCACGAAGCCTTCACCAAATACCGCAAGTCGCACAATGATGGCGTGTTCGATGCCTATACGCCCGAGATCATGAATTGCCGGCGATCCGGCATCATCACTGGCCTTCCCGACGCCTACGGCCGCGGCCGCATCATCGGCGACTATCGCCGCGTCGCTCTCTACGGCACCGATCGCCTGCTCGAGGTCAAGCGACAGGAGCGGACCCAGATCGACGACATGTGGCCGACGGATGAAATCATCCGCCAGCGCGAGGAGCTCGCCGAGCAGATGCGTGCATTGCAGGATCTTGCCTCGATGGCCAAGCGCTACGGGCAGGACATCACGCAGCCGGCACTGAATGCGCAAGAAGCGTTCCAGTGGACCTACTTTGCCTATCTGGGCGCAATCAAGGAGGCCAACGGCGCGGCGATGTCGATCGGCCGCATCTCGAGCTTCCTCGATATCTATATCGAGCGCGACTTGAAGGAAGGCAATCTCGACGAGGCGGGCGCCCAGGAACTGTGGGATCAGCTGGTCCAGAAGCTGCGTATCGTGCGCTTCCTTCGCACGCCGGACTACGACGCGCTGTTCAGCGGCGACCCCTACTGGGCGACCGAATGCGTTGGCGGCATGGACCTCGATGGCCGGGCGCTGGTGACCAAAAGCAGCTACCGGATGCTCCACACACTCTACAATCTCGGCCCCGCCCCGGAGCCGAATATCACGGTGCTGTGGTCAACTCACATGCCCGCGGCCTTCAAGCGCTTCTGCGTCAAGGTCAGCAAGGACACATCATCGCTTCAATACGAGAATGACGACCTGATGCGTCCGTACTGGGGTGACGATTATGCCATCGCCTGCTGCGTTTCGGCCATGCGGCTCGGCAAGCAGATGCAGTTCTTCGGGGCCCGGGTGAACTTCGCCAAGGCCCTGCTCTACGCCATCAATGGCGGCCGCGATGAGGTCTCGGGCGACCAGGTCGCTCCGCAATCCATGCCGGTCGTCGGCGATTTCCTCGACTATGACGACGTCATGGCGAAGTTCGATACCATCATGGAGTGGCTCGCCAGGACCTACGTGCATGCCATGAACTGCATCCACTACATGCACGACAAGTATTTCTACGAGCGTCTCGAGATGGCGCTGCACGATCGCGATATCCTGCGCACCATGGCGTTCGGCATCGCCGGCCTGTCAGTGGTCGCCGACAGCCTCAGCGCGATCAAATACGGCAAGATTCGCGTGGCCCGCGACGCGTCGGGCCTGGTGGTCGACTACCAGAACGAGGGTAACGCCTCGACGCCCCAGTTCGGCAACAACGACGACCGGGTCGACCAGATCGCATCCGAGCTCGTGACGCGCTTCATGGAGAAGATCCGCAAGCATCCGACCTATCGGAACGCGACCCATACGCAGAGCGTGCTCACCATCACCTCGAACGTCGTCTACGGCAAGGCCACCGGCAACACGCCGGACGGCCGCCGCAAGGGTGAGCCTTTCGGACCTGGCGCCAACCCGATGCATGGCCGCGACAGCCATGGCTGGCTCGCGTCATGCCTGTCCGTCGCAAAACTTCCCTACAAGGATTCGCTCGACGGCATCAGCTACACCGTCTCGGTCGCTCCGCAGAAGGCGCATCTCTCCGAGACCCAGCTGATCGATGAGGCCACGAAAGCCTTCGACGTCTATTTCGGGCGCGGCGGCTTCCACATGAACCTGAATGTGATCGACAGGGAGACACTGGAAGACGCCATCAAGAACCCGGACAAATATCCGCAACTCACGATCCGCGTGTCCGGCTATGCCGTCAATTTCGTTCGTCTGACACCGGAACAGCAGAGGGATGTGATCAGCCGTACCTTCCACGGCCAGATCTGAAATTGGGGATCGGCGATGTCGACGGTGCAGCCGCTCGAATCGGGAAGTCGCCATGACCTCCGCACGGGCGCATCTCCCGATGCGCCCGATGAGGACAAGTTCAAGGATGAGGAAGGCGCGTTCGGGTACTGCCATTCCTACGAGAGTTCGTCGCGGTACGACGGTCCCGGCCTGCGGGTCGTGCTGTTCATGTCCGGCTGCCTCTTGCGCTGCACTTATTGCCACAACCCCGATACCTGGCATCTCAAGGACGGCACGTATGTGTCGGCCGAGCAGGTCCTCAAACGCCTCGGGGATTTTGCCCCCTCGCTGCGTAGCCTCGGCGGCGGGCTCACCATCTCGGGCGGCGAAGCGATGGTGCAACTTGCCTTCACCAAGCGCATCTTCGCAGGCGCCAAGGCCATGGGCCTGCATACCGCGATCGAGACATCGGGCTTTCTCGGAGATCGGGTCGACGATTCCTTTCTCAGCGTCGTCGACCTTTTTTTGCTCGACATCAAGAGCTCCAACCCCGACACCTATCGCAAGGTGACTGGGCGGGACATCGCACCGACGCTGCGCTTTGCCGAGCGCCTTGCCTCGATCAACAAGCCGGTCTGGGTCCGCTTCACGCTCGTGCCTGGCTCCACCGACGATCCCGCGAATGTCGAGGGGATCGCCAAATTCGTCGCGCCCATGAAGAACGTCGAGTGGGTCGAGGTGCAGCCCTTCCATCAAATGGGTGAGTTCAAGTGGAAGGCGATGGGTCTCGACTACAAGCACTACGACACGCCGCCGCCCTCCCGCGAACTGGTGAGCAGGGTCATCGGCCAGTTTCGCGATGCGGGCTGTAACGCACGCTGATTGCCCCAAATTGAGGTGGAGAAGGAAATGTTGGACCTAGCCCGCGACATCATCGGCAGCCAGCCGATCCTGACGGCGTTTCTTGCCATCGGCGTCGGCTACCTGGTGGGCCAGATCAATATCTTCGGCTTCTCCCTTGGCGTCGGCGCCGTGCTCTTTGTCGGCCTCGCCATCGGTGCCTTTGCGCCGAAAGCCCAGATCATCGGACCGATCGGGCTGACCGGCCTCATCATGTTCCTCTATGGTATCGGCATCCTCTACGGCCGGCAGTTCTTCGAGGGCATCATCGGCTCAGGGCAAAAATACAATCTTCTCGCCTTGATCGCCTGCCTTGCGGGCCTCGGCGTCGCGCTCATCCTGGGGCAGATGTTCAACATCAGGATCGGTCATACGCTCGGTATTTATGCTGGGTCGATGACCAGTACGGCAACCCTCCAGGCCGCGCTCGAGGTCACCAAGAGCAAGGATCCTTCCATCGGCTATTCGATCGCCTACCCGTTCGGCGTCATTGGCCCGATCCTCTGCATCTACTTCATGACGCGCCTTGTGAAGCCGAAATTCCCCGCCAAGGCCCAGCGTTTTCACATGGGGGAGATTTCCATCGGCACCAGCTTTGCCGGCCGCACCCTTGACGAGTTGAGCAAGGAAGCCCTTAGCGACGTGCGGGTAACGATGGTGCGCAAGGCCGGACAGAACATTGTTCCGACCGGCGACACTGTCCTGTCCGCCGGTGACGCCGTGCTGGTGGTCGCAGAAAGCCAGGAAGCGATCGCCAGCGCAGCAGCAAAAGTCGGAAAGCTCGAGCCGGGCCGGCTGGCCAGCGACCGCGCCGATCTGGACTACATCCGGGTATTCGTCGGCAAGGCCAGCGTGGTCGGGATTCCCCTCTCCAGCCTCCCGATGCCGACAGGCTTTCCGGCCCACCTCCTGCATGTGCGGCGCTACGATGCCGACCTCGTGCCGTCGCCCGATCTGATGCTGGAATTTGGCGACCGCGTCGGCGTGCTGACACGTCCGGATCGCAAGGAGGAAATCCGCAAGCACTTTGGCGACACGGTGAAGGCGACCGCCGAGTTCAGCTACGTCTCCCTCGGGCTCGGCATGGTGATGGGCGTTCTGCTCGGCCTGGTCCCGATTCCGGTCCCGGGCGTCGGCATCGTCACCCTCGGCATCGGCGGTGGACCGCTGATCGTCGCCCTCATCCTCGGCAAATTGCGCCGCACCGGGCCGATGCTGTGGACAATGCCGCTGCCGGCAAACATCGTGCTACGAAACTTCGGGCTTGCCATGTTCCTTGCCACCGTTGGCGTCAATGCCGGTCAGCCCTTTGTCCGCACCGTCGCCGAGTCCGGCTTCACCATGCTCTTCATCGGCGTTGCCGTCCTGCTTACGACCGTCGCGATCGTCTTGCTGGTCGGCCACTACATCATGCGTATTCCCTATGACGATCTCGTCGGCGTCGCCTCGGGCGCGACTGGCAATCCCGCCATTCTCGTCTACTCGACCAAGATGGCGCCGACCGAGCGGCCCGACATCGGTTACGCCATGATCTTCCCGTCAATGACGCTGGTGAAGGTGATCGCGGCGCAGATCGTGGGACTCTTGACGATAGGTAGCGCGGCAGGCGGGTGACGGCGAATCCCGAGCAGGAAAACCAGCATGGCCGAACCGCCGCCCGCGCCGCAGGCGCCGATCTTCAATCTGCAGGCCTATAGCCCTGCCGAGATCGAGGAGGCCGTCGAAAAGGTCGGCGTGAAGAAGGCCAATCTGCCTTTGCTCACGTCTTTCATGCTGGCGATCGTGGCCGGCGGCGGCATCGGCTTCGGCGCGGTCTACTATACAATCGTCGCCAGCGACCCCACCTTCAGCTTCGCGACCGTGCGCGTCGTCGGTGGCCTTGTTTTCACGCTTGGCCTGGCCCTTGTACTTGTCGGCGGAGCCGAACTGTTCACGGGCAACAATTTGATCGTAATGGCCTGGGCCAGCGGCAAGGTTTCCACCCGCACGATGCTGCGCAACTGGACCATCGTCTGGGTCGGCAACCTGTTTGGAGCGCTTGGGCTCGTCGTGATGGTCTATTTCTCACATCATCTGGACATGAATGATGGCCGCATCGGCCTCTCGGTGCTGACCACGGCAGCCGGAAAGATTCGTCCGGATATGATGACACTCTTCGTCAAGGGCATCCTATGCAACGTGCTCGTCTGCGCGGCCGTCTGGCTTGCCTATGCGGGCCGATCCGTCACCGACAAGATGGTTGCCGTCATATTGCCGATCTCGGCCTTCATAGCTGCCGGCTTCGAGCATTGTGTGGCCAACATGTACTTCCTGCCCATGGCATGGCTGCTGGTCCAGACGGGTCACGCGCCTGCGAATTTCGATGCGTCACTCATCACGGTGTCGGGCATCGTCCACAACCTCGTGCCGGTGACACTGGGCAACATCGTAGGTGGCGCCGGCTTTGTCGGCGCCGCCTATTGGGCGATCTATCGGGTAACGTTCGGCGAATCCAGATAGGTACGGATTTGGCAGCGACTAAAGGCCGACGCAGGCGTTGCTATGATGCCTTGCTGCCGAGCGGCCTGACTTTGGAGCCCCCCGCCGCGTCGAGCCCGAACAACTCGGCCACCTGCTTCAGCCGCTGCGCCACCTCGCCGGATATCTCGGCACTGGCCGACAGCACTTCCTCAATGACCGCAAACGCCTTGCGGCGTTCATCCTTGCTGTCGGGCAGGAGCTTTGGAATCGCGGCCAGCGCTGCTTCGCGGTCGAGCAGCAGCATGAAGAACTGTTCGCGCACCAGCATCTTGAATTCCGACAGCGTGATCCGCCTGGACTCGTCGCTCTGGCGCAGCCGCCGCAACGCCTCGAGGCTGCGCTCGTCCACCAGGCCGCGGGCCGATCCGACGTAGAGCAGCGCGCGGAGGGCGGCTTCCCTCAATCCGCCGGTCCCGATCTTCGACTTCAGCTCCGCGATGCGGGCCTGCAAGAGCTCGCGGTGCTTCGGATCCATTTCGCGCCGGCGCGAGGGCTCCGACTGCGGATCGACACCGACGGCGGATTGCAGCGCCGGCGACCCATAGATGCCCAAGAACATCGCTTCGCTGAGCGCTTCCTGCGAGTCGCGCCACTGATCGAGCGAGCTGACGATCTGTTTCGATATCCTTTCCTGCCACGCGAGGAAGGGATTGTCCTTGGCGACGGGCTTGCGGTTCTCGCGCGCCTTGTCGGCCGCGTCCTCCACCCCCTTTATGAACGGGTTCTGGCTGCTGAACACCTGGTATTGCAGCCGCAGCGGATGCCAGGCGTGCATCGTCTCCGCGATCTGCGGCGTCACCATCGATTTGACCCAAGGCTGCACGTATTTCCGGTAAGCCTCCAGGTTCATCTCGGAGACGCGCTTGGCCGTCTCGAACCGGCGCTCGTCCTCCGGCGAATTGCCGCCCAGCGCCCTGATGTCATCGAGCGTGCGCGCCTCGCAGCGCATCACCCACTGCCCGGCCAAGAGCTCGTCATGGAGGGTTTCAGCGCCCCTCGCCTCGAAAGTCGCTTCATAGAGGCCGGGCGGCAACACGTCGATCAGGTCGATATTGCTGGAAAACTCGGCATGCTCCTTCTTGGCGACGCCGCCGGAAACGAAGATGCCGAGATGGCCGATGCTTTCGTGCACCGTGTAGACGATGGTCTGCCCGTGGGCCCTGATTTCGTCGACGTCGGCATAGAGGTCGAGAATCCAGTCCAGGGCCTGCTGCGGCGGGGTGATGTTGTCGCCCTTGGAGCAGAACACCACGATCGGCGAGCGGATGTTGCGCAGGTCAACGGCGGTGCCGTCGGACATCTTGATGCGGCCGGCGGCAAGGTTGTTGCCGATGAAGAGCTCGTCGACGATGAACTGGATCTCTTCGGCGTTCAGATTGACATGCCCGCCCCACCAGCGCTCGAATTCGAGATAGCGGTCGCCCTCGGTGTCGACCTTGGAGTAGACGTTGTACTGCTTGGTCCATAATGTGTTCGAGGGATTCTGGTTCTCGAAGTTCTGCACCAGCCAGGCGCCGTCGAACTTGCCAGCGCCCAGATCTCCGGCAAGCGCGGTCAGCCAGCTCCCGCCGAGCAGGCCACCCGAGTAACGCATCGGATACTGACCATGCACGCCCGCCCAGTAGGCGAGCGGCGCACCGGCCACAATCACCGGGCCGAATAGTTCCGGCCGCAGTGAGGCCAGGATCATGATGGCCCAGCCGGCCTGGCAATTGCCGATCACGCAGGGCTTGCCGTCGGCGTTGGGATGCCGCTCGACCACCTTCTCGATGAAGATGGCTTCGGCGCGCGCGATGCGCTCGATGGTCTGGCCCGGCATCGGCTCAGGCAGGAAACCGATGAAGTAGCAGGGATGCCCCGCCTTCATGGCGACGCCGATCTCGCTGTCCGCCTTGAAGCCGCCGATGCCCGGACCGTGGCCGGCGCGAGGGTCGACCACGATGAACGGCCGGCGCTTCATGTCGATCTCGACGCCCTTGGGCGGAATGATGCGCACCAGCGCATAGTTGACCGGCTGTTCCAGCTTGCGGCCGTCGATGATCAGTTCGGCCGCGTAGCTCAGCACATGCGGCGCGGTTTGCGCGACATGCTCGCGATACTGGTCGCCACGCTGTCGCATGATGTCCAGGAACATCACGCTGCGTTGACCGGCATCGAGCATGTATTCCACGGCCTTGGCGACGAGGCCTGACATCGCGCCGCCTGGAAGTTCCATTTTGTCGAGAGACATCGTTTCGGTCCTTCTACCCGCATTTGCGATAGAAGGCCGCGTGGGCCTCGCGGACCTTGATTTAGGTCAATCCGTGCCTGGCCCCTGTCGTCCCTGCTTGGGCCGGAGGAAACAGCAATGGCGGCACCGGAAAATTACTCAGTTACCGAACACCTCCGCGACGGCCGCGAAGTCGAAATACGCGCGCTGCGGAGCGAAGACAAGGACGACATGCTGGCGGCTGTCGGCCGCACCGGCATGCAATCGTTGCAGCGACGCTTCTTCGTCGTGAAGCGCGGATTCTCCGAGCGGGAGATCGCATTCTTCATGAACATCGATTTCGTCAACCACGTCGCCCTTGCCGCGTTTGCCGACGAGGATGGACGCAAAGTCATCATCGGGGGCGGGCGCTACATTGTAGCAGAGCCCGGAAAAGCCGAGATCGCCTTTGTTGTGATCGACGACTACCAGGGACAGGGCGTCGGCACCCTGCTGATGCGTCACCTCGCTGTCATCGCCGGCAAGGCCGGGCTGAAGGAGTTGATCGCCGAAGTCCTGCCCGAGAACGCCGCCATGCGAAAAGTCTTCAGCAAATTCGGTTTCCAGCCGCGGCGCGGGCAGGATCCGAAGGTGATTCACCTGGTGCTGACACTCTGACAGCGCCCTGTCAGCACATGCAGCGGAGCTACGCCATGGAGGCACTGGGCTGGTCGCTGATCGCTGGCGGGCTGGCCTTTCTTGTCAGCGGCCTCGTCTTCCTTCTGCGAATGCGACGCGAGCAGTCCGCCCAGCAACAAGAAGTCGAGCAGACCATCGGGGAGATCGATGATCAGCTTCACGAGAAGCGGCGCGAGCGCGGCGATACGTCGTAGCTTTGGCCACGCCCGTCAGGGCTTTTCGACATCCACCTTCTTCCAGGTCTGGTCGGGATCAAACGAGTTCATCCGCTGAACCAGCCTCAGCGTGTAGTCGCCGAGATCCTTCTGGTAGACGACGCCATTGTGGTTGACGAGGAAAGTCATGACGCCGGAATTGCCGTACTCGGCGGGATAGGCGAGCAGCGCGAAGCCGCCGATCATCTTGCCCTTGACCACATAGTTCAGCGCGCCGCCGGGCGCATTCGGCCCCTGCTGGGTCAGGACGCGATAGTAGTAGCCGTGATAGGGGATTGGCCCCTGGCCGACCTTGTAGCCCTCGGCGGAGGCCTGCGCGGCAAGTTCGCCGAGCGGGCTGTCGTCGCCGGGCCAGTAGAGACCGTCCTTCTTGCCGGTGGTGCTGACGATGCGCTGCGCATAGACGCCGGCGCCCTGCCCGCGATCCTTTTCGGCATATTCATTCTGCGCGTCGACAAAGGCCAGAGACGTCTGGATCGCATCGAGCTCGTTGCGCCCGATGCGCCGGTACAGGATTTCGAGCCGGCCGGCCGCCGTATCGAACTCCCACCCCGCCTTCTTCTTCATCAAGGGAATCGGGAACGGAAAGTCGTCATTGCCGAGGATCATGACGGCCTTCTTGTCGCCCTCGGTCTTGATCGAATGTTTCGCGTCATAGGCCGCCGTGAAACGGTCGCGCGACTCCTTGTCCGCCACGTCGTCGCCGGAGGAAATGATGTCCTCGCCATCGGAGCCGAGCACGCGCAGCATGTCCCTGCGCGCGCCGGACTTGACGGCGGCGGCAAGCGCGCTTGCCGCCTCGTCCGGTGTTGGAAACGACTGCTGGGCGCGGGCATCCGGTGCGGCAAGGCAGAGCATACCGGCCGCCAGGCCTGCCGAGAACACGCGGGCGAAGGAAAGCGAATGATGCATGGCCATTGTCAAATCCTCGATCGCGTGGGGATCTGTCCGCCGGTGGCGAGCCAGTCGCGGTAGGTCTGGAATTTCAGGCCGAGCCTGTCGTAGTGGACGCGCAGATAACCGTCGCTGCCGCGCGTCACCGCGCCCGGCATCACCGCCTGCACTTCCTGCGCCATCACGCCGACATAGGCCTTGTCGCTTCCGAGATAGCTGAAGCGGTAATAGCCGAGGCCGTTGTCGAGATGGCCGAGCAGGACGACGTCGTGCTTCAGCGCGATGTCGGAACGCCGGCCACCGCCGCCGCCACCACGACCTCCGCCGCCGGCGAATCCGCCGCCACCGCGGC
>Ga0081540_1001211_pt1 | contig 22563 bp, 16 predicted proteins | sample TabmetS2T1R1_FD_71024 | JGI IMG/M metagenome (GOLD analysis project Ga0081540, IMG submission 71024) | Tabebuia heterophylla rhizosphere microbial communities from the University of Puerto Rico - S2T1R1 | ecosystem: Host-associated > Plants > Roots > Rhizosphere ... | reverse complement strand
GTGGGCGCCGCCCCCGCCTGGGGGCCCCCCCCGCCCGCCCCCCCGGCGGGGGGGGGAGTGGGCTGCGGAACGTCGCCCTCGCCCTGTGCCGCGGCGAGGTGGTGGCGCTGGTCGGGCCCAGCGGCGCCGGCAAGAGCACCCTCGCGACGGTGCTGCTGGGTCTGCGCGAGCCCGACGCCGGCCGCGTCACCGTGGACGGCCACGACCTGGCCACCCTCGACCCCGCGTGGTGGCGGAGCCAGATCGGCTGGCTGCCGCAGCGGCCGACCATGTTCCGCGGCACCATTCACGAGAACATCGCCGTCGGCGACCCTCTCGCCGACGACGAGAGGGTCGAGGAAGTGGCCCGGCTGGCCGGGGTCGACCTGATCGCCGCCGAGCTCCGGTTGGGGTACCGGACCGCGATCGGCCCCGGCGGTCTCGCGCTCTCCATGGGTGAGCAGCGACGAGTCGCCCTGGCCCGGGCCCTGGTCCGTGGAGCCCCGCTGCTGATCCTGGACGAGCCGACCGCCCATCTGGATCCGGAGGCCACGACCAGGGTTGCCGAGGCGATCTCCCGCGCCGCCCCGGACCGGGCCGTGCTGGTCATCGAGCACCACCCGGACCTGGTTCCGGCCGTCGATCGCGTGGTGGCGCTCCGGGCACCAGAAGAGCCGGAGCCGATCCCGACGTCACGTGTGCCGGTGGGGACGGCGCCGTGAGGACGCTCGTCCGGCTGCTGCGCCTCACCCGGCCGCCGCTCGGCCGGTTGGCCCTCGCGGTGGCGCTCGGAGCGGCCGCCGTGCTCACCGGCGTCGGGCTGATGACCCTGGCCGGCTACCTCATCTCGCGATGTGCCGAGCACCCGCCGGTCCTCTCCCTGACTCTCGCGATCGTCGGCGTTCGGGCGTTCGGCGTGACCCGGCCGTTCGCCCGCTACGCCGAGCGGCTGGTCTCCCACGACGCAGCACTGCGCGTGCTGGCCCGGACCCGCGCCGTCGTCGTCGGTCTGCTGGCCGGCCGGTTGCCGGACCGCGCTGGTGCCGGTGCCGGCCGGCACCGGCACGGAGACCTGATGGCCAGGCTCGTCGGCGACGTCGACGCCACGCAGGACCTGTTCGTGCGCGGGCTCACTCCTCCCCTGGTGGCACTGGTGAGCGGGGCGGTGTCGGTGGCCGTCGCAGCCGTGCTGCTGCCCGAAGCGGGCACCATCCTGGCAGCCGGGCTGGTCGTGGGCGGCGTCGTGGTGCCGGGCCTGGCCGCGCTGTTCGGAGGGCGGGCGGGACGCCGACTGGCCGGGACCCGTGCCGAGCTGACCGCCGAGCTGGTCGAGTTGGTGGGTGCCGCACCCGAGCTGGTGGTGCTCGGCGCCGACGGGGCGGCGCAGGCTCGGGTGGAACGGCTGGACACGCAGCTGCAGAGGCTGGCACGCCGCCAGGCGCTGGCCAGTGGGCTCGTGGAGGGACTGTCCGTCCTCGTGGCGGGGGGAACCGCCGTCGCCGTCCTCGCCGTCGCCGCCGCCGCGGCGGCGGGCGGTCGGCTCGATCGGGTGCTCATCGCGGCGGTCACCCTGCTGGCCCTGGCCGCCTTCGAGGCCGTCACCCCACTGCCTCCGGCCGCGCTCACCGTGCGGTCGACGCTGGAGTCGGCCCGGCGCCTCCTGGACGTCGTGGAGCAGCCGCCCCCGGTCCGCGATCCGGTCGCCCCGGCGGCACAGCCCGCGGGCATCGGATCGCTGGCGATGGCTGGGGTCCGGCTCGAGCCCAGCGACGTCGGCAGCTGGGGTCTGCGAGGGGTCGATCTCGTCCTCGCTCCCGGTGAGCGAGTGGCCCTCGTGGGCCCGTCGGGCTCCGGGAAGAGCACGATCGCCGAACTGCTCGTCCGGTTCGCCGATCCGGACGGCGGACGCGTCACGCTGGCGGATACCGACGTGCGCGACCTGCGACAGCACGACCTGCGGCGCCAGGTCGTCCTCGACCGGCAGGATGCCCACCTGTTCGCCACGTCGGTGCGGGAGAACGTCCGGCTGGCGCGACCGGACGCCGACGACGGCGAGATCGAGACCGCGCTGCGCCGAGCGGGGCTCGGGGACTGGATCACGCGTCTCCCGGACGGCCTGGACACCATGGTCGGTGAGGACGGCGCCGCCGTCTCTGGTGGTGAGCGGCGCCGACTCGCGCTGGCCCGCGCCTTCCTGACCGGCGCCGACGTGCTCGTCCTCGACGAACCCACCGCTCACGTGGACCGGGCGACGGCGGCGGGACTGATCGACAGCGTGCTGAGCCTCGACCGCGGTCGCGCCGTGCTGCTCATCACCCACCGAGGCGACGAGGCAGCGCGCGCGGACCGTGTGTTGCGACTGCGGCACGGCCGGGTGGTATCGGCGAGCATCCCCCAGGTCGCTGGCGAGCTCATCCCTCCGGGATGACGACCGCCGGCCGCGGCTGCGGCCAGCATCGAGACGCCGATCGCAGGTGGACGGCGCACTGGCGGCGGCGGTCGGCCGGTGAGCGATCAGATCGAACGATCAGACAGAACGATCAAACGGAGCGATCACACGCGGGATCACCAGCGGGAGGATGCCATGACGAACGGATCGGACGCGCGCAGCATCGAGGTCAACCGGCCCCTGCTCCTCAGCGGCGTCGTTCTGATCTCGACGGCTGCTCTCCTCGGCACGGTCGGGGGGATCGCCACCATGGTCGCGGTCGTCGGAGCCGCCCGGAGCTGGACCCGGCAGCTCGACGAGCCGCCGTCCGCCATGGCGCGGCGGCGCCTCGCGCAGGCCCGGTCGGCCGCGATCGCGGGCGCCATGGCGGGCGCCGAAGGTTGGCGCCAGCACGCCGCGGCGAACGGCGGGACGACGCGGAACGAGCCAGCCGCCTTCGGATCGGCCGGCTGACCCATGGCCGGGGGCGAACACTACGACGTCATCATCATCGGCAGCGGCGCGGGTGGCGGCACCCTCGCCCATCGGCTCGCGCCGCTCGGCAAGCGGGTGCTGCTGCTCGAGCGGGGTGGGTACCTGCCTCGTGAGCGCGACAACTGGGACTCCGGCGAGGTCTTCGTCAAGGCGAAGTACCTCGCGCCGGAGGTCTGGTACGACCGGCACGGGAACGATTTCCCGCCGGAGGTCAACTACTACGTCGGCGGGAACACGAAGTTCTACGGCGCCGCGCTGTTCCGGCTGCGCCCGCAGGATTTCGGCGAGCTGCGGCACCACGGCGGCATCTCGCCGGCGTGGCCGATCGACTACGACGACCTCGAGCCGTACTACACCCAGGCCGAGCACCTCTACCGCGTGCACGGTCGGCACGGCGAGGATCCGCTGGAGGGCCGCTACAGCGCGGACTACGCGTACCCGCCCGTGAAGCACGAGCCGCGGATCCAGCAGCTGTCCGACGACATGGAGAAGCTCGGGCTCCATCCGTTCCACCTGCCGATCGGCGTGAACCTGGACCAGGACGTCGACGGCACGGCCACGCGCGGGAGCGTGTGCATCCGCTGCGACCGGGTGGACGGCTTCCCCTGCCTGGTCCAGGCGAAGTCGGACTCGCAGGTGATCTGTGTCGATCCTGCCGTCGCGAGCGGCGGGATCGAGCTGCTGACCGGCGCCTACGTCGAGCGCCTCGAAACGGATCCCAGCGGCGGATCGGTCACCGAGGTCGTCGTCCGTCTCGACGACCAGGACAACGGCGATCCGTCCACGGTCACGTTCACGGCTGACGTAGTCGCCGTCGCGTGCGGGGCGGTCAACTCCGCCGCACTCCTGCTGCGCTCGGCGAGCGACAGCCATCCGAACGGGCTGGCGAACGGCTCCGACACCGTCGGCCGCTACTACATGCGGCACAACAACCTCGCCCTGATGGCCGTCTCGAAGGAGCCCAACCCGACGCGGTTCCAGAAGACCCTGGCACTGAACGACTGGTACCTCGGGGACGACGAGTGGGGTTACCCGCTGGGCGGCATCCAGATGCTCGGCAAGTCCGACGCCGAGCAGATCAGGGGCGAGGCGCCCCGATGGGCCGGCAAGGTCTCCCCCGGCATGCCCTTCGAGGTGCTCGCCCACCACGCCGTCGATTTCTGGCTGTGCGGCGAGGACCTGCCCCAGCCGGAGAACCGGGTGACGCTCCGCAAGGACGGCGGCATCCAGCTCACCCTCGACGAGAAGAACAACGTGGCCGGAGTGGGTCGGCTGCGGCACCGACTGCAACAGATGCTCGGCCGACTGGGCATGCAGGAACGCCTGCTCGACCACAGCCTCTACCTGCACAAGGCGATGCCGATCGGCGCCACGGCGCACCAGGCCGGCACCGTGCGGTTCGGCACCGATCCCGCGACCTCGGCGCTCGACCCGCAGTGCAAGGCGCACGAGCTGGACAACCTCTACGTGGTCGACACCAGCTTCTTCCCCAGCATCGGGGCCGTGAATCCCTCGCTGACCGCGATCGCGAACGCGCTGCGGGTCGGCGACATCATCTCCGAGCGGATCTCCTGACGAGGAGTGGACGATCGTGACCGACCGAGTCGACGCACTAGTGATCTTCGGTGCCACTGGCGACCTCGCCAAGCTCGAGACCTTCCCCGCGCTGGTCGGGCTCGTCGAGCGCGGAGTGCTCGACGTGCCCGTGATCGGTGTCGCGAAGAGCGGCTGGGACCTTCCCCAGTTCCGCGAGTACGCCGAGGCGTCGCTGCGGCGCAACGACATCGACCCGTCCGGCGACGCCGCCGCGCGGATGCTGGGCCTGCTGGACTACGTGGACGGCGATCTCGACGACGACGCGACCTATCGGGCGCTCGCGGCGAAGGTGCCGGGCGGCGGCCGGATCCTGTTCTATCTCGAGGTTCCCCCGCCCCTGTTCGGACGCATCGCCCGCGGCATCGGGACCGCCGGCCTCGCCGACGGGGCCAGGGTGATGGTGGAGAAGCCGTTCGGAGCCGACCTGGGGAGCGCGCAGGAGCTGAACGGCACCCTCCACCAGGTCTTCCCGGAGGAGGCCATCCACCGGGTCGACCACTGGCTCGGGCTCGAAGCCGTGGAGAACGTCCTGTTCGGGCGGTTCGCGAACGCCCTCCTGGAACCTTTGCTCAACCGCACGTACGTCGAGAGCATCCAGATCACCATGGCGGAGGCGTTCGACGTCGCCGACCGCGGCCGGTTCTACGACCGCGCCGGCGCGGTCCGCGACGTCCTGCAGAACCATCTCCTCCAGGTGCTCGCCACGGTGACGGCCGATCCACCCCCGGGCCACGGTCTGTCCGGGTGGCGGACGTCCAAGGAGCAGCTCGTGCAGGCCATCCGCCCGCTGGATCCGGCGGCGACCGTCTTCGGGCAGTACGAGGGCTACCTCGACGTCGACGGCGTGGCGCAGGGCTCCTCCACCGAGTCGTTCTTCGCGACTCGCCTGTACATCGACAACTGGCGCTGGGCCGACGTGCCGATCCTCATCCGCGCCGGGAAGACGATGCCCGTCACCGCGACCGAGATCCACGTCACGCTGCGGAGGCCGCCCTACAACCTCTTCGGGCTCGAACCCTTCCGTAGCACCAACGCGCTCGACTTCCGCATCTGGCCGAGCACGAGGACCACGCTCACGGTCATCGGCAAGCGCCCGGGCAGCGAGATGGTCGCCGAGCAGCACCAGCTCGTCTTCGCCGAGGCCGCCGGAGTCGACATGCGCCCGTACGACCGGCTCATCGGGGCGGCTCTGGAGGGGGATCGCTGGTTGTTCGCCCGACAGGACACGGTCGAGACGGCGTGGCGGATCGTCGATCCGGTGCTGGCCACGGGCGCCGTCCCCGTGCATGCGTATCCCCCCGGCACCTGGGGGCCCAAGGAGGCGGACGCGATCCTGCCGAACGGCGAGGTCTGGCACGACCCCGTCAGCTGATGTCCCGACACTGAAGAAGGGCCCCTCGCCATGGCCGGAAGCTCGCTACGCGACACCTCACCCTCGATCGCCGACCACGGGCTGATCGGCGATCTCCACACCGCCGCGCTGGTGGCGACCGACGGGACGATCGACTGGTTCTGCGCCCCCCGGTTCGACTCGCCGTCGGTCTTCGGCGCCTTGCTGGACCCTGAGCGAGGGGGCCATCTCCGGGTCCGGCCCGTGGGTACGGAGTACATCACCAAGCAGCTCTACCTCCCCGATACCGCCGTGCTCATCACCCGCTTCCTCGCGGAGGACGGGGTGGGCGAGGTCGTCGACTTTATGCCCCCCGCGCCGCCGATGGCCCGCGTGCAGCATCGCCTGGTCCGGATGATCCGGTGCGTCCGGGGCCGGATGACGTTCGAGACGGAGATCGCCCCGCGCTTCGACTACGGCCGCCGCCCGCACACCGTCCAGCTCGCCGGCCCCGGTGCGGTCTTCACCGCCGGGGACATGGCCATGACGGTCCACCCCGTCCGCGCGGCCGACGACGAGCGGCTGGCCGAGGTGGGCCGGACGGGCGAGGATCTGCACGTCGGCCTGACGCTGACGGCCGGGCAGACGCGCGGCGTCGTCATCGAGTGGGGGGCGGTTACCCCGCGGGAGATCCGGCCGGAGGAGATCGAGCGGGAGTACGCGGCGTGTGTGGTGTTCTGGCGTGGTTGGCTCGCCCAGTCCACCTACCGTGGCCGCTGGCGTGAGATGGTGCAGCGGTCCGCGATCACCCTGAAGCTGATGACCTATGCCCCCACCGGCGGACTCGTCGCGGCGCCCACCGCGGCGCTCCCCGAGCAGGTGGGTGGCGAGCGGAACTGGGACTACCGCTACACCTGGGTGCGGGACGCGTCGTTCTCGGTCCGCGCGCTGCTCGGGTTGGGGTTCACCGAGGAGGCGGCGGCCTTCGCCCGGTGGCTGCGGGACCGGGTCGCGGACCGGGACCGCGACAAGACCGGGCCGCCGATGAACATCATGTACCGGGTCGATGGCTCCTCGGACCTGGTGGAAGAGTCGTTGGACCACTGGAGCGGCTACCGCGGGTCGCGGCCCGTGCGGATCGGCAACGGCGCCGCCGACCAGCTCCAGCTGGACATCTACGGCGAGGCGATGGACAGCATCTACGTCGCCGACCAGGCCGGCCTGACGGTCGGGCACCGGGGCTGGCTCGAGGTGGCCGGAATCCTGGACTGGCTGGCCGACAACTGGGACCAGCCGGACGAGGGGATCTGGGAGACCCGGGGCGGCCGGCAGGACTTCACCTACGGCCGGGGCATGAGCTGGGTCGCCTTCGACCGCGGGATCCGGATGGCGACCAGCCGCGGACGACCGGCTCCGGTCGAGAACTGGGCCCGGGCCCGCGACGCCATCTATGCCCAGATCATGGACCACGGGTGGAACGCCGAGCGCGGCGCCTTCGTCCAGCACTACGGCACCGATGTGCTCGACTCGTCGCTATTGCGGGTGGCCGGCCTCGGCCTGATCGCGCCCCAGGACCCGATGTGGCTCTCGACCCTCGACGCCATGAACACCGAGCTGGTCAGCGACAGCCTGGTCTACAGGTACAACCCTGCCGCCTCGCCGGACGGCCTCGAAGGCGACGAAGGCACCTTCTCGCTGTGCACGTTCACCTGGGTGGACGCCCTCGCTCGGGCCGGCAGGCTGGAAGAGGCCCGGCTCACGTTCGAGAAGATGCTCACGTACGCGAACCACGTGGGCCTGTTCTCCGAGGAGATCGCGCTCACCGGCGAGCAGATCGGCAACTTCCCGCAGGCGTTCACGCACCTGGCCCTCATCGAGGCGGCGTTGACGTTGGACGCCGCGCTCGACCCGCGGGCGCTCGTGCGCACGGCCAGTCAGCTCGAGGCCTCCACCCTGGCGTCCTCGTCGGCCCTCGGCATCTCCTCGGCGGCGCCGTCACCGTGAACATGCCGCAACTCGGCGGTCGCGACGGCGGCTCGGTCCGGGTCCATCGCGACCGGTACGAGCTGCTGTTCGTGCTGCTGCTGCTGGCGTTCCTGCTGGGGGCCTTCTTCAGCGCCCGCTGGGCGCGGCTACCCACCCTGCTCTTCTACGTCGCCGCGCTGCTGCTGGCCCTGCGGTCGAGTCGGCTCCCGGGGCAGGTCTCCCGCATCGCCCGGGTGCTGCTCGCGGTCGGCTCGATCCTGGTCGGCATCGGGGTGGTCGTGGCTCCCACCGATGCGGTTCAGGGCGCGCTGGCGTGCTGGGTGGCCATCGTCGTGCTGTCCACGATCGTCGTCGTCGTCCGGCGCATCCTGACCCATCCGACCGTGACCATGCAGACCGTCTTCGGGGCGCTCAGCGTCTATTTGCTGATCGGGTTCTTCTTCGCCTCGGTCTACACGGCCACCGCTCGGCTCGGCACTGCGCCCTTCTTCGCCGGCGGACAGCAGGCGACGTCCTCGACTGTGCAGTACTTCAGCTTCGTCACGCTGACCACCACGGGTTACGGCGACTACACGGCCGCAGGGGACGGGGGCCGGGCCCTCGCCGTCCTCGAAGCGCTGCTCGGGCAGATCTTCCTCGTGACGCTCGTGGCCCGGCTGGTCTCGATGTTCGGCAGGGGACGGTCCATCTACCCCTCCTCGGCCAGTCAGGGAGGAGAGGCCGAGGAGTTGTCGGAGCCCTTGGCGACCAGTTCACTCGCTCCGGATGAGGCGCCCGCCGACGTCTCCGGCCGAGTCTGGCGGCGTCCATCGTCAAGGGAGAGGCAGCCATGACCGACATGGGTTCGTCGCCGAACGTCGCCGCGCGCGTCCCCGCCCAGTCCCGACCGCGCAGGGAACCCACCGGCTGGGTGGGATGGGTCGTGTTCGCCGCCGTCATGATGATCATCGTCGGCGTGCTGCACGCGATCGAGGGCTTCGTCGCCATCTTCAAGGACACCTACTACCTGGTGTCCAAGAGCGGACTGGTGTTCTCGCTCGACTACACCGCCTGGGGCTGGATCCACCTGATCGCGGGCGCGCTGGTCGCCGGCGCGGGCGTGGCACTGCTGCGGGGGCAGACGTGGGCCCGAGTGGTCGGCGTCATCGTGGCCCTGCTGAGCCTGCTTGCCAACTTCACCTTCATCAGCGCCTACCCGGTCTGGTCCACGATCTTGATCGTGATCGACATCCTGATCGTCTACGCGCTGACCGTCCACGGCAGGGAAATGAAGGACTTCTGACCGGCCACCTCCGAACGCGAAGGCGGTCGAATCGATGTCCTCGCTCGCTGCGAACCGCAGCAGTGCTGGTCGGCCGGCACGCTCGGCCGCTCCACCACCACCGCCGGTGGCGGAAGCTGCCGAGCTGCTCACCCGCTCCCTGGGCCGGCACGCGGAGCAGACAGGCATGCTCGTCGCCGCGGCGCTGGCGCCGGCGACCTTCACCAGGTCGCTCGGCCCGCGGTCGCCGGTCGACCAGGGCATCGTCACCGGGATCGTCGCGGCTCTCACCTACGCGACCACCGTCGGGACGCAGGACGCCCTCGCCGCCCTCGCCCGGATCGGCAGCTCCGGCCCCGAGCACGCTCGCCGGCGGATGCTGCTGGTGGACCTCGCGGCGATCCCGCTCGGCCTGGCGCTGCCGCGGGCCCTGCCGGTTCGCGACGGCGAGTCGCCGGTGCGGAGCCTCGCGCGCCAGGCCGCGTGGCGCAGCGGGCTGACCGGACTGGGCAGCGCGTTGGTGCTGGGAAGCGAGATGACCCTCGCCAGGATCGCAGGCACGAGGGACGGCAGGCCCGGCGGCGCCAGGCGGATCGGGGCGCTCCCACTCGCCCTCCCCGCCGGGCTGCTCATCTTCGCGGGCACGGAGTTGCAGCGTCGCCGCGGGATCTCGGGGGTGTCGCCCGACCACGAGGAGGCACGGGCGGCCCTGCCCGCCTCGCTGGGCATCGGCCTCGGCGTCACCGCAGGGCTCGTGGTGCTGAGCGTGGCCGAGGAGCGGCTGGCATCCACGATCGACCACGCCCTGGCACAGCGCGTGCCCGGCTCGGCAGGAATGTGGCGGGTCGTCGGCCACGCCGTCGTCCTCGCCACCGTCGGGGCTGCCGCCTCCGCGCTGTGGACCCGCGCCATGGGACGGGTGGAGTCGGCCGCGCTGTCCGTCGACCCGGTGCTGGCTCACGAGGCCGACAACCGCTGGACGCTCGACACCAACAGCGGGAGCTCCCAGAGCCTGGTCAGCTGGGAGTCGCTGGGCCGCGAGGGCCGGCGGCACGTGGTGATCGCGGTGCGCCCACAGGCACTCGCGGACCGTCCGCCGGGGCTCCCGGACCTGTCGATCCCGACCGTGACGGGGCAGCCGGCGCTGGCCTCGCCCGTTCAGGTGTACGTCGGGCTCGACGCGGCCGCGACCGCTGCGGAGCGCGTCCAGCTCGCTCTCGCCGAGATGGACCGAACGGGCGCGTGGGACCGCAAACTGATCATGCTGATCTCCCCGACGGGAACCGGCTACGTGAACTATGCGGCCGTCGCCGCGGCCGAATACCTCACGCGCGGCGATGTCGCCACCGTCACGCTGCAGTACTCCAAGCGGCCCTCGCCGCTCTCCCTCGGGAAGATCGCGGGTGCTCGTGAGCAGAACCGGCTGCTTTGGTCCAAGATCGCGGCCAGGGTGCGGGACCTCCCTCCCGACAGGCGGCCTCGTGTGGTGCTGTTCGGCGAGAGCCTCGGGGCGCACACCAGCCAGGACGTCTTCCTGCACTGGGGAACGCTGGGCCTGCAGGCCCTCGGCATCGATCGGGCGCTCTGGGTCGGTACGCCCTACTCCAGCGGATGGATGCAGGAGGTCACGCAGGGCGGGCGGGACGACACCGACGCCGAGGCGATCGCGGTCGTCAACGACATCGAGCAGCTCGAGGCGCTGCCGCCGCAGCGGCGGCAGCGGGTGCGGTACGTCCTGCTGAGCCACGACAACGACGGGGTGACGAAGTTCGGGACGGATTTGATCCTGCGCGCGCCGCGCTGGCTCCGCGAGACGCCGACGGGGGTTCGGGAGGCGGCGCCCTACAGTCCGCGCGGAATCCCGGCGTCGATGCGGTGGCGCCCGATCACGTCGTTCTTCCAGCTCCTCGTCGACATGAAGAACGCACAGGTGCCGGGCGCCTACCGGGCGACACGACACGACTACCGCCCGGACCTGACCCGGTTCATCAATGCCGTGTACGGGCTGGGCGCGACCGAGGAGGAGCTGCGAACCGTCGAGGCCGCCGTGGCACGACGCGAGCAGGCCCGCGAAGAGGTCCTCAGCGGCGCATCTCCTGATGGCGCCGGCGAGGGCTCCAGTGTTGACGACGATGCCGGCGCACAGAGAGCCGGCGAGGACGGAGGGATGCGATGAGTGAGCGCCTTGTCGATCAGGCGGCGGTGGCCGAGCAGAGGGGTCAGCTGGACGAGCTGGGACCGATCGACTACCTGGTGATCGAGTTCCCGGGCGGCCGGCTGACCGGAGAGGGCCTCCCGTTGCTGCTCGACCTGGTGGATCGCCGGATCATCCGGGTCTTCGACCTGCTGTTCGTGAAGAAGTCCATGGACGGCAGCGTCCGCTCGCTCGACGTCGGTGAGCTGGATGCCGACGGCTCGCGGGGACTCGCCGTGTTCTCCGGAGCGAGGTCCGGGCTCCTCGGGGACGACGACGTGAACGAGGCCGCCGCCGCGTTGGAACCCGGCTCCGCCGCGGCCGTCCTGGTCTACGAGAACACGTGGGCCGCCCCGCTGGCGGTCGCGCTCCGCCGCGGCGGCGCGCAGCTCGTCGCGGCAGGTCGGATCCCGGTCCAGGCCCTGCTCGCCGCCCTCGACCAGGTCGAGGCGGACCAGGCCGACGCTTCCAACGGAGAGAGGTGAGCTGACATGCCAGGACTGATTCGAGGAGTGGCGCGGACCGCGGTCGTCGCAGGCACCGCGACCGCGGTGTCCAACCGGGTCTCCCGCAGGCAGGCCGGCCGGTGGGCCGACCAGGAACAGCAGCAGTACGAGCACGAGCAGTACGTGCAGCAACAGCAGCAACAGCAGTACGGCCAGCAGTACCCGCCACAGGGCTACGGACAGCCGTACGCCCAGCCACAACCGGCGCCGCCAGCCCCGGCCGCATCGGGGGGCACGGACGACACGGTCGCCCAGCTACAGCAGCTCGGCGAGCTGAAGGCGCAGGGCATCCTCACGGACGAGGAGTTCGCGCGAGCCAAGGCGAAGCTGCTCGGTTCCTGAAGGACGACCAACGCTGAACGGAGGCCTCCATGTGCCGGTGGCTCGCCTACTCCGGGACCCCGATCCTGCTCGAGGAGCTGCTGTACAAGCCGAAGCACTCGCTCATCGACCAGAGCATGCATGCGCGGATGGGGGTGGAGACCACCAACGGGGACGGCTTCGGCATCGGGCTGTACGTCGTCGAGGGAATCCCCGCTGGCGCAGCGATGCCCCGCGACACCCGCCGGCCGGTGCTGTATCGGGGAATCGAGCCGGCCTGGAACGACGCGAACCTGCGTGAGCTGGCCTCCGTGACGTACTCCGGCCACTTCCTCGCCCACATCCGGGCGAGCACCGGCACGCCCGTGCAGCAGACCAACTGTCATCCGTTCCGCCACGACCGGTGGCTGTGGGTCCACAACGGGGCGATCCGAGGATTCGAGGTGCTCAAGCGGGACCTCGTCCTCGCCGTGGACCCGGACCTCTACCCGTCGATCGCGGGGTCGACGGACTCCGAGGTCATGTTCTACCTCGCGTTGACCTTCGGCCTGCGCGAGGACCCCGTGGCCGCCGTGGAACGGATGGTCGGCTTCGTCGAGGCGACGGGTCGCCAGCACGGCGTCGAGAACCCGGTCCAGATGACCATCGGCACCACGGACGGGGAAAGGTTCTTCGGCTTCCGCTACTCCAGCGAGGGCCGCAGCCGGACGCTCTACTTCAGCACAGCCGTCGCCACCCTCCGGGTGATGTACCCGGAGAACCAGGTCTTCGAGCGGCTCTCGGACGAGACCAGGATCGTGGTGTCCGAGCCGCTCGGCGACATGCTCGGAGCCTGGAATCCGGTGCCCGAGTCGAGCTACGGCGTCGTCGAGAAGGGCCACGACACCCTCGGCCTCTTCCGGCCGCGGATGCCGTGAGACACGGACAGCGATCATGACAGAGACGCGCGCTGTGCCGGGATCCGATGCCAGCCGGGCGCGCCGTCCTCGTGTGGTCGTCGTCGGCGGGGGGTTCGGAGGACTGCCGGCCACCCGGCTGCTGGCGCATTCGGGCGTCGACGTGACCTTGATCGATCGGCGGAACCACCACCTCTTCCAGCCCTTGCTGTACCAGGTCGCCACCGGGATCCTGTCCCCCGGCCAGGTCGCGCCGGTGCTGCGCAAGCTGCTGCGCAAGCACGAGAACGTGACAGTGGAGATGGCCGAGGTCACCGGCGTCGACCTAGACCGCCGGGTCGTCACGGCGCAGACGATCCCGGGCGAGGAGCGGGAGTACGCGTACGACAGCCTCATCGTGGCAGCGGGAGCGAGCCAGTCCTACTTCGGCCACGACGACTACGCCCTGATCGCTCCCGGGATGAAGACCGTCGACGACGCACTCGAGCTGCGGCGGCGCATCTACGGGGCGTTCGAGATGGCCGAGAGCTCCAAGGACGAGGAGCAGCGGCGGTACTGGCTCACCGTGGTCGTCGTCGGCGGAGGGCCGACCGGTGTCGAGCTCGCCGGGCAGATCCGTGAGCTCGCGGCGCGCGGCCTCCGCCGGGACTTCCGCAGCATCGACCCGGCCTCGGTTCGCGTGCTCCTCGCCGACGGCGGCGCCGAGCCGCTGGCCACGTTCGGCGACCGCCTGTCATCGCGGGCGGCGGCAGCCCTGCAGAAGATGGGCGTCGAGTTGCGCATGCACAGCAGGGTGGTCGGCGTCGACGCGCTCGGCGTCGACATCGACGGGCCGGACGGCAAGGAACGCATCGCCGCCGGAACGGTGATCTGGGCGGCGGGCGTCCAGGCCTCACCCCTGGCGGAAGGACTCGCGACGGCCACTGGGGCCGACACCGACCGGGCCGGGCGCATCGCCGTGCTCCCGGATCTGACCCTGCCCGGGCACCCGGAGGTCTTCGCCGTCGGCGACATGACCACGCTGGACAAGCTCCCCGGGGTGGCCGAAGTCGCCATGCAGGGCGGCCTGCACGCCGCCAACACCATCCGCCGCCGCCTCAAGGGCGACACGCGGGACATTCCCTTCACCTATCGCGACGTCGGCAGCGCCGCGGCCATCGGCCGGTTCAACTCCATCGTGAACTTCCGAGGCATGCGATTGAGCGGCTTCTCCGGCTGGGTGGTGTGGCTGTTCGTCCACATCGCGTTCCTCAACGGCTTCGGGAATCGCTTCTCCACTCTCTGGCGATGGAGCCGAGCGATGATCGGCCGTGCTCGGCCGGAGCGCGTCTTCAGCATGGGTCACACCGGCGGGGACCTCAGCCTGCCCGAAGAGGTCCGACGACGGGTGATGCCCAGCCCGTTCCCCATCATCGATTCCCTGCCGAAGGCGCGCACGCCGGAGCCCGAACGCCTCCCCGAAGGAACGGAGCCCCAGGCATGAGCGAGACGCCCGTTGAGAGCAGCCCCGGCGAGCCCGGGATCGGCGCCCACGGCTGGTCGTTCGGCGACGGCCGGTTCACCTTCACCGCACCGCTGGCCGAGGCGCCGACGATCGGCTCCCCCGTCGTGCTGACGCCACCCGACGGCAGGGCGCTGCTCGGTCAGGTCGGGCGGACCGTGCTCGCCGAGGGCCCTCCCGGCACGGCGGGCGCCGACGCGAAGGATCTCCAGGTCCTCGGCGAGGGAGCTGTGATCGCCGCCCTCGGTGACGACAACGCCGCGGCCGGAGCGCCGTTCGTGAACGCCGAGGTCGAGACGGCCCCGGAACCGACCCTGCGGTCCTGGGTCGATGCGCAGCTGGGCCGCACGGCTCAGCTCGAGCTCGGTCCCGCCCGCCCGGCAGGGCTCGGCACGGTCCGACTGGCCGCCAACGGCTTCACCCGGCACACGTTCCTGTGCGGCCAATCCGGGTCGGGCAAGACGTACACCCTCGGCCTGATCCTGGAACAGCTCCTGCTACACACCGATCTGAAGATCATCGTGCTGGACCCGAACTCCGACTACGTGCGGATCACCGAGATGGACCTCGAGGGCCTGGACCCCGACGCGCGCCGACGCGGTGAGGCGCTACCGGACGTGGTCCGGGTGTTCCGCAGCCGCGGTCCCTCCCCGCTGCGCATCCGCTACGGCCGGCTGCCCCTCCAGCAACAGGCCCTCGTCCTGGGGCTCGACCCGATCGTCGACGCGGAGCAGTTCGACGCCATGCGCTCCGTCGTCGAGGCGATGCCCGACCCGGAGTACTCGCTGCACGACGTGCGGGCGCGCCTGGACCTGCGCAACGACGCGGCGCGTCGGCTGGCCCTGCGCATCGACAACCTCGGCGCGGCGGAATGGTCCGTGTGGGCCCGCTCCAGCGACACCCCGGTGATGGACCAGCTTCCGGCGGGCTGGCGCGGTGCCGTCATCGACCTCGGCGAGCTGCCGCATCCGCGAGAACGCTCGGCGATCGTCGCTTCGGTCCTCTCCGCGCTCTGGGAGTGGCGGCACCGGCGTGAGCCCGTGCTCCTCGTCATCGACGAGGCCCACAACGTGAGCCCCGCGGCACCAGCAGACCATGCGCAGGCGCTCGCCATCGAGCACGCCGTCCGGATCGCCGCGGAAGGGCGGAAGTACGGCCTCTACCTCCTCCTCGCGACGCAGCGGCCCGACCGCCTCCACCCCGAGGTCCTCGCTCAGGCCGAGAACCTCGTGCTGATGAAGGTCAACTCGTCGGCCGCGATCGATCTGCTGGCGCGGACGTTCTCGCACGTGCCCCGCGCCCTGCTCGAGCTCGCCCCCACCTTCACGATCGGCCAGGGCCTGGTCGCCGGCCGGATCACGCCGATACCCCTGCTGTTCTCCAGCGACCGCCGCCGCTCGCCCGAGGGCGGGGCGGACGTGCCGAGCACCTGGGCCTCCACCGCAGCGCCCAGATCGGAGCAGGCACCCGGATCGGCGGTGCCGGTCACCGGTTGAGCAGACCCTTCTGTTCGGCCAGGCGCACGGCGTCGCTCCGGCTGTCCGCGCCGAGCTTCAGGTAGATGGATGCGACCTGGGCCTTGACGGTATGCCGGGAGACGACGAGCTCGTCGGCGATCTGGGCCAGGGACAGGTGGGTCGGGAGCCGGCGAAGGACTCGCAGTTCGGCGCCGGTCAGCCGGGTCGCGGCCGGCGATGGTGTCCGGAGCAGCGCGCCGTCGACGGCGGACGCCAGCTCGTCCACCCACCCTGCCAGGGCGCCGGTGGTGGACAGCGCCGAGAGGTGACGACGGGCATCGGCGAGCTTCTGCTCGGCGTCGGGAGCGTTCCCGAGCTCGAGCTGCAGGTGGCCGATCGTGACGGCCGCCTGGACGGCGAGCCAGGGGAAGGCCTCCGGTGACGGGGCCTCGTACAGCGCGGACGCCATCTGCACGTGGGCGATGGCCTGCGAGGTGTCGCCGCGGTGGAGGGCCACTCGCGCTGCGGCGAGGTACGCCGTGAGCGCCGGCATGTAGTCCTCGAGGCCGGTTCCGACCCGCAGCTCCACGCTGTCCCGCAGACAGACCTCCGCCAACGACCAGTCCCCGTTCGCTGCCGCCAGCAACGCCTGCTCGGCGAGCGCGGTCAACGCGCCGGGCCGCTGCTCGCGACGGCCGAACCGGGCGGCCTGCTCGTACCATCGCAGCGCCTCCTGCTCCGCCCCGTTCACCATGTGGGCGGCGCCGAGCAGGAGCGCGGCCTGCGTGTGCCACCGGCTGCCAGGCGGCTCGAGCGCGACCCCGCGCTCGGCGTCGATCAGCATGCGCTCGACACCCTCGGGAGCCAACGCGGCTCGTGCCCGCATCACCGCCGACTCCAGCGACACGCCGCCGTCGGGAAGCGAGCCGTCGAACGACGCCGACTCCGCGCTCCGCAACGCCGCCCTGGCCCGAGCCGCATCACCTGTCAGCGCCCAGACCCACGCGGCCATCACGGCGAGCGGCGGGTAGAGCTCGAGGGCGTCGCGGTCCAGCTGCTCCAGCCAGCCGCGGACCCGCAGGACCTCACCGCGGCTGTTCACGTCCTGGGCGTTGGCGACGATCAGACGAGCGGCGGTGAACGTCCCTCCCGCGGCGAGCGCGTACTCGACGGCCTCCGCCGGCCGGTGGTGCTCCTCGTACCACTCGGACGCGCGGCGCAGCACCCGTAGGTCTGCGCCCGGCTCACGGCGCCGCAGCTCGGCGCGGAGCATCTCCGCGAAGAGCCGCTCGTAGCGGTACCACTCACCGTGGTCGTCCTCGGAGCGGACGAACAGCCCGAGCGCACGGGCCGAAGCGAGCCGGGTGGCCGACCCGGTCGTGCCGAGCGCCGCATCGCACAACGAGCCCGTCATCCTGTCGAGAAGAGCCGTCTGCATCAGGAATCGGACCGTCTCGACAGAGAGGCCGCTCAGCACCTCCTCCCGGAAGTACTCGGCGAAGGGCTGCGCGTCCCCGCTGATCCTCCAGACCGCCGTCACCGGGTCGGCGACCTGAGTCAGGGTGCCCACGGCCAACCGCAGCCCGAGCGGCCAACCCTCGGTGCGGCGGACGAGCTCGGCCACCGCGTCCGCGGGCAGGCCGAGCCCAGCGTCGTCGAGGAGCTCCTCCGCCTCGGTAGGAGTGAATGCCAGGTCGTCGACGCCGAACTCGGCGTAGCGTCCCTGGGCGACCAGCCTGCCCACCTGCCAGCGAGGGCGTCGGTCAGCCAGAACGACGACGCGAGAGTCGCGGGGTAACCGTTCGGCCAGCCCGGTGACGAGGTCCAGGGAGTGCCGGGAACGCACACGCTCGAGCTCGTCGAGGACGATCACCAGCGGGCCGGCGGCGCGGAAGACGGCAGCCAGCCGTTCCGCGAGCTCCGCGTTCGCTTCCGTCGGCGACCGCGGCACGTCGGGACCCGAACCCGGAAGGTCGGTGTCGGGAGGCCACGCGCCACCCAAAATGGCAGCGAGGCTCTGAGCGAGCCGGGCCGGGTCTGCGGAGGCGGCGTCGAGGCGGAGCCATCGGAACGGGTGTCCGCCGATCTCCACCCACTGCCGCACTGCTGTCGTCTTGCCGTAGCCCGCGGGCGCTGTGAGCAGCACGAGGCGGGTCTCCTCGGGGAGCTGCTGCAGGCGCCGCACCACGCGGTCGCGGCGGACAGCCCCCCGCGCGGCGACGTGGGGAAAGAAGTCCACCGGAGCGACGCGCCGTTGCCGGGCCGGGACGAACCTCGACGTCGTCCCTCGCGCCGCACGAGGGACGTCCGACGCCACATCACCGTCCGGCATGACCCTCCCCGGGAACAGACCTTCCTCGTCGCCTCGCAATCTGCCTCAGCCCGGGGCCACAGGCAAGACTCACATCCATCCCCGAGCACCGATTCCGAGGTTGTCCATCTTCCGGACGATGCGACGGGAACGCGCGTCGACGCAGTGTTCGCCCGATGTTCGGACGAGCGTCAATCTCCGACGGCGGCGGCCGGAGCCGCCGGAGGCAGCAGGCGCGCCGCAGACGCGTCGGGCTTGGCGGTGACCAACGCCAGGGCGAGGGCGGCGACAGCCGAGCACAGCACCGGATACTCGGCGATCGCCGCGAGTCCCGAACGTGCCACCAGCCACCCCGCAACCAGGGGCGCCACGCCTCCGAGCACGGCGGTGCCCACGCCATAGGTGAGGCCGATACCGGTGGCCCGCTCGGCGACCGCGAACGTGTCGGGAAGGTAGGACGCCAGGACGAAGCCGGACAGGCCTGCACCGATCGCGAGGCTGGCCAGCACCAAGCCGACCGAGCTCGGCCCGTCCAGAGTCAGATGCGTCGTGATCGGCCAGATCAGCGCCAGGACCAGACACGATCCGATCAGCACGGGCGGCCGGCCCACCCGGTCGCTCAGGGACCCGGCGAATGGCGCCGCGGCGGCGCACGCCAGCAGTCCGGCGGCGGCGGGTCCGAGCGCGGTCAACGCCGAGGCATGCCGTGCCGAGAGGAGAAAGGCGGGGACGTACACGAACCACAGGGTCACCGTGGCGCTGAAAGCGCCCGCCACCAGCATGCCCGCGGTCACTGTCCGCGGTCGGGTTCGAAGCAGGCGCGCGACGGCGGGCAGCGCGAGCGCGGCGGAGAGCCTCGCCGCGCCGGGGGTTCCCTGGTCGGGGAAGGGGACCGGGCGGGCGGCCCGGACGAAGTCCGTGCTCTCGGACAAGCGGCGCCGAGCCCACACCACCGCCAGCCCCAACGGGACCGCGGCCAGGAACGGCAGGCGCCATCCCCAGGCGAGCAGATCACGGGGGCTCAGGACGACGTGGACGACAAGGACGGCGGCCAGCCCGACAGCCATCCCTGCCGCCGCGCTCGCCAGGTGGAACCCCCCGATCCGGCCGCGCCGCCCGGGCCGCGCGCTCTCGTAGAGATAGGCCACAGAGGTGCTGGTCTCTCCGCCCGTGCAGAACGCCTGCAGGCAGCGGAGCACGGCCAGCGCGACCGCGGCGGCCAGGCCGGCGCTCGCCGCCGTCGGCAGCACGCCGACCAACGCCGTCGCCACGCAGGTCAGCACGGTCATCACCACGAACGGAACGCGCCTGCCGACACGGTCGGAGATCCGACCGACCACGACGGCTCCCACGGGCCGGACCAGGAAGGCTGCGGCGAGGACGACGAACACGGACGTCAGTCCACCGTCCCGGGCCGTGAGGAGCAGCGCCAGCGTGGCGGCCGACGCGCCGAAGACCGCGAAGTCGTAGAACTCGACCAGGTTGCCCAGGCACATGCCGGCCAGGGCCCGGGCGTCCACACCTGCCTCAAGCACTCCGACAGTCTGAGAGCAGACGACGTCCCTCACAACCACGAGGGGGGACTCCACGGACCGGCGCTGTCCTCATTCGGATCGGATGAGGACAGCGCCGGAGCAGCTCGCCACGGTGGCTCCATGACGGAACCAGGCTCGTCGGCCAGGCCACACCAGGCACCAGCCGCGTTCGCCGCCCCGGCGGACGCAGCGCCGACCCAGCGCGGTTTCTCACGAGCGCAGGCGCGACGGATGGTGCTCCCGCTGGCTCTCGCGCAGTTCATCGCGAGCTATGCGGCCACCAACATGAACGTCGCCATCAGCGACATCGCCAAGGACCTGCAGACGACGGTCGCGGGCCTGCAGACGGCGATCACGCTCTTCACGCTGACCATGGCCTCGCTGATGATCCCCGGCAGCAAGCTCACCGACATCTGGGGGCGCAAGCGCTGCTTCAGCCTGGGCCTCGGTGTGTACGGCGTCGGAGCACTGATCGCCGCGGTGGCCCCGTCGCTGCTCGTGATGACGGTCGGCTACTCGGTCCTGGAGGGCATCGGGTCGGCGCTCATGATCCCGCCGATCTATATCCTGGTGACAGTCCTCTTCCCCGACGTCGCCACCCGCGCCCGCTACTTCGGCGTCATCAGCGGTGCCGCCGGCCTGGGCGCCGCTGCCGGCCCGCTCATCGGCGGCCTGGTGACGACGACGCTCGGCTGGCGCTCGTCCTTCGTCCTGCAGGTCCTCGTGGTCGCCACGATCATCGTGCTGGCCCGTTCGCTCCCCGACCCTCGACCTGAGGGCCCGGCACCACGGTTCGACCTGGTCGGCGCGGTGCTCTCGGCCGCCGGCCTGTTCTTCGTGGTCTTCGGCATCCTGCTCACCCGGACCTACGGCTGGCTCGGCAGCCGCGAGGACTTCACCGTCGGGAACACCGTCGTCATCCCCAAGGGCGGGGTGTCCCCGATCTGGATCTTCATCGCTCTCGGCGCGCTGATCCTGCTGTGGTTCTTCCTCCACCTGCGCGCGACCGAACGCGCGGGCAGGGAGCCCCTGTTGCACCTACGCCTGTTCCGGAACCGGACCGCCAACCTGGGGCTGGGGACCCAGACCATCCAGTGGCTGGTCCTGCAGGGGTCCTTCTTCGTGATCTCGGTGTTCATCCAGGAGGTGCGCGGGTTCTCGGCCATCGCGACCGGTCTGCTGCTGACGCCGGCGACGCTGGGCATCCTCGTGTCGTCGGGGGCCGCCGAGCGTCTGGCCCAGCGCCGGCCGCAACGGTGGCTCGTCGTCGCCGGCTTCGTCCTGACGTCGCTCGGGATGGTGCTGCTCATCGCGTTGGTCCGGGAGCACTCGGCGGTGTGGACCTTCGTCCCGGGGCTGCTGCTCATCGGCCTCGGCGTCGGCGTGATGCTGACCTCGTCGGTCAACATCGTCCAGTCGAGCTTCCCCGACGCCGACCAGGGCGACATCTCCGGGCTGTCACGCAGCGTGTCGAACCTGGGGTCGTCGTTCGGGACCGCGCTCGTAGGCTCCGTCCTCGTCGCCGCGGGCTCGCTTCCGGGCAACTCCGCCTTCGGCGCCGCCCAGGGCGTCCTGCTCGGCTTCTCCCTGGTGGGGCTGGTGCTCGGCGTCCTCATCCCGGGCCAGCACGGGCTGCGCGCCAGACTCTGATCACCGGTCTGATCACCGGTCAGATCACCGGTCAGGAGGGCGGTGGCTCCCAGGGGAGCAGATCGGCCGCGAGCAGGTGGAAGCCCCACGCAGGCAGGTCGACGAAAAGCCCCGGATCGACCAGCTCGGAGCCGTTCCGCTCCAGCCGGCCCCCCGCCACGAGGTCGGTCAGCATGCGCGATCCGTGCGCGAGCTCGGGCCAGGGCAACCGGACGCGGCCCTGAGCCGGGGCGTCGGACAGGTTGATCACGACGATCGTGCCGGTCTCCGGGCGGGTCCAGGCCCAGGCCGCCAGGTTCTCGGTGCTGGGGTTGTCCGGCCAACCGGTGATCGGCAGCAACGACCACGCGCCGTCGCGCACGGGCTGCCCGGCGACCTCCCCGGCGACGGCGGCGAGCAGGCGACCGTAGAAGGCGCGGGTCTCGACGTCGACAGGTTCGTCAGGGCGGCGGCCGAGGAAGACCGGCAGCTGCACGCGCCGGCCCTCGAACTGTCCCTCGTGCCACAGCGTCGCACCCGGGAGGGTGGCGATCGCGACGGCGGCGGCTCGGGCCCGGTCGCCGGGAAGCGCGCTGGCGGCGCGCGGTTCGTCGTGGTTCTCCGTGAACCTCACCAACTTGCGCTGGTACCCCAGGTCGCCGGCCAGGTGCGCGCGCACGGCCCCGGCGGACTCGTGCACCAGGCGGTCGTAGAGCCGCTTGTCGTAGCAGAAGTCGAACCCCTGCTGCTGCAACTCCCACTCCAGGTCCCAGTACGCCTCGGCGACGAAGACCATCTCTGGGTGGCGGTCACGCGCCGCCGCGAGCACTCCGGGCCAGAGCTCGTCATCCGGAGCGTCGCCGACCCATGCCCCCCACGTCTTCGCGAACACGTCGTTGAGCAGCAGCATCGCCATGTCGCACCGGACGCCGTCGCACTGCGCGCCGATCTCCACCAAGGTGTCCGCCATCGCGGCCCGCAGGCTCGGCGAGAACGCGTTCAGCTGGACGACGTCCGGCCACGGCGGGAAGTAGGGGTCACGACCGTGGGCGAGGATCTCGCCGTTCAGGTCGAACCATGCGTTCGGCGTCCTGGCCCGGTCCTCGGCGCTGCCGCGGACGAATCGCTCCGGGTGCTC
>Ga0081540_1001210_pt1 | contig 22588 bp, 18 predicted proteins | sample TabmetS2T1R1_FD_71024 | JGI IMG/M metagenome (GOLD analysis project Ga0081540, IMG submission 71024) | Tabebuia heterophylla rhizosphere microbial communities from the University of Puerto Rico - S2T1R1 | ecosystem: Host-associated > Plants > Roots > Rhizosphere ... | reverse complement strand
ACCCGGCATGTACATCGGCTCGACGGGCTCTCGAGGCCTTCACCACCTCGTCTTCGAGGTGGTGGACAACTCGGTCGACGAGGCCCTGGCGGGCCGCGCCGACCTGGTCGAGGTGACGCTCCATCCCGACAACTCGGTGACCGTGAGCGACAACGGATCGGGCATCCCGACCGACGTGATGAAGGACCAGGGCCTGCCCGCCGTGACCGTCGTCCTGACGAAGCTCCATGCCGGCGGGAAGTTCGGCGGCGAGGGCTACAAGGTCTCGGGCGGCCTGCACGGAGTCGGCGTCTCGGTCGTGAACGCGCTCTCCGAGTGGCTGCACGTCGAGGTCAAGCGCGACGGCAAGATCTTCCGTCAGGAATTCTCCCGCGGCGAGCCCACGACCGAGCTCAAGAAGACGGGACCGACGAAGGAGACGGGCACGACGATCACGTTCCTGCCCGACCTCGAGGTCTTCGACGAGCTCGAGTGGTCGAGCGAGATCCTCATCCAGCGCCTGCGCGAGACGGCGTTCCTGACGAAGGGCCTCCGCATCGTCCTCATCGACGAGCGCGAGGGCGAAGACCGCCACGAGTTCTACGCGGAGGGCGGGATCAAGGACTTCGTCGGCTACGTGAACGACTCGAAGGACCCCGTCCACAAGCACATCGTCTTCTTCGAGGGCGCGACGAACGGCGACTCGACCGAGGAGGGCCAGGTCGAGGTCGCGATGCAGTGGAACACGTCGTACGTCGAGTCGGTCTTCTCGTTCGCGAACAACATCAACACGCACGAGGGTGGCGCGCACCTCTCCGGCTTCAAGTCGGCGCTCACGCGCACGCTGAACGACTACGCGCGCCGGAACGGGCTGCTCAAGGAGAAGGAGGAGAATCTCGAGGGCGAGGACGTCCGCGAAGGGCTCGCCGCCGTGATCTCCGTGAAATTGCGCGAGCCGCAGTTCGAGGGCCAGACGAAGACGAAGCTCGGCAATCCGTGGGTTCGCGGGCTCGTCGAGCAGACGGTCAACCTCAAGCTCGCCGAGTTCCTCGAGGAGAACGCGGGCGAGGCGAAGCAGATCATCAGCAAGGCGCTTGCCGCACGAAACGCGCGCCAGGCTGCCCGCAAGGCGCGCGAGCTGACGCGGCGCAAGTCGGCGCTCGACAGCATGTCGCTGCCCGGGAAGCTCGCCGACTGCTCGATCAACGACCCTTCGTCGGCCGAGCTCTACCTCGTCGAGGGCAACTCCGCCGGCGGCTCGGCGACCGACGCGCGCGACCGCACGTTCCAGGCGATCCTCCCGCTGCGCGGCAAGGTCATCAACTCGGAGAAGAACCGCATCAACAAGGTGCTCTCGAACGTCGAGATCCAGTCGATGATCACCGCGATCGGCACCGGGATCGGCGACGAGTTCGACATCGAGAAGCTCCGCTACCACCGGATCATCGTCATGACCGACGCCGACGTCGACGGCTCGCACATCCGCACGCTGATCCTCACGTTCCTCTACCGGCAGATGCAGGAGCTGGTCGAGGGCGGCTACGTCTATATCGCGGTACCGCCGCTCTACCGCGTGAAGATCGGCAACCGCGAGCAGTACGTCGAGAAGGAGCACCAGTTCGAGGAGCTCCTCGTGCGCGAGCGCGTGAAGGACATCGACGTCGCTCCCCGCGGTGACAGTGCGCAGAAGCTGACCGAGGCGAAGTACCGCCGCTTCACGAAGGCGCTGAACGAGTTCGAGGGCTGGACCTCGCGCCTGCGCGCCGACTTCGGAACGCCGGCTGCCAACTTCGTCGTCCATCACCGGCTCGTGGAGGCGGACCTCGAAGGGGCCAAGGACTTCGCGAAGGCCCTCGAGGCGCTGGACGCGAACGGCCACGAGCTCTCCGTCGTCGAGCAGACGGGCGAGGGAGTCAAGATCAAGGTCGTCGAGCGCGAGACGAGCGCCGCGAGCCACGTCGTCGTACCGATCGAGCTCTTCTCCTCGCCGGTCTACGAGAACCTGCGCAAGTCGTACGCGCGCATGGTCGAGATCGCCGGAGCGCCGCCGTTCGAGCTCGCCCTCGGTAAGAGGACGCGGACGGCAAGCACCTTCGAAGAGCTGCGCCACGAGGCGCTCGACCTCGCGAAGGAGGGCATCCAGGTGGGCCGCTTCAAGGGTCTCGGCGAGATGAACCCGGAGGAGCTCTGGGAGACGACCATGAACCCGGCGAACCGGATGCTCGTCAAGGTCGAGGTCGAGGATGCTGCCGCGGCGGACCGGATCTTCTCGATGCTGATGGGCGACCAGGTCGAGCCGCGACGCGAGTTCATCGAGTCCAACGCCAAGGACGTCAGGTTCCTGGATGTCTAGCGTCGAGCCCCTAGGGGCCGGGCGCATCGAGTCGCGCGAGCTCGAGCAGGAGATGCGCTCGAGCTTCCTCGACTACGCGATGAGCGTGATCGTGGCGCGCGCGCTGCCCGACGTTCGCGACGGGCTCAAGCCCGTGCACCGGCGTGTGCTGTACGCGATGCACGAGGCCGGCCTGCAGCCGAACCGGCCGCGCCTCAAGTGCGCGCGCGTCGTCGGCGACGTCATGGGCTCGTACCACCCACACGGCGACCTGGCCATCTACGACACGCTCGTTCGGCTCGCGCAGCCGTTCTCTTTGCGCTATCCGCTCGTCGACGGGCAAGGCAACTTCGGGAACATCGACGACTACCCGGCGGCCGCGATGCGGTACACGGAGTGCCGTCTGACGAGACTCGCAACCGAGCTCCTGCGCGACATCGACGCGGACACCGTCGACTTCGTCCCGAACTACGACGAGTCGCGACGCCAGCCGGACGTGCTTCCGTCTCGCTTCCCGAACCTGCTCGTCAACGGCTCGGCCGGAATCGCGGTCGGGATGGCGACGAACATCCCGCCGCACAACCTCGGCGAGGTGATCGATGCGCTCGTCGTGCTGATCGACGATCCGGCGATCGACGTCGACCGGCTGACGAAGCACGTCAAGGGGCCGGACTTTCCGACGGGCGGGATCATCCTCGGCCGCGAGGGAATCCGTGAGGCGTACCGTTCGGGTCGCGGGCGGGTCGTCATGCGCGCCCGAGCGCACATCGAGGAGCTGCGCGGCGGCAAGACGGCGATCATCGTCAACGAGCTGCCCTTCGGCGTGAAGAAGGGCGGCGACGCCGGCGTGATCAAGAAGATCGCCGACCTGGTCAACGACAAGGTCCTCACAGAGATCTCCGACGTCAAGGACCTGTCGGACCGGACCGGGATGCGGATCCAGATCGAGATCAAGCGCGAGGCGATCCCGCAGGTCGTCCTGAACAAGCTCTACAAGCACACGGCGCTCCAGACGACGTTCGGCTACAACGCCGTGGCGCTCGTCGACGGCGTCCCGCGCACGCTTGCGCTGCGCGACATGCTCGGCCATTACCTCGACTTCCAGCGCGAGGTCGTCACGCGCCGGTCGAAGTACGAGCTGCGCAAGGCCGAGGCGCGCGCGCACGTCCTCCAGGGTTACCTGACCGCGCTCGACAACCTCGACGCGGTGATCGCCCTGATCCGGAACGCGCCCGATGCGGACGCCGCCCGCGAGGGGCTGATGAAGGAGTTCGAGCTGTCCGAGATCCAGGCCCAGGCGATCCTCGATCTCCGTCTGCGGGCGCTGACCGCGCTCGAGCGCAAGCGGGTCGAGGACGAGCACAAGGACCTGATGGAACGGATCGGCGAGCTGCGCACGATCCTCGGCGACGAGTCGCGGATCGACGGGCTGATCCGAGAGGAGCTGCTCGAGATCAAGCAGATCTACGGGAAGAACGACGACCGTCGCACCGAGATCGTCGCCGCCGAGGGCGAGCTCGAGCTCGAGGACCTGATCGCGGAAGAGGACATGGTGATCGCGATCACGCGCTCGAACTACATCAAGCGGCTGCCCGTGACCACGTACCGCGAGCAGCGGCGCGGCGGGCAGGGCGTGATGGGCATGGACCTCAAGGAGGACGACTACATCGAGCACCTGTTCGTCGCCTCGACGCATGACTACGTCCTCTTCTTCACGAACGTGGGGAAGGTCTACCGGCTCAAGGTGCACGAGCTCCCGCTCGGTTCGCGCCAGTCGAAGGGCCGGGCGATCCAGAACCTGCTTCCGTTCCGCCAGGACGAGCTGGTGCGCGCCGTGATCCAGACGCGCGACTTCGAGGAGGCGAAGTACCTCGTCTTCGCGACGAAGAACGGGGTCGTGAAGAAGACCGAGCTCGCCGCGTACAACACACCGCTCAAGGCGGACGGGATCATCGCGATCAAGATGCGCGACGGCGACGAGCTCGTCTCGGTCCGACACTCGACCGGCGAGGACGACATCCTCATGGTCTCCCGCAAGGGCCAGGCGATCCGCTTCAGCGAGAAGGAGGCACGGCCGATGGGCCGCGACACCGCCGGCGTCAAGGGCATGAGCCTGCGCAAGGAGGACGAGGTGATCTCGTCCGACGTGATCGGCGTCAACGAGGGCGACCTGCTCGTCGTGACCGAGAACGGCTACGGGAAGCGGACGAAGCTCGCCGACTACCCGCGCAAGGGGCGCGGCGGGCTCGGAGTGAAGACCGTCCAGCTGACCGAGGCGCGTGGGCATCTCGTCGGCGCACGGGTCGTGCGGGACGACTACCAGGTGATGCTGATCTCGAACGGCGGCACGGTGATCAAGATCCCGGTCGGCGACGTCAAGCGTCTCGGCCGCTCGACGCAGGGCGTGATCGTGATGCGTCTCCGCGACGGCGAGCAGGTGTCGGCTCTCGCCCCGGTTGTCGAAGCGGACGACGCGGAGCCGGAGAACGGCTCCGAGCCGGCGGCCTGAACCCCGCTATTCGAGCGGCTTCCGGGCTGAAACCCTTCACAAAACCGCTTGAGAGCGATATATCTTCGCGTCGAGGGGTCTCGTCCTCGCCGGGAGAGAGGTATGGCCGCCAGCAGACAGGTAGATCTTCTAGAGCCGATCGATCTTTCGGAGCATCTGGACAAGGTCCAGCTCTATCTCGGCCAGGTGTGCCAGATCGCCGGCATCTCGAAGATGCAGCTCGACTACTGGACGAACAAGGCTCAGATCCCGACGAAGGGCCGCAAGCAGCGGATCTACGACATGGACGCGGTCGAGACCGTGATGCTGATCAAGCAGGCGAAGGACAAGGGCCTCAACCTCGGCGCGGCGATCGAGGCGGCGCGCCGGTTCCGCGAGCTGAACGGCAAGGACGAGCCCGAGCCTACGCCCTGAGGCGCTGTGCGGCCTCTTCCGGGGGCAGCGAGTTGACGTAGATTCCCGCGCCGAGCTCGAGCCCCGCGAACACGGTCAGCCTGGGCACGAGCTCGAGGTGCCAGTGACCGCCGGTATGCAGCCATGCGTTGAGCGGGACCGGGCCCTCGACCCCGCGGAGTCGCCGGATCGCATCGCGCAGGAGCAGCGCCGCGTCGACGAAGCCCTCCGCGGTCGGCTCGTCCGTGTGCTCTCTCGGAGCGATGACAACCTCGTAAGGCGCACGCCCGGCCGGCGCCGCGAGCAGGACGGCATCTCCTCGCAGCGAGATCTCGAGGCCCTCCTGGCGGAGAACCTCGCAGACGCCGCAGCGGCCCCGCGCGAGCCGGGGCTGCTCCTCCTGGACGACCGGCGGCGGCGTCCGCAGCCAGAAGAGCTGCGAGTGGCTGTGCGGAAGGCTCGAGCCCGCAGCGCGGCCCTCGTTGAGCACGACCTGGACGTACGGGAACCCCTCGTCGTTCGCCGCCTCGCGCCGCGCGTAGAGCGCCGCGCCGACGGCCTCGACCTCGATCTCCTCGAGCTCGGCCAGCGAGCGCGCGTGGCGCGGCGTGTGCACGACGACCTCCTGTCGCTCGAGCGCCGGGTAGAGGTTCGGGACGACCCGGACCTGCCATCCGGGCGTGTTCGGCTCGCGGTCTGGAGGCCCGATGGCGTACGTCTCGGGCGGCGTGCGGTCCTCGCGGCCCTCGCAGAATGGGCATTCGTCCAGCTCGGCCTGGGTCGCCTCGGGAATCGTCGGCCGCTCGACCCCCGGTCGGCGCGCCCGCGCGGGCGCGATCGCGACGGTTCGTCCTGAGATCGGGTCCTGTCTGAGGTCGGGCGTCAGCTCGCCGACCCGCCGGCGCGCTGACTTGCCTCGAGGAACGGCTTGACGATGTCGATCGGCACCGGGAGGATGATCGTCGAGGACCGCTCGGAGCTGATCTCGAGCATCGTCTGCAGGAAGCGGAGCTGGAGCGAGATCGGGTTCTGCGCGAGCACCTCTGCGGCGTCCTTCAGCCGCTCGGAGGCCTGGAACTCGCCCTCGGCGGCGATCACCTTCGCGCGCCGCTCGCGCTCGGCTTCGGCCTGCCGCGCCATCGCGCGCTGCATGCCGGTCGGGATCTCGACGTCCTTGACCTCGACGATCGAGACCTTGATCCCCCAGGGCGAGGTCGCCTCGTCGATGATCTGCTGGAGGATCGCGTTGATCTTGTCGCGCTCAGACAGGAGCTCGTCGAGCACGTGCTGACCGAGCACGCTCCGCAGCGTGGTCTGCGAGATCTGGGACGTCGCGACCATGAAGTTCTCGATCTGCACGATCGCCTTCTCGGGGTCGATGATCCGGAAGTAGGCGACGGCGTTCACGCGGACCGGGACGTTGTCCTTCGTGATCACCTCCTGCGGCGGGACGTTCAGCGTCACCGTCCGCAGGTCGACGCGCACCATCTTGTCGATGATCGGGATCAGCAGGAAGAGGCCCGGGCCCTTCGGCGGCGAGCGCAGCCGGCCGAGCCGGAAGATGACGCCTCGCTCATACTCGCGCGCCACCCGCACGGACGCGGCGAGGACGATCAACAAAAAGACCGCGATTGCTGCGACTGCGATTAGAGCGCCCACGGAGCGCGAATCCTATGTGACCGGAACCGGTTGCTCGGCCGATTCGACCTCGAGCACGAGATCGTCGTCGATCGAGTCGACCCGGATCGGCTCGCCGCGCTCGAGCGGGCCGTCGCCGGAGCGCGCCCTCCAGAGCTCGCCGCGGACGAAGACGGTGCCGACGGGCGAGAGCGTTTCGCGGACGACGCCGACCTGTCCCACGAGCTCGCTCGACCCGGTCACGACAGGGGCTCTCCGAGCCTGGACGATCTTGAACGCGGCGAACGCCATCAGGCCCGCGAGCGCCGCGGCAATTGCGATTACGACCGGCAGCGAGACCTCGTACGTGTTGCCGGCGGGCTCGAACAGCAGCAGCGCGCCGAAGACGAAGCAGACCGCTCCCGCGAGCGTTATCGCGCCGTGGGTCGGCACGAAGGCCTCCGCGGCGAAGAAGCCGAACGCCAGCAGCATCAGCAGGAGGCCCGCGGCGCTGATCGGCAGCACCTGGAGGCCGAACAGGCCGAGAATGAGGCTGATCGCGCCCACCGTTCCCGGGAAGATGAGCCCCGGGTTCCAGAGCTCGACGATCAGACCGAGCGTCCCGATCGACAAGAAGAGGACGATCAGGTTCGGGTCGATCAGCGTGTCCAGCGCCTTCTGCCACAGCGACATGTCGACGTTGGTGATCTCCGCGTCCTTCGTGTGCAGGACGATTCCCTTGGGCACGGTCTTCGTCCCGTCGACCTTGTTCAGGAGCGCGGGCAGCGTCGGCGCCATGACATCGATCACGTTCTTCTCGAGCGCCTCCGTGGCCCCGAGATTCGAGGCTCGACGCACCGCGGCCTGGGCCCACACGGCGTTGCGGTCGTGCGCCTTGGCGAGCTCGCTCAGGGACGCTGCGGCGTCGTTGATCACCTTGCGCCGCAGGTCGGACTGGATGTTCGCGCCGCTGACGTCGATCGGCGTCGACGAGCCGATGTTCGTCTGTGGCGCCATCGCGAGCAAGTCGGCGGCCTCGCTGATCCAGACGCCTGCGGATGCGGCCCGCGAGCCGGGCGGGGAGACGTAGACGATGACCGGCACCTTGGACGCGAGCTCGGCCTTCACGATCTTGTTCATCGAGGTGCTGAGCCCGCCCGGGGTGTCGAGCAGGATGACGACCGCGTCGTAGTCGCCGCGGTTTGCGCGCGAGATCTGGTCGTTGACGTAGCTCTGTGTGACCGGGTTGACGTCGTTCTCGAACTTGACCGCGAGGACACGCGGCCGGGACGTCGTAGCTGAGGCGGTGGCGCAGAAGACGAGAGCCGCGGTGATCGCGACGAAAAATCCGCGCATGAGCTGGGCTTTCACTTGTAAGAATTCTATCTGCGGGCTTGTGGCAGAACCGTGTCTCTGCTTCCGTAGTGGGGCCGCCCGATGAAGGTTCTCCGCCTAGTCCTTCTCCTGCTGGTCGTCTCGCCGGGCTCAGCGCTCGCAGCGGGAACGACGATGGCTGCGCACGACGTCCGTCCCGGCGTCAATCGACCTGGCCATCGGTTCGATCTCGTTGGGCTCCACTGGAAGGGCAGCGGGGCGGTCTCGTTCCGGACGAGAAGCGTTGCCGGGCGGTGGAGCGGTTGGCACGAGGCGGAGCCCGAGGACGACGGGCCCGATATCCGGATGCACCCGGGGTGGAAGCTCGGCAACCCGTTCTGGACCGGGACGTCGAACCGCATTCAGGTGCGAACGTCCGGCGCGGTGAGTCGCGTGCGCGCGTACTACGTCTGGAGCCCGGTGCGCAAGAACCGCCTCAGGGCTCTCTCGAAGGCCGGATCGCCGCTCATCATCACGCGGGCGGGCTGGCACGCCGACGAGAGGATCCGGCGGCGGAAGAAGCCCGCCTACGCAGACACCTTGCGCTTCGCGGTCGTGCACCACACGGTCGGTTCGAACGCGTACAGCCGCGCGCAGTCGGCGTCGATCGTGCGCGGGATCGAGCGCTACCACGTCCTCGCGAACGGCTGGGACGACATCGGCTACAACTTCCTCGTCGACAAGTACGGCCAGATCTTCGAAGGCCGCTGGGGAGGTGTCGATCGGAACGTCGTCGGTGCGCACGCCCAGGGGTTCAACCAGGGCTCGGTCGGCGTCGCGCTGATGGGGACGTACGACTCGACCTCGATCACGCCCGCGGCCCAGGCGGCGCTGACCCGGCTCCTCGCTTGGCGCCTCGACGTGGCGCACGTCGACCCGCTCTCGACGTTCAGCTGGCGCTCGACCGGGAACCCGAAGTTCCCCGCGGGCCGGATGGTCACGCTGCGGACGATCTCGGGCCACCGGGACACCGGGTACACGAGCTGCCCCGGGGGCCGGCTGTACAGCGAGCTGCCGTCGATCGCGCGCGCTGTCGTGCAGACCGGCCTGCCGAAGATGTACTTCCCCACGGCCACCGGCGCACCGGGCGCTCTCGTCCGCTTCACGGGCAGGCTCACGCAGTCGCTGCCGTGGTCGGTCACCGTCACGCAGCCCGACGGGAACATCGTGGCGTCCGGCCAGGGCGAGGGCACGCAGATCGACTGGACGTGGGACGCGCGGACGATCCCGGCCGGCAAGTACCTGTACGCGATCGACGCTGGGCCGACGGTGCGCCCGGCGACCGGAATCGTCACCGGGACGACCACGCGCTCGATGCTGACCGCGCTCGCCAAGCCTGCGCTGTTCACGCCGAACGGGGACGGCAAGGCCGACTCGACGCTCGTCCGCTACCAGGTGCGTGAGCCGGCGATCGTGACCGGGACGCTCGTCGACTCGCTCGGGAGTCCGATCTCGGCGCTCTTCGTCGAGTCGAGGCTGAAGGGGTCGTACGCGTTCCGCTGGGACGCAGCGGGGATCCCGGACGGGCGCTACGGGATCGTGCTCACGGCGCGGAACGCGATCGGGATCGAGACGACCGCGACGCTCGGGGTGATCGTCGACCGCACGACCGCGGGCTTCCAGGTCGCGCCGCAGGTGTTCTCGCCGAACAACGACGGCCGACTGGACACGACGCGCTTCAGCTTCACCCTCGACAAGCCGGCCCGGGTGACGCTGACCGTCCGCCGCGGGAAGAAGACGGTCGGCCAGATCTTCTCCGGCCAGATGCAGGTGGGCCTGCAGGCGATCGACTGGAACGGCCGCTTTCGGCGCGGCGTCGGCGAGCACGAGTTCCGGGCCGACCTGCGCGTCACTTCACCGGTCGCAACCGTCACGAGCACCGTTGCGTTCGCGACCGACACGACCGGGCCGAAGCTGAAACGCGTGTCCCTGTCACCGCTTCGCTTCACGGTCAACGAGCCGGCCGACGTGACTGCCGTCTTCGATGGGACGAGTACCGTCACGGTGCGGCGGCTGCGGCCCGGCAAGTTCACGTTCCCGTCGGGAGGCGCGTTCACATCGTTCGCCGCCGTCGCCCGGGACTTCGCGGGCAACGACGGACGGCCGATCAGGTACCCGTAGTCGCGACCCAGCCGTCGTAGGCGCGCTCGAGCCGGTCGAGGAGCTCGACGAGGAGCTCGACGCGGTCGATCTCGCGCCCGGTTTCGAGCAGGAGGGACGTGGCCGGCGGGTCGATGCCCTGCGGGAGGCCCGCCGCGGGCACGTTGACGTTGACGCCGATCCCGAGCACGACGCGCCCGTCCCGGGCCTCGGCGAGGATGCCCGCGGTCTTGCGGCCGCCGACCAGGACGTCGTTCGGGAGCTTGATCTCGGGCGTGAGGCCGGTGACGCTCGCGATCGCCTCCGCGCAGGCCTGGCCGGCCACGAGCGTCAGCTCCGGAAGACGAGCCGTCTCGACGGGCGGCTCGAGGAGGAGCGAGAAGAGCAGGCTCACCCGGGGCGGAGAAAGCCAGCTGCGCCCGAGGCGGCCGCGACCCTCGGTCTGCTCCTCGGTGAGCGCGACGGCTCCTTCCGAGTGCTCGTCTCCGAGCAGTCGCTGCGTCGACGGGCACTGCTCCACGAACACGTACGGATGCCCGAAACGCCCGCGAAGCCTGGGAACGACGGAATCCGGCGCCAGTGACGAGGCCAAGGGCCACTACACTAGGCCGCCCGTGCCGACTGCCGCCCCGCTCAATCGCGCGGAGATCGAAGAGATCCTGCCGCACCGCGACCCCTTTCTCCTGATCGACGAAGTCGTCGAGCTCGAGCCGGGCCGGCGTGTGGTCGCGCGCAAGCGCGTGCGGCCGGACGAGTGGTACCTCGCGGGCCACTTCCCGGGGCGTCCGATCATGCCCGGCGTGCTCATCGTCGAGGCGATGGCTCAGACCGGGGCCGTCGCGGTGCTCTGCAGCGAGGAGAACCGCGGCCGACTCGCGCTGTTCGCGGGAATCGACGGCGTGCGCTTCAAGCGGATCGTCGAGCCGGGTGACGAGCTCGTGTTGAGCTGCGACCTGGAGCGCGTCCGCGGGCCGATCGGCAAGGGCCGAGCCGAGGCGCGCGTCGCCGGCGAGCTCGCCGCGCGCGGGACGCTGACCTTCGCGGTGGAGCAATGATCGGGAACGCGACCTCGAACGGGCACGTCTCGATCACCGGAATCGGCACGCAGGCGCCCGAGCGCGTGCTGACGAACGACGAGCTCGCGCGAATGGTCGACACGTCGGACGAGTGGATCATGGAGCGCACGGGCATTCGCGAGCGCCGCGTTGCGGCTCCCGACGAGGCGATGTCCGATCTGGCGCTGCCGGCCTCGGTCGAAGCGCTCGAGCAGGCGGGCGTCAAGGCATCGGACCTCGACCTGATCGTCGTCGCGACCGTGACACCGGACATGTTGTTCCCGTCGACCGGCGCAATCCTCGCCGATCGCCTCGGTGCGAAGGACGCGGCCGCGTACGACCTGTCCGCGGGCTGCACGGGCTTCGTGTACGCGATCGCGCAGGCGCACGGGATGGTGGCGAGCGGGCTCGCCGACCAGGCGCTCGTGGTCGGAGGCGACGTCCTCTCGCGGATCGTGGACTGGACGGACCGCAGCACGTGCGTCCTCTTCGGAGACGGAGCGGGAGCGGTCGTGCTCGAACGCGTTCCGGAAGGCGGCTTCCTGGGCTTCGAACTCGGCGCCGACGGGTCGGGCGGGCCGCAGCTGTACATCCCGGCCGGCGGCTCGCGGCAGCCCGCGTCCGCCGAGTCCGTGGCCGCACGCCAGCACTTCGCGAAGATGAACGGACGCGAGGTCTTCAAGTTCGCGACCCGCGTGCTCGTCGATTCCGCCGAGAAGGTGCTGGACGAATGCGACGTGTCCGTCGAGGACGTGGACGTCTACGTCCCCCACCAGGCGAATGTGCGCATCATCGAGCACGCGCGCAAGAAACTGGGGATTCCGGGGGACCGGACGGTGGTCAACGTCGACCGCTTCGGCAACACTTCGTCCGGATCGATTCCGCTGGCACTCGGCGACGCAAGTGCCGACGGGCGTTTGGTTCCAGGTGAGATGGTGTTGATGACAGGAATGGGCGCAGGCTTGACGTGGGGCTCGGCCCTGATCGAGTGGACGGCGAACGGGAAAGGTGGGCACTAGATGAGCAAGGTCGCGTTCTGCTTCCCCGGTCAAGGGTCGCTGGAAGCGGGCATGGGCAGGGAGATCGCCGAAGCGATTCCAGAGGCGATGGCCGTGTTCACCGAGGGGAGCGAAGCGGCCGGGCTGGACCTGCCCCGGCTCTGTTTCGAATCCCCCATCGAGGATCTCGTCCACACGGAGGTGCAGCAGCCGGCGCTCGTCGCGACGAGCCTCGCCGTGCTGGCGGCGCTCCGCCAACGCGGGCTCGAGCCGGACTACGTCGTCGGCCACTCGGTCGGAGAGTTCACCGCGCTCGCGGCGACGATGTCGCTGACGCCGTTCGAGTCGATCGCGCTCGTGCGCGAGCGCGGCCTCGCGATGGCCGAAGCGGCCAGGATCAGCAACGGCTCGATGGCGGCGATCCTCGGGCTCGACGACGAGCTCGTCGAGGAGATCTGCAACGACATCGAGGGCGTGTGGCCGGCCAACTACAACTGCCCAGGGCAGATCGTCGTCTCGGGCCAGCAGGACGCGGTGAACGAGGTGTGCGCGAAGGCCGAGGAGCTCGGTGCCCGGCGCACGGTCAAGCTCAAGGTGTCCGGCGCGTTCCACAGCCCGCTCGTGGCGCGTGCGGCGGATCGGCTGAGGCCGGCGATCGAGCGCGTGCGCTTTCAGGACCCCATCGCCCCGTTCATGTCCACGGTGACGGCGAAGCTCGAGCCGGCGCAGCGCTTCGCGTCGCTCCTCGTCGAGCAGCTGACCGCTCCCGTTCGGTTCACACAGGCGGCGCGGGGGCTCGTCGAGGAGGGGGTCAAGATCTTCGTCGAGGTCGGGCCGGGCAACGTGCTCGGCGGGCTCGTGAAGCGCATCGACAGGACCGTGACGACGATCTCGGTCAACAACCTCGCGGGGCTCAAGAAGGCCGAGGAGACAGTCACCGCTGCCTGATTTCTGCTCGCTGGAGGGGCGAACGGCCCTCGTCACCGGGGGGTCGCGCAGCATCGGGCGGGCGATTGCGGCCGAGCTCTCGAGGGCCGGGGCGTCGGTCGTCGTCGGCTACCGGTCCGGCGCCGAGGACGCCGAGGCCGTCGCTGCCGAGCTCGGCTGCCGGGCCGTGCAGGCTGACGTCTCGAGCGCCGAAGACGCGCAGCGGCTCGTCGATGAGGCCGGTGATCTCGACATCCTCGTCAACAACGCGGGAGTCACCCGCGACACGCTGCTCGCGCGCATGAGCGACGACGACTGGAGGGCAGTGATCGAGACGAACCTGAGCGCCGTCTTCTACACGTGCCGCGCAGTGGCGCGTCCGATGATGAAGAGGCGCGGCGGGTCGATCGTCAACGTCTCGAGCATCGTCGGGCTGCGCGGGAACATGGGCCAGACGAACTACGCCGCGTCGAAGGCCGGGATCATCGGATTCACGAAGTCCCTCGCCCGCGAGCTCGGTAGCAGAAACGTGCGCGCAAACGTGGTCGCACCCGGCTACATCCACTCGAGATTGACCGACGTCCTGCCCGAGGAGGCCCAGGCCGCGATGCTCACGAACACCCCGCTCGGCAAGCTCGGAGACCCGGAGGACGTGGCCGGAGCGGTACGGTTCCTCTGTTCAGACGAGGCGTCCTTCATCACCGGGGACGTCCTCGTCGTCGACGGTGGGTTGGGAATGTGACCGAGTACACGCAAAACGGGCGCCGCCGCGTCGTGATCACGGGCCTCGGCGCCGTGACGCCGCTCGGCAACGACGTCGAGACGTCCTGGCAGAACCTGATCGCCGGGAAGTCGGGCGCCGCGCCGATCGTGCAGTGGGACGCGAGCGAGTATCCGGTCACGTTCGCGTGCGAGTTGAAGGAGTTCGACCCCCGTACGTGGATCGACCACAAGCAGGCGCGCCGCATGGACCGCTTCGCGCAGATGATCGTCGCGGCTGCGCGGCAGGCTGAGACGGATTCGGGGCTCGAGGTCGAGCCCGAGGCCGAGCGCATCGGCGCGTCGATCGCGACCGGCATCGGCGGGCTGAAGGCGTTCCAGGACTGTTACGAGGTGCTGCTCGAGCGCGGCCCGGATCGGGTCAACCCGTTCTCGATCCCGCAGATCATCCCGAACATGGGTGCCGCCTGGGTCTCGATGGAGCTCGGGACGCGTGGGCCGCTGTCGTCGCAGTGCACCGCCTGCGCGGCGTCGAACATGGCGATCGGCGAAGGCGCGGACATGATCAGGCTCGGCCGTGCGGACGTCGTGTTCGCCGGCGGGACCGAGGCCGGCATCACGCCGGTCGGGATCGCCGGGTTCAGCGCCATGCGCGCGCTCGCGCGCAGGAACGAGGAGCCCGAGCGCGCCAGCCGCCCGTTCGACGCCGAGCGCAGCGGGTTCGTGATGGGCGAGGCCGGCGGCGTGATCGTGCTCGAGGAGTTCGAGCATGCCCGCGCGCGCGGCGCGAAGATCTACGCGGAGCTGCTCGGCTACGGCCTGTCGTCGGACGCGGCGCACGTGACCGAGCCCGACCCGAGCGGTGCGAACCCGGCGCGCGCGATGAAGATGGCGTTCCGCGACGCGGGGATCGCGCCCGAGGACGTCGACTACATCAACGCGCACGGAACCTCGACTCCGCTCGGCGACGCGAGCGAGACCAAGGTGATCAAGGTCGCACTCGGCGAGGACGCGGCGCGGCAGACGCCCGTCTCGTCGACGAAGGGCGCGACGGGTCACTGCCTCGGAGCGGCCGGCGCGGTCGAGGCGATCTGGACGACGCTGGCCGTGAACACGGACACGCTCCCGCCGACGATCAACTACGAGAACCCCGATCCGGAGTGCGACCTCGACTACATACCGAACGAGTCGCGCAGCGCCGAGGTGAAGGTCGCCGTCTCGAACTCGTTCGGCTTCGGCGGCCACAACGCGTGCATCGTGATCCGCGAGCTGAACGACTGAGTTCCGGCGCAGAACCGGCACAGACGCGTCACAACTTCCCGAATATGCTCGCCGCGGGGAGGAGGCTGGCTGCGCCTTATGACTAGGGTGCACGGGAATGGGAGCGCAGCGCTGGGCCACATTCGACTGCTACGGCACCCTGATCGACTGGAACGGGGGCATCCGCGGCGAGCTCGAGCGGCTGATCGGCGTCCAGCAAGCGCCGCGACTGCTCGCGCGCTACCACGAGCTCGAGCCTGAGATCGAGTCCGAGTCCGAGCCGTTTCCCACCTACCGCGAAGTGCTGACGCTCGCCCTCGAGCGCTTGGCCGAGGAGGAGAGCGTCCAGATCCCCGAGGGCGAGGCCGACGCGCTCGCGAGGTCGCTTCCCGACTGGCAGACGTTTCCCGACGTGCCGCCTGCGCTCGCCGAGCTCCGTAACCGCGGCTGGATGCTCGCGCTCCTCTCCAACACCGACCGCGACCTGATCGAGGCGTCGCAACGTCAGCTCGGAGTCCCGGTCGACCTCGCGATCGTGGCTCAGGACGTCGGTTCCTACAAGCCGGCGCTCGGTCACTGGGAGCGCTTCTACGAAGCGACGACCGCCGACCGCTCAAGACACGTTCACGTGGCCGCGAGCCTCTTCCACGACATCGCCCCCGCGCGAGAGCTCGGTCTCCGCACGGTCTGGATCAACCGGCTCGACGAGCAGGCCGATCCCGAGCCGGACCGCGAGCTGACGGATCTCTCGAGCCTGCCCGACACGCTCGAGGAGCTCGTGCCGGCATGACCGTCGTCCGGCCCGCGCGCGAGGAGGATGTCGAAGCGGCGGCGGAGATGCTGAACGAGCGCTCGCGACGCCTATTCGGCACCGACGACACGACGCCCGACGACCTGCTCCTCTACTGGACGTCGCCGGATGTCGAGCTCGGCAAGGACGTCCTGCTCGCCGAGAGCCGGGACGGAGAGCTCGGCGGCTACGCCGACCTCGGCGCGAACGGAGACACGGTCTGGCTGGACCTGCGCGGCACGGATCCAGAGACGCTTCCCGCGCTGCTTGCGGCGATCGAGGCCCGTGCAAGCGAGAAGGAGCCCGACAAGAAGCTCTGGAGCTACAGCCCGGCCAACGACGCACCGCTCAACGAGCTGTTCGAGCGGACGGGCTACCGACCCGTGCGCCACTCGTACCGCATGCGGATCGACCTCGACGGACCGCCGCCGGAGCCCGAATGGCCCGAAGACTTCTCGGTCCGACCCATGCGCGAGGGCGAGGAGCGCCGTGTCTACGACGCGTCGAACGCGGCCTTCGCCGACACGTGGATGTTCCATCCCGACCCCTACGACAGCTGGTTCCACTGGATGGTCGAGGAGCCGTCGTTCGACCGCTCGTTGTGGTTCGTCGCCGAGCACGAGGGGGAACTCGCGGGCATCGTCCTCGCCCGCGCGCCGGAGAACGAGCCCGGCCTCGGCTGGGTACGCGTGCTCGGCGTTCTGCCGGAGTACCGTCGACGCGGCCTCGGTCGGGCGCTGCTGCGGCAAGCGTTCTGCGAGTTCGCGAGCCGCGGCTTCAACGCGGTCGGGCTCGGAGTCGACGCCGAAAACCCGACCGGCGCCCTGCGTGTCTACGAGCGCGCCGGCATGCGTGTCGAGCGGACGTACCTGATCTTCGAGAGATCTCAGGGATAATCGGAACCGCCGTGGCCGAGCCGCGCATAGACGTTTCGATCGAACACAAGCATCGCCCCGAAGAAAACTCGGACGGAGCAAAGAAGCACCCGAACACGTGCCCTTCGTGCGGGTCGCACTACCGCAACGACGAGCTCGAGGCGAACCTCCGCGTCTGCCCACAGTGCGGGTACCACTTCCCGGTCCGCGCGCGCGAGCGGATCGCGCAGCTCGTCGACCCCGGGACGTTCCATGAGGAGGCCGTCGACCTCCGCTCGGAGGATCCGCTCGCCTTCTTCGACCTGCGCCCGTATACCGAGCGGCTCGCAGAGGCCGAGATCTCGACCGGACTCGGCGACGCGATGGTGATCGGGAGCGCCGCGATCGAAGGCGAGGCGTGCGTGCTCGCGGTCATGGACTTCTCCTTCATGGGCGGCTCGATGGGGAGCGTCGTCGGCGAGAAGCTGACGCGCGCCGCGGACAGCGCCGTCGACCGGAAGGCTCCGCTGATCTCGGTCACGGCGTCGGGCGGCGCCCGCATGCAGGAGGGGATCCTCTCCCTCATGCAGCTCCCCAAGACCGTGTGCGCAATCGAGGACCTCCGCGACGCGCGCTGCGGGTTCATCAGCGTCATGACCCACCCGACCACGGCCGGCGTCCTCGCCAGCTTCGCCAGCCTCGGCGACATCATCGTCTCCGAGCCGGGAGCGCTGCTCGCGTTCACGGGCCCGCGCGTCGTCCAGCAGACCACGCGCGAGAAGCTCCCGGAAGACTTCGGCCTCGCCGAGTCGAACCTCCGCTTCGGCCACCTCGACGGGATCGTTGCCCGAACCGAGCTCCGGCCCTTTCTCGGCCGCTCTCTGCGACTCTTCCACAATGCCCGGTGACGACGAACGACATCTCCGCGAGCGGCTGACGAGGCTCCGCGGCCTCCCGCTCCTGCGCGGGACGCGCCTCTCGGGCGACGCGCGGCGACTTCGGAAGCAGCTCGACCAGATCGAGTCCGAGCCGTCGCAGGAGGAGATGTGGCGAACGGTCGACCTCGCTCGCCACTCGCAGCGCCCCTACACGCTCGACTACGTGGACCGGCTCTTCGAGGACTACGTCGAGCTGCACGGCGACCGGGCCCGCGCGGAGGATCCCGCGCTCGTCACGGGACTTGCGCGCTTCGGCGGCCGCACGGTCGCGCTGATCGGCCAGCAGAAGGGCCGCGACATCAACGAGCGCACGCGCCGCAACTTCGGGATGGCCCATCCCGAGGGCTACCGCAAGGGCATGCGCCTGATGGAGATCGCGCAGCGCCACGGGTTCCCGATCGTCACGTTCCTGGACTCGCCGGGCGCGTACCCGGGCGTCGCCGCCGAGCAGCACGGCCAGGGCGGCGCGATCGCGCGCTCGCAGGCGCTGATGGCCCGGCTGACCATCCCGCTCGTCTCGTGCATCATCGGCGAGGGCAACTCGGGCGGCGCGATCGCGATCGGGCTCGTCGACCGCGTGCTGATGCAGGAGAACGCGATCTACAGCGTGATCTCACCGGAGGGCTGCGCGGCCATCCTCTGGCGCGACGGAGCCGAGCGGGAGAAGGCCGCGGTCGCGCTCAAGCCGGACGCGGCGCACTGCCTCGAGCTCGGCGTGATCGACGAGATCGTCCCCGAGCCGCACGGCGGCGCGCACCTGAACCCGGACGAGGCGGCGCGGCTGCTCGGCCAGGCGCTCGGCCGGACACTCGACGAGCTGGACGCGGTGCCCGGCGGGGAACTTCGTGCACAACGTCGCGAGCGCTACCGCCGGATCGGGATCTACACCGCCGGAGTTACGGAACCGGCTCTACGAAGCGGTTCCTGAGAGTTTTCCACAGAATCGCCGGATCACGGTATCCACAGCATCCACAGTGTTTTCCCCGGTCCAAAACGGCCTCGAGGCCGACGTCAATGCCGGCCTCGAGTGCGACCCCCTGGTCGAGAGGATGAGCTTTTCAGTGCGTATGGACCCGGTTTCTGCGTTATAGGTCTCCGGCCCGTCGAACTCGAAACATTTGTCGACGGGTTTCCTCTCGACGCCGCCTCGGAACAAGAAGGCATGCGACCGATCTGGAGCGGATCGATCTCGTTCGGGCTGGTCAGCGTGCCCGTGCAGATGTACTCGGCGACCGAGTCGAAGGAGCTCCGGTTCCACTTCCTGCACAAGGACGACCTGCAGCCGATCGGCTACGACAAGGTGCGCAAGGACACGGGCGAGCACGTCGACCCGGACGACGTCGTGCGCGGTTTCGAGATCGAGAAGGGCAAGTACGTGCCGATCGAGGACGAGGATCTCGACCGGCTCGACATCGAGCTGACGCATTCGATCGACATCCTCGACTTCGTCGACCTCGACGAGATCGACCCGATCTACTTTCGCAAGGCGTACTACCTCCTCCCGCAGGACGACGCTCAAAAGCCGTACCGGCTGCTCGTCAAGGCGCTCGACGAGACCGGCAAGGTGGGCGTCGCCAAGGTCGTGATCCGCAACAAGCAGCACCTCGCCGCGCTTCGGTCGCACGACGGCGTCCTCGTCCTCGAGACGATGTATTACGCCGACGAAGTGCGGAAGCCTGAGAAGGTCGACGGCAGGACACGGGTCGAGAAGGCCGAGGTCGAAATGGCGAAGTCGCTCGTCAAGAACCTCAGCGGCGACTTCAAGCCGGAACGGTACGACGACACCTATCGCAAGGAACTTCTCGCCCTGATTCGCACGAAGGCGAAGGGCGCCAAGCTCCCCGAGCCGGCGGAGGAAGAGGAGGGCGAGGTCGTCGACCTCATGGCCGCCCTCCGCGAGTCGGTCGCACAGACGCGAAAGAAGAGCCGGAAGCGGTCAAAAAAGGCAAGCTAGCGCCGTGCCCGAGGCGAAGCTCGCCGAGTACCGGAAGAAGCGCGACCCGAAGAAGACGCCTGAGCCGTTCGGCTCGAAGAAGCGTGGCAAGGCGCCGATCTTCGTCATCCAGCGGCACGCGGCCCGGAGCCTGCACTACGACTTCCGTCTGGAGCGAAACGGCGCGCTCGCCAGCTGGGCCGTTCCCAAAGGCCCGCCGCTCGAGCCGGGGCAGCAGCATCTCGCGGTCCACGTCGAGGACCACCCGCTCGACTACGCGACCTTCGAGGGCGAGATCCCGAAGGGCGAGTACGGCGCGGGCACCGTCGAGATCTGGGACAAGGGCACGTACGAGCTGCTCGAGGAGAAGAAGAACGGCGGCCTGACGGTCCGGCTGCACGGCGAGCGGCTCCAGGGCACCTGGGCGCTAGTGCCCGCGCACCTGTCCGGCGACCCGAAGAACTGGCTGATCCTCCGCAAGAAGGACGACTCGGCGCCCGCCGCGCGCGCTCCGCGTCACTACCGCCCGATGCTGGCGACCCAGGCCAAGGACGTGCCGCACGGCGGCTGGCTGTACGAGATCAAGTGGGACGGCTACCGGATCGTGGGCACGCTGGCCGGCGGAGAGCCCGACCTGCGGACGCGCAAGGACCAGGACTACACGAAGCGCTTCGAGAACGTCGCGAAGGAGCTCGTCAAGGCGGCGAAGACCCCGGACTGCGTCGTCGACGGCGAGGTCTGCGCGCTCGACCAGGATGGACGCCCGAGCTTTTCGGCGATGCAGGAGGCAAAGCCGGGGACGCCGATCGTCTACTTCGTCTTCGACGTGCTCGAAGTCGACGGCGAGTCTCTGATCGAGCTCCCGGTCGAGGAGCGGCGCAAGCGGCTCGAGAAGCTCCTCGACAAGCGGAACCGAACCGTTCGCTTCTCGGAATCGTTCGACGACGGCGACGCCCTGTTCGCGGCCGCAAAACAGCAGCGGCTCGAAGGGATCATGGCCAAGCGCCTGGGCTCGAACTACCTCCCGGGGAAGCGCTCGCGCGACTGGCTGAAGGTCAAGGGCCACGGCGAGCAGGAGTTCGTCGTCGCCGGCTACACGCGCGGGCAGGGCAGGCGCCAGGGCACGCTGGGCTCGCTCGTGCTCGCGACCTACGAGCGTGGCGACCTCGTCTACGCCGGGAACGTCGGCACCGGGTTCAGCGACCGCGAGATCGATCGTCTGATGTCCAAGCTGGAGCCTCTCGAGCGGGCCACGTCGCCGTTCGGGACGGTTCCGAAGATGCCACGGATCCGGAAGGGCGACGTCGTCTGGGTCGAGCCAAAGCTCGTCGCCGAGGTCGAGTTCGTGGAGTGGACGCACGACGGCCATCTGCGCGCGCCCTCGTACCAGGGCCTGCGCGAGGACAAGGATGCGAGCGAGGTGAGGCGCGAGGGCCCGGAGCCCGAGCCGTTCCCGGCCGAGATCCGCAGGGGCAAGCGCCTCTTCAAGCCCTCGAACGTCGACAAGCTCTTCTGGCCCGACGAAGGAATCGCGAAGGGCGACCTGCTCTCGTACTACCAGCGCATCGCCCCGGTGCTCGTCCCGCATCTCAAGGACCGGCCGTTCACGCTCAAGCGCTACCCGGACGGCTGGCAGGGCAAGTTCTTCTTCCAGAAGGACGCGCCGAAGGGGATGCCCGACTGGATCCCGACGGCGTCGATCGTCGTCACGACCCGGGACAAGCCGAGGCAGCGCAGGCGGATCGAGGCGCCGCTCGTGAACGACGAGCTGGCCCTGCTCTGGATGGTGAACATGGGCTGCATCGACATGAACGCGTGGTACTCGCGGATCGACAAGCCCGAGCGACCCGACTTCGTCCTGTTCGACCTCGACCCGTCGCCGGACGTCGGGTTTCCGGAGACGATCGAGGTCGCGCTGCTCGTCAAGCAGGCGCTCGACGCGCTCGGGCTCGAGAGCGTCGCCAAGACGAGCGGTTCCGAGGGCATCCACGTCCTCGTCCCGGTCGCGCGACGCCACACGTACGCGGACACGCGCGAGTTCTCGGCGATCATCGGGAACGCGCTCGCGCGCACGCACCGCGGGCTCGTCACGACCGAGTGGACGCGGGCCAAGCGCCGCGGCGTCCTGATCGACTCGAATCAGAATGGCGAGGGGAAGACGATCGCGTCGGTCTACTCGGTGCGCCCGAAGGCCGGCGCGCCGGTCTCGACCCCGTTGCGCTGGGACGAGGTCAATGCGTCACTCGACCCGTCGGCGTTCACGATGGAGGAGGTGCTGCGCCGGGTCGAGCAGCACGGCGACCTGTTCGCGGACGTGCTGACGAAGAAGCAGTCGCTGACGGCTGCGCTGAAGACCGTGCGTTAGAGGGTTTGGTCAGCGGTCAGGCAATGCGCGGCCGCACGAACTCCCAGATGCGGCCGATCTCGTCGAAGCCGAGCTTCGTGTACAGCTTCCTCGGCCAGTCGTCGCGGTCCGCGACGAGGAAGATCAGGTCGTGACCGCTCTGCTGCGCCTCTGCGCGCGCATGGGAGACCGTCGCCCGCGCCAGGCCCCGGTTTCGGAACGGCTCGAGCGTGAGCACGTTCTCGATCTGGGCGGTCGACCCGTCGGAGTAGAGCTCGCAGTAGCTCGCGATCCGGCCGTCGACCCGCGCCGCGAAGAAGCGTGTCTCGACGGCCAGGGACAGGGAGCGCTTGTTCTCGACGAGCTGCCTGATCACGGAGTCGCCCGGCACCACCGGAGCGGTCCTCCAGCCGCTCGTCCACGCCTCCACGAGCTCGTTGAGCGCGACGTCCTCGACGATCGACT
>Ga0081540_1001209_pt1 | contig 22607 bp, 18 predicted proteins | sample TabmetS2T1R1_FD_71024 | JGI IMG/M metagenome (GOLD analysis project Ga0081540, IMG submission 71024) | Tabebuia heterophylla rhizosphere microbial communities from the University of Puerto Rico - S2T1R1 | ecosystem: Host-associated > Plants > Roots > Rhizosphere ... | reverse complement strand
TGTTCTGACGACATGGCTGGGGCATTCATGCAGTATGGTCCGGTGCCGGAGTGGCGGGTGCGACGGAAGCCCTTGTCCGGTGCACGCCCCGGCCGGCAGCCCGGGCGCGAGCGGACCATGATCAAGTTAAAACGGCATTGCCCTGAGGGGTACGGCGACCCACGATGGTGCGACCGGCCGCGGATCAACCCGGCGCGTTAACAGCCAGCGCGTCCCGGTCATGACGTTCACGTTGTCGTGGTCACGGCGGGCGTCCCGGAGCGTCCCAGGGCAGGCCTCGCCCGGCATTATCCGTCCACCGCCGCAGGCAGGTACTCGACGGTCACCGGCAGATGGTCGGAGGCGGCCCGGGTCTGCTCGGTGTCGTGCACGCAGTGCGCGCTCATGGCGGGCACGAGCGGCCCGGTCACCCGGACGGCATCGATGCGCCGCCGGATCCCGTGCTGGCCGTAGGAGTCAGCCGGGTGATGCCCGGTCGTAGGCTGCCAGCCGGCGCCGGTGACCGCGGCGACGTCGTGCAGCCCGCCGGCCCACAGCACGTCTCCCGGTCGCCGGTCGGCCCGGTGCCGGCGGCGGCCCCGCTCGTCGTAGTCCCACTGACACTGGTAGATGAGGTCGGCGAACCATTCGACGTCCGCAAAGGGGTCGGCGGGCTCGTACAGCTTCCAGGTCTGGCCGTCCGGGATCCGGTCCGCGCACTCGGTATTCCAGTCGGCGCCCACCAGCACGGGCGGTTCGCCGGCCGGCCTGGTGACCGCGGCCACCAGGCGCTCGTTCTGATCCGCCCGCAGGCCCGGGCTGAACGGGGTGGCGTGGAAGGAGCCGTGCCTGATCCTGGTGCCGCCCACGTCCAGGGTGACCAGGGCCAGGCCATGCCAGAAGTCCCGGCCGCCGTAGCAGCGCAGCGAACCGGGCACCGGCTCGATCCCCTCCCGCCACATCAGCCCGACGTGGTAGCCGTGCCCGCCGAACGCGACGGCAGCTTCGGAACCAGAGGAACTAGAAGAACCAGAGATACCAGAGGGACCAGCTGCGCCGGGTACCTCACACCGCATGCCCACATCGTCCGCGAGCGTGCGGAGCCGCCCGGCGGCCGTGGCCGCGTCCGGCGCCAGGATCTCCTGAACGGCGAGCACGTCGGCGTCGAGGGTGCGGATCACCCCGGCGATCGTGTCGTAGTGCTGCCGGGCCCCGGCCGTCTCGGCGCCGAACAGGTCGAGCAGGTTGTAGGTGGCGAACCGCACCGTCACCGCAACGGGCGGGACCCAAGCTCGGCCGCCACCAGCTCGGCGATCTGCGCGGTGTTCAGCGCCGCGCCCTTACGCAGGTTGTCGCCGCAGACGAACAGCTCGATGGTCCTGGGGTCGTCAAGCGACTGGCGCACCCGGCCCACCCAGGACGGGTCGGTTCCGACTACGTCGACCGGGGTCGGGAACTCGCCGGTTTCCGGGTCGTCGGCCACCACCACGCCCGGCGCCATCCGCAGCACCTCCCAGGCCTGCTCGCGGCTGACCGGCCGGGAGAAGGTGGCGTGGACCGCCACCGAGTGGGTGGTGACCACGGGTACCCGGACGCAGGTCGCGGCGACCTTCAGGCTCGGCAGGCCGAGGATCTTGCGCGACTCGTTACGGATCTTCAGCTCCTCGGACGACCAGCCGTCCGCCTTGAGTGAGCCCGCCCACGGCACCACGTTCATCGCCAGCGGCGCGGGGAACGGGCCGAGCTCGCCGACCGCCGAGCGCACGTCGCCGGCCCGCTGGCCGAGGGACCGGGTGCCCGACACCTTGTCGAGCTGCGCGTAGAGCGTGTCGATGCCGGCCTGGCCCGCGCCGGAGGCCGCCTGGTAGGAGGCCACCACCATCTCCTCGAGGCCGAACGCCCGGTGCAGCGCCCCCACCGCCACGATCATCGACAGCGTGGTGCAGTTCGGGTTCGAGACGATCCCGTTGGGCCGGTGGCCCAGGTCGTCCGGGTTGACCTCCGGCACCACCAGCGGCACATCGGGGTCCATCCGGAAGGCACCGGAATTGTCCACCGCCACCGCGCCGCGGGCCGCGGCGACCGGCGCCCACTGCGCCGAGATCTCGTCGGGCACGTCGAACATGGCCACGTCGATGCCGTCGAAGGCGTCCGCGGAGAGGGCCACCACCTCGGTTTCCCGCCCCCGGACCATCAGCTTGCGCCCGGCCGAACGGGGCGAGGCGATCAGCCTGATCTCTCCCCAGACGTCCTCCCGGGTGGACAACAGGTCCAGCATGACCGTGCCGACGGCGCCAGTGGCGCCGACCACGGCCAGCGAAGGGCCGCTCACCGGCCTGTCCCGCCGTAGACGACGGCCTCGACCTGGTCGGAGTCGAGCTCGAACGCCTGGTGCGTCGCGGTCACCGCGTGATCCACGTCGTCCTGGTCCACCACCACCGAGATCCTGATCTCCGAGGTGGAGATCATCTCGATGTTCACCCCGGCGTCGGCCAGCGCCTTGAAGAAGCCGGCGCTCACCCCGGGGTGGGATCGCATGCCCGCCCCGATCAGGGACACCTTGCCGATACGGTCGTCGTAGAGCAGCGACTCGAAGCCCATGGACTGCTGCAGCGCCTGCAGCGTGGTCATCGCGCGCTGGCCGTCGTCGCGGGGCAAGGTGAACGAGATGTCGGTCCGCCCGGTCGCCACCGCCGAGACGTTCTGCACGATCATGTCGATGTTGATGCCGGCCGCGGCGATGGCCGTGAAGATCCGCGCCGCCTCGCCGACCCGGTCCGGCACGCCCACGACGGTGATCTTCGCTTCGCTCCGGTCGTGCGCGACCCCGGAGATGATGGCCTGCTCCATCTCGGTTACCTCCGACTTGTCGTTCGCATGCCCGCGGACCCAGGTTCCTGGCCGGGTGGTAAAGGACGACCGCACGTGGATGGGGACGCCGTAGCGTCGCGCGTATTCCACGCAGCGCAGCATCAGGACCTTCGCGCCGCAGGCCGCCATCTCGAGCATTTCCTCGTAGCTGATCTGCGGGATCCGCTGGGCGGTCCGGACGATCCTGGGGTCGGCGGTGAACACGCCGTCCACGTCGGTGTAGATCTCGCACGCATCCGCGTTCAGGGCGGCGGCGAGCGCGACCGCGGTGGTGTCCGACGCGCCGCGGCCCATCGTGGTGACGTCCTTGGTCGTCTGCGACACGCCCTGGAACCCGGCCACGATGGGGATCGCGCCGTCGGCCAGCGCTTCGGCGATCCGGCTCGGCCTGATGTCGATGATGCGCGCCCGGCCGTGCGTGGCGTCGGTGATCACGCCGGCCTGGGACCCGGTGAAGGAGCGTGCCTCCAGGCCCAGGGTGCCGATCGCCATGGCCAGCAGCGCCATCGAGATCCGCTCGCCGGCGGTCAGCAGCATGTCGAGTTCGCGGCCCGGCGGTAGCGGGGTGACCTGGCTGGCCAGGTCCATGAGCTCGTCGGTGGAGTCGCCCATCGCGGACACGACCACCACCACCCGGTCGCCGGCCTTGCGGGTGGCCACGATCCGCTGCGCCACCCGTTTGATGCCATCCGCGTCAGCGACCGATGAACCACCGTACTTCTGCACGACGAGCGCCACGGCCGTGCCGCACCTCCCCGGGTCGTGGATGGACAGTTGATTTTAGCCGAACGAGCCGGGTTGACCCGCGGTCGTCACGGGCTGGTGCTCTCCTCGGCGACGTCCAGGCTGGCGTGCGCGACGACGGCGTGCAGCGCGCGCAGTGCGGCCCCGCCGTGGGTACCCCAGTGGTTGAAATAGGAGTACTGCCACCACCACAGCGCCTCGAGCGACCGGCCGGCCTGGTAGTGCTTGAGGCCGTGGATGAGGTCGGCGACCACGGCCGCGATGTCGTCCGAGATCCGGAACGGCAGGCACGAGGTGTCCTTGTACGGGTCGAACACCTCGGCGTACTCGTCGACCGCGGACAGCCGGCCGGCCAGGCCGGTGCGCAGCGCGTCGAGGTCCGGGTCGTCGCCCACCTCCGGCTCCCAGTTACCCGGCAGGATCACGTCGCTGCTGGCGCCGAGCTGCGCTCCGGCCAGCAGGATCTGGGACACCTCGAGCAGCAGCAGCGGGACGGTCTCGTCACCGCCGCTCTGGGCTAGCGCCTCCACGCCGTCGACGAAGTTCTTCACGTTCACCGCGACCTGGTCCGCTAGCGGCCGCCACTCACCACCGTCATCCGGCGCCCGAGCCGGCGGTTCAGACATCAAGCAGTCTCCGTCCCTCGAAGGCGCGGCCCAGCGTCACCTCATCGGCGTACTCCAGGTCGCCCCCGACCGGCAGTCCGCTCGCGGGCCTGGTCACCCGCAAGCCCATTGGCTTTACCAGCCTAGCGAGAAAGGCCGCCGTGGCCTCGCCTTCGAGGTTGGGATCGGTGGCAAGTATCAGCTCTGTCACCGTCCCGTCAGTAAGCCGCGCCATCAGCTCCCTGATCCGCAGCTCTTCCGGGCCGACTCCGTCGATCGGGCTGATCGCTCCGCCGAGCACGTGATAGCGGCCGCGGAACTCGCGGATCTTCTCTACCGCCGCGACGTCCTTGGGCTCTTCCACGACGCAGATCACCGACTGGTCGCGCCGCGGGTCCAGGCAGATCCGGCACTCGTCGGCTTCGGCCACGTTGCCGCAGGTCCGGCAGAACCGCACCCGCTCGGTCACCTCGATCAGCGCGTCGGCGAGCCGCCTGACCTCGGCCTGATCCACGCCCAGCAGGTGAAATGCGATCCGCTGGGCCCCCTTGGGGCCGACGCCCGGCAGCCGCCCCAGCTCGTCGATGAGGTTCTGGATCACGCCTTCGTACACGCCAGGTCCCTAGGTTTCCGGCTTGTCCTCGTCGTCAGGATCCTGGCGGTGCGGGATTTGCGGGCTCTGGGGGGTCTGCGGCCCCGGGCCGCCGAGACCGAGGCTGGACAGGTCGAGGCCGCCGGGCAGGTCGAGGCCGCCGCCACCGGGCATACCCGGCATGCCGCCACCCTGCATGGCCGCGGCAAACGGACCCATCTGCTGCTGCTGCAGGTCCTCGGCCGCCCGGTAGGCGTCACGGACCGCGGCGAGCACGAGGTCGGCGATAGTCCGCGCGGTCTCCTCCGCGTCGTCGGTATCCACCGCGGCCGGCTGGATGCTGAGATCCAGCAGCTCGCCCTGGCCGTTGACGGTGGCCTTGACCAGGCCGCCGCCCGCCGTGCCGGTTACCTCGGCGTCCGCCAGCGCCTGCTGGGCATTCATGAGCTGTTCCTGCATCTGCTGCGCCGCGGCGAACAGCTGCTGCATATCCATCTGGGGTTCCACATCGCCCTCCTACGCAGAGCCTACGACCACCCCAGCGCGGTTAAGCCGCTCCGGCGCGCTGGGCTCAGCCTTCGAATTCGCCGATCACCTGACCGCCCAGCTCGCGCTGGATGAGGTCCATGCCGGTCAGTTCGGCGTTCCGGGCCGCCCGGTCGTCCGGTGACGGCTCGTCCGGGGCCATCTCGCCGGGCGGCATGTCGTCCGGCTCATCGTAGGATCCGGCGAACTCCGGCCCCTCAACTTCCGGCCCCGCGAATTCCGGCCCCGCGAATTCCGGCGGAGCCGCCTCCGATGGCGCGGGGACGGGATCCCGCCGGACCGCGGGCGTGCGGGCCGCCGCCGGCGCTCCGCTTCCGGACCGCCCGGTCGGGGCGGCGACGTCGCCGCCGGCCACGCCCTTGACCGTCACGTTCAGGCCGAAGTCAGTGCTCAGCACGCGCTTGAGCACCGCGTCGTGGCCGCTCACGCTGAAGCCCTTCACGTCCCCCTCCCGGGGGAACCGCAGGGTGAGGACGCCGTCCTCGAGGGAGAGCACGCTCGCGTTGCGGAGCAGCAGCCACGCCACCTTGCGCTCCTGGGCGACCGCCTCCAGGATCGCGTCCCAGCTCTGTCGCAGCGTGTCGGCCGCGGAGGATCCGGCGGTCGCTGGGGCCGGCGCAGGCCGGGACGCCTCGGCCGCGGGTACCCGGGCAGGCTCAGGCGCGGGCCGGGCGGCCTGCGGAGCGGGTTCGGGCAGGTCGGGCGCGGGCCGGGCGGGCGGGCTCGCGGCCCGGGCTGGTTCCGCCCGATCGGGCGCCGGGCGGGCGGACCCCTCCGTGTGCGGAAGGCGGGGCACCCGGGACCGTTCGGCATCATCGCCGGGACTGGACTGCGGCGGCCGGGGGGGTGACTGCGGAACCGTCGACGGCGTCCCCTTTTCCAGCCGTTCCAGCCGTGCGAGCAGGGATTTCTCGTCCGTGGCGGCGGCTGGCAGCAGCACCTGGGCGCACGTCAGCTCGAGCAGCAGCCGGGGCGAGGTGGCGCCGCGCATCTGGTCCAGGCCGGTGCTGACGATCTCGGCGGCCCGAGCCAGCCCGGCCTGGCCGAACCTGTCCGCCTGCCGGGCCATCAGCTCGGCCCGGTCCGGCGGCAGGTCGAGCAGCCCGCTGGTGGCCGCGTCGGGCACCGCGGCCAGCACGATCAGGTCGCGGAGCCGGTCGAGCAGGTCGGCGGCGAACCGGCGCGGCTCGTGGCCGCCTTCGATGACCCGGTTCACCACGCGGAACACCGCCGCGCCGTCGGCGCCGGCGAACGCGTCCGCGATCTCGTCCAGCAGGCTGGCGTCGGTGAAGCCGAGCAGCGCCACCGCGCGCTCGTAGCTGAGGCCGGACTCGTCGCTGCCCGCCAGCAGCTGGTCCAGGATGGACAGCGAATCCCGGACCGACCCGGCGCCGGCCCGCACCACCAGCGGCAGCACCGACTCCTCCACCGCCACGCCCTCCTGGCCCAGGATGTCCTGCATCAGCTCGCGCAGCACGGACGGCGGGACCAGGCGGAACGGGTAGTGGTGGGTGCGCGACCTGATGGTCGGCAGGACCTTCTCCGGCTCGGTGGTGGCGAAGATGAACTTCAGGTGCGGCGGCGGCTCCTCGACCAGCTTCAGCAGCGCGTTGAAGCCCTGCTGGGTGACCATGTGCGCCTCGTCGATGATGTAGATCTTGAAGCGCCCGGACACCGGCGTGTAGAAGGCCCGCTCACGCAGGTCCCTGGCGTCGTCCACGCCGCCGTGCGAGGCCGCGTCGATCTCGATCACGTCGATGCTGCCCGGCCCGGACGGCGCGAGCGCGACACAGGAGTCACAGACTCCGCAGGGTTCGGGGGTGGGACCCTTGACGCAGTTCAGCGAGCGGGCCAGGATCCTCGCGCTGGACGTCTTGCCGCACCCGCGCGGGCCGCTGAACAGGTAAGCGTGGTTGATCCGCCCGGTGCGCAGCGCCTGGGTGAGCGGGCCGGTAACGTGATCCTGCCCCTTCACCTCTGCAAACGTCGCCGGACGGTACTTGCGGTACAGGGCTAGGTTGGCCGGGCTCGCCGGGGTCGCTCCCTCGTCTTCCGACGCGGCTGCTGCCATCAGCTCATCCTCACCGGTAATCGGGGACCCCCCGCACACCCGTCAGGGCCCGCGTACCCTTGCTGCCTTCCGGCCCTGGGGGGGTTGGCGGGATAAACGCCGTGCGGGGGGTCATCGGCCAGTGTAGTCAGCCCGCGGACCAGATGTTCCGCAACCCGGTTACCGGCGGATTCGGGTAAGCTTCCCGGCGGAGGATTCGCCTAGTGGCCTAGGGCGCACGCTTGGAAAGCGTGTTGGGTGCAAGCCCTCGCGAGTTCGAATCTCGCATCCTCCGCTTATGGGACCAGGCTTGATGTCCCGCCCGGGCCGCTCCGGGCATCTGCCGGTCTCTCAGCCGTCTCAGTTCTGGTCTCATCTGAGGTCAATGGTCCAATTCGTACCGACGGACCGTAGTCGCATCTTTTCCGGGCTTGCTCACGCTGCTTTCGGCATACCGCCTGGTCTTCGGCTCGTGACCGTTTCAGGATGGCCCCCGGGAGGCCACGGCGTTACGCTTTTGATGCATCCTGAGCGGAAGGCACCGGATGATCACAGGACCGGGAGATGAGATGGCAGCGGCGGCGGGAGGCCCTGGCGACATGCGGGCGTCGCACGCCGATCGGGAGCGGGTGATCGATACCGTCAAGGCCGCGTTCGCGCGGGACCAGCTGACGGCCGGCGAGCTCGATGCACGGGTGGGCCAGGCGCTCACCGCGCGAACCTATGCCGAACTGGCCGCGGTCACCCTCAGCATCCCTGCCCGGTCGGACCTGGCCCTGCCGCCGAAGCCTGCCCGGGCACAGCCGCGGCAGCCGCGGAACAGGCTAGTCAACCGGGGCGTCTGCGTGATCACGGCCACCACGCTTGCGGCCGGGGTCTGGGTGGGCATCGTAGCTGGCGCTGCGGCGGCAGTCGTCGTCGCGATGTTCATGCTGAACCTCGCGGCCCTGGCCACACGTCCGTAACCCCATCCCGGCCAGGTCTGTCGCATGGGCGTCAGGCACGCCATGAAACCCTAGTTCGAGTGCGTTCTAGCGCCGTGGAAGCCCGGTTCCCGTGCGTCCGGCCGGGCGTGTCCCGACAACGGGACACGCTCCAGGTCAGCGCGGCGCGCGGCGGCCGAACAGCGGGCGCGGCGGACCGGCGTGGCGACCCACCGGGCGGCGGGCGGCGCGGTGCGGGTTCAGCCAGCCGGTGGCGTGCCGGACGGCGGACAGCACATTCGGCTGGAGGGCCAGGCCAGGCCAGGTGCTGTTGATGAGCGGTGAGTATCGTGCCTGAGCCCGGGCAGCCTTAATTCCGTCGCTGACCATGATTCGCCCTCCCAAAGCCCGGCCGCAGTCAGGGCTCGACCCCCAAAGCGGATCACTTCCCAAGCGATGTCCGCCCTTACATCTACGAGACGCGATGCCTCGAAAGGTGGTTTACTCTGTATTTAGTTGATTACAAAGAGTGACTTCCATTTGGCTCTAGTACATCAGATCGGCCAGCTGGACTGATATTCCCAGGTCAAGGCGCTGATTTATCGGTCGTCGAAGCAGCAGCAGCCCCAGGCCAGCCACGTGGGATAGTCCTAATCGATCCGATTCGGCCCTCAAATTCTCTTATCGGCAGCCAGGTAATGCGCAGGCGTTTGACCTGTTTTGCTGTCTGCATATCGTTCTTATAACATCCGCCGAGGTAACTGTCCGTGGCTGGACCGGAAGAGGGCTGCGTTCATTACCGGCTCGGGCGGCTTTTAGCGCTGCGGCGCTAAGGCTTCCTGGACGCCGACGCGGCGTGCGGGACGCCGGCTGAGCGGTGGAGGTGGGATTTGAACCCACGGAGGGGTTGCCCCCTCACACGCTTTCGAGGCGTGCGCCCTCGGCCACTAGGCGACTCCACCGCAGGCGAGCTTACCCGAATCCGCGCGTCCGCGAGGGATGACCTATTCGGCATCCGCCCGTCGCGCCGCGAAGAAGTCACGCAGTAGGTCACCGCACTCGGCGGCGAGGACGCCGCCGATGACTTCCGGGCGGTGGTTGAGACGGGTGTCGCGCAGCACGTCCCAGAGCGACCCCACGGCGCCGGCCTTGGGATCCTCGGCGCCGTAGACCACCCGCGCCAGCCTGGCCACCGTCACCGCGCCCGCGCACATGGTGCACGGCTCGAGCGTGACGACCAGCGTCAGCCCGGTCAGCCGCCAGCTGCCGAGGGCCGCGGCAGCCTGCCTGATCGCCAGCATCTCAGCGTGTGCGGTCGGATCACGGTCGATCTCCCGGCGGTTGCGCGCCCGCGCGACGACCGTGCCCGCCTCGTCGAGAATGACGGCGCCAACCGGGACGTCCTGCGCGCGCCGGGTCTCCGGCCCGGCGGCCGCCTCCCCGGCTGCCGCCGCCTCCGCCAGCGCGAGCCGCATGGCCGGCTCGAAGGAACGCGTATACCCGGTCACGGGCCTAGCGCTAGATCGAGCGCGCGCTCGACCGCGTCGCCGAACCTGAGCCGATCGGCGATGTGGGCCACCGCGTCCTCCGGATAGAGATCGAGGTCGGCCGAGATCGCGCCGAGTTCCATCTCGTCCAGGCCGAGGTCCGCGAAGATGGACATGTCCCCGGCCGGGAGCACCTGGTCGAGTTCTTCGTCGTCCGCGGGCACCGAGATGTCCAGGGCCTCGAGCACCTGACTAGCCAGCGGATAGTCCGCCGCCGCGGTGAGGTCGGAGAGGAACATCGCCATCTCATCGCCGAGGACCCGGACCGCCACGAAGAAGAAATCGTCGACGCCGGCGAAGCCGATGGTGCCGCCCATGCTCGGCTGCCTGCGCAGCGCCTGGACGAAGTCGTTCAGGTCAGCGGTCACCGCCGACGGCAAGGCGTCGGCCTCCCACTGGTCCTCTTCCCGGTAGATGATGACCGCGAAGTCCGTCTCACCCACGTCTGCCATCGTCATCTCACCAGCATGCTCCGCACGGAGGGAATGCTGTCAGATGACTGACCCTCCCGAAGGCAAAATCGCCGATCAAGGCGGCGGACGGCCGGTTCGGGACCCGCTGCAGCACGGTGGCACAGCCGGTCACGCACTGCTCCCGCCGATCGGGCATACTGTGTGTGACACCGGGCATACTTCATGGCGACACGGCAGCTTCGCTCCGTTAGCATTGGCCGGGAAATCGGCGCGAGCTAGCATAGGTTCTCTGGCAACAGGACAGTCTGGGCGCCCGTGGGAGGCGACGTGAACGCAAAGACCATCGCCGGATGGGCGGCAATCGCCTTCGTCGTGTGGTGGATCATCGAACAGCCAGAAAGCGCCGCGCACCTCGTGCACAACATCGGGGCCTTCCTGTCCACGGCGGCGTCAGGGCTCTCCAACTTCGTGTCGTCTATCTAACGACGATTGAGTTAAGCGGCGCGCGATGAGGCTGGTTCCGAACACCGACACGGTGCCTGCCTCGGTCAACAGGTACCTTCTTCCGCACGAGCGCCAGGTCATCACCGTCCACCAGCATCCCGCCATCCTGATCAAGCCCATTTTCTGGGTTCTCATCGGGCTGGCCCTCGCGGGCTGGCTGAGCAACTCCGTCGCGAGCGGCAACGGTCTCGTCCTCCTGATCATCTGGATCCTGTGGGGAATCCTCTTCCTGAACCTGGCGGTGAAGGTCTGGGAGTGGGCGGTAACCTACTTCGTCGTCACCTCCCAGCGATTCGTGCTCGCGACGGGCGTCATCACCCGCAAGGTGAACATGATGCCGCTCGCCAAGGTGACGGACATGACCTTCCAGCGGTCCCCGATGGGCCGCGTCCTCGGCTTCGGCGAGTTCATCCTGGAGTCCGCCGGGCAAGATCAGGCGCTCACCAACGTCGATTACCTTCCTTATCCAGAGCAGCTCTACCTCGAGGTGTGCGGCCTGATCTTCAAGGACAAGGACGAGAGCCCCGACTAGGGCGGCCCCGCTCAGGTAGTCACAGCCCGACCCCGGCCGCGGCCAGGGGGATAACAACGTGGCGGGCTTGACCGGGTGGGCGTGGCCGGTGAGCCAGTCGCGGGCGGCGTAGGCCGACCCCCGGGCACCGGCCATGTCCAGGTCAGGTACCAGGGAGATCTCCGCGGCCCTGGCCTGTTCCTCGCGCAGGACGGTATGCGCCCGCACCTCGGCGAAGAACCAGTCGCGGAAGTGCGGCGCAGCCTCGACCACGCCGCCGCCGAGGAAATAGGCGTCGGGATCGAGGAAGTTCGCCGCCATGGTGAACAGCCGCCCGAGCGCCATCGCCTGCTGCCGGAAGATCGCCAGCGCCATCTCGTCGCCGTCTTCGCCGTACCTGCGGACCTGCTTGGCCGCGACGCCGATCGGCACCTCGCCGAGCGGGTGGCCCTTGTACCTGGTGAGCCAGTACGGCAGCAGGTTGTTCTGGATGCCGGTGAGCGAGGCCACGCTCTCCGCGTCACCGGACTGGCCGCAGTTGCACGCGGGCATTGGCTGACCGTCGCCGACCAGCCCGTCGAGCGGGATCGGGACGTGGCCGAGTTCCCCGGCCATCCCGGCCGCGCCCTTGACGACCCGCCCGGTCTGGATAATGCCGCCGCCGAGCCCGGTGCCGACGATCGCGGCCACCGAGCTGCGCTGCCCGGACTCCGCCGGGAACCGGATGTTGTGCGCGTACAGCGCGGCCGCGTTCCCGTCGTTGTTGTAGATGACCGGAAGCCCGAGCCGTTCGGCCAGGGCACCGCGGATGTCGAAGCCGCGCCAGCCGACATGGCCGAAGTTAGTCGCTCCCTTGGACGAGATGACGCCGTCCGCACTCGCCGGACCCGGCGTGTCCAGGCCCACCGCCCGGACCGCCGTGATCGGCACGCCGGTGAGCCCGAGCACCTGCTCCACGGAAAGGACCAGGGCATGGATAGCCTTGTCCGGCCCTTCCCGGACCTCGCTGGGCACCTCCGCCATCCGGTCGAGGAGAAACCGGCCGCTGGAGTCGAGGATGGTCCCGTTGTTGGTGGTCCCGCCATTGTCCAGGCCAACGACAACCCAGTCGACTGACATGCGCCCTCCTAGTCCGGCCGCTGAGCCACGCTCAGTCTAGGGAAATGCACTAGCAAAGAGCAATATCGTCCGATGGGACGCGCAGCGCGGCCGGACGACCGCGGCCGCCCGGGTCGGTTCCCGCTGGACCAGTCGCTCTTCCCTGGACGGCACTGCACGGCGTTCCTTACCCCTGGATGCGTTGCCGCTGTGCCTGCGTTCCGCAGATGTGAGCCTGGCCTAGTGCTCAGATCTGCGGGTTGAGCTGCGGGAATGGCTGGTGTCGCGGTGACGGGACGTGTCACTAGGCGCTGGCGCGGTTCTCGCCGGGGTCTGCGGGCGTAGCGGGGGCGGCTTCGATGATCTTCTTCGGGTAGGGGATCTGCAGGCTGTCGAGGATGTCGCGCTGGGGCTTGGTGAGCTCGGCGGTCTGGCGGAAGGTGCCGGCCGGGCCGGTGAAGGTACCGAGGGTGAGCTGGCTGAGCTCGTCGGTGATCTTGTTCCAGGTGGTGCCGGCGGTGGTCTCGGCGACCCGGATCAGGAGCAGGGCGAGCCAGCACAAGATGACGTGGGCGCGGATCCGCTCTTCCTTGCGGTGGTAGACCGGCCGCAGGTCGATGACCTGCTTCATGTCGCGCCAGCCGCGCTCGACTTCCAGGAGCTGCTTGTAGCCGGCGGCGATGTCGGCGGCAGGCAGGTGCGGGTCGGAGGCGCGGAGCAGGTACTTGCCGTCCAGGTTCTCCTCGGCCTTGATCTTGGCGGCGTCGATGCGGAGCAGCCCGCCGGGGGTGACCCGCAGGTACCGGTTCAGGCCGGGCTTAGTGGAGATCACGCCGCGCAGCTCGGCGCGCTTGGTGGCGGTGAGCTGGTCGGTGCCGTCGGTCATCTCCTTGAGCCGGGCCAGCAGCCGGCCCCGGACCGCGGCGTCGCGTTCGGCTGCTTCGGGGTTGTGGCAGATGACGAACCGCTCATCGTCGCTGATCTTGACTTCCTTGACCCGCAGGTTCCCGGTGATTTCCTGGTAGCGGCCCTGCCGGGACAGCGCGGCCGTGGCCTCGGCGGAGCCGGAGCGCAGCTTTTCGCCGATGATGTAGTGGTGGTCGCCGCGGCGCAGGTAGCGGCGGTTGGCCGCGGAGGTGAAGCCGCGGTCGGCGACCCAGACGATCTTGGCCAGGGTCCAGTCCCGCATGTCGTGCTTGACCTGGCGGATCAGCGCGGAGTCGGCGGTGTTCCCGGGCCAGCACCAGATCCGGACCGGGATCCCGGTGCGGGTGACGGCCATCCCGATGACGATCTGGGGCAGGTCGTCGCGGTGGTCCTTGGAGTTGCCGAGCACGCGGAACCCGGCCATCTGCGGGCCATCCACGCTGGCCTGGCCGTTGTCCCCGGTTCCCGCGCCGCCCGGGGCGGCTCCGGCGGGGACACGGCTGCCGTTGTGGTCTCTCAGGACCGGCTCGTCCTCGCCCTCTACCTCGAAGTAGGTCGATGTGGTGTCGAAGAACAGCAGGTCGACCTGAAGGTCCAAGGCCGCCGCGACCTGGCTGAACACCTGCCGCTCCACCGCGGCCCGGGCCTGGTGCAGCCAGTCCATCGCCCGGTAGCAGGCATCGTCGGTCGTCGTCGGCAGCCGGTCGATCCAGGCTTTGCGGCCGGCCCAGTGCGCTGCGGCGAGCTTGGAGGACGGGTCCAGCGCCCGGTTGGCGACCAGCGCGAACAGCACCCGCTCGGTGGCCGCGTCCCGGCGGGTCCGGCCCAGCATCGCGGCCATCACCTGGCCGATCCCCAGCCGCTGCCACAGCTGGTCCAGCAGGTACGTGCCGCCGAAGGCGGCCGACCCTGAATAGGTCAGCTCCGGCGCGGCCCCGGCCGGCTCCTGGCCCAGCAGGCGGCCCAGCGACCCGGCCAGCCGCTCGACCGCGGCCCGGTCCAGCTGGTCCTCCCGGCCGAAGCTGTGCACCACCCGCATCCGCGAGGACTTGGCCGCCGGGTCCCATTCGTTCTGGACCAGCTGCACGTAGCGGACGGCGCTGCCGTCCTTGTTCCGCCGCGTCGCGATGCGCACGAACATATCACCAGGTATTACCGTTAAATCCAAGCTGAAACCCGACTTTGCATGTCTAACGTGTCACTATGGGGCTCACCGGGCGTCACTAGCCACCCCCGCCTCAGCCTGCCGATTCACCCGCCAACGTGTCATGAAATCGATCGGAGCTGCGGAACGCGGGCTGTGCTAAGGGTGGTAATGAGAGCGGTTCCATATCGCGACAACTCCCCCTAGGACGGCGATTGCGACAGCGAACAGGACGATCTTGGGCCAGCTTCCAGATAGGGCCCCGGCCTCGTCCGGAAGGCACCGGCCCCCACTACCAGGTGCTTCAGAGTAATCATCTCTGACACCTCCGCCGCGCTCCGTCCTCGGCCGCTCGGCGTCCTCAGCCGCGCTTGCCCCGAAACACGAAAGCCCCGGAGGAAGAGCCTTCGAGGCGCGGAGAAATTGAGTCTCCCTGCCAGCCCAGATAGCTCAGCCTCCGTGACCAGATGCTGTAGCACCCGGTCACTTTGCGTGAATTATGACCCCCCGCATCACTGCTGTCAAAGCACAAGACAGGCCCTGTCCCTGCGAGTTCCGGGAGAGGGCCTGCGAGCTGCGAAGGATCGGTGATCCAGCGTATGCCCGGACTACTTGCGGACGCGGAACCGAAGGACGGTGACGGCTCCCGACCGTGTGCTCTCGAGCGGTTCCAGGTCGATCCGGGCGAGGCCCGGGGCCGAGAAGAAGCGGATGCCGTCGCCGAGCAGGACCGGCAGGACATACACCAGGATCTCGTCCACCAGTTCCCGCCGCAGGCACTGACCGGCTACGTCGGCACCGAGGATTTCGAGGTTCTTGCCGCCCGCGGCGTGCAGCGCGGTGGCGACGGCTTCCCCGATATCACCGGTGAGGAACGTGACCCCCGGGTCCGGCGGGTCCGGCGGCTCGTGGGTGAGGACGAACTGAGCTCCCCCGTCGTAGGCAGGGGTCACCTCGCTCGGATCATCGGCCATGCGCTTACCGACCTCGTAGGTCCGCCGGCCGACGAGCATGGCGCCGGTGGCCGCCATGATCTCCGGGAACGCGCTCTCGATCGGCGCTATGAAGTCGAGAACCCAGTCCATCGCGTCGCCGGGACCAGCGGTGAACCCGTCAAGTGACATGCACCTGTTCACGACCACTTTGCCGTTTCCCGTGCTCATGTCTCGCATGTGCTCCTCCGAAGGACGTTCGCGGGTGTCACCCCAGGATGCGGTGATGACGTTACGCGTGTCCGGATCTCATCGGCCCTCGTCCCCTGCGCTGCCGCCACGTTAATAGGGATGCACCGTGTACGGCCAGCCCGCTAGGTTCAGCCCTGGGCCACCTGCATCGAAGGATCGACCAGTATGGATGATCTTCCACAGAGGTTTGTGATCCGACCTTGCCTGCGGGCCCGGGGAGATGCTGTGCACCTGGGCGCGCGATCATCGGCTGACTGGCACCGGAGTGGATGTCAGTACCGCGTTCATCGGAGCGGCGCGAGCATGTGCCATCGAGCTGGACGTCGCGGACCGGGTCACGTTCATCCATGGGGACGCTGCGGGCTGACGTACCTCAGGCCCTGTCCCGGCTGTTCCGCGAGAGGACCTGAGAGCTGCGGAGGATCGGGGATTTGAACCCCGGAGGGTGGTTACACCCAACCGCATTAGCAGTGCGGCGCCATAGACCGGACTAGGCGAATCCTCCAGCCGCACGCGTGGTGCGGTGGGCCATAGCGTACCGGCACTGGCCCAGCCCCGGCAAAGCAACCCCGAGACCGAACGCGGTCAGCGCACCTCGATGATCTCGTAGTCGCCGCGCAGGTAGGCCTCTCGCATCTGCCGCTTGGAGAACTTGCCCACACTGGTCTTGGGAACCTCGGCGACAAAGCACCAGCGCTCGGGGAGTTGCCAGCGCGGGATCTGCTCGGTCATGAAGGCCCGCAGGTTCTCCGCGGTCACCTCCGCGCCGGGCCGGATCACCACCGCCGCGAGCGGTCGCTCCCCCCACTTGTCGTCGGCCACCCCGATCACCGCGGCCTCGGCCACGTCGGGGTGGGCCATCAGGATGTTCTCGAGCTCCATCGAGGAGATCCACTCGCCACCGGACTTGATCACGTCCTTGGCCCGGTCGGTCAGCCGGATGAAGCCGCGTTCGTCCATCGTCCCCACGTCGCCGGTGCGCAGCCAGCCGTCATGGAACTTGGCCGGGTCGTCGTCCTTGTAGTAAGAGCCGGTGATCCAGGGCCCGCGGACCTCGACCTCGCCGACCGCCTCGCCGTCGCTCGGCAGCAGCGCCTCGCCGTCGCCGGACAGCCGGCCCTCGACGGTGCAGAACAGGCGGCCCTGGCTGTCCCGGTACGACCATTCCTCGTCCCGGCTCACACCGGCCGGGACGTGCGCCACGCTGGCCAGCGGCGATGTCTCGGTCATGCCCCAGGCCTGCAGGAGCCGCACGCCGAGCTCCTTCTCGAACCTCACCATCATCGAGTGCGGCACCGCGGAGCCGCCCGCGATCACGAGCCGGAGCGAGGACAGGTCACCGCCCGTCGACCGCATGTAGTCGAGCAGCCCGGCCCAGATCGTCGGCACCCCGCCGGCCACGGTGACGTGCTCGTCGCCGATGAGCCGGACCAGTGTGGCGGGCGACAGGTCCCGGTCGGGCATGATCAGGGCGGCCCCGGACAGCAGGCAGGCGTAGGCCAGGCCCCACGCGTTGGCGTGGAACATCGGCACGACGGGGAGCACGCGATCCCGTTCGGTGAGGGCGAAGGCGTTTCCGAGACAGGCGCCCATTGAGTGCAGGTAGCTGGACCGGTGGCTGTAGACGATGCCCTTCGGGTGCCCGGTGGTCCCGCTGGTGTAGCACATCGCCGCAGCCGAGTGCTCGTCGATCGACGGCCAGTCGAACACGTCCGCCTCGGCGGCGAGCAGGTCCTCGTAGCGGTGCACGCCCACTCCGGTCAGCTGTTCGGTACCCGGCGTCTCGTCGAGCGGGCCGCCGGTCACGATCACGTGCTTGACGGTCGGCGCGCTCGGCAGGATCTCGGCGAACTTGGGGACCAGCGAGGCATCCACGATGACGACCTGATCCTCGGCGTGGGTGGCGATGTACCCGACGTCGGCCGCCGCGAGCCTGATGTTGAGCGTGTGCAGCACCGCGCCCATCGAGGGGATCGCCAGGTAGGCCTCGAGGTGCTCGGCGTTGTTCCACATGAAGGTGCCGACCCGCTGGTCAGAGTCGACGCCCAGACCGCGCAGGGCGTTGGCCAGCCGGGCGGACCGGCGGCCCGCTTCAGCGTAGGTACGGCGCCTGGTTCCGTCTCCGGTCCAGGTGACGACCTCCCCGTCACCGAAAACCGACGTCCCGTACCGCATGATCGATGTGATCGTCAGCGGGAGATCCATCATCGTGCTCCGCACCGAGCCACCTCCTCTGGGTGCCTGACCTGCATACCTGATAGTGCCATGAGTCGGGCGCCCGGCAGTAGACCCTGAATCCAGGCAGACAGGTCCCGCCCGGGATGTGCGAGCTTATGCAGGGCCTTGGCCCCAACCGGGACGATGTGATGCGATGAAGGAGCGGGCCTCCGCTCCTGGCGGATGCTGGAAGTTGCAGCAATCCGTCACCTACCAGGGAACAGGAGGCCCACGATGGGTGAAGCTTATGACGGCCGGCAGGTCGTCGGGATGGATTTGCACCGGCGGCGCAGCGTGCTGGTGCGGATGAGCATGGACGGGCGGAAGCTGGAGACCGTCCGGATCGAGAACAGCCCGGCCGCGTTGCGGGCGGTGCTGGCCCGCTGCGGGCAGCGGCCGCTGGTGGTGCTCGAGGCCACGTACGGGTGGTACTGGGCCGCCGACGTGCTGGCGGAGGCCGGGGCGGAGGTGCGGCTGGCGCACCCGCTGGGGGTCAAGGCGTTCTCCTACCGGCGGGTGAAGAACGATGAGCGGGACGCGGCGGATCTGGCGGACCTGGCCCGGATGGGCCGGCTGCCGCAGGCGTGGATCGCGCCGCCGCAGGTGCGGGCGGTGCGGGAGGTGGTCCGGTACCGGCACAAGCTGGTCGGGCAGCGCACGTCGTGCAAGGATCAGGTGCACGCGGTGCTGGCCAAGCTCGGCATCCCGGTGACGCACAGCGATGTGTTCGGCCGGGGCGGGGGGCTGTGGCTGGACCAGCTGGTGCTGCCGGCCCCGTATGCGGCCAAGGTGGCCTCGCTGCGGGCCCTGATCGGGGTCCTGGACGGGCAGATCACCGCGCTGGGCGCCGATGCCGCGGCGATGCTGGCCGGGGACAAGGGGTATGCGGCGCTGCGGGAGCTGCCGGGCATCGGCCCGGTGCTGGCCGCGGTGATCATCGCCGAGATCGGCGACGTGACCCGGTTCCGCCGGCCGGGGCAGCTGTGCTCGTGGGCGGGGCTGACCCCGCGGCACCGCGAGTCGGACCTGACGGTGATCCGCGGGCACTGCTCCAAGCAGGGCAGCCGGATGCTGCGCTGGGCGCTGACCGAGGCGATCCAGCACCAGCCGGACGGGACCCGGCCCCGGCAGGTCCGCGATGACATCATCGCCCGGCGCGGGAAAGAGGCGCGGAACATCGCCAAGACCGCGGCGGCCCGGGTGCTGCTGACCCAGGTGTTCTGCGCCCTGCGCGACGGGCACGTCCGCTGCGCGGGGCATTCCCCGGCGGCGTGACCGGCTGCCGGCCCGGCCGGGCGCGCGGCCGCGACGATGTGTGTCCCCCGCCGCGGCGGCGCGGACGAGGATGTGATTGACCCGCGCCCGGACCTGACGCGAACCCGCCCCATGCGCTCCCGGCCCGCCAGGCCGGGCAGCACGAAGGGATGACGGCAGCCAGCGGGCTGCCCGCGCCGCACAGCGGCAGATGGGGCGACTGCAACCGCATAGCTTCCCCCGCAGCCTGCGGCTTCCCCCTGGCCAGCCCATTATCGGCTCGCCGCCCAGCGCGTCAAGGACGCCTGCGGCGCCGCCACCGGCGGCCGGCTCGCACGGACCGGCACCAGTCAGGGGAAACCGGCCGTGAGGCCATGCCGTCATGCCCCGCAAACCCCACCCGGCCACGAACCTGCAGGCCAGACCCCGCTTGACAACGGCCCGCTCCTTCAGGGATGACATTGAGCCGCATAGGACCGGGACGATGTCACATTGTCCCGGTGCGCCTAGCACCTCTGCTGATGCCAGTGCGTTGCCTGGGGCCAGAGAAGCTAGTGGAACTCAGCGACGGCATGCTCGGCGCCAGGCGCGGGACGCGGCCGTGGTCCGTCAGCGCGGGGCTGTTGATATTCAGCCCGCCGTCCGCGCGGCCGTTCTCGACGCGAGCACCCACGAGGTCCTTGGTCCCACCGGGATCCGCGAGTCTGCTGTTCTCTAGGAGATTCTAGCCAGCGAGCTAGATAACCCGATAGCCGGATAGAGCGCCCCGGCTAGACGGGCTGCCCAGCTAGACGGGCTGCCAGCTAGATCGGCTGTGAGCGCAGGAACTTGCCGAAATGCGGAACGGTGAACGCGATCAGGCCGCGCTCGGAGCTGTAGATCAGCCCCTTCTTGATCAGGCCGTCCCGGGCTGGTGACAGGCTGGACGGCTTGCGCCCGAGTTCGTCGGCCACCACCGACGTCGGCACCGGGTCGTCCCCGGTCGCGGCCATTGCCCGCATGTACTGGCGCTCCGAGACCGTGGCCCGCTCGTACCTGCTGCCGAAGAACCCGACGGCCAGCTCGCCCTCGGCCTCGGGGGCGGCCATGCTCACGTCGGCGGCCGTCACCGGGCTCGCCGCGGCCACGTCCCAGGTCACCTTGCCGTAGGCCTGGACGAAGTAGGGGTAGCCGTCCGCGGCGGCGTAGAGCGCGTCGAGCGCCCCGGTCGTGAAGGTCACGTCCTCCCGCTGGGCCGGGGCGATCAGCGCCAGGTCGGCGGCCTCGCGGTCCAGGCGGTCGATCCTGGCGTACCGGAACAGCCGCTCGGAGTAGCTCTTGCTCGCCGACAGCACGGCGGGCAGGTGCGGCAGGCCCGCGCCCACCACGATCAGCGGGCCGCCCGTCTGCGACAGCTCGTGGCAGGCGGCGCAGAGGGCGGACACGTCGGCCGTCGGGATGTCCTGCATCTCGTCGACGAACAAGGCGATCCCGACGCTGAGATCGGCAGCCACCGACGCGGCTTCGGCGAACAGCTCGGTCAGGTCCACCTCGAGGTCGCCGGAATCGGCCCGGCCCCGCTGCATCAGGACATCGATGCCGAGCGCGGTGGTGACGGACGAGCCCTTCGGCGCCTTCGGGTCGCGGGCGGCGAACGCCTTCAGGACGCCGAGGAAATACTCCACCCGGTCCGGGGCGCGGTGCCGGGGCGCGAGTTCCCGCACGGCCATGTGCAGCGCGGCCGCGACCGGGCGCCTGATCGACTGGTCCGGCCTGGCCTCGATCTTGCCGGTCCCCCACAGCCGCTGCAGGGCCATCGACCTGAACGTGTTCAGCAGCACGGTCTTGCCCACCCCGCGCAGCCCGGTCAGCACCATGCTCCGCTCCGGGCGGCCGCGGGCGACCCGCTCGAGGACCACCTCGAACTGGCTGATCTCCCGGTCGCGCCCGGTGAGTTCGGGCGGTCGCTGCCCCGCGCCGGGGGCGTACGGGTTACGCACCGGGTCCATGGCCGTGCCTCCGCTCGCCTGCCGGGCACCGGTAAGGCGCCGCGGCTCGCTGATGGCATTGGACTCTATGACCACGTCTAGCTGAGATCGTAGATTTGGCTAGAAAGCGCTACCGGCGTGTCGCGCCGGGGCCGGTCAGCTGTCCTGCGGCTTGTTGATCCGGGCCAGGTAGGCGTTGTAGGCCGCCAGGTGCTCGTCGTCGTCGACGGTCTCCCGGTCGCGGGCCGGCGCCGTGGCCGCAGATGCCGCAGACGCCGGAGATGCCGCCGATGCCGGGCCGGGCCCGGCGCTGGCGCTCCCGTCCCCGTGCGAGGCGACCAGGGTGGCGAAGTTGGACCGGCGCGCGGTTTCGAGCCAGCCGAGGCCGGCGTCGGCGCGCTTTTCCCGGCTCCAGGCGAAGAACACCGCCATCACCAGGCCGAACATGATGCCGGCGCCGCCCACCCACATCACCGCGCCGCCGATATGCACGTCGGTGAGCGGGCTCGGCGCCCAGCCCGGGCGGTTTTCCGCCAGCCCGGGGAACGGGTTCCTGCTCTCGGAGCCGAGCACGAGCCCGGTGAAGGCGTCCACCGGCATGGCGATGAACAGCAGGAAGATCCGGGACGGGTAGGAGACCTTCCACCTGATCGGTTCCCGCCCGATCAGCGGCAGGAAGTAGAGGTAGCCGGCGATCAGGTAGACCGCGTGCTCGGCGTCGTGCACGACGCTATTGGTCTCCACCAGGTTCATGAAGCCGGTGAGGTGCGTGCCGACGACGACCCCGACGTACAGCGCGACCCCGAACGGCGGCCAGGTGATCGCGGCCAGCACGCGGGAGCGCAGCACCCGCTTGGCCCAGGTGTGCAGCGGGTTCCGGCTGGCGTGCAGCAGCAGCGTGACCGGCTGGCTCACCAACAGCAGCGGCGGCGCGACCATGAGGAGCAGCAGGTGCTGCACCATGTGGTCCCAGAACAGCACGTCGTCGTAGCTGCCGATGCCGCTCTCGGTCGCGATCACCACGACGGCCAGGCCGCCCAGGAACAGCGCGGTCCGGTACAGCGGCCACGGACGGGCCGGATGGCGCCGCCGCACCCGCAGCACGCCCCACAGGTACAAGCCCGCCGCTATCACCGCGAAGGCGGTGATGATGGGCGCGAACTGCCACCGCGTCACGACCTCGGCCAGGCTGAAAGGCGGCAGCACCTCGTCTCCCATGCCGCCGAGACTACTCTTGCACTTCGAGCAGTCTGTCTGCGCCCGTGATTTCCAGCAGCCTGGCCACGAGCGGCTGCGGGCGCGCGAACACCAGCCTGCCGTGGCGCCCCTTTAGCGCCCGGGCCGCCAGGATCAGGACGCGCAGGCTGGCGGAGTCCAGGAACTTCAGCCCGGACGCGTCTACCGTCAGCAGCCGAGCACCGGTGCCCAGCTGCGTCGCCAGCGTCTCGCGCAACTCCGTGGCCGTTGTCGCGTCCGCCTCACCGGACAGTGCCACGATGGGTCCGTCTGCCCCGGCCGACGCCGAAGCCCT